>MDTD01094966.1_pt1 | contig 34997 bp, 38 predicted proteins | sample 811221 | NCBI WGS metagenome assembly MDTD01 (sample SAMN05326646, study PRJNA326480) | marine metagenome | isolation source: seawater | place: Pacific Ocean: South West | collected 2011
AATTTCACTATTTTTTTCTATTGCATCTGATAAGTCTTTTAAAAGACCATCAACTTTTATTGCAATCGCCTTCTTAGCTAAAGATTTTGAAATACTCTCAGCTATATACATACCACTAATTCCTTTTGAAAAGTTCTTTTCATTTCCATCAGGAAATATTATTTTTATTTCATTTTCCAATCCAAAAATTCCTTTATTTTTTTTCTTTCAGTGGAGTTTTGATTACATCATCTTTTATTTCTAATCCCATATCTTCCAATTGTCTTCTTATATCATCTGCGAGTTTATAATTTTTTTCATTTCTTGCTTTATTTCTTTTTTCTATCATCTCTTTTATATTTTTATCCTTTATATTAGAGTATTTTTCATTTCTTTTGAACCAGTCCTTGGGGGATTTTTGAAATATACCTAATATTTTTCCAAATCCTTTAATGTTTTTTCTTATTATGATATTTTCCTTGCTATCTTTTAAATTTTTCCTGTTAGCAATTATTTTATTTAAGTGACTAAATGCCTTAGCCAAATTAAGATCATCTAGCAACGCTTCTTTTAACTCTGTATCAATGTTAATATCATCGTTATCATTTATCTTTAAATTCTCTGTATCTCTTAGAAAGATATAAAATTTATTTAAGACATTCTTTGATTGCTCTAAGATTTTTTTAGACCAATTCAATGGACTTCTATAATGGCTACTTAAAAGTGCCAATCTTATTATTTCTCCGTCATAACTTTTCAAATAATCTTTTACTAACCTAATATTTCCCTTTGATTTAGACATTTTCTCTTTATCTATGTTGACAAAGCCGTTATGAACCCAGTATCGTGCATAACTATTTATGTTTTCTAAATTATTTGAAAAGCAACAGCTTTGTGCAATCTCGTTTTCATGATGCGGAAATTTGAGATCTAATCCTCCTCCATGTATATCAAAAGGTGTTTTTAATATTTCCTCTGACATTACAAAACATTCAGTATGCCATCCAGGCCTTCCATATCCCCATGGAGATTTCCAGCCTGGTTCTTTTTCAACAGAAGGCTTCCAAAGAACAAAATCTTCTGGATTATTTTTATATTTTTCTACCTTAATTCTAGATCCTGGTATTTGTTCTTCTTTGGATCTATTAGACAACAATCCGTATTTAGGAAATGAAGAAACATCAAACAAAATATGTCCATCATTGTGATAAGCAACTTTTTTTTTTAAGAGTTCCTCTATTTTTACAATCATTTTTTCCACATACTCTGAAGCACGGGGTTGTAAGTCTGGCTTCATTACATTTAATTTATCCATATCCTCATTATATATCTGAGTAAATTTTTTTGTAATATCCAGGTATGGAACATCCTCTTTTATACTTCTGATTATTATTTTATCATCAATATCTGTAATATTTGAAACATAAGTAACTTTTGGATAACAAGTTCTTAGTAGCCGCACTAAAAAATCAAAAACTACAGCCATTCTTGCATTTCCTATGTGAGCATAATCGTAAACTGTTGGACCACAAACATATAATCTTATGTTACTAGAGTCTATGGGAATAAATTCTTCTTTTTTATTTGTTAATGAATTAAAAATTTTAAGTCTAATCATAACTAATCACTTTTTCTTTAAAGAGAATGTTTAATAAGGGTAATAAAGGCAAGCCTTTTATAGTATCCACACTGCCTTTGACTTTACTAAATAATAGATATCCATTTTCTTCATATTTATAAGAACCACAAGATGCAATTGGATTATCTGTTTCAACATATTTCTTTATTCTATCTGTAGATAGTTTTCTCATTGTAAGAAAAGTCTTATCGTATGCTTTTGCTACAAGACTATTATTGTGGTATAAACAAAATGCACTAATTTGACAATGCTCTTTTCCCTGCATTTTTTTTAATTGTTGTATAGCTTTAGAAATATCACCTGGCTTATTTACTATTTTTCTATTAAAAACGCATACCTGATCTGCTCCAATAACAAATGATTTTGGGAATTTGGAAGATACAATCTTTGCTTTTTCTTCTGCTATTTTTAAAGCTATGATAGGAAAAGATTTTTTTTTTAGATTTTTTTTTATTTTAAACTCGTCTATGTCTGAGATAATTTTTTTAAAACTCAATCCTGCATCTTTTAACATCTTATACCTGATAAATGAGCTGGAGGCTAATATTAAGTGCTTATTAGTTTTTATTTCAAATTTATTTTTTATAAGCAATTAGTTATTTACCAATGAAATTCATAAATTCCATTCTTGTTCTTGCATCTGTTCTGAAGAGACCTAGCATCCTACTAGTAATAGTACTTGCTGTAGATTTTTGTACTCCTCTAGTTGTCATACATTGATGAGCAGCATCAACTACAACGGCTACTCCCCTAGGTAACAAAACTCTCTGAATACAAGATGCTATTTGTGCTGTCATAGTTTCTTGAGTTTGAAGTCTTTTGGCATAACAGTCTACTATTCTTGCTAATTTACTTATACCTACCACTCTTTTTTCTGGTATGTATGCAACATGTGCTTTTCCTAAAATAGGAACCATATGATGTTCACAATGAGATTCTAATCTTATATCTCTAATTACAACCATTTCGTCGTATCCTGCAACCTCTTCAAAAGTTTTTGATAAAATCTTATCTGGATCCTCTTTATAGCCAGAAAAGAATTCATTAAATGCTTTTGTTACTCTCTTTGGTGTTTCTAATAATCCTTCTCTTGTAGGATCATCGCCTGCCCAAGATATGAGTGTTCTAACTGCTTCTTTAGCTTCTTCTTCAGATGGAATTGTATTATTGTTATTGTTTATTTTTTTCTTTAGCATATAGATGTATTCTTTGTTTTATTAAAATTTAATCTTTTTTATTAAGCATTATTATATTATTATTAAGCAAATTGCAAATAAACTAATATTAACATGAATAAAAATAAAATAAAATTTATGAAAAGAAAAAGTGTAGAGCAAATAGAAGAAGGACAAGACTTTTGCCCAAGATTTAATGAAAATAACTTAATACCATGCATAACTGTAGAAAAGAGTACAAAACAAATACTAATGTTTTCTTATGTCAACGAAGAAGGGTTAAAAAAAACAATACTAACAAAAAAAGCTCATTATTTTTCTAGAAGTAGAAATAAAATGTGGTTGAAGGGAGAAATATCTGGAATGTATCATAATATTTTAAACATTTATATTGATGATGATCAGGATAGTCTAATTTATGAAGTGAGTTTAGAAAAGCCATTAAAAGGTGGAGCTGAAGCTTCTTGTCACGTAGGTTACAAGAGTTGTTTTTATAGAAAAATAAATATTAATAATCAACAACTATCTTTACAGTTTATTGAAGATAAAAAGCTATTTGATCCAGAAATAGTTTATAAAGGGCTACCAAATCCCACTAAAATATAGTTGACAAATAACAATATTTTTTATAACCATAGGAAAATATAATAATGATCATAGGAATTATTAATATGAAATTTATTTTTAAAATCGCTTTTTTTCTCTTGTTTTTTTCTTTTTCAGTTAAAAGCATTGAAGATTTAGGCACCGTTAATGCAATTGGTTCTTCTCCTTTGCCAGGAATAATGATAAACAAAAAAGATATTCCTAATTCTACTCAGAACCTTAGAGAAGAAGATATTAAAAAAAACCTATCCAAATCAATTGTTGATCTTATGAATGAAAATTTATCTGGTTTAACTGTTAAAGATGTTCAAAATGGTAGTTTTCAAAAAAATGTTGACTATAGAGGCTTTACTGCTTCTCCTCTTTTAGGTGAAGCTCAAGGGTTAGCTATTTATCTTGATGGCGTCAGGATAAATGAAAGCTTCGGTGATACAGTTCAATGGGAATTAATTCCTGAAAATGCTATTAGACAAGTAGATCTTATGAGTTCCAATCCTGCATTTGGACTTAATGCACTTGGTGGTTCACTTTCTTTAACTACAAAAAAAGGCTTGGATTACAAAGATGAAAAAAGTTTTATAGATAGCACAATAAAATTTGGTTCTTTTTCATACCATTCAGAGCTAATGGAATATGGAATAGGTAGTAATGAAAATGATGTCGGCCTTTATACTTCAATAGAAATAGAAAATGAAGCAGGATGGAGAGATCACAGCGACGGAAGAATTAAAAGAATTTATACAAGCATAGGAAGTGAGAAGGAAGATTTTGATTTAAACCTTTCCTTTCTTGGGGGCTCAACTGACTTAAATGGAAACGGTGTAGTACCTATAGAACTGTTGGATAAGAGAAGGCAATCAGTTTTTACTTGGCCAGATAAAACTAAAAATAGCCTTGCTCTTTTTTATGGGAATGCCAATTATTATACAGAAAATGATACAGTAATTTCTTCCAATTTTTATTTAAGAAAGCTACACAGGAATACTATGAATGCTGATGAGGTAGATGCTGAGGAATGTGCAGAGGATAATTCTGCAGATGCAGATGAAATAGCAAGCGATTATGGATTTGAAGATGCTCCACTATGTGGTGAAGACAATTCTACTGGTGATTACGGCATTATTCTTGATCAGTTTGGTAACGCTATAGAGTCAGATGACAATATTAGAAAGTACGGCTTACTTAATAAGACTTTTACTTCAACCACCACCTTTGGAGGAACAATACAGTACGATACTTTTTTTAATTTTAATCAAAAAAAGCATAAAATAAATGTTGGTTTCTCTTATGATCAAGCTAGAACTTTCTTTAGATCACAAGGATTTTTAGGTCAGTTAACCAATGATAGAACAGTAACTCAATTATTCAATGGATTTGGACAACCTATAGAACTAGTTGCTGAACAAGAACATGAAGGAAATGGCAATGACCCTGAAGATAAAGAGAGAGGAGATGTAGGCCCTGCAGAACTTGAGGGTAAGCTGAATTTGTATGGAATATATTTCAATGATAATTTCAAAGTAAATAGTAAAACTATGTTATCAGCCTCTGCAAGATTAAATTTAGCATTTGTTGAACTTATTGACGAATTTGAAACTAATACATATACAAGAACTTTTAAGGTTAATGGTGATCATCGATACTTTAGAGCCAATCCTTCAATAGGCCTAGTTTATGATTTATCAAACAATACAAGTCTTATAGCTAACTACAAAGAAGCTAATAGAGCTCCTTCACCAGTGGAGCTAAGTTGCGCTGATCCTGCTGCTCCTTGCAGACTACCTAATGCATTTGTTGCAGATCCTCCATTAGAACAAGTAATTAGCAGAGGAATTGAATTTGGAAGTAGAGGCGAAAGCTCATCCAAGGATTACACTGTGAATTGGAGTTCGATAGGATTTTTTAATCAGAATACCGACGATATTCTTTTTGTAAGTTCTGGAACAGGCCTTTCATCGGGATTCTTTAAAAACTTTGGAAAAACTAATAGGTATGGAGTGGATTTATCTTATAGAATAAAAAGACCTTCAATCACAAAAGGTTTTAGTGAAGCATTTGTAAATTATTCATTTTTAAAGGCAACCTTTCAATCTGCTCATACCTTACCTGCTGCTAATCATCCTAACGGGTCTAATGATATTAAAGCAGGTAATATTATTCCAGGAATGCCTATGCATAAACTGAATGCAAAGATTTCCTACAAACCACACAAAGATTTTGTACTAGCATTAGGCACTATAGGAACATCCGGAGTTTTTTTAAGAGGAGACGAGTCAAATCAATTAGGAAAAACCAGCCCTTATCTGATTTTCAATGCTGAAGCTATTTATAATAAATTAAATAGAATTTCTTTTTTTGCTAAAATAGATAATCTTTTAAATAGCAAATATGAAACAATGGGTGTTTTAGGAGAAGCGAGTTCTTCTGAGGTTAATGTTCCTATTTCTGAATTAGGAGACATTGGAACGGGAGACACCGCCGTAGGACCTTTGGACCCAAACTTTTTATCACCAGGTCAACCGATTTCTATTTTCATGGGAATGAACGTTAAATTTTAAAAAATTCTAAGGAAGCCTTTAATGTACAAAATAAATGCTAATTTCCTTTATTCATTGTTTTTACATTCAATAATTATTTGTTCTTTACTTAATCTTAATTTAATTTTTAAAGAAAAAAAATTAAAACAGACCTCAATTCAGATTTCTTTATCTAATCTATCAAATTTTAAAAAAGAATTACCTAAGAAAAGCAATGAAGAAGAAATAGAAAAAAAAATAGAAAATGATAATACAGTTTCTAAAAAAAAAAGTTCTATTAATAAAAATAAACAACAAGTAAAAAAAAAATTAGATATTAAAAAAAAAGAAAAAGAAATAGTATTAAAAAAACCAGAAGAAGAAGTTCTTAATAATCAATTATTGAAAAAAGAATTGCAGAATATTAAGAATAAAAAAAATAACGTAGAGCAGGATATTTTAAAAGGAGGAAAGTCAAATACTTCAAAGGACTTTGAAATCCTAGATCCGCAGACTACTACATTAATAGACAAAGAATTTGATTCTTATAAATCTAAATTAAGGTATTTAATTCAAGAAGAAGCTATTAGAAATTATCCTAGAAGATCAATGAGAAAAAGAGAAGAAGGATTAGTTGAATTGATTTTTACTTTAAAAATAGATGGCTCGTTGGAAAGAGCTATTCTTGGAAATAATACGAAAGCGCCCAACAACCTAATTAAATCTTCACTAAAAACTCTTAAAAAACTTTCACCTTTCGAAAAAAATGATATTTTAAAAAAAAGAAATAAATTTATTATTAAGATACTATATGAAATTAATTAACTATGATTGATAAAATTAAAGAACATGCAAAAAATTTAAATGCAATTCTCGAGATGGAGGGTGAAGAAGGACAGTTTGAATATTTAATAGAAGTTGGCAAAAAATCTTCTAATTTTACTAACAAAGAAAAGAATAGTAAGAATAAAATGTCTGGCTGCTTAGCGCAAGTATGGATTAAACATAAATCAGACAGTGGGAGGTTTTTTTTCTCTGGAGATAGTGATGCAATGATAGTAAAAGGTCTAGTCGTAATAATTGCTGAGGCTTTGTCAGGTTTAAAATTAAATGAAATTCGAAACCTAAAACATGACTTGGTTAATCAGTTAGGTCTTGGGCCTAGCTTATCTGCCAGAAGACAAGTAGGTATGATGGCTATGATAGATCACATAAAAATTATAACTGGAGCTAAGTAAAAAAATTGTTGTCGAAAATGAAAAGATTTTTTAAAACAGAAAGCTATTTACAGCTAATTATTGTTTTTTTGGTTTTTGCTATAAGTGGAAGTTTATCTGTAGTTGTTTCAAAACCAGTTCTTCATTTTATAGGATTGGACAAAATAGATAGTGCTATAATCAAAACCTTGATAAGAATATTAATAATATTTCCACTTTACCAAGTAATTTTAATATTTATAGGTACTATTTTCGGGCAGTTTCAATATTTTTGGAATTTTGAAAAAAGATTTTGGAAAAAATTCTCTTTAAGAACAAAAAATCATTGAGTTTACCAAATAAAAATTTACACTATTGTAATGTGGTGTTTTGTTTTACAGAAGTAATAGGGAACTAGGTATGAGTCCTAGGCTGTCTCCGCAACTGTAAGCATTAGTTCTTTTACATATCCACTAGATTTTTCTGGGAAGGGTAAAAGAATGTTAAAGTGCAAGCCAGGAAACCTGCCACATACGGTCTAACTTTGCGTCGGAGGTTACGATAAAGTGCGATAATTCGTTCATGGCCATTTTTTGAATTTATTGAAAGGATGTGCTATGCGCTATATATTTTTAATTTATTTTATAATTTATTCAATATCATACTCTTACTCTCAGGAAAATCTTGGAAGTGTAGTAGTATCTCCAAATAGGTCATTCTTAGAATTAGATAAAGTAGGTTCGTCTGTATCTTACATAAATAAAGAAGAAATACAAAAATCATCATCCACTACTACAAGTGGTTTATTGCAAGAATTTGGAGGATTTAGTATTTCTACAAAAGGTAATAAGGGAACTGATCCTAGTTATTTTAATAGAGGTTTATCTAGAAAATATATAAAAGTTTTAGTAGATGGTATGGACCTATCAGACATCACATCTACTCAAGAAGAACCTACATATATTGATAATTTACCAATAGATCACTTTGACAATATTGAAATATTAAATGGTTCTCAAGGTACACTTTATGGAAGTAATGCTATAGGAGGAGTAATTAGCATAAATTCATCCCTTCCTGAAGAGCTTGGTTTAAAAAGTTCGAGTATGGTCGAAGGAGGAACCTATAACTCAATCAAAAACTCAAATTCTGTTAAATACCTAAGTAATAATTTTGGAATAGTTTTAAATTTTGATGGAGAAAGATCTGGTGGATATAATACTTTCATTGACACAGGACTAGCTCCCACTGAAAAAGATGGTTATTACCTTTATGGTACTAATTTTTTATCAAATTTTAAAATAAATAAAAACCTGGAAGCTAACTTTAATGGTAGGTTTTATAAGCAACATAATGAATACGACAATAATTTTGCCTACCCAGGAGATAGTACAGGTTATTTTAGAGACGACAAGTCCTATGCAGCTTTATTTGATCTGATATATAAAAGAAATGGCACTAGTCATAAAATTATATTTCAACCAACTTATACCACAAGAACTAATACCAGTGGTAATTCTTATGAATACGATGGGAGAAAAAATAAATTTGAATATATTCTTTTTAGCAAATTTTTTGGAATAAATACGCTTTCTGGATTAGACTTTTTAAAAAAATATGCAGACATGAATGGTACAATTGCAGAAAAAGATATTTATTCACTTTTTACAGAATTCAGATTCAAACCATTTAAAAATACTAATTTAGATGCTTCGGTTAGAAGAGAATATGATAGCAATTATGATACTTTTGATACCGGAAGACTTCAAATAAATCATATATTAAAAAAAAATATAATTTTTAGGAGCAGTATAGGAACAGGATATAGAACACCTACTCCTTACGAGTTATATAGTTCATATGGAAATACAGAACTTGCCCCAGAAAAATCTATTTCTTATGATGTTGGTAGTGAGATAAATATGGATCAATACTCAACAAATTTTTATATAGGTGCTTTTGAAACAAAGGTTGAAGATATCATTACATATGCATCTTCAATGTACAGACAATCAACAGGTAACTTGAAAACTAATGGAGTAGAAATCAGATTTAAAACTAGTATATATGATTTTTTCTCAACCGGTTTTAGCTATACTAAGACAAATGGAAAGGAAAATGACGGAGATAGCATTACACTAGTGCCAAAAGATAAACTCATATTATCACTTACCTTTGAACCTATTAATAGTTTAAAACTAAATGCCTACTACTTTATACAAAATAAAATTAAGGACACTAAATATAATGAATTACCCACTTATAAGTCTTTAAATATTAATACAAGTTATAAAATTGCTAATAAAGCTCTAGCTTACATAAAATTTGAGAATTTATTAGATAGAAATAATATAGTAAATAGAGGAGGAGGAACAACTGAAAATTTAGGCTATAGAAGTCCAGGAAAATCAGCTTATTTCGGTATTAGGTTTGAAAATTAAATTTAGATTATTAATAAATTATGTTACTTTAAGTTATGTTAATAAGTCGTTACACTAAAAATTTTATAATAATAAGTTTTATTTCTATAATTATTACTAGACTAATTCCTCATCCTCCTAACTTTACCTCAGCAATTGCTATTGGATTCTACTTGCCAGCAATATTTGGTCTAAAGTTTTTACTAGTCTCTTTAACCGCATATATATTGAGCGATCTAGTTATTGGAACTCATGAGCTAATTTTATTTACATGGGGTAGTTTAATTTTAGTAGGGATATTTTCTAGATATTTTAATAACATATACACTAGAATGATTGGAGTTACTTTAGCCTGTATAATATTTTATCTAGTATCTAATTTTGGAGTATGGCTACTTAGTAATTTGTATACTAATGATTTTTCTGGATTGATTTTATGTTATATGATGGGATTACCTTTTTTGCAGAATAGCTTAATTGGGACTTTGTTCATTTCAACTTTAATAGAGCTAATCATTTCCTTTAGATATACCAAATCTATAATTACAAAGGTAAATTCTATTTATTAAATTATTTGATCCAATCTGGCAGTTGTTCAATCCTAAAATCATGTAAAGCATTTAAAACTATTAAACTTATTGTAGTAACAGTAATAACAGATATTAAATTCAAACTGAAACCAGCTCTAACCATTTCGTGAATCTCAATTTTTCCACTTCCAAACACTACAGCATTTGGTGGCGTTGCAATAGGTAGCATAAAAGCGCAACTTGCTGCAATTGTGGTAGGTATTACAAAATAAAGTGGGTTAGCATTCATTCCTAAAGCAAAGTAGATTAGAATAGGAGTAAAAGTTGCTACGGTAGCAGTATTAGAATTTAATTCAGTTAAAAAAATTACGATAGCTACAGATAAGTAAACTAAGAAATATATATTTAGATTATAAAAGTGACTTGAAAATGAACCTATCCATATAGCTAATCCTGAACTTTGGAAGGCTTTAGAAAGTGCAATTCCACCACCAACTAAAAATAAAACGCCCCAAGGAATTCTATTTGCTATTTCCCAATTACAAGCTCTTTTATTTTTTCCAGTAGGTATCATAAACAAAAGCAAAGCTCCCAATAGTCCTATTGAGGTATCGTTTAGATTTATTACGAAAAAATCATTTATAGCCCTTCTAAATATCCACAAAAAAGCAGTAAATATAAAAATAAAAGCTACTACTTTCTCTGTTATATTAGGTTTCCCTATCTCTTGCTTTAGTTTTTTAATAGTTTTTTCTAAAGCATCAGAGTTTTTTGTAGATACAGTAAAAATTACTTTACTTAAGAAAACCCAAACTATTGGAGTTAATATTAAAGCTACTGGTAATCCAATTTTGAGCCAATCGATAAAACTGATTTGATAATTATAATTTTCACTTAAAATACTTGCTAACATTATGTTGGTTGGAGTTCCAATAAGAGTAGCCGTACCACCTATTGAAGCTGAATATGCAATAGCCAGTAACAAAGGCAATGCAAACTGATCATTTTTAATTTTTCCCTGTTTATTAAATATAGCTATTACGGATGTTGCTATTGGTAGCATCATGATTGTAGAAGCAGTATTGCTCACCCACATACTTAACAAACCAGTAGTAAGCATAAAACCTCCTATAATTTTACTTGGACTGGTTCCAGAAAAATTTAAAATCTTTAGTGCTATTCTTCTATGTAAACCTGATGACTCCATACAAGATGCTATTATAAAGCCTCCTAAGAATAGCAATACTAAGGGATGCGCATATGAGCTTGCAATAATTTTTATTTCATATAAATCCAATAATGGAAAAGCTATTAAGGGAAATAATCCTGTTGCATAAATGGGCAAAGCTTCAGTTATCCACCATACCGTCATAATTACAGCTATACCTGCTGTTAACCAAGCTACTTTTTCAAGTCCTTCTGGAGGTGGCGTAAATAAAAAAAGGCAAAATAATATTAAACCAGAAAATAATCCTATTAGAGAAAAATTACCTTTAATTGACACTACAAAAGCCAGCTAAATCATAAGTATCCAAGAGATTTCCATGTTTGTAGGCTCTTTCTAAAAGTACTTAAAGATTCCCATGCTCGCTTAAAATCAGCATCCTTATTGCTCTCTTCTTCAACTACTTCCATCCAAGCTTCCTCAAGAGTATCTAGAATTTCTTTGCTCCATTTATGAATTTTGACTCCTTTTTTTTCAAGCTCGCTTAAAGCTGCTACTTGAATAGCTTCTCCTTCAGCAATTCCGTTTCTTATATTGTCTCCACACGCAGAATTAATCTGGGCTTTTTGAGTTTCAGACAATTTATTCCACTTATCCATATTAATCATCAATTCAAATAATGTCGATTGTTGATGCCAACCAGGAAAATAATAGTGTTTAGCAACTTGATAAAAGCCTAAATCCAAATCTACAGCAGGCATTGAGAATTCAGTTGCATCTATAGTTCCTAACTCTAAAGCAGGAAATATATCTCCCCCTGCTATTAGCTGAGTAGAAACTCCAATCTTTTCCATAACTTTTGCCCCTAAACCGAAAAATCTCATTTTCATTCCCTTCATGTCTTCAATGGTTTTTATCTCTTTTCTGAACCATCCAGAGGCTTCTGGAGGAACTACACCGCAAATAATACCTTTTATGTTATGCTTAGCATAAATTTCCTCAAAAAGTTCTTTTCCTCCTCCGTAATAAATCCACGATATATACTCTTGTGCAGATGGACCGAAAGGAACAGCAGCAAAGAGTGGTAAGGCAGGAACTTTACCAGCCCAGTATCCTGGAGTTGACCATCCAGCATCAATTGATCCGGAAGAAACTGCGTCAAAAACTTCTAAAGCAGGGACCAATGCTCCGGGATCAAAAAATTTGACTTGAATGTTATTTCCTGAAATCTTTTTTATCTGATTTTGAAACCTTACACCTGAAGTTCCTAGTTGAGTTAATGTAGCAGAAAAAGTACTTGCCATTTTCCATCTCACCTTTTTTTCTTGTTCAATTGAACTAGCGTTTCCTGATTCATTTTTATCTGAACAAGCTTGCAAAAGAACTATAAGAATTACAGCGGCCCAAAATCTTAGATTTTTTATTAATAACATAAGTCGTACTCCTTTTCTCTCTTTATATAATATCTTAGTATTTGAAGCTACAAAATTTTAAATTCTTCCAGGCTTCGTAAGCTACGATTGCCACAGCGTTACTTAGATTTAAACTTCTATTTTTTTCTACCATAGGTATATTATAAAGATTGTTTTTTAACAAATCTTTAACTTTATCTGGTAAACCAGAAATTTCTGATCCAAAAAGTAGTGCTGACTTTTTGGAGAATTTTGCTGCGGTATATTTTTTTTCTCCAAATTTGCTTATAGCTATTATATTCTCTTTACCTATAGTTTCTATACAATCCTCTATTCTTTCATGAATTATAGGATTTATATTAGAATAATAATCCATCTTTGCTCTTTTTAATAATTTATCTTCTAGCGAAAAACCTAAAGGTTTAATTAAATGTAAGCTAAAACCTGTATTTGAACAAAGTCTCATTATATTTCCTGTATTAGGCGGTATGGCTGGATTAAATAAAATTATTGAAATCATTAAAAAAAACCTTTTTAAAAAAATTAAAATTTACTACAATACATTATGTCAGTAATTAAAAATAATGAAAATTTATATGTTCTAGATGATAAAAATGCTAGTTCAGCAAAAAGAAAAATGGCAGCAATATTTGCTGCAGACGTTGTTGGGTATAGCAAATTGATGGCAGCAAATGAAAAGCTAACCCTATTTAGACTTAAAGAAACTAGAAAGTTAACAGACAAAATAATTAATAACTTACATGGACGTATATTTTCTACTGCTGGTGACTCTATAATGGCAGAATTTGCAAGCCCTATTGATGCTGTAGACGCAGCTGTTTCTATTCAAAGAGAAGTTGGTGATAGCATGTCTAGTATAAGTGACGATGTAAAGATTGAATTTAGAGTAGGTATTAATCTTGGCGATATTATGATGCAAGATGATAATTTATATGGAGATAATGTAAATATTGCAGCAAGACTAGAATCCATATCTGAACCAGGTGAGATATGTATATCAGAAAAAGTTTATCAGGAGATTAACAACAAAGTAAATACGAAATTTCGTTACCTGGGAGAAAAGAAATTAAAAAATATAAGTCAAAAAGTTAAAGTGTATATTTCTAATTTAGAAAATGGTGGAGAAGAAAGCAAAAATCATATATTTTCTAAAAAAAATATAATATTTGGTTCGCTAGGAATTTGTTTTTTATTACCTTTAACATTTATTATATATAGTAAATTTTTCAAAAACGAACTTAAATATACAGAAAGTTCTAAAAGTGTCTTAGAAAATTTTAGAACCTCACAAACTACAACTAGTGATAGTAATGGTCTTGTTAATGATGGAAAGCTTGTAATATCTCTAATGAATTTTCAAAACCAGTCATCTAACTTAACTAATGATGATATAAATGCAATAAATGGCATAATTAATTCTAGTCTTGCTAATGATGAAACTATAAGAGTTACCTCTTCACCATCAGGATCAGAAAATCTTAATCCTCCTGAAGTGATGCTTATAGCAACTGAGTCTGGAGCTTCATTTGTTATAAATGGAATAGTCTTTTCGGAAAATGGAAAAAATGTTCTTGGTTTAAAGATTTACGAGGCTAAAAGGGGATCTATTATAATTAATGAAAAAATAACACTTTCAAAAGATTCGCAACACCCAGAATTATTTAAGTTTTTCAAAGCTTTCATAAAAGATATTTCTAGGTAGGATATTATGGCGGAGAGAGAGGGATTCGAACCCTCGATACAATTGCTTGTATACACGCGTTCCAGGCGTGCGCCTTCGACCGCTCGGCCATCTCTCCTATTGTTTATTATAATTTAAAGTATTTATAAATAATAATCATATGTTTGTAAAAATAAAAATTCACTTCTTGCTCTTGATTATAGGTTCGCTGTTAGTATTATTAGGAGCATTTTTAGATAATTTACTTTTAGGCCAGGTTTGGTATAGCTTGAGCCCTAATTCTTTGGTGGGATTTCAGAAGTTTGTAGAATTGCTATTTAATACAGAATATTTTGATAATATAGTTTTTTTTTTACTAGAATTTAATCTTTATTTTATACTTGCTTTTCTAGCTATATTAGCCTCTTTGATAATATTTATTCTTCAAGACTAATAATCTCTTAAGTAAGCACCTAATTGACTCTCAACATTTTTAATAATTTTTTTCATTAATTCACCAATTTCTTGGGAATTAAAAACTTTTTTATTTTGATTTATGCCTACCTCCAAGGCCACAGATATTTTATTATCGTCTTTAATCTTATCTGTGTAAATATCAAAAACTAATACTTCATCTACCAGATCCGAGCTTTCTTTAACTACTTTTATTAATTTTTCTACAGGAGTGTCTTTATTAATTAAAAAAGCAAAGTCTTTTTTAAGCGGCAGAAATGGAGAAGAAGTAAATGATTTATTAAAATTTATTTTCCCATGGTAAATAGACAATGCACTTAAATCTAACTCACCTATTAAAATAGTTTGTTTTAGATTGAATTTTTTTTTTTAAAGAGGGATGTAATTCACCAAAGGATCCCAATTTAACTTTATCTTTAATTATATCAGCTGATTTTCCAGGGTGAAGCCAATCAGATTTACTTCTTTCTAAGCTTACTTTACTCTCTATGCCTAAGATGTTTATTAATTGAAGCAGATCTTCTTTAATATCGAAAAAATCAAAAATTCTTCTAGTTTTTATCCAACTCTTTTTACTTTCATATCCTCCTTTGATGATTGCTAGTGATGTTTTTTGATCCTTATAATCTGTTCCTAAAAAAATACTACCTATCTCAAAAAAGTTAATTGTTTCCGCTCCATTAGAAAAGTTTTTTACAGCAGCATCTAAAAGATTAGGAAATAGACTATTTCTCATGACTGCTAACTCTCTTGAAATAGGGTTAGACAGAATAAGTTCGTCTTTAAGATCACTTTTGGGGAAAACTTTTCTTTCTGAAATAAAAGAAAATGTAACTAATTCAATTAAACCTGTATTTGCTAATTTATCTCTATAGTCTAAAGACAGTTTTTTTATATTAGAAAAAGCATCTGGATTATGTTGAGTGTTTTGACCTTGTTCTTCATATGGAATTTTTTCGTAACCCTCAATTCTTGCTATCTCCTCTATAATATCATTTTCTTGATGAATATCACTACGCCAACTGGGAGGAATTAGAAGAATTTGATTTTTTTTATTTTTTTCTACCTGAAAAGATAAACTTTTTAATATCTCTAATTGTTTATTTACCGAAATCTCATATCCAACAACGCTAAGAAAATTAGTAGGATTATATTTTATTTTATTATCTTTAAAGGAAATTTTACCTTCTTTCTCAATTTCGCTAAATTCTCCTCCACAAATATCTATAATCATTTTTGTTGCCTTTTCTAATCCTTCAATTAATCCTTTAGGATCAATGCCTCTTTCAAATCTGTACCTAGAGTCACTAATTATGTTGAGTCTTCTTCCAGTATTAGAAATAAGATTAGGATCAAATAAGGCTACTTCTAAAAAAACTTCTTTAGTATTTTCATCAACGCAACTATTAAGACCTCCCATTATACCAGCTAAACTTACCACTTTATCTTTATCGGCTATAACAAGATCTTTATTGGTAAGTTCATATTTTTTTTTGTCTAATCCAATAAAAGATTCTTTATCTTTTGCTCTTCTTACTTTTAAATTTCCTACAATTTTAGCTGCATCAAAAACATGAAGAGGTCTACCTAAGTCATACAATATGAAATTTGTTATATCTACTAATGAAGATATGTGACTCATTCCTATGCTTAATAATTTTTTCTTTAACCAATAAGGACTCATTATATTTTTTTTAATGTAAAAGTATCTTCCAATTATTTTTGGGCAGTCTTCTTTTTTATCTAATAAACTTAAATCCCATTTTATTTTACTTTTGAAAGATCCCTTCCCAACATCAATATCCTCTGAAAATAATCGTTTATTAATTTTAGCTCCTAAATCTCTTGCTATACCTCTTATTGAAGCACAATCTCCTCTATTAGGAGTAAGTCCTATTTGATATAAGAATTCATCTTTTAAATAAAAAGAAAATTTATCCCCTATTTTATATTTAGAATCTAATTCTATAATGCCATCAGAATTATCAGAGATACTTAACTCTTCTTCAGAACATAGCATTCCATCACCTGTAACACCTCTGATATTTTTTTTTTCTAGGATAAAATCTCTTCCAGGAATATAGGCGCCGTTAGGAGCAAAAATAGTTTTAAGTCCTATCTTTACATTATTTGCGCCACAAACTGCTATGCTTGTTTTCTTTCCTATTGAAATAGTACATAAATTTAATCTATCGGCATTAGGATGTTTTTCAATATTGATAATTTCACAAACATACATTTTGTTGAAATAGTCATTAAGGTTTTTACAACTCTCTACTTCTAATCCAAGATTAGTTAGTATATTAGCTAATTTTTTTCCTGAAATATCAACCTTTATATGCTCTTGTAACCATGATGAAGTAAATTTCATTATTTCACCTTAACTAATTTAGAAAAACCTAAAGATTGATAACCATAATGTTTTAGCCATTTTAGATCATTATCATAAAACATTCTTAAGTCTGAAATACCATATTTTAGCATTGAAAACCTTTCAACTCCTAAACCAAAAGCAAAGCCTGAAAAATTTTTTCTGTCAATACCACAATTATCTAGTACCACTGGATTAACGATACCGCATCCTAAAACTTCTAGCCAATTCTTGTCTCCTCCTAATTTAAGATTATTACCTTCTTTATAAAAACCTATATCCACCTCAGCTGATGGTTCTGTAAATGGAAAATATGATGGTCTAAATCTCACGGAAATTTCTGTGCCAAAAAAATCAGTTATCAATTTTCTAATTGTACTTTTTAAGCTTGCCATAGATACTTTTTTGTCCACGAAAAGCCCTTCTATTTGATGAAACATTGGTGAATGAGTAGAGTCATCATCACATCTGTAAGTAGCTCCTGGTGCAATGATTTTTATGGGGGGCTTGTCTCTTTTTAAAACTCTTATCTGGACAGGAGATGTGTGAGTTCTCAATAGTTTTTTATTTCCTTTTAAGTAAAATGTATCGTGTTCTTGTCTAGCAGGATGATTTTCAGAAATATTTAGTGCTGTAAAATTATTGTACTCATTTTCAATGTGAGGACCTTCCTCTACACTAAAACCCATATTGGACAAAATACTTATAAGTTCATCAAAAGTTCTACTTAAGGGATGAATACATCCCATTAAATTCGGTCTTGGCGGAAGAGAAATATCTATTTTTTCACTATCTATTTTTTTTTCTAATTCAACATTTTCAATCTCTATTTTTTTTAAAAAAATCGATTTTTCTATATCTTTTTTTACTACATTGAGTTTTTTTCCATGAATAGCCTTATTTTCTTTGTCAAAAGAATTTAAAACCCCCATAAGTTTTGTAAATTTTCCTTTTTTTCCAGTATATTTTATTTTAAGATTTTCTAGGTTTGTTATATCTTTAGTTTTTTCTAGTTCCGCAGCGAACTCTAATTTAATTTCTTCACTAGTTTTGAGAATATCTTCGATTTTACTCTCCAGAATCTATTAATTAAGTTCTTACCTTTTCCACTAAAGATTTAAAAGCATTGGGATCACTAACAGCCAAATTCGCTAGTACTTTTCTATCTATTTCAATTTTACTTTCAACTAACTTTGATATAAATTCAGAGTATTTAATACCTTGTTCTCTGCATGCTGCATTTATTCTAACTATCCAGAGTTTTCTGAATTCTCTCTTTCTATTTCTTCTATCTCTGTAGGCATACTGTCTATTTTTCTCAACTCTTTGCATGGCTGCCCTAAAAGTATTTTTTTGCCTACCTCTAGAGCCTTTAGCTGCCTTGATTACTTTCAAGTGTCGAGCATGTTTTGTTTTCCCCTTTTTAATTCTGGCCATATTTTTCCTAAATTACAATTATGTTCTTAAGAAGTTTCTTTTAATAGTCTTTTCATCAGATTTTGCTAAGATTGTTGTACCTCTAGCATTTCTAATGAACTTGTTACTCCTTTTAATCATACCATGCCTTTTTCCAGCCTGGTTCATTTTTATTCTACCTGTTCCGGTAAAAGAAAATCTTTTTTTTGCTCCGCTTTTATTTTTTAATTTTGGCATAATATACTCGCTAAGTAACTTACTATATTAATTTAATAGTTCAGATCAAGTATTTATTTTCTCTTTTTGGCTATTGTCTTCTGGGGCTAATATCATTATTGCTTGTCTGCCCTCTAATTTAGGCTCTAGTTCTACTATAGAACAAGAATTAGTTTCTTCTTTTATTTTGTCTAAGATTTTGATTCCTAGTTCTCTGTGGGCCATTTCTCTTCCTCTATACCGCATAGTAATTTTTACCTTATCACCAGCTGAAAGAAACTTTGTAACGCTTTTGATTTTCACATTAAAATCGTTTGTATCTATATTAGGTCTGAATTTTATTTCCTTAATATCTATTACTTTTTGTTTTTTTCTGGCTTTAGCTGCTTTCTTTTGAGCTTCAAATTTAAATTTTCCATAATCCAAAATTTTACATACAGGTGGCTTTGCGTTAGGTGAAACCTCTACTAGATCTAGGCCTTCTTTCTCTGCCATTTCTAGAGCTTTACTTAATTTAACTATTCCTATCATTTTTCCTTGATTATCAATTAGTCTGACTGGGTCAATAAATATTTCTCTGTTCACGCGTGGGCCAGCGTTTGATGAAGAACCGTTCCTTACTATGGTATAACCTCCTTTGTAAAATTTTTAATAAGTTATATATAGCGAAAAAACATTTACATTACTATATATTTTTTAAAATAATGTTTTTTATTTCGTTAGGCGAGATATCGTTGATTGATTTTCTTTTTAAGATCATAACGTTTTCAGCAACGGGAGCACATAACTTTGGGTCAGACCCTGAACCGAATAAAACTATTTTTTTAATACTCTTTTTACTACATTCAGATAAAAGATGCATTGGACCTGTATCATTTCCTAAAATAAGGGAAGCTCGCCTAGATAGTGCAGCAAGTTGAACAAAATTAGTCTTTCCTACTAGATTATAACAATTAAAATTTTTAAAGTTAATACTTTTAAATTTTTCTAGTTCGTCTTCACCACCTACTAAGACTGAAAAAAGATTTTTCTTACTCAGATACTGAATTATCTCAATAAAATTTTTTATTTTCCATCTTTTTTCAGGTCTTTTAAAAGAACCTCCTGGAACCAAAATTACATATTGATAAGGTAATTTAAAATTATTAATATCTGTATCTAAAAAACTCCAATCAATTTTTTCAATGCTTTTGATGCCTGCTTTCTCTAATTGCTTTTTGTGCCTTTCTTTAGTGTGTAATCTCTTTCTATTTGCATCTAGATGTGGATGAGAGCATTTTTTTTCTATTCCGTTCCAATTAAATTTTTTAAAGATGGAAAAAATTTTAAAATAAATTTTTGTTCTAAAAGAGGTTTGCAAGTCAAATATCCAATCAAAATTACTTTTATGAAACCAAACAAATAATTTTATAAATTGGTATGATAAAAAAATCTTTGGTCTATTATCTACTACAATTTTATCTATAGATTTTAGGTTAAGAAAAATGTCTGCGTATTTTTCTTCCGTTAGTACAGTTATCTCTGATATTTTAAAATGATTCTTTATTGAATGTATAGCATACAAAGACAGAATAATATCGCCTAAAGCACCATGTTTTATTATAAGAATTTTCTTCATTTATTTTTTTTATCAAAGACAACTAACTTTCTGTAAACATTTACAGTGTTTTGACACATATACTTTGTTAGATAGTTTTTCTTTACTTTTGAGATACTTTTATTTGATAATTTTCTTCTTTCTTGTAAGCTTAAATTTAGAACTTTACTTATATTATTAGATAATTTAGTAATGTCTTTGACAGGAGAAAGTATTCCATTATGATTAGTTTTTATTAATTCTACAGCTCCTCCATGAGAAAAGGCTATAATAGGTTTTCCCATTGCTTGAGTTTCTAATATAACCCTTCCAAAAGCTTCTGGTTTTGTAGAACATGACAATACCAAATCTGCTAACATAAGATAAGCTGGCATATCTCTGGTATTTTCTATAAAAAGAACTTTATCTTGTACATTCAAAGAAACAGCAAGTTTTTGCAATGACATCTTATAGTTAGTTCTATTTTGTTTATCTCCTACTATCATAAGACTTACATTTTTTTCTTTTAGTAAAGCGAGAGCATGTATAGCATATTTATGACCTTTCCACTCTGTCAATCTACCAGGCATCAATATATTATATCTGAACTCTGCTATTCTTAATTTCTTTGCAAGATTTACAACCCTCTGTTGAGAAACTCTTCTGGGTGAAAAAATTTTTTCGTCCACTCCTCTTGGAATTACGAAGATGTTCTTATGTCTATTATATTTTTGATTAATATGCTGTTTTATAAATTCAGAAATTGCTATTACTGCATCACTTTTTAGCATCACACTATTATATTTTTTTTTAAAAAAGTTTTCTAACCCATAAGTGCCATGAAAAGTAGTAACAAATGCAATATTTATTTTTTTTGATGCCAAATAGCAAGACCATGCTGGAGCCCTAGACCTAGCGTGAATAATATTAATTTTATATTTATTCACTATTTCTATAATTTTCTTTATATTCTTTAAAATAGTAATAGGATTTTTACTGTCTACAGGTAGAAATTCCAACTGACATTTTGTTCTACGTAGATCTTTCTCTCTATATCCACCGGATGATAAAACTACGCAAAGCCCCCCTTTTGATTGAACATAATTAGCTATTTCAATGGCACCGGATACTAGTCCTCCTGAACCTAAATGAGGTAAAACTTGCAATAGTTTTATACCTTTAGTATTAAATTTATTAAGTAAAGCCATAAAATAATTTTAATATGTTAGAAAAAAAAATTTCCAAATCTACTTTCATAAAAGTAAAAAATATAAAAATTCACTATATATTAAAAAAGAAAAAAAGAAACGGTACAAATTTTTCTATAGTTTTTCTTTGCGGATATAAGTCTGACGTTAATGGAACGAAAGCTCTATTTATCGATGATCTACAAAAGAAATATGGATTTGAATTTCTAAGATTTGACTATTCGGGTCATGGAGATTCGGGAGGTAGAATAGAAAATAGGAAACTGAGCGAATGGATATACGAAAGTGTTACATTAATAAAAAAAAAAACATCTTACCCTACAATACTTATTGGTTCATCAATGGGAGGATGGATATCATTAGTTATAGCTAAGATTCTAAAAAAAAGAATAGTTGGTGTCATTGGAATTGCTGCGGCGCCTGATTTTACCTCTAAAATTTTAAAAGCGCTTAATGAAAAACAAAAAAAGTTATATGAAAAAAACAATCATATTAAAATTAAAAGTGATTACGATGATAAGGGTTATATTTTTAGTAGGAATTTTATTGAAGACTCAAAAAAATATTTTTTGCTTGGAGAAAAGACAAAGTTAGATTGTAACGTCATACTCTTATACGGTAAAAACGATAAAAGTGTAGAATATGTCTCTCAACTTCAGCTTTTATGCAATCTGGACTGCGAGAAAATTTCTTTAATTGTTAGTCGATCAAGCAATCACCGAATGTCTTCTAAATCTGATTTACGTATTTTGGAAGATAGCATTGCAAAATTTTTACAACTCACGTATTAGATTTTTAAGACCTTCTCTATATGAAGGAAATAAAAAAGTAAAACTAAGCTTGTATCTAATTTTTGAATTATCTACTCTTTTATTATTAGTCCAGTATTTTTTTGTATTTTTTTTCATACTTTTTTGAACATCTAAAAAATCAACAGTCTTAAAATTTTTTATTTTCTTTAGTTTAATAATTTCCCTTAAATAATCTTCTCTGGAACTAGGTTCATTGTCTACCACATTCCATATTTCGTTTGAATATCCTTCTAGCAATATCTTGGTAATTATCCTGCTAATGTCATAGATGTGAATTCTTGAAAAGAAGTGGTTTTTTTTTATTATTACTTCTCTGTGTTTGCCTTTAAAAGAATTACATCTTGAAGGACCATATATTGAACCTAATCTAATGATATTTAATTTAATTTGATTATTTTTACAGAATTTGTTCCACTGCATTTCAGAATATATTCTATTTTTATCTAATATGTTTTTACCTTTTATGGTTGATGTCTCATCAACAAGATTTCCGTTATGATTGCCATAAACACCTGTAGTAGATATATAAACAACTGAATTTATATTTGACTTGGCAATAAATTTAAAATATTGGAGTAATATAGGACAACCTATTTTAGATGGTGGAGCAGTAATAATTAGGTGTGTTGCCTTACTAATGGCAAATTCTGTTTTTTCTCTAGGATATAATTTTAGATTATCTATAGAATTAGATTTAATTTTTTTTTTATTAGACGTTATACCTATAGATCGAACACCATGGGCACAGAGTTCTTTTAACAGAAACATTGCTGTGTAACCATATCCTAAAGAGCAAACTATCATAGATCAAAATCTATCCCATTCTTTTTTTACAAGACTAGATTTTTCTTTAAAATATCTTTTTTGTTTTTCTATCCTATATGCTTTTTTATTAATATTGTAGAGTGACCATACTGCAATAGATTTTACTATCTCATCCTCAAAATCAAGTTTCTTTATAACATGACATGAAAAACATTGTTTTTTTGTATTTCCAATCGCAATAAGTACATTTCTTAAAAAACGTATATATCCTAGTCTTCTTAATGGAGTTCCTGAAAAATAAGTTCTATAAGCATATTCATCAAAACATATTAATTTTTTTAATGATGGTAATTCTAGCTTTTTTATTATATCAAATTTCATTTCATTGTATTTTTTTGCAAACTTATTCCAAGGACATATTGATAAACAATCATCGCATCCAAAGATCCTGTTACCAATTGCTTTTCTATATTTATAATCAATTTGTGTTTTGTGTTCTATTGTTAAATAAGAAATACATTTGGTGGCGTCTAATTTATATGGAGAATCAAATGCTTTAGTTGGACATACTTCAATGCAGGATTTACACTTGCCACAATTTCTTTTTATTTCTGTAGTATTAAGGAATTTTTGATTTGTTAATATAATACCTAAGAACAACCACGATCCGAACTTTTTGGATACTATATTTGTATTTTTTCCAAACCATCCTGTACCTGATAATTCTGCTAAAGGTTTTTCCATTAATGGTGCTGTATCAACAAACACCTTAACCTTCATACCCTGCGTGCTTGAAATATCTCTAGCTAAAGATTTAAGTTTTGATTTTATAACTTTATGATAATCTTTTCTTCTAGCATATATTGAGATATAAGCCTTATCCGATTTCTTTAATCCTTGCATAGGATTTATATCAGGCGCATAATTTAATCCTAAAACAATAGCACTTTTTGCCTCAGCCCAAATATTTTTTGGATTGCTTCTAATTTTTGCTTTATCTTCTAACCATAACATTTCACCGTATTTTTTATTTTTAATAAATTCTTTAAGATTCTGGCTGTAGAAATCAAATTTTTCAAAATTAGTAAATTGAACTTCTTCAAAACCTACTCCCTTAGCTTTAGAAGTAATTTCCCTAATTGTACTTTCTTTTATCATTAAAAATCTAAATTATTATAGTGTTTTGAAGGAGCTATATCATAAATCTTTTCATCTAGTATATCTCTAAAAGAAGGTCTGCTTTTCATAAGTGCATACCATTTCTTTGAAAAAATAAATTTGTTCCAACTAATCTCATCTAAGTAATCTAAAGAAGATAGAGTTGCAGCATACAAAATATCTGCTGCTGATAATGTTTCACCTGCTAGGTAAGTTCTTTTTTTTAGTATCCATTCAAAGTATTTAAGATGATTATCAAGGTTTGCTCTTCCAGCTTTTAATGCTTCTGAAGATGGTCTACCTTTCCCCATTATTTTTTTGAAGACTCTTTCCTCGATTATGTTGTCAACTACTTCCCTGTGCATCTTACTTTCTATCCATTTAAATATTCTTCTAACCTCTAACCTATAAAGTGGGTCCACTCCTATAAATTTTTCACCTACATTGTTGTCGTCCAAATATTCCACTAAATTCAATACTCCAATAATATTTATACCTCTGTCATCTATTGTTACTGGCAAACTACCCTCGGGATTAATTTTTAGGAATTCAAGCCTTCTTTGCCATATTGGTTCATTTATGGTCACAAATTCTAACTTCTTTTCGTAAAGAATAAGCTTAGCCGCTCTACTTAAGGTATGGAGTGGTAGATAAAATAATTTATACATATTAGTTTAAATTTAGTATAAAAATATATATTCTCAATAAAATATTAGGAGTTTATTATACTTAATCTTGATTTAATTTTTTATTCAATAATACAAGGACTAACAGAATTTCTTCCTGTATCTAGTTCTGCACATTTATATTTTCTAGAGAAATTTTATAAATGGGAAAATATAGGAGTAATTTTCCCGTTAGCAGCTCATCTAGGTACTCTTATAGCAGTAGTATTACATCAAAAAAAAAAAATATTTGAGGTAGTTGTTAAAGATATAATCGAAAATAGCAATTATACTTTAATAAAAATTATAATTATATCAATATTACCAACATTAATAATAGGTATTTTACTTGCTACTATTTTTAGTAAATTTTATAACTTTAGTCTTTTAATTATTGGTATATCAACTATCATAGGAGCTATACTTCTTGAAATGTCTGATAGAAAAAAATGTGACTCCATAAATTTATCTGATTTAGGTTACAAAAAATCAATTTTTATTGGTTTTTTTCAAACCCTTTCGCTAATACCTGGGATGAGTAGATCAGGAACAGTAATTACTGCCATGCGCTTTTTAGGAATTGATAGAAAAACATCAATATCTTTTTCTCTTTTGTCAGGTATTCCAATAATCTTAGCTGCTTGCACCTTTAGTATTTACAGTATCATTTATTTTAAATCTTCTTTAGTTTATGATTTTTTTTTAATAAGTTTCTGCTCTTTTATCGCAGGATATCTTTCTATAAAATTTATGCTAATTTGGGTAGAGAAGTTTTCTTTTAGACTATTTGTTTTTTATAGATTGGTTTTAGGTGTTTTTATAATTTTATACTATTTCAATTAAAAAAATGTCCTCCTTTTTTTTTGAAACTTTTTAATTGTTTAGAAAGCATAATCTCAAAAGGTTGCGTTACATAACTTATTTTTTTTTTATAGTTATATTTTTTAGAAATAATATTGTCCTTCTTTAAGAGTTCAATTTGATCTCTTGTTATAATTGCTTTTGGTAAAAGTTCAGCAAATAGTGCCATCTTGCTAGCTAAAGAAAAGGGAATATTTACTAAAATTCTTTTTATTTCTATTTCTTTGAGTATTGCCATTAATATTTCTTTAAATGATATTATGTCTTCCCCTCCCACTTCTATGATGTCATTTTCAATAATGTCTTTTTCTAAATCTAATAAAATTATATTTACGAGATCTTGAACCCAAATTGGTTGGAATTTTGTTCTCCCTTCTCCTATAAGTGGTAAAAATGGTGAAACTTTGGAAATTTTTGCAAAAAGATTTATAAAGTTATCCTCATCTCCATATACGATAGAAGGTCTTATAATAGTAAATTTCTTAAAATTATTTAATATTTTTTCTGCTTTATATTTAGTTTTAGCATACTTTGAGGATGATTTTTTTTCAGCTCCTATCGCAGATAAATGTATAATCTTGTCTATATTTAACTCATTACAGGATGATACAAGATTTTTAACTCCTTCCACGTGAACATTTTCAAAGGTGTTTTTTTTCTTACTTTCTAATAATCCAACTAAATTTATAACAATATTTGAGCCCTTTATTGTATTAGTAAGTTTTTCCTTATTCTTAATGTCACAATTGATTTGTCTACATTGACCTAATTTGAAAGTGGTTATTTCTTTTTTAATTTGTTCTGCATTTCTTGAAATTACATTTACATAATAGCCCTTATCTAATAAAGAATTAACCAAATATTTTCCGATAAAACCTCTGCCCCCAATAACACTAATAATTTTTTTTTCATTTTTGAACATTCAAAAACCTGTGCTTGAAATTAATATTTATAATTAAAAAATAATAAAATTATTTAATAGCATAATGTTTATTAAAATCTATAATAATATTTAAAAAATGAATTATTTATATAAAGCAGATATCCCTAATAATTTAAAATCAACCTCTATGTTGGCTTTGGACACTGAAACAATGGGATTAAATTACCAAAGGGACAGACTATGTGTGGTACAGATTTCATTTGGTGATAAAAATGCGCATTTAATAAAATTTGATGACTTTAAAGACTATAAGCAAGCCCACAACTTAAAACTATTAATGAAAAATAGAAAGATTTTGAAAGTTTTTCATTATGCTAGATTTGATTTAGCGATAATAAAAAAATATTTAGGGGTAATGCCGGCGCCAGTTTATTGCACAAAAATAGCATCTAAAATAGCTCGTACTTACACAGACAAACATGGTTTAAAAGAAGTATGTAAAGAGTTGTTGAATGTAGAAATATCTAAGCAGCAACAAAGTAGTGATTGGGGCAAGACAGACTTAACTAAGAGTCAAATTAATTATGCAGCTAATGATGTATTGTATTTGCACGAACTCAAAAGCAAACTTGATGAAATTCTCAAAAGAGAAAAAAGAATTGATTTAGCTTACTCAATTTTTAAATTTCTTCCAGTTAGAGTAAAACTAGATTTGATGGGCTGGCAAAATACTGATATTTTTTCACACTCTTAATATGATTCTCAAATTTGGAAAAAAAATAATAGCAGAAGAGTCCAAGGCATTATTGGTTTTATCCAACTTATTGGATAAGAGTTTTATTTACGCTGTAAGAAAAATATCCGAATGTAAAGGAAATATTATTTTTTCTGGAGTAGGAAAATCAGGATATATAGCTAGAAAAATTTCCTCAACGCTTACATCTACTGGAACGCCTTCTATCTTTATTCATGCTACTGAAGCTAGTCATGGAGACCTCGGTTTCATTAGAAAAAAAGATCTATTAATATTAATATCTAACTCAGGTAATACTAGAGAACTAATAGATATTTCTAAATTAAGCTTTCTAAATGGTAACAATGTAATTTTAATAACATCTAATAAAAAAAGCTTAATATCAAAGTTTGCTTCTAATGTTATTTTACTTCCAAAAATGAAAGAAGCAGGAGAAAACAACTTAGCACCAACCAATTCAACAACTATGACATTAGCACTTGGAGATGCAATTTCACTAGCAGTAGCCAAAATTAAGAATTTTACTAAGCAACAATTTGGTAAAAATCATCCTGGAGGAAATATAGGTCTAGAACTTACACCAGCTGAAAATATAATGCATGTAGGTAGAAAAATGCCAATTGTAAAAGAAACAGATGTTATGAAAAAAGTAATAATAGAAATCTCAAAGAAAAGTTTTGGTTGTGCTGGCATAGTTAATCAAGCAAATAAACTAACAGGCATCATAACAGATGGTGATTTAAGAAGAAATATGAATTCTTTACTTTTAAATAAAAAAGCAAAAGATGTTATGAGTAAAAGTCCAAAAACAATTCTTAAAAATGTTTTTACAAATGAGGTACTTTTGTTGCTTAATAAACATAAAATAACATCTCTATTTATAGTTAATAATAAGAAAAGTTTAAGACCCATCGGCATAGTTCATTTGCATGACTGTTTAAGATCATTGTAAATACAATGTTTCTAGAAAGTTACAAACCAAGACACAGCAAAATTAAAAAAAAAAAATTGTTTGGTCTAATCAAGTATGTAATATTTATTAGTGTATTACTTATATTAGTATTAGTTTTTGCTATATCAGAACCAAAAGACAATAAGAAAACCCTTGATAAAGAATTTTTTATTGGAAATTATGAGAAGTCTAAAAATATACTTAGAATAGAAAACGCTACTTTTGTTGGAAAAGATAAAAAAAGAAGACCGTATACAATTACAGCCAAATTGGCAATAAAAGAAAGTTCTAAAAAAAATACCTTCATGCTTGAATCTTTAAAAGCAGACATTTCATTAAAAGAAAATAATTGGCTAATATTGAAAACAAAAAAGGCTTTTTTTGATATTAATTCAAAAGTACTGTCATCTAACCAAAGTGTGGAAGCATTTTATGATGATGGAACAAGTTTTATATCTCCTAGTTTAAGCTATAATTTAAATAACGGCATAATTTATGGAAACGAGGGTATTGAAATGTTAGGAAAATGGGGTAATATTAAGTCAGATTATTTTTCTTATAGTACTGACGATGAAGTTTTAGTTTTTGATAAAAATCCAGTAATGTTAATTAATCAATAAAACCAGACCAATGAATAAAATTATATTTCTCTTAATACTACTTAGCTCTTTAAGCTTGTCACAGAACTCTTCTGATCCTATAGAAATAACTGCAGACAAAATGGAATGGAATAGAGATAAAGATATTGCTGTTGCACTAGGAAATGCAAAGGCAATTCAAGGAAATAGGATATTATTTGCTAACAAAATTGTTGCCAGTATAGCAGAAAAAAAAAATTCTGGGGAAATTGATACACTGTATGCTATTGGAAATGTTAAATTTATGAGAGATGCAGAAGAAGCCTATGGGAAAGAAGCAATATATGACTTAAAAAAAGAAACTATAGTAATAGAAGGTAATGTTAGTTTAAAAAAAAATGGCAATATTATGGTTGGTGAGAAATTACTGATTGACTTTCGGTCTGGAATTAGTCAAATAGAAGGGGCTAAGAATAAAGGCAAAGTAAAAATGAAATATAATTCGCCTAGCAAAGATTAGAAATGTATAAAAATCCAAAGTTAGTATTTAAAAATAAAGGATTGGAGGTCTCTAACATAGGAAAGAGCTTTAAAAATAAACCTATTGTAAGAGGGGTATCACTAAATATTACAAGAGGTGAGATTGTCGGTTTGCTTGGCCCAAACGGAGCAGGTAAGACTACTAGTTTTTATATTATCATGGGATTAATATCCGCTGATTACGGTGTTATTAAAATCAATGGTGATGACATTACCAATTTACCTGTTCATCTTAGAGCCAGAACTGGTCTTGGATATCTTCCACAAGAATCTTCAATTTTTAGAGGAATGACTGTAGAAAAAAATATCATGTCAATTTTAGAACTTGTAGAAAAAGACAATGAAAAACGCCATTTAATGCTTGATAGTTTATTAGCTGAATTTTCTATAAGTCATTTAAGAAGAGCGTCTGCAATTACTCTCTCTGGAGGAGAGAGAAGAAGAGTAGAAATAGCACGAGCATTATCATCCCAGCCATCATTTCTACTTTTAGACGAACCTTTAGCTGGTATAGATCCTATATCCATATCAGAAATAAGTGATTTAATTATGCAAGTTAAAGAGAGAAATGTTGGTGTATTAGTTACAGACCACAACGTAAGAGATACCCTTGATATAGTAGATAGAGCATATATAATCCACAATGGAATAATTTTAAAAGATGGAAAACCTAAAGACATTATACAGGACAAAAATGTAAAGCAAGTCTATCTTGGAAATAAATTTAAATTTTAAATTAAAGTGGTCTAAATTGGATAGAGATATTTATACAATTAAATTAGAAGATTATAAGAAAGCACAGCATATAACGGTTAATAAAAATAGCTTTATAGACATAAATCTCAGAAATGAAAAAGACGTGCTTAATGAAATTACTAATATATGCAAGAAAGCATACCGTTGCAGCGAATGTGGTAAAATATCTTTAGAAGATGATACAAATGATAATATAGCTTTAGACAATGGAGTATTATTAATAAATAAACTCGTAAATAATATACAAGAAAATTATTTAGTCTTTTTAAGATTAAAAAACCCCATTTCTTTTAAGAAAAGTGTTAGTCTTAAAAGTGATCTTATATTTACATTATTTAGCCCAGTAAATCTTGATACATTTAATAGACTTCAAATTTTATCAAAATTATCTAGAATATTAAATAAGCAAAATATTAGGAATAAAATAAAGGGAGCTCTCAAAGCAGAAGATGTTATAGCTCTATTTGTTACAACATAAAGGAGAAAGTATGGTATTTGACGATTATAAAGTAGCTGATATAAAACTGGCTGAATGGGGTGCTAAAGAAATAAAAATAGCTGAGACAGAAATGCCAGGTCTTATGGCTCTTCGCGAAGAGTTTGCAAATTCTAGACCTTTAGAAGGAGCCAATATTATTGGTTGTTTGCATATGACGATTCAAACTGCTGTACTTATAGAAACTCTAGTAGATTTAGGAGCTGCTGTTAGATGGTCATCTTGCAACATATTTTCTACTCAAGATCATGCTGCAGCTGCTATTGCAAAAAAAGATATACCTGTTTTTGCTTGGAAAGGAGAAACAGAAGAAGAATTTTGGTGGTGTATAGAAAAAACTATTGTAGCCAATCAGTGGAAACCTAACTTAATACTCGATGATGGTGGAGACCTCACTAAAGTAATGCATGAAAAATATTCTAGTATGCTGACAGAAATAAAAGGTATTAGCGAAGAAACAACTACAGGCGTACAAAGATTATATGAAATGCAAGAAGATAACACACTCAAGGTTCCTGCAATAAATGTAAATGACTCGGTCACAAAATCAAAATTTGATAATCTTTATGGTTGTAGAGAAAGTTTGGTTGATGGAATTAGAAGAGCCACTGATGTAATGTTATCGGGAAAAGTTGCACTGGTTGCCGGCTATGGCGATGTAGGAAAAGGATCTGCAGCAAGTTTAAGAAATGCTGGTGCTAGAGTAATGGTTTCAGAGGTTGACCCTATATGTGCCTTGCAGGCATCAATGGAAGGATATGAGGTAGTAAATGTTGATGATATTGCTGACAAACCAGATATATTCGTAACGGCAACTGGAAATATAGATGTTATAACACTTGAGCATATGAGAAAAATGAAAGACCAAGCAATTGTCTGTAATATAGGCCATTTTGACTCAGAAATCCAAGTCAGTGCTCTAAATAATTTAAAATGGGAAGAAATTAAACCTCAAGTGGATCAAGTGACCTTTCCTGATGGAAAAAAAATAACTATTTTAGCTAAAGGAAGACTCGTTAATCTTGGTTGTGCAACAGGCCATCCTTCTTTTGTTATGAGTGCATCATTTACAAATCAAGTACTTGCGCAGATTGAGCTTTTTAAAAACAGTAAGAATTATGCTAACAAAGTATATACCTTACCTAAATCTTTAGATGAAAAAGTAGCCCAGTTACATCTTGATAAAGTTGGAGCAAAACTTACCAAACTATCTGATAAGCAAGCAAAATATATAGGTGTTAATGAAAAAGGGCCATTTAAAACGGACCAATATAGATATTAGAATGCTCTTGGCAAAGATAGATGTTAAAAGCGAAAAAAAGACTAAATATATAGCAGAAAAACTGTATAACATAAGTAAGATAGGCGATGTTTTTGCTTTCACAGGAGATGTAGGTGTTGGAAAAACAACTCTAATAAGATACTTTATTAGAAAAGGAGGAAAGGAAAATATTATTACCAGTCCTACTTACAATATATATTTCAAGTATTCTTCTAAGAAGTCGACTATTTTTCACTTAGATGCCTGGCGATTAAAGAGCGATGAAGAGATAATAAATCTTGGAGTAACGGACTTTTTTTATAAATCAATTTTTTTAATTGAATGGGCAGAAAAAATTGAAAGATTTTTACCTAGAAATAAATTAAATATTCACATTGAATACAAAAAAAAAAATAGAATTATCTATTTTAAAGGTGATAGTTCTTGGGTAAGCAGAATAAAAGATTTACCAAATGGATACTGACACTAGAATATCGAGATACTTAAAAGATATTGAATATAATTATGAAGAGATAGTAGCTTTACAGGTTGATGCTTCAAGAAGAAAGTATTTTAGAATAAGCCATAAAAATAATTCAGCAATTCTAGTTGACTCTTCTTTAGAAAAGACTTCCCTTATAGATTTTCATAAGATGTCTCTTTGGCTTAAGAGTCAAGGATATTCTTCTCCCAAAATATATAATGTTAACTTTAAAAAAGGTCTTTCAATTATGGAAGATTTTGGTAATAACAAATTCAGTAGTTTTTTTTTAAATAATAAGAAAAATGAATATTCAATTTATTTAGAAACTATTAGATTGCTTCTTGATTTATCTAAAAAAAAACGACCAGATTTTTTAAGAAACTTTTCTAAAAATGTATTGTTTAGAGAACTTTCTATTTTTCTTGATTGGCACAATTACTATAAAAGAGAAAAGAAGAAAAATGAAATATCAGAGTGGAATCTCATCTGGGATAATTTATTTAATATTGCCTTAAAGGACAAGAAAAAATCAGTTGTTTTAAGAGATTTTCACATCGATAATCTTTTCTTATTGAAAAAAAGAAAAGGAATAAAAAGAATAGGGCTTATAGATTTTCAAGATGCACTTTTTGGTCATCCTTGTTATGATTTAGTGTCATTATTGCAGGACGTTCGTGTAAATATCCCTAAAAGGAAAGAGTATAAATTATTAGATGCGTATTTATCATGCTATTCAGGGTCCCGCGAAAATTTTAAGCAAAGCTATTTGATATTGGGGACTCAAAGATTAATAAAAATAATTGGAATTTTTAAAAGGCTAGAATATTTACAAAAAAAAAAGGTATATTTAAATTATTTGCCCAGAACATGGAAATTGTTAAATGGTAATCTAAAACATCCTCTATTTAGAGATTTAAATTTATGGTTTAAAAGTTATGGAAATTGAAGGTAAAAGATCAAAACTTCTGGTAAGTGAAGAAGCAATGATATTAGCTGCAGGTAGAGGTAATAGAATGAGATACTTTACAAAGTATATAGCAAAACCTCTGATTAAAATAGAAAATAAAAGTTTGCTAGAGTTAAATCTAATAAAATTATCTAGTACAGGTATTAAAAAATGTATAATTAATACTAGTTACAAGCATTTGAGCGTTAAAAAGTTTATTAAAACCTACAATTTTAGAAAAAAATATCCAAAGATAATTGTTTCTAATGAAACTAACAGATTGGAAACTGGAGGAGGTGTAAAGAATGCACTTCAAAAATTTACTAGAGAAAAAGTTTTAGTTATTAATGGAGATTCTTTAATAATAAATAGTAGTTGTACTTGCCCCATAAAAAATTTGTATAATTATTTCTCTGATTACATGGATATATTACTTTTGCTAGTTCCAAAAAAAAATGCAATAGGTTATAGTGGAAACGGTGATTTTTTAAGATCCAGTAATTGTGAAGTATTTAATATTAAAAGAAAAAAAATACTAGATAAGAGTGGTTTAGTTTTCACAGGTTGGCAAATTATTAAAAAAGATATTTTAAACAGTATAAGCAAAGATATTTTTTCATTGAATTTAGCTTATAATCTAGCTGAAAAAGAAAAAAAATTATACGGTATTGTATATGATGGAACATTTCTTCACATTGGCAATCCTAAATCATACCTACTTGCTAAAAATCATCTAAAAAAAAATAATTTAAAGTTGTCATGAATTTTGTTTTTTACGACTTAGAAACTACAGGAAGATCAACTCATTGGGATCAAATAATACAAGTAGCTGCAATATATACTGACCCTAATTTAAATATTTTGGACCAGATAAATGAAGTATGCAGGCTTAAATCATTTTGTCTACCGAACCCCGAAGCATTGTTAGTCAATAAAATTTCAATCAATACTTTAACAAATTCTAATCTTAGTTTATTTGAGCTTGCAAAAAATATCTCTAAAAAGTTTAAAAAATGGAGTCCAGCAATTTTCATCGGTTACAATTCAATTTTGTATGATGAAGAAATACTTCGTAATACTTTTTTTAGCAACTTAATTGATCCCTACCTAACAATAAAGAATGATAATTTAAGAGCTGACTTAATTAACTCAGTAAGAGTATCAAACTATTTTCATCCTGAAATAATAAAAAGTAAGATAAATCAACAAGGTAATCCCATATTAAAATTAGAGGATATTGCATATGTTAATGGAATATCAAATTTCACAGCACATGATGCCTTAGGAGACACAAATGCTACTATTGAATTATCTAAATTAATAAAGGAAAGGCTTCCTAATTTATGGAATATTGGATTCTCCAATCTCAAAAAGAAAGAGATAGAAAAAAAAATTTTAGAGAAGCCTTTTTGTCATCTTGAAACTTACTTTGGAAGAACCAAGGCCTATTTTCTTTCTTTTATAGATTATCATCCTTTTTACAAATGGGCTTTGTGTTTTGACCTG
>MDTD01008077.1_pt1 | contig 34995 bp, 28 predicted proteins | sample 811221 | NCBI WGS metagenome assembly MDTD01 (sample SAMN05326646, study PRJNA326480) | marine metagenome | isolation source: seawater | place: Pacific Ocean: South West | collected 2011
GCGACCTCGCAGGCCGCAAGAACGCGAGCCAGGAACTCGGTTTCCAACGGCTGCGAGATCCCGAGCGCAGCGGCGATTCCGCCGGCGGTCTCCACGTACGGGTCCGGTACCCCCAAAGACCAGCGTGGCGCCGACTGGAGCAGCGCCCCCGCATCGCGCCGGCGCCGCAGCAGATACAGATATCCGTAGAGCAGACTGACGTAGGCCGGGGCCACCGAAAATCCCAGTTGCGCCTGGGATTCACCAAGCGCCGCGACAAACTCGGTGTACTGCTCCAGGAGGTGCATCGACTGCACGATGCGCCGATACCCGTCCGAGCGCCGCCCGCCGGATTCGCGGGCCTCACCCGCATCGAACTCTCTCAGAGCGTAGAACGGAAAGAGCGCCGGATAGACCGACAGGAAGAGCAGACGAAGGGTCGCTTCGTCGCCCGAGATCCTCACTCCCACGCCCTTCTGCCGTTCCAGCGTGACCTGCTCGGGGATGAGATCCTCGAGCCCGTCCAGATCGGAGCGGACGGATGAGTCGCTGACAAAAAACGCGTGCGCCAGCTCCGAGACCTTGATCCAGTCTCCCGATGAGATCAGGTAGACAAGCACCATGAGGGGGCGCTCGTTGCTCTCGATCGTCCCGTGTGCCGGTCCGCCGAGGCCCGACTCGAACACGTCCACGGGGAGCGGGTCGATCAGCCGAACACCGTAGCCCCTCCGACGTTCCAGGCGGACCCCTCGGAGCCCCAGACCCCGCTCGAGCATTTCGAGATCCCGGTGGATCGTCCGTACGCCGGCGTCGGTTTCCTGCGCGATGTGTTCGATCGTCGTGTACCCGTCTGCTTCCGCAAGCAGACGCAGGATGGTTTCGACGCGGCGCTTCATACGATTCCGCTACTCCCAGGGGGTCCGGTCGGCGGGTACGAGGGCCGCGGCGGCCCCGGCTCCCGTGGCGGCGGCGTCCCGGTCTCCCGGTGAACGCAGGAGTTCCCCGAGCCCAGCAAGCTGTTCCGTCGACACGCCGCGGAGGGTTGCCTTGATGTCCGGTATTGCGCTCACCGACACGCTCAGCTCGTCGACCCCCAGAGCCAGGAGTGCGAGCGCCGTTTCGGGGTGACTCGCCATGTCGCCACACACGCCGACGTGAACGCCCGCCGCGTGCGCACCGGCCACAACACGATCGATCGCGTGGATCACCGCGGGGTGGAACTCCTGATACAGGGAGGCCACGCGGGCGTTGCCTCGATCAACGGCCAGAACGTACTGCACCAGATCGTTCGTCCCGATGCTGATGAAATCGGCGTGCGCCGCGAGGCGTTCGACCGCGAAGACCGACGCCGGGGTTTCCACCATGATGCCCACCGGCACCTCGCTGGACGCTGCCTGGAACAGCTCGCGGACCGTCTCCAGCTCATCGAGCGAGATCACCATCGGAACCATCGCACGGATCGCGTGCCCCTCGGCACCGACGCGGGCGATCGCCCGGACCTGGTTTTCCAGCTGGTCCCGCCGCGCCATGAGAAACCGGATGCCCCGCTCGCCGAGGAAGGGGTTGTCTTCCGGCGCCTGCCGGGCGTACGGCAGAGGCTTGTCGGCACCGCAGTCCAGGAGTCGGACGATCACCGGGTGCGGGGCCACCGCTTCACACACCCTCCGGTACTCGTCCGCCTGCTGGTTGACCCCCGGGAAGTCCGCGTAGCGCATGAAGACGAACTCGCTGCGGAGGAGCCCGATACCTTCGGCTCCCACCGACGCCGCAACCCGTGCCTCGTCGCCGCCACTGACGTTCGCGGCAAGATGCACGCGGTGGCCATCGACGAGGACGGCGTCGTGGTCCCGGGACCAGGCGGTTCGCCGTTCCTGGGCCTCCCGGGCCGCGTCCATCCGCGCCGACACCGACGACAGATCATCCTCGGTGACGTCCGTTTCCACCGTCCCGGAATCGCCGTCCACGACAACAAGCTGTGCGCTGCGGACCGAAGACACCAGGTCCCCGACCCCGGTAACACAGGGGATACCGAGCGACCGTGCCAGGATCGCCGCGTGTGAGGTGCGACCGCCCTTCTCCGTCGCGATCGCTACGACACGGTCGGTCTCCAGACGTGCCGTGGCCGACGGCGTGAGCTCCTCGGCCACGATGACGCTGTTTTCCGGAAGCGCCCCTGGGTCGGTGATCGAGCCGTAGTAGATCGCCTCGGCGACGCGGCGCCCGATGTCACGGATGTCGCCGGCGCGCTGCTGGAAGTACTCGGAGTCGAGTTCCTCGAACTCGCCGGCGGTCTGTTCGGCGAAGTCCACGACGGCGCGTTCGGCGATCGCGTCGTGATTCATGATCGAGTCCTCCACCGCCTCGGCGAGATCGTCCCCGGTGATGATCTCCAGGTGCCCCTCGAAAATCTCAGCCTCGTCGTCTCCCACGCGCTCACGGACCCGGGCCACGAGGCGCCGGTAGTACTCCGCGGTCACCGTCACGCCCCGCTGAAATCGCTCCAGCTCGCTCTCGGCGCTCCGCCGGACGTGAGCCTGCCCACCCGACGGGTCACCGGGAGCGTTCGGTCCCGTGCGACCGAGGGGCACCTCCCGTTCGTGGAGGATAAAAACGCGCCCGGCGCCGACGCCGGGCGACGAGGGGATCCCGCGCATCACGAGACGCCCTCGGGCTGGATGAGCGCAACGAGGTCCGCCATGGTGGCGTCCTCGTCGGGGCCGTCGCATCGAACAGTCACTTCGTCGCCGGTGACGATGCCGAGTTTCATGATCTTGAGCAGACTCTTGCCCGGCGCTTCCTTTTCACCCTTCCGGAGCAGGACCTCCGATTCGTAGCGCTTCACGATGCGGACAAACTCGTTGGCCGGCCTCGTGTGCAGCCCCTCTTCGTTCAGTACTTTCAGCGTCTTTTCGGTCATCAGTCCAACTCCCCGGCCTCGAGGGCCGCAGCGAACGCGGTCAGTGCCTTCTCGGCCTCGGCGCGCGTTTCCGCCGCCCGCAACGCATCGATGTACGTCTCGCTGTCACACAGTTCCGCGATCTGGGGGACCGCCTCCTGGTTGTGTTCCTCACGGTTGATCGCCCCGGCAAAAATCAGAATGTCCACCGGGTCGTTGTCCGGGTCGCCAAACTCAACCGGCCGGTCCAGTGTCACCAGCGCGTAGCCGGTCTTGAGCACCCCGTTCTCCGGTTTGGCGTGGGGCATCGCAATGCCCGGTGCGATAATGAAGTACGGCCCGATGTCCCTGTGGTTGCTGATGATCGCCTCGATATAGCGTGGTTCCGCCAGTCCGGAGTTCACCATCAGGTCGCCGCCGAGACGCACCGCCGCTTCCCAGTCGTCGGCGTGGACTCCCACCGCAATCGTTTCGCTGTCGATCAGACGCTGCACAAAACTTGCCATTTCCCCGTTTCCTTTCTGCAACACCCGTCGGGTCCGCGGACCCGACGGATGCTCGTGGTACTAGTTGGCCGCGCCGGCCAGTTCCTTCACGATATCATCGTATTCCGGGGCGTTCACGAAGTTCGTGATGCTGAAGTGTCGCGCCTGCGGCGCCGCCGACCTGGCGCGCTCCGTCAGGTTGACGTGCGAGATCACCAGCTGGGCATCCTTGGGAATATCGTCAACCGACGCATGCTCCACGGTCACATCCAGACCGGCGGCCTTGAGCTTCTTCTTCAGGCGGTTGGCGCCCATGGCGCTGGATCCCATCCCTGCGTCGCAGGCGAAGACGATCTTCTGCACGGCGCCGATGTTCTTGATCGCCTTGACCTGTGCCTTTGCCGCCTCCAGGCTCTGACCACCGGACTCCTCGCGGGCGCTCCAGCGACGCACGAAGGGCATCGCGACCACGGCGGACACCGCCGCGGAAATCACCACGCTGAGCAGAATCGGAATGTGACTGCCCCGGGCGGCGACCGCCATCAGAGCGAAGATGCTTCCGGGAGAGGGCGTCGCAACGGCGCCTGCACCGAGCACGACGTTCGTCAGCACGCCGGACATCCCACCCGCGATGACCGCAACCAGGAGAATCGGGTTCATCAGCACGTAGGGGAAGTAGATCTCGTGGATTCCACCGAAGAAATGGATAATGACCGATGCCGGAGTGGACTCCTTGACCGTTCCCTTCCCGAAAAACCAGTACGCCAGAAGAATACCGAGACCGGGACCGGGGTTGGTCTCGATCAGGAACATGATCGACTTGCCGGTGTCCGCGGCCTGTGCGGCGCCGATCGGACTCAGGACGCCGTGGTTGATCGCGTTGTTGAGGAACAGGATCTTCGCCGGTTCAACAAACAGCGACACGAGCGGGAGGAGTCCCGCGTTCACGATCCACTCGACGCCGGCACCGAGGGCGGTGCTGATGCCGAGCACGACAGGGTTGATGATCACCAGCGCGAGAACCGCAGCGATGCCACCGATAATGCCGGCGGAGAAGTTGCTGACCAGCATCTCGAACCCGACCGGAACGTGCGGGTCGACCGCTTCGTCAAACTTCTTGATCAGCCAGCCACCGATGGGTCCCATGATCATGGCACCGAGGAACATCGGGATCTCGGCACCGACGACGACACCCATCGTGGCAACTGCACCGACGACACCACCACGGATGCCCCATACCATCCGACCTCCGGTGAATCCGATCAGGATCGGCAGGAGGTTGATGATCATCGGTCCGACCAGGGCCGAGAGCTTTTCGCTCGGAACCCACCCGGTGGGGATGAACAACGCGGTGATCAGTCCCCACGCAATGAAGGCACCGAGGTTGGGCATTACCATGCCGCTCAGGAACCTTCCAAATCGTTGAATACGCGCTCGCGCACCCATCGCAACATCTGCCATACGGCCTCCTCTTGGTTGTAAGTGGGTATCATCCTGCGGTCGGTCCGCCGGGGCCGCAACAAAAAGCAACACGAAAACGGCAGCTGTGTGACATATGTCATTTGGCAAGAGGCCAGACCGGTCAACCGTTTGGCAGGAGTCGTATGTCATTGTTGAGTTCGTGCGCGCTATTTACGCCATATGTTCCACTTTTTCGCAGGAGGACGGCGCCGATGAACCCAAAAAAAGGCGGTCCCCCGAAAGGGACCGCCCGTAACCAATTTCAATGAATCGCCGATCAGCGGTTCTTCAGGACCGCCTGGGCCGCCGCGAGGCGAGCGATCGGCACCCGGAAGGGAGAGCAGCTGACGTAGTTGAGCCCGGTGCGGTAGCAGAACTCCACCGATTTCGGCTCGCCGCCGTGCTCACCGCAGATACCAACCTTGAGGTCTTTCTTGGTGCTCCGGCCACGCTCGGTTCCGAGCTGCACCAGCTGCCCGACACCGGTCTGATCCAGAACCGCGAAGGGATCGTACTCGAGGATACCGTCCTCAACGTACTGCGGCAGGAAGCTTCCCACGTCGTCGCGGCTGTACCCGAAGGTCATCTGCGTCAGGTCGTTGGTACCGAAGCTGAAGAAGTCCGCGTGCTCCGCCACCTGATCGGCGGTGAGCGCGGCGCGGGGAATCTCAATCATCGTACCGATCTTGTACTCGACCTTCTGTCCGCTTTCGGAGACGACACGCTGGGCAACCGTCTCGGCGTTGGCGCGCAGAATCTGGAGCTCCTGGTAGGTGCCGACGAGGGGGATCATGATCTCCGGAAAGACCTTGACGCCCTGCTTGGCCACCTCGGCGGCGGCGCTCATGATCGCCTCCACCTGCATGTCGTAGATCTCGGGATAGGTGATGCCGAGACGACAGCCGCGGTGTCCGAGCATCGGGTTCAGCTCGTGAAGCGAATCGATCTTTGCCTTGAGCTGATCGACGGTGATTCCACCGATCTTGGCCAGTTCCTTGATCTGAGCCTCTTCCTGCGGAACAAACTCGTGGAGCGGCGGATCGAGGAGGCGAACCGTGACCGGAAAGCCATCCATCGCCTTGAAAATGCCCTCGAAGTCCTTTTTCTGCAGCGGCAAAAGTTTGGCGAGCGCCTTTTCGCGGGCAGCCTTGTCCTCAGCCACGATCATCTCGCGGAAGCTGCGAATCTTGTCTTCTTCGAAGAACATGTGCTCTGTGCGGCACAGACCGATTCCCTCTGCGCCGTACTTCCTGGCGGTCTCGGCGTCATGGGGGGTATCGGCGTTGGTGCGGACGGAGAACTTCTGTTCCACCAGACCGTCGCGCTTGGCGGTGCCCCGGACCGTGTCGGTCCAGCTCAGGAAGCGGTCAAGCTCTCCGGAGACCTTGGGTTCGATCAGATCCATCTCACCGGAGAAGACCTCACCGGTGGAGCCGTCGATCGTGATGAAGTCGCCTTCTTTGTATTCCTTGCCGGCGACCGTCATCTTCTTGTTGCTGACCTCTGCGGCCTTGCATCCGGCGACACAGGGAGTACCCATACCGCGAGCGACAACCGCCGCGTGGCTGGTCATACCGCCGGTGGAGGTGAGGATACCTTCGGCCGCGTGCATACCACCGATATCTTCGGGGCTGGTCTCGCGGCGCACGAGCAGAACCTTTTTGCCCTGCTTCACCCACTCCTCCGCGTCATCCGCGGTAAAGACGATCTGACCGGCCGCCGCACCGGGGGAGGCGTTCAGGCCCTTGGCGATCGCCTTGTTCTTTTTCTTGCTCAGCGGATCGATCATCGGGTGAAAGACCTGATCGAGCTGCGCGGGAGTCACACGGGTAACCGCCTTCTCCTCGTCGATCACGCCCTCGTCGACCATGTCGACCGCGATCTTGATCGCCGCGGCACCGGTGCGCTTTCCGTTCCGGGTCTGCAGCAGATAGAGCGATCCCTGCTGGATCGTGAACTCCATGTCCTGCATGTCCTGGTAGTGCGCTTCCAGCTTGGCGCGAACGTCGTCGAGCTGCTGGTAGATCTTCGGATTCTGCTCCGCGAGCGTTTTCAGCGTTTTGGGGGTGCGGATACCGGCAACGACGTCCTCGCCCTGGGCGTTCATGAGGTATTCGCCGTAGAACACCTTCTCGCCGGTGGAGGGGTCGCGGGAGAAACAGACACCGGTTCCGGAGTCATCACCGAGGTTGCCGTACACCATCGAGACGATGTTTACGGCGGTACCGAGGAGGCCCTTGATATCGTTGATGCGGCGATAGGTCACCGCCTTGGGGTTGTTCCAGCTGCCGAAAACGGCGCCAATGGCGTCCCACATCTGCTTGACCGGGTCCTGCGGGAAATCCTCGCCGGTCGCTTTCTTGAAGATCTCCTTGTACTCGGTGGTGAGTTTGGCGAGATCGTCTGCGTCCAGCTCGGTGTCTTCCTCGACACCCTTGGCCTTCTTCATCGCCTCAAGCGCCTTCTCATACGGCTCGATCGATGTTCCCTTGACGACATCGCTGAACATCTGAATGAAACGGCGGTAGGCGTCCCACGCGAACCGTTTGTTGCCGGACACCTCGGCGAGGCCCTTCACGGCGCCATCGTTCATGCCAAGGTTGAGGACCGTGTCCATCATGCCGGGCAGTGATTCGGCTGCTCCGGAACGGACGGAGACCAGCAGCGGGTCCTTGGCGTCCCCGAGCTTCTTGCCCATGAGCTTCTCGAGGCGATCGAGGTGCTCCATAACCTCTTTTTCGAGGCCGTCGGGATACGTGTTGCCGTTCTGGAAGTACTCGTCACACGTCTCGGTCGTGATCGTGAAGCCGGGAGGGACCGGAACCCCGATGCTCGACATCTCGTGCAGGTTTGCTCCTTTTCCGCCCAGCAGTTGCTTCATGCTGGCGGAACCCTCGGCTTTGCCGTCACCAAAAAAATAGACGCGCTTGTCGGCCATAATGCGGTTTACCCCCGGTAAATGTAATGTGTGTTCGGATCGTATGATGCGGTTGACACACTAAATGGAAACAGCCCCGCTGTCAACGTTGCCGTTGCCAGGGGGCTGCCGTCACGGTGCCGGCCTCGGCCGGCGATTATGCCACGTAGGATTCGAGATGCTGCGCCCGCTTGGGGTGCTGAAGTCGCCGCAGTGCCTTCTTTTCGATCTGCCGGATCCGTTCCTTCGTCAGGCCGTATCGGTCGCCGATCTCCTTCAGCGACAGGGGACTGCGGCCGTTGAGTCCGAACCGGAACTGAATGATCTCCGCTTCCTTCTCAGAGAGCGTCGAGAGCACTTCGTTGATGTCCTCCTTGAGGGACCGCTCGATCATGAGCGCCTCGGGCTGGACGTAGTTGTTGTCTTCTATAAAGTCTCCGAGGACCGATGAGTCCTTTTCCTGGTACACCGGCGTTTCGAGGGAAACCAGGTCACGGGAGATGTTCACCAGGTCCGCGACGTGGTCGGGACTCATATCCAGCGTCCGGGCGATCTCCTGGAGTTCGGCTTCTTCGCCCTTGGACCCCTGGATCTCCTTCCGGACCTTCTCGATCTGCACCAGCTCGTTCGCACGGTTCAGCGGAAGACGGATCATGCGGGACTTCTCGCAGATCGCCTTGAGTATGGCCTGACGGATCCACCACACCGCGTAGCTGATGAAGTGGTAGCCCTTGTCGACATCGAACCGCTCGATGGCGTTCATGAGACCGATATTGCCCTCGCTGATGAGGTCAGACAGGGGAAGCCCCTGGTTCTGGTACTTCTTGGCAACGTTCACCACGAATCGCAGGTTCGCCTGAATCAGGGCGTCCTTGGATTCCTGAATGCCCTTCGCCGCCCGGCGGGCGTGGTAGTCTTCCTCCTCCCGCGTGAGGAGCGAAATCTTGTTGATTTCCTTGAGGTACATTGAGAGGACGTTTTCGTCGTCGGAACGTCGTGTGCTGCCTGTGGACTTGGTTCGCGTTGCAGTTGCTGCCATCTGTATCCTCCGCGAATAGTAAAGCAAGGGGCGTGCCAAACAGAAAACACCACACCCCGATCCCGCAAATCACGCGGCGACAAAGACTTACCCGGGGGATTGCCAAATCGTAGTCGGAACGCTTCTCAACAAATACGGGTCATTCCGACCCATTTCGTCAGCATGGAGTGAAAACCGGGTGAAAATGGCCCATCCGGTACCGTCCGGCGGCCGCTTTGTGGCCCGGTGACACGTTTTTCTTGACCGCAGTACCGTTGGTCTGTATATTTCGTGCGGAATCAATCTCCATTGTACATCTCAAATGCATACGTCTGATAGGAGGACAGCATGACTGTTAAACCGCTGGGTGACCGAATTCTGGTCAAAATGGAAAAGGAAGAAGAAAAGACCAAGGGAGGTCTGTTTATCCCCGAGACCGCCCAGGAAAAGACCCAGATCGGCAAGGTTGTGGCAGTCGGTACGGACGATGACGAGATCACCGTGAAGAAGGGTGACCGTGTCATGTTCGACAAGTACGCCGGTACCACGGTGAAGATCGGTGAGGACGATCACCTGATCCTCACGATGTCCGACGTGCTGGCGGTTGTCGAAGACTGATCCCGCGACTGCGTCAGATTGACCCACAGGGCGGCGTCTCCTCCGGAGGCGCCGCCTTTTTTGTACCCCTGATCAGCGAAAGCGCCCCATGAACCGTTGCAGTTCCTCCACAAGCGGTTCGCCGGGAAGCGTACACGGCTGCGCCGGAGGCAGGCTGTTCCAGAACACGCGGCCGTACGATTTGCGCACCATACGCGGGTCGGTGACGACGACGGCACCGTAGTCGTCCACGCGTCGCATCAGTCGGCCGAAGCCCTGCTTCAGCCGCATGACCGCCTGCGGCAGGCTGAACTCCGCAAACGCGTTACCCCCGCCGCGCTCAACCGCCTCCGCCCGCGCCAGTTGAACGGGGTCCGTGGGAACCCGAAACGGGAGGCGGCACAGCACGACCAGTCGCAGCGTCTCGCCCGGAACGTCCACGCCCTCCCAGAAACTGTCGGTGGCAAACAGCACACTGGCCACATCGGCACGGAACTGTTCCAGAAGCCGTACCCGGTCGTCACTGCCCTGGCGATAGCAGGAGAACCCCCGCCCCTCCAGCGTCGGAGCGATGGCGTGATACACCGTCTCGAGCTGCCGGTACGATGTAAACAGAATCAGTGCGCCGCCGTCGCTGGCGTTCACCAGGCGCGGGATGATCGCCTCCAGATAGCGGGTGTAGGCGGGATCGTCCGGCGCCGGCGCATCGGTCGGCACCGCCAGCATCACGCGGTCCGGATAGTCGAACGGCGACGGAAAGGTGTCGCTGAGCGTGTCCGGGTCGTCCAGCGGAACGCCGAGTCGACCGCCCCAGTAGTGAAAGCCGCCGTTGACCGCCAGGGTGGCACTGGTCATGACCACCGTTTCGTGGGGGGTGAACACCGCCTCCCGCATCAGGGGGCGAATGTCCAGAGGTGTCGCGTACAGCGTCGCAAACGGAACGTTCCGCGCCCCGCCCAGCCGGCGTTCGATCCACAGAACCGTTTCGTCGGAAAGATCGGTCGCCGAAAACCGCTCCATAAGAGCGGACATCGCCTCGAACCGCCGAACGAGTGCCACGAGTTCCAGAAACGTCGGGTCCTCGCGAAAGCGGTCGTCTACGGTTCGCGCCACCGCCGCCAGGCGCTCCGCGACACTGAGGATCGCCCGCTGCATGTCGTACATGACCGCCCCCACGCGGTCACGGAAGGCGGGTACCGACTGCGGTGTCATCCGCCAGGTGGAGTCGTCCCCGAGGAACGCCACTACCGCGGTATTCCACGCCTCGGCCTGGTCCCGAAGCCCGTCCACCTCCGTTTCGGCGCGTTTCACCAGGTCCGGTTCCGCCTCCAGCGCCGCAAGCCGGTCCAGAATCCCGAAGCGGTGGCGACCGCGTCTTCGGATGAGGCGTCCCGCCTGCCGCCCGACGGAGAAGTAACTCAGGGACTCGGAAAAGAACGACGTCGCCGCCCGCTCCAGATTGTGGGCCTCGTCGAACACCAACCGCTGGAACGGCGGAAGGATCGCGGTCCCCTCAAACCCGGCGCCTGCCTGTCGCACCGCGAGATCGCTGAATACGAGATGGTGATTGGCGACCAGGATGCGCGCTCCCGCCGCCCGCTGCCGGGCCCGGAGGATGAAACAGCGTTCCCGGTTGGGACACCGGGACGCCGAGCAGGCATCGGCTTCGCTGTTGACCCGACCCCACTCGTCGTTGCGCACGTGGAACGGGAGGTCGCTGCGGGAGCCGGTGGGCGAGGTCTCCGCCCATTCCGCGATCGCCCGGACCGTTTCTCCCTCGTCGAAGAGGTCGGCCTCCGCCTGTTGTTCCGCCAGGCGGCGCCGGCACAGATAGTTCCCCCGCCCCTTCACCAGGGCGGTCGGGACGTCGGTCCCCAGGCTCCGCTGGACAAGGGGCAGATCGTGCTCGATGAGCTGCTGCTGCAGGTTGATCGTCGCCGTGGCCACCACGACCCGCTCCCGGTTGACGGCGGCCCAGCGGACGGCGGGAATGAGGTACGCGAACGATTTGCCGACGCCGGTCCCCGCCTCTGCCACGGCGATACCGGCGTCGTTGAACGCCGCCACCACCTGCCTGAGCATTGCGACCTGTGACGGCCGTTCCCGGAACCCCGGCAACTGCACGGCAACCGCACCGTCATCCCCGAGGACCGCGGCGAGCTCGTCGGGGTCCAGAAGCGTCGTTTCCTCCGGCGCCACCGGCTCCACCATGACGTACACCTGCTCCACGCCGTTGTCCACCAGTGCCGAGCCGATCCCGAGCTCGGCCAGACGGGCGGCGACGGACACGTCGGCGTCACTGGGGCGCAGAACGCCGCTGGGGTGGTTGTGGATGATGATGTCGCCGCGCTCGCAGAACTCGGACGGAGCGGCCACGGCGGCGGTGCTCCCGCGGGCGTATACCTCCACGCCGACGACGAGTCCGTCGTGGTTGACGTGCCCGACGAACAGGACCTCCTGGCCGTCCGATTCCGCGATCTCCCGACGCATCGCCAGAAGCGCCTCACTGCTGATCCGTTCCCGGGCGCTGGTGCTCACAAGTGCCGAGTGTAGCACCAATTACCACTGTGTTGACAGCCGTTGGCCCCTCATCTACGCTTCGCCGCTATGAAGCGGATTCCTGTTGCCATCCTCGGTGCCACCGGTACCGTCGGTCAGAAGTTTGTGGCCCTCCTCCAGGGACACCCCCAGTTCGAGATCGCCGAGCTCGTCGCCAGCCCCCGCAGCGCCGGCCGGCCCTACGGCGAGGCGTGCGCCTGGAAACAGGACCAGCCGATGCCGGCAGACGTTGCCGCAATGACGGTGAAAAGCACGACCGACGCGCTCACCTCGCCCCTGCTGTTCTCGGGACTCGACAGTTCCGTCGCCGGGGAGGCTGAGGAACAGTACGCCCGGGCGGGACACGTGGTGATCAGTAATTCCAAAAACCATCGCATGGATCCGGACGTGCCCCTGGTGATTCCCGAGATAAACGCGGATCACTTTGCCGTGGTGGAACGCCAGGCGTGGAACGGCGCGATCATCACCAACTCCAACTGTTCAACCATGTTTCTCGCCATGGCTCTCGCCCCGATCCAGCAGACGTGGGGAATCGAATGGGTTCAGGTGACGACGATGCAGGCGATCAGTGGTGCCGGCTACCCGGGAGTCCCCTCGATGGACATCCTGGGAAACGTGGTACCGTTCATCTCCGGTGAGGAAGAGAAGATGGAGGTCGAGGCCCAGAAGATCCTGGGGCGCCTCGATTCCGAGGGCATCACTCCTGCTCCGTTTGTCGTCAGTGCCGCCTGCAACCGCGTCCCGGTGTTTGACGGTCACCTCGAGACGGTGACCGTGAAACTTGCCGACGGCGCGGCTCCGACGATGGACGAGGTTGCGGGAGTGCTCGCCGGTTGGCGCGGCATGCCGCAGGAACAGCAGCTGCCGTCGGCGCCGGAACGGCCGATCGAAGTCCTCACCGAAGCGGACCGCCCCCAGCCTGCCCGCGACGCCTGGCGCAACGGAGGCATGTCCACCATGGTCGGACGCCTGCGGCCCGACCCGATCGGCACGTTTAAAATGGTCATCATGGGACACAACACGGTCCGCGGCGCCGCCGGGGCGGCGATTCTGAACGCCGAGGCGTTCGTGGCCCTCGGCCATTTCGACCGCTACCGATGATCGTCCTCAAATTCGGGGGAAGCAGCGTCCGGGACGCCGAATGGATCGCCCGGGTCCTGGAGATCGCCGCCGGGCGCCTGGACGAGGCCCCGGTGCTGGTGAGTTCCGCCATGGGGAAGACGACCGACCGCCTCCTGGAACTGGGCGCCCTCGCCCGGACGGGAGACGCGGCGGGTCTCGCCTCCGCCCGGGAGCGGCTCGTGGCCGGACACCGTGAGGCGTTCGCAACGGGTGCCGGTCCCCTGTCCACCGATCGGTACGCGGCGTGGTCCGAGACGCTCGAGACGCTGATTTCGGAGCTCGAAACGCTGCTTCAGGGCATCCTTCTCATCCGGGATCTGAGTCCGCGGTCCAGTGACGCGCTCCTCTCGTTCGGAGAGCGGATGGCCACCACGGTGATCGCCGCCGCCGCCGAAGCGCGCGGGATTCCGGTCACCCTCCTCGACAGCCGCGCACTGGTGCGCACCGACGAGGAGTTCGGAGGCGCGCGCCCCGACCTCGACACAACCCGTTCACTGATCGGTGCCGCCGTCGCCCCGCGGCCGGGCCACCTGTACGTGGCACAGGGCTTCCTCGGATCCACCGCCGCCGGGATTACCACGACGCTCGGCCGCGGAGGGTCCGACTTTTCGGCCACGATCTTCGGGACCGCGCTGGGCGCGACGCGGGTGGAGATATGGACCGACGTCGACGGCATCATGACCGCCGATCCCCGCCGGATCCCGCGAGCACGCACCATTCCTGAAGTGAGCTACAACGAAGCGGCGGAACTCGCCTACTTCGGCGCCAAGGTCGTGCACCCGGCCACGATGATTCCGGCGGTTGAGTCGGACATCCCCGTGCTGGTGTGCAACACCGGGAATCCGGAGGGTCCGCAGACCCGTATCAGCGCGTCGCCGGACTCCCTGGCCCTTCGGGCGCTCGCGGGACGCGACGGCGTTACGATCATCACCGTTCACTCCAGCCGAATGCTCAACGCATGGGGATTTCTGAGCCGCATGTTCCAGGCGTTTGAACGTCACCGCATCAGCGTGGATCTGATCGCGACCAGCGAAGTGTCGGTGTCGGTGTCCGTGGACGTTCCCCAGCCACCGCCGGCGCTCATCGAGGACCTCGAGCAGCTGGGACGCGTCACGGTGGACGCGGAGAAGGCGGTCGTGTCCCTGGTCGGAGAACGCCTGTGGCGCGACCCGTCCCTGATCCGCGACGTCTTTGACGCCCTCAGCGATACTGTCGGACACCGCGTGGAGATGATCAGCCTGGGCTCATCGGACACGAATCTGTCGCTTGTGGTTCCGCAGGATACCTACGATTCCGTCATGACCGCACTGCACCACCGGTTTTTCGACTTTTCAGAGAACGACGGTTCGAGTATAGTAACGGAATAGGCGGCACGGGAACGATGGATCTCTGGTACCGTTTGGAAACGCTGGTCCGGTCGTGGCTGGACGATGGCGCCACGGTCCGACAGGACGATGAATCCTGGCAGGAACTCGAAGCGTTCCTGCGAGGCGACGACTTTGCCTCCTCATCGCCGCGGCCCCGTGCGCACCAATCATCCGGCGAGCGGCCGGTGCCTGCGGATGTCCGCCAGGCCCTCGCCGACCTCGAACTCGCGCCGGGAGCCACGATGGACGAGATCCGCGGGGCGTACCGGCGACAGCTGGTACTCTATCATCCCGACCGTCACACCGGTGACCGCAGTCGTCACGAGACCGCGTCGGAGGTGACACGCAGGCTCACGCTGGCGTACCGGCGGTTGTGCGACTACTATGGTTGAGGGAGGACACCGATTTCTGCTCGTATAGCCGCCGTTGCGTTCGCGGCATTTCTGGTCAACGCACTCCTTACGCCCCTGATTCTGCGTCTCGCGCACCGGTTTGAGTGGTATGACCACATAAACTCCCGAAAGATCCACACCGAGTCCACCCCGCGCCTGGGTGGTGCCGGCATCTTCGTGTCCACCGTGGGAGCCGCGGTGTTCGGCCTGCTGCTCGTGGGTCCCCACGCGGGTCTCGCACCGTGGACGATCCGGTCGGTCGCTGTCATCCTCGCCGGCATGGCGGTCATGCACCTCCTCGGTCTGTACGACGATTTCGTGAATCTCCGGGCGCCGCTCAAATTTGTCGTCCAGCTGGTCTCCGCTGCCTTGGTGGCGGCGTCGGGGGCACTGTTCAGGGTGGTGGATCTTCCGTGGATCGGTCAGATCGTGCTGCCCGGCTGGCTGGCCCCGGTGGTGACCGTCCTGTGGATCGTGTCCATCGCCAACGCGGTCAACCTGATCGACGGTGCCGACGGACTCGCCGGTGGTGTATCGCTGATCGCGGCGCTCTTCATGGGGGTGATCGCACTCGGTCAGGGAAGCCTGGTGTCGGCGATTCTGGCGTTCGCCCTGGTGGGAAGCCTCGCGGGATTCCTGGTGTTCAACCTGCCGCCGGCGCGGATATTTATGGGCGACAGCGGGTCGCTGACGCTCGGCTTCGTCCTGGCGGTCCTGCCGCTTCTCGGACTGCAGCGTGGCGAGGCCGGGTCGATGCCCGTGGCGCCACTGCCGGTTCTGACACTGCTCTACATTCCCGTCGTGGACACACTGCTCGCGATCTTCCGAAGGGTCCGCCGCGGCCTGCCCGTGCACTCGGCGGACCGCGAACACATCCACCACCGGCTCATTGATCGGGGCATCAAGGGACGCCGGCTGCTGGCGGTGATCTACAGCGTCATGGTCCTGTTTGGGTTTACGGCGATGATCTGGTACACGGTTTCCACCGGCATCGCCGGCGCGGTGACGCTTGCGGTCTGGCTGATCGCCCTGATCGTGATCGTCATGCTGGACAACCACGACCGAACCCACGCCTGACCGTCCACCCGGGTCTCCCGGTCCCGGGCTACTCCAGCCCGTACTCGCTGATTTTCCGGTGAAGTGTCTTGCGACCGATTCCCAGAACCTCCGCGGTCCGCGTCTTGTTGCCGTTGCACGCCGCGAGCGTTGACCGGATCACCTCGCGCTCCGCATCCTCCAGCCGACTCCCTACCGAGATCTTGATCGTATCACCTTCGTCGGCGCCACGACTGATCGAGGGAGGCAGGTCTTCCAGCGTGATGAACGTATTCTTCGCCATGACCACCGCGCTTTCGATGCTGTTGCGCAACTCCCGGATGTTTCCGGGCCAATGGTACTTGTGGAGCGCGGCACGGGCGCGGGCATCGATTCCCTCGACCGGTTTGCCGTTTTCCCGGGCGAACTCCTTGATAAACGACGCCGTGAGCAACGGGATGTCCTCTTTGCGCTCCCGCAGGGGCGGCACGTGAATGTTGACCACGTTGAGCCGGTAGAACAGATCCTCCCGGAACGTCCCGGCCTCGATCTCCGCACGAAGGTCGCGATTGGTCGCCGACACGATGCGCACATCGACGGTGAGCGTCTCCTCTCCGCCGACGCGCTCGAACTGCTTCTCCTGCAGGACGCGCAGGATCTTGATCTGCACGCTCTGGTTGATCTCGCCGATCTCGTCGAGAAAAATGGTGCCGCTGTTCGCCAGTTCAAATCGGCCCCGTTTCCGGCCGATCGCGCCGGTGAACGCCCCTTTTTCGTGACCGAAGAGCTCGCTTTCCAGGAGTGCCTCCGAGAGCGCCGCGCAATGGACCTTCACGTGGGGTTTGTCCGGGCGGTCGGAGAGCCGGTGGATCGCATCGGCGATCAGTTCCTTTCCCACTCCGCTCTCTCCCGTGATCAGGACCGACGCCTTGGTCGGCGCAACCTGCCGAACGACCTCCATCACCCGCTGCATCTCCGAACTCTTGCCGATGATCGCGGACGCCTGGCGCTGCGAGTCGAGTTCGTGCTGCAGCTGCCGGTGCTGCAGAACCAGCTCCCGCGTGGACAGTGCGCGTTTGGCGAGTAGCGAGAGGCGGTCCAGCGAGACCGGTTTCGTCAAAAAGTCGTAGGCGCCGTCACGCATCGCCTGAACCGCGGTTTCGATCGTTCCGTGGCCGGTGAGGATAATCACCGGTACCGTAGGATACTGATCTACCACGCGTCGCAGGACTTCCTCACCGGATACCCTGGGCATTTTGAGGTCGGCGATCACCAGATCAACCTCCTCTTCGCGCATGATATCCAGCGCCTCCTGCCCGTCCGCCGCGAGCAGCGTACGATATCCGTCCAGTTCCAGCGCCCGGCCGAGACCGGCACGGATATTCTTCTCGTCGTCGACGATCAGTACGTTGAAGGTCACGCTCAGGAATCTCCTTTCCAGCCGAGGAGGTGTTTCTCCCGTTGCGGCAGCGGCAGCGTGATCGTGAAGGTGGTCCCGTGACCTTCCTTGGAAATCACCGAAATGTCGCCCATGTGCTCCTTGACCACCTTGTACACCAGGGTCAGACCGATTCCGCTGCCGAAATCCTTGGTGGTGAAGTACGGCTCAAAGATCTTGTCCCGAACCTCCTCGGTCATACCGATGCCGTTGTCGCTAATCCGCAGAAGCGCCTGATCGCCGCGGGTCTGGGTGCTCACCCGAAGCATACCCCCGTCGGGCATCGCGGAGATCGCGTTTTTGACGAGGTTCATGACCGCCTGCTTGAAGTACTTGGGGTCGATCTTCAGCTGCGGAAGATTCTCGTCCAGGTCCCGGATCAGTTCAATACCCGACTGCTCCAGCTCGTACTGCACGAATCCCAGCATGTCCGCGATCAGGGCGTTGAGGTCGCCGTCTTCCAGGTTGGTGTCCATCGGGCGGACCGCAAACAGGAAATCGACGACGATCTTGTTGAGACGGTCGATCTCTTCGTTGATGACCGCAAGATACGCGTTGATCGGTTCCGCCTCCGCCGGTTCCAGTTGCGACACTTGCTTCTGGATGAGCTGATTGTGGATGCCGATCGATCCGAGGGGGTTCTTGATCTCGTGGGCCACGCCGGCGGCGAGCGTCGTGAGACTGGCAAGGCTCTCCGCTCTCCGCAGGCGCGCCTCGCGACCGCGTTTCTCGGAGATGTCGACCAACTGCAGGATGTTGCCGCGGATATGTCCCGCCTGCACCAGGGGGATGAGACTGCATGAGAGGATCCGCGTCACTCCTCCGTGATCGAGGGCGAACTCGCGGTCAGAGACGGACTCGTCGTTCTCCAGCGACGTCTGGACAAAGTCGGAGATGTCCGGGTCGGCAATCACCTGCCACACGGGGCGGTCGCCGATAATCCTGCCGGACGCGAGCGGGATGAGGCGTTCCGCCGCCTTGTTCACCAGGATGAGGCGGTGTTCCTCATCCGTAACCAGAACACCGTCGTTCATGCTGTCGAGAACCACCGCCAGTCGCTCGTTCTCCGCCGCCACCGTCTGGAGGAGCTGCTCGATCTGTTCCCCGTCGAGTTTGGACAGCTTCTCCAATGCCCGCCGGACAAACCCTCTCATCCGAATCTCCTTGCGGTGTCCTGCAACGAGATGAGCAGGCTCTCGATGACCGAAAGCGCGTTCATGTTTCGGGTGCTGATGCGTTCCCAGTGTTCCCGTACTGCCGCCGCGGTCTCCGCCATTCGCCGCCGTTGCGCTCCGGTTAGCGGCTGTCGAAGCGATGAGCGAAGCTCCTCGAGAAGGGCGTCGAGCAGGTACTCAGCCGCTTTTCGCGGCGGTCCCGCCGAGAGCTGTTCCCGCAGCGCCACCTGGACGCGGGCGCCACCGCCGCCCTCATCCGCCGCGGCAAGCAGCGTTGCCGCGAGTTCCCGCCAGGTCTGCGCCGCCGCGTTCTGCCGACGGAAGAACTCCTGCAGCAGCGGTTGCTCCGGCTCGCCGACGCGAAAGATGCGTTCCTGTACCGCCCGCTGCACGTCCGGCGTTCGCTCCGGAAGCGTGTACACGCGAACGCGTGAGAGGATCGTCGGAATCACCGCCGTGCGCCGCGAGGTGGTCAGGATCAGCGTCACGCCGGAGGGCGGTTCTTCCAGCAGTTTCAGCATCGCGTTCCGGGCGGCATCCTGCAGCTGGTGCGCCTCCTCGACGATGACCACCTTGGCGCCACCCCCGCTGGAGAGATGGGCCCACGAGCCGATCGCCCGCACCACGTCCACCGGGACCGGATCGTGCGGGAGCTGCTGCTGCAGCTTTCCCGCCTTTTCCTGCACCGTGTCCACCAGAGCGGTGAAATCCGCTTCCGACAGGGAGGCCCACGGCGTGTCACGACTGTCCGCCGGTTCGATCTGTTCCAGCGCCGCTTCCAGTGCGCTCATCGGAGCGTCGGCTTTTTTGAGTCGCGCGTCCGGCCACAGGAACGGGTCGAACCGTCGAAGCAGCTTTCGTACCGCCCGCGCCAGAAGGAACGCCGTGCCGGCCCGCGGTTCGCGGCGGAACGCGGCGGCTGAGGCGGCGATCTCCAGCTCGAAATAGCGATCACCCACCAGCACCGTGTCCTGATGCTGGAGTCCGCGCTGCAGACGGCAGGCGTGACAGGTACAGCCCCAGCTTCCATCGCCGTGACAGGTCAGCGCCCGGGCGGTCTCCAGCGCCACTGATGACTTGCCCCCGTAGCGTGGCCCGCTCAGGAGGATCGCCTGCGGCAGCCGGCCCGCACCGATGTCACGGCGCAGGTCGTCGATGGGGCCGTTCAGGCCGAGGATATTTTCGAACATCAGATGCCCACGCTCATGACGCGCTCGGCGTAGGGCAAAAGCGGCAGAAAGAAGCGAGCGAACTGGCTTTCGGCGAGGATAGGATCCGCATCAAACACCGGTTGGAGCTGAAGGACCAGAACCAGCACGAATACCAGGAACAGGCCCTCGGCGATGCCCAGAAAAAAGCCGAGCGCGCGGTCCAGGCTTTCCAGGTTGATGTGTTCCACGAGCCGGTTCAGGGCGTTCTCAAACAGTTTGACCACGACGTACACAACGAGGAACAGACCGAGGAACGCCACCACCTGCGCCCAGGGTCCCGCCCCGATGTACGGCTGAATCCACTGCGCCGCCAGGCCGGAAAACAGTACCGCCGCGGCGATGCCGAGGATGACCGCCGCCATCGAGAGAAACTCGTGGACAAAGCCACGGATTCCCGCCCGGAGGGCAGCGAACACGATGAGTACCACAAACACGATGTCCAGTCCGCTCAGATTCATTCCGGTTGCCCCTTGTGTCCTGAAAAGTACCGCTCCGGTGCGCCGACGTACAGGCCCGCCACGGCGGCGGCGATCGTTTCGGCGGCGTTGCCCCCCGCCCCCCGGGCAGCCGCCGCCCCCATCCGGTGTCGACGCGGCGCGTCGTCCATGAGTTCGCCGATCGTCAGCAGAAACGCCGCGGCGTCGAGGTCCGGATCTGATAGAACCACCGCGGCACCGGAGCGTCCGTACCGGTGCGCGTTGCGAATCTGGTCCCCCCGGGAGGCGCCGTAGGACAAAGGAATCAGGACCGCAGGGCGCCCGCACGACGCGATCTCCCAGATTGTACCGGCGCCGGCGCGGGCGACGACCAGGTCGGCCCGCCGCATGAGAGCCGGGAACGCGTCGAGGAAGGTCGGCGCCCCGTGGTACCGTCCGGCGACGGCGGCGCCGCGTATCGTCGGAATCATGTCCGCGCTGTGTGCACCGGTCTGGTGGATTACCACCGCCCGCGCCGACAGCTCACCGATCGTCTCAGCCACCAGGCGGTTGATCTGTAGTGCACCAAGGGATCCGCCCGTAACAAGGATCACCGGGAGATCGGACTCGGTCAGTCCGACCGCGGGAAGCGCGGTGCCGACGTCGGCGGTACGAAAGGCGGCACGCACCGGATTGCCGGAGACCGTTATCCGCCGGCGGAGTCGCGCGGACAGTCCGTCGGCCGTCTCGCGATAGGGAACGAAGATCCGGGTTGCACACGGTGCCGTGATGCGCGTCGCAAGCCCGGGGTCGGCGTCGGATTCGTGAATGACCACCGGGATCCCGAGGGACCGGGCGGCGAGGACGACGGGAACCGCCACGAAGCCACCCTTGGAGAAGACGACGCCGGCGTCAAGGCGCCGGAGGAGCCGGCGGGCGGCAAGCACGCCGGCGAGCACCCGGAACAGATCCAGAACGTTCTGTACGTCGAGGTACCGGCGGAGTTTGCCGGTCGGAACCGCCCGGTACGGAATGCCTTCGCGTGCAACGATGTCGCGTTCGACACCACGCCGGGAACCGACCCAGACCACTCGCGAGCGGAGATCGGTCGGCAGTGCGGACCAGACGGCGAGACCGGGATATACGTGGCCACCGGTACCACCACCGGTGAAGATGATCGTGCTCATATTGTTGTTTTGCAGCCTGCGACGTAGTACCGTACGGTACCATGCGTGTGACTTCATCTGCAATTCTGACCGCACTTCTGGCGGTCGCCGGCGCGGTACTTCCCGCCGATGCCCAGGACATCCCGCGCCACCTCGAAGGCGGCGAGAGCAACTTCTACCAGAACAGTGTCGAACTCGCCCTGGCCCCGGACAATCCTATGGTGTCTGAGATCCGCAGCGGTCTGGATACCCTCGATCCCCGGGTCGGAATCGAGATCGCCCTGGACATTCCCGTCGCGGAACGCGCCTTCTCCCCGGAGGGTCTCCTCGAAGTGTACAACATCCTCCGCAGCGTGAGCTCGATGGAGGGGATCGAGTACTACTCCGCAAGCCGCGGCGAGATGCGCACGTTCTACGAGGAGAGCTACGCCGTTGAAGGCCCCGATGGAACCACCCGAATCCCGGACCCGGTGGTCGACCGGATTCCCGACCGCTCCGAGGTCTGGGTGTACCAGCACGACGGCTCCTTCGGCAGAAACGTTCAGCGCCTGGAATACCGATCCGACGGCGAAAACTTCCTGGTGGCGATGGAGAACGAGACGACGATGGTCTACAAAGTGGTCCCCCTGGTGCGGCCCGGCAACCTGCGGACGTTTCTCCTGGTGACGACGGATCCCGACCGGGGCGTTCTGTCGTTCTACGGCAACATCGGTGTGCGGGTTCCGGCGATGTTCGGTATGGAGGACCGCGCCCGCGACAGTTTCTACAACCGGATTGTGGCAATGCACGACTGGTTTGCCGCCGAACTGCGTCGGGCGGGCCTGGCAACCGAGCCGGCGTCCTAACAGGATTCTGACGCAGGGCCGGTACGGTGCACCCGATACCGCCGTTGTGTTCAACGCTCGACGGACCGACTACACTGCACGTGACGCGTGGTTGACCTCCACCGATCGGCAAAAAGGAGCCAAACCGATGGAAACACGACAGCATTTCTCCGACGAACTCCACCGCATGTATCAGGACGTGCTCCACATGGGGACTCTGGTGGAAGAAGCGCTCAGGAAGGCGCTTACCGCCGTCACCACCCAGGATCGGGATCTCGCCGAGCAGGTCAAAGAGGGTGACCAGCGCGTGGATACGTTGCAGTTCGCGCTGGATCGCCGCTGCACGGAAATCATCGCCACCGAGCAGCCCGTGGCCACCGACCTTCGGGAGATCCTCGTGGCCATGAAAATCGCATCGGACCTGGAGCGGATCGGGGATCACGCACGCCATCTCGTGCGGGTGATGGACCAGCTCACCGATTCGGTGTTCGGCGAGACGATGCCCTGGTTTTCCACCATGACCGAGAAGGGAATCGCCATGGTCCACGACTCGGTCACGGCCTACGTCAACCACGATCCCGGGCTGGCCAGGGAGGTGGCGCGGCGGGATGACGAGATTGACGAACTGCACCGCGGACTGTACAAGGAACTGGTTGGACTCATCGCCTCCAATCCCGATCGCGTTGAAACCGGAACGGCGCTGGTGTTTCTGAACCGCTTCCTCGAACGTCTCGGCGACCACGTGACGAACATGTGCGAGTGGATCGTGTACGCCAAGACCGGCGAGCACGTGGAACTGAACAAAGCCTGACCGTGGACTTCCCGACCGGGACCGATTGACGTGGCACGAACCCTCGTTCGATTCGTCTTCCCCCCCTTTGCCCTCCGCCTGGTGTTGGTCGTCGTTGCGATGGCAATCGGGATTTTCTCGTTTGCCCGTTCCTACCGCATCGAAATCCTTCTCATGCAGCTGGAACGCGAGACGATCATGCTGGAGACCGCGGTATCCCGCGACGGCGACATGAGTATCCCGGAAACGCGACGCTGGTTCGACCGGATGGTGGCGGCCACGGGCGTGGACGTCGTCCTTTTCGATCTGGAGCGCCGGGCACTGTACCTGAGCGACCGTGACCTCGCCTCTGTCGTGGGTCCCGCGCTCGAGGATGCCGAATCCCGGGGCGTCGGACGCATCCGACCGCGGCAGAGTCACCAGGAGTACCTTGCCGTAGTGCGACCGGCAACCGTTCCCGGCTGGCCGGACGTTGCCTATGTCGGCATGGCAAGCGGGGTGGCGGGGCTGGAACGGGATCTCGCGTCACTGGGAATCTGGCTCACCCTCATGGTCGTGACGATCATCGTGGTGGTACTCCTGATCAGTTACCGGGTAGTGGATACGATCAACACCCCGCTGCGCTATCTCCAGACTGCTGCCAAACGCTTTGCCGACGGGGACCTCGACTACCGTTGCGTCCTCCCGGAGCCGTTGGAGTTCAACCGGCTCGCGGACACGATGAACAGCATGGCCTCGCAGCTCACCGCCCGCATCGATGCGATCCGCAGCCAGCGGCGGCAGCTCGAAGCGATTCTCGGGAGTATGGTCGAGGGTGTGATCCTCGTCGACGGGCAGTACCGAATCCAGTCGATGAACGCCGCTGCGCGCCGTCTGTTTGCGGTTGACCGTCTCGTGACGCCGACGGGTGAGGCGCGAACCCTCCTCGAGGTGATCCGGAACAGTGAGCTCTACGATCTGGTGCGACGTACGTTCAGCGAGGAGAACCAGCAGGAGGCGCGGATCGTCGTGTACTCCAGTCCGATCAAACACATGCAGGTTCACGGTACATCCCTCGAGATCGGCGAGGAACCCCACGTCCTCATCGTCATGAACGACATCTCGCGGCTTCACCAGCTCGAACAGATCCGTAAGGAGTTTGTTGCCAACGTATCGCACGAACTCAAGACGCCGATTACGTCGATTCTTGGCTTCGTGGAGACGCTGAGTGAAGGAGCGCTCGCGGACCCGGATGAGGCGTCCCGATTCCTGGACATCATTGCCAATCAGAGCCACCGACTGAACACGATCATCGAGGATCTGCTCCAGCTCTCGCGGCTCGAACAGAACCGGGAGGCGATCCCCCGCACCGGGGCTCGCGCCGAGGAGATCGTCGGCCGTGTGAAAGCCGCGCTGGAACACCGGGCGGAGGAGAAGGCGATTACCCTTGTCGATGGGTACCGCGGCGCGACCGACATCATCGTGGCAGAGAACCTTCTGGAACAGGCGCTCACGAACCTCGTGGACAACGCGATCAAGTACTGTCCGCGTGGTACAACGGTGCACATCGACTACGTCCGCACCGGCTCCGACGCGGTGTTCGCCGTCCGCGACTCGGGCCCCGGCATTCCGGAAGCGGATCAACCCCGACTGTTCGAGCGGTTTTTTCGGGTCGACAAGGCGCGGAGCCGCGCCCTGGGTGGTACCGGGCTGGGCCTGGCGATCGTCAAACACATCGCCCAGGCCCATGAGGGACATGTCGAGGTCGACAGCGCGCCCGGACGCGGCAGCACCTTCCGACTCGTCATTCCCCAGGAGTAGCCGCCGCGACGCCGCCGCACGGTGCGCGAACGGGCGGCGCGGCGGCAGGCGTCCGGGTGCGTCAGTTGTCCCGGCGATCCGGGAGGAGTTTGCCCAGCAGAGCCGCAAATCCGCTGAGGTTGCGCGACTGAATCCACAGCCGTCCGGGACCGCGAAACTCCGCCACGAGCCCCTCTCCCGAAGCGAGGGTACTGAAGAGTCCCTTGCTCACGGTCTTGAGCCGATACTGCACGCTGTCTTCGAACGCGAGCATGTGACCGGTGTCTACGACGTAGGTCTCATCCGCCCCCAGATCACGGGTGAATACGGCACCGTAACACGCCAGGTACACCGTACCGTGCCCCGAGATTGTCTGCAGAAACAGTCCTTCTCCGGAGATCATCGCCTTGAGGGACCCCTTGGTCCCCAGCTCGAGCCCGTCCTCGCCGGCGAGATACGCCCCGTTCTGCGCGAACAGTGTCTGTCCCTGAAGCTGAAACTCCACGACATCCCCGGGGGTCGCCGGCGCCAGGACCACCTCGCCGGGTCCACCGGAGGCGGTAAACTCGCTGGCGAAGATCCCTTCTCCTCCAACAGCCGCCCGGAACAGTCCGCCAAGACCCTTGGCCTGGCTCTTCGAGGCCAGCTCCACGGTGGGGCTCATGGCCACCATGGCACCGGCCTCGGCGCGAAAACGCTCTCCTGCCGCCAGCTGAACGGTGAGCGTCGTGAAGATCGGTCTATTGTCGATCGTTGCGTCCATGTCGTACCTCCACCGACAGTGTAGTCGGCGACGCGCGGTTTTTCACGCCGCCGCGCTACGCGAGGCCGAGAAACCGCAACGCCACCTGTACACCTCCGATGAGTGCTCCGAGCAGCGCGCCGAACACGTTGATCCATTTCAGGTGGCGGCGAATGATTCCGAGGAGCAGCCCCTCGACCTGTTCGATGTCGAGGTCGTCAACGCGGTCCACGACGACGCGATGGATGTCGAGCTGCCCCAGGAAGGAAGTGGTCAGCGATTCCAGCGCCTGCTGTCCGTGTTCGGCGGCCCATCGTCCGACCACCGCGCGACGGCGTCGGAGCGTCGGAACGATATCTCCAAGCGTGCGCTGCGCGTTGTCATCGAGCGCCTGCAACGCCCACGCCTGCACCCGGTCCGCGATCGACGCGCCGGTCCCGCCGTCGGCGACGCGCGCGATCGCGTCCCGTACGCGGCGGCGGTCGCCGAGTGCCGTCCGGAGCGCGACTCCCACGGCCGATACGCCGTCCTCCCCCACCAGCTCGGCCACGGGACGGTCCCGGTGGGCGGCGACCCAGCGCCGGAGGGCGGATGCCACCCCCGCCCGCGTCCCGGGCGATTCGATCGCCTGGAGGATCTCGGCGGTGCTGCGCGCCACGATTGACGGGATGCGAGATTCGAGCTGCCGGTCGTACTGCGCCGCCGATACAAACAGCCGTTGGAGCGAGCTCAGCTGGTCCAGGGAGTAGTGCAGAATGCGTCGCGCCCGAACGTGCATCTCGGCCTGTACGGCGTCGGCGTGGAGCAGCGTGTCGGCGTGCTCGATGAGTGTCGGCCACAGGCGATCGACGACCGAATCGATCTGCCGGTCCTCGAGCGCCGAGAGCACCCGGGAGTCGGCGGCGGCGGCGGTCAGCGCCGCAGCGATCTCGTCTCGCGCCCCGATCACGGTGTCGGTGAGGGGCTCAACGATCCGCGATGCGCCGGAGCTCCCGATCGTTCGCGCCAGAAACGGGATCCACTCGTCGAGTCGGGCGCGTCGCCGTGCCTCCGCCACCGTCATCGATGCCGTGGCGTCAATCATGCGAACGACAAATCGCTGGAGCCCGCGACGAAACGAGGGCGAGCCGAATCGCTGCGTGAACACGTCCGCCGTGAGAAGTTCGCGGGACACCATTCTGCCGATGCTCTCCGCGAGCTCTCCGCGGCGGCGCGGGATAACCCCCGGAGTCAGCGGAATCGGAATGCCGAAGAGGCGCCACCGCCGGAGCGGGCGAAAGAGCATCCGGATCGCCAGGGCGTTCGTGACGTACCCGATCGCCGCGCCCAGGAGCGGCGGGAGCACCCAGGGGAGCAGTGCCAGGACCGCCGCCGTGTCGAAGGAGGTCCCCGTCATTCCTCGAGCATCTCCTGGGCGTTCAGCGCCTGTTCCCGACTGCCGTACAGGCGCAGGTAGTCGCGACGGACCCACCCGTGGCGACTGGCATCATCCAGCTCGATCCACCGCCCATCCGGGGTTGTACTGACCACGGCGAGAACATCACCGCGTCGGCCGTGGCCGACAACGCCCGCTGTGCCGTCGGGGCGATCGAGGAGCCGGACGTACTCCTCGGCGACGAGCGCGACCGTGTCCTGTCCGGACAGCACCGGCGTTTCAGGAAGGGCAAGCGCGTCCTCGTCCCGCGAACAGCCGGCGATCAGCAGCGGGACGCAGAGCGCGCAGGTCATCAGGAACCTTCGTCGGGAGTTCACCACTACATCGCCTTCAGTTTCTCGATCTCGTCACGAATCACCGCCGCCTGCTCGAACTCGAGATTCTTGGCGTGTTCCAGCATTTCCTTCTCCAATACGGAAATCAGTTTTTTGCGCTGGGTCGGGACGAGAACGTTGTAGCTCTGCTTCAGGATATCGAGCTGCTTTTCCTCGTCGGCGCGCTTTTCTTCCTTCTGCCGTTGCAGGATCTCGTGGACCGACTTTCGGATCGACGTCGGTGTGATGCCATGTGCGTCGTTGTACGCCTTCTGGATTGCGCGGCGCCGGTCCGTTTCCTCTATCGCCGCCCGCATCGCATCCGAGGTCTGGTCTGCGTACATGATGACCATGCCGTTCTCGTTGCGTGCCGCTCGACCGATCGTCTGAATCAGCGAGGTCGCCGACCGCAGGAATCCGATCTTGTCGGCGTCGAGGATCGCGACCAGACTCACCTCCGGGAGGTCCAGCCCTTCCCGCAGGAGATTGATGCCGATGAGAACATCGAATGCGCCGGCCCGGAGATCGGTAAGCAGCTCGACACGCTCTATCGTTTCGATCTCCGAATGCAGGTACCGCACCCTGACACCGAGATTCGCCAGGTAGTCCGTGAGGTCTTCCGCCATCTTTTTGGTGAGGGTGGTTACCAGGACCCGCTCGCCGGCGGCGGTCCGAGCGCGAATCTCCGCGTGAAGGTCCTCGATCTGTCCCGTCGTTGGCCGAACAGAGATCTGCGGGTCCAGGAGGCCGGTGGGCCGAATGACCTGCTCCACAACCCGCGCCGACCGCTCAACTTCATCGCTCCCGGGGGTCGCGCTCACGTAGACGCATCGGTCGGTGAGTTCGAGGACTTCCCGTTCCACCAGCGGCCGGTTGTCCATCGCCGACGGAAGCCGGAATCCGTAGCTCACCAGCGATTCCTTTCGCGACCGGTCACCGGCGTACATCCCCCGGATCTGCGGAACGGTCACGTGGGATTCATCGATCAGCATCAGGAACCGATCGGGAAAGTAGTCGAGCAGGGTGGCCGGGCGTTCCCCCTCCTCGCGGCCGCTCAGGTGTCGCGAATAGTTCTCGATACCGGGGCAATAGCCCATCTCCTCCATCATCTCGAGGTCGTACTCCGTACGGCTCTTGAGGCGCTGCGCCTCCACCAGCTTGTTCTCGTCGACGAGTTCTCGGTACCGCCGATCGAGCTCTTCCCGGATGCGCCCCAGCGACTGCTGCATCTGCGACTCGGGCATCACGAAGTGCTTTGCCGGATACACGAAGAGCGTTTCGAGCTCCTCCTCCACCGTCCCCGTCACCGGGTTGATGCGATGGATCGCGGACACGTCGTCCCAGTCCAGCTCGATGCGATACGCCTCTTCCAGGTAGGCGGGGAAGATCTCGAGCACGTCGCCCTTGTGGCGAAACTTGCCGCGCTGCAGGATCTGGTCGTTGCGGTCGTACTGCAGCTCGATCAGTTTTCGGCGAACCTTGTCGATGTCGAGAAACTGACCGCGATCGATCCGGATACGCATCTCCCGGTAGTCTTTGGGACTGCCAAGCCCGTAGATGCAGCTCACCGTGGAGACAACCACGACGTCCGGCCGCTCGAGCAGATTGGTGGTGGCCGAGAGGCGCAATCGGTCGATCTCGTCGTTGATGGACGCGTCCTTCTCGATGTACAGGTCACGGGAAGCGACGTAGGCCTCCGGCTGATAGTAGTCGTAGTACGAAACGAAGTACTCCACGGCGTTCTCGGGAAAGAATTCGCTGAACTCCCGATACAGCTGAGCGGCAAGGGTCTTGTTGTGGCTGATTACCAGTGTCGGGAGCTGCACCTCCTCGATGATCTTGGCCATGGTGTACGTCTTGCCGGACCCGGTGACACCCTTGAGCGTCTGGAAACGATCGCCGGCGATGACACCGGCGCTCAGCTTCTCGATCGCCTGCGCCTGATCACCCGCCGGCTCGTAGGCTGCGGCTACACGAAACTGTGGCATGTAGTCTGCTCTCTTTCCTTCAGTCCCACTGAAACCGGTCCGGCCGTTCGCTGAGGGTGATCTCCGTTGTCATCCGGCGACGACCACGAACAAACGCGACCGAAACCACGTCACCGGGCCTGTTGTCCTCGAGGGCCTCGTAGAGGTTCGCAATCGAGGTCACCGGCGTTCCATCGACCGAGGTGATGATATCCCCGCCAAGGTAGATCACGGTGCGACCGTAGCGAACCGCATTGGAGTGATTTCCGCCGCGGATTCCGGCTGCTTCGGCGTTACCGCCCTCCACCACCTCGCTCACCAGAAGGCCCTCGTCCACCGGGAGTCGGGCGTACTGAACCAGCTGCGGGAAGATCTGCCGGGGTATCACATCGATCCACCCACGACGCACCACACCGTACTCGATCAGGTCGGGGACTACCCGCCGTGCGGTGTTGACCGGAACGGCGAACCCGATTCCCACGGACCCGCCGCTGGGTGAGAAGATCATCGTGTTGATCCCGATCATTTCGCCGCGGGAATTGAGGAGTGGCCCCCCCGAGTTGCCCGGATTGATCGAGGCGTCCGTCTGGATCATGTCCCTGATCACCAGATTATTGCGGGCACGAAGCGGGCGACCCAGACCGCTCACGATGCCCGTGGTGAGCGTCCGGTCCAGGCCGAAGGGATTCCCGATCGCCAGGACCGTCTGCCCCACGCGGAGCGCATCGGAATCGCCCATCGGTATCGTTTCGAGCTGTCGCCCCTGGGGATCAAACCGGACGACGGCGAGATCGTTCTCCGGGTCGGTCCCGACGACATCGCCCTGCAGTCGCTCACCGTCGGCGAGGGACACATAGACCCGCGCAGCTCCCTCGATCACATGGTAGTTGGTGAGGACAAACCCGCGCTCATCGATGATCGATCCCGACCCCGTACTGCCCGCCTGGGGGACGGGCTCCAGAAACCAGTTGTACGCCACCGTTTCGGTGTTGACGTTCACAACCGCGCGATTTCGCCGCCCGTAGACATCGATCACGGTCTGTTCGCCCGCGGTGAATCCGCCACCGGGGGAGGTATCGATCTCGCGGACGATCGAGGGCCGCGGCAGAGCCTGTTCGCTCCCACCGGACTGTTCTCCTCCACCGGATGCCGGTCGCGTTTCCCACTGCGGCGAGAACAGGTCGTGGACTCCCCAGCCCAGAGCAGCCGCCACGAAGAGAGGGAGAACCGTGCGGAGAATTCCGGAGCCGACGCGGGAGAATGCCATTGGTGTGAGTATACGGAGACCGACGCGTGCCTGCCAAGAACTACACCGGACCGGGGCTGCGGAGCGCCGCTGCCTCGAGAATGTCTCCGGCGGTCACGTCGTCACGGTCGGCCAGATCGGCCAGCGTGCGCGCGACGGCCCTGACGCTGGCGGCGGCGCGCTCCGACAGACGCAGCTGTTGAAGGCGCCGACGGAGGAGGCGTTCCAACGGCGGCCTGAGTCCCAGGTACTGCGCTGCCGCCTCAGCCGGGACAAGGCCGTTCCGCCGCCACCGGCCGTCGCCGGCGCGGTGTTCCTGGCGCGCGATCGCGCCCGCCACCCGTCCCGCGAGATCGGCGTGCGAGGGCGTTGCCGCCGGATCGGTCTGGTAGTACGTCCGGACGCGGATATCGATCCGGTCGAGCAGTGCAGCGCCCGCTCGCCGCCAGTACCGTTCAATCTCTTGGGTGCTGCACATACATCGGGCGTCCGGTTGCCCGAGTTTTCCGCACGGACACAAATTGCTCGTCAGTACCAGCTGAAAACTCGCGGGAAACATGTCGGTCCGCCCGGCACGACTGATTGTCACCGTTCGTCGCTCCACCGGCTCCCGAAGCGCTTGCAGTACCCGGGGCCGAAACTCCGTCGCCTCATCGAGAATCATGACACCGCGATGCGCGAGACTGACCTCACCCGGGAGGTTCCCCCGCCCGCCTCCAAGCATCCCCTCAGCAGACGCGCTGTGGTGCGGCATGCGAACCGGAGGGCGTCGTCCGCGAAGGCCGCCCTCGAGTCCCCGCATCGAGTAGACCCGGGCAACCTCCCGTCCCTCCTCCACGGAAAGGGGTGGCAGCAACGCGGGAAGCCGTCGTGCCGACATTGTCTTTCCGCTGCCGGGTGGCCCCATGAGCAGGAGATTGTGAAACCCCGCCGCCGCGACCGTGGACGCCCATTTCAGCGCCGGTTGTCCCACCACATCATCGAAGGAGAGAACCGGTTGGTCAGCCCGCGGATCGGGGCGAGCGTCGGGGGCGGCGTGCCAGCCGTGAATCCGGAGCGCCCGGAGCGACGGCGTTGAGAGTACCCGCGTATCCGAGGGGCGATAGGACCCCAGCGCGCGAACGGCGCGATCACCGAGAACCGCCGCCGGAACTCCGTGGTCCGCCGCCGCCAGCACCGCTGACAGCGTCCCCCGAACGGGGACGATCTCACCGCGGACCGACAACTCGCCGCTGGCCAGGCACGCCTCCGGTATGGAGATCTGGCCACTTCGTTCGAGAAGCGCCAGCGCGATCGGCAGGTCAAAACCCGATCCAACCTTGGGCATCTCGGCCGGCGACAGGCTCACGAGAATCCGATCGACGGGGTACTCGAACCCGCTGTTTCGGATCGCCACGCGAACCCTGTCCCGTGCCTCGCGCACCTCGCTGCTGGGAAGGCCCACGATATCCGTCCCGGGGAGCCCGCGACGAATATCCACCTCCACCCTGACCAGCTGACCGAGGGCGCCAATGGGAGAAAAGGCGTACACCATAGACCCTCCTTTCTCCCCACACGGGATGATTCGGCGCGGCGCCGCTCGAGGGTCGGAAGGGACCGAAATTGCGTCGACTAGCTCGATCCGCTCCGGGATGCGATCGCCTGCTGAACGGCCTGATCGCACGCTTCGTTGTTCGGATCGCCGGCGTGACCCCGCACCCATTCCCAAACCGGTTGCGCGCGGGCGTTCAGCTCGTCGAGCGTGCGCCAGAGCTCCGCGTTTTTCACTGGCTTCCGAGCGGTGGTGAGCCACCCGTTCTTGCGCCAGCGCGTGATCCAGCTCGTGATGCCCTGTCTCACATACTGGCTGTCCGTCCGCACCACCACCGAGCCACTACGATCTGAATCGTGCGCCCACCGAAGCGCCGCAATGACTGCCGACAGTTCCATCCTGTTGTTGGTGGTTGCGGGATCGAATCCCGACCCTTCGGCAATCAGCGTGCCGGAGTCGTCCACCGCGCGCCATGCCCAACCACCGGGGCCGGGGTTTCCGTGACACCCACCGTCCGTATACAGAACGGTATCTGCAATTCCAGAATCTTTACTCAACTCGTTGACCTCACCGTGTTCGTCGGATATGTTTTTTGAAATGAACCAACAATACGCAGATACTTCCAATTCTCCACTACAGATTCCTGAAGACGCGCGCACCGTTGCCCTCCAGGACATGGCCACCATTCTGCGGGCTCCCCTGTTCAAGACACAGAGCGGACGCAATCGGTTTCCGTTTCGCGTCGCATCGATCAAGGATTTCCCCGAGGCCGGGTACCTTCCGACCCCGGAACGCGACATCCTTCTCAGTGGCGACGCAGAGAAGGCACAACGTTTCGCGCTGCAACCCTTCGATCTGCTCGTGATCACCGTCGGTTCTATCGGGCACGTTACCGTAGTCCCCTCCGATTGTGAAGCCAACTGGATTCCCGCGACAAACATGTACGTCGTCCGCTTCACGGACGAGGAGAAACGCGCGCAGCACGCCCGCGCCGTGTATGCCGTACTCAAGAGCCCCGGGGGACAGGCGACCCTTTCCGGTCTCGCTCGAGGTCGTGGAATTCAGATCGTACCGAAAAAGGTATTTGCACGCATCCAGGTTCCGGAACTCGCCGATGACATTCTGTCGGTTACCGAACACCTCTGGAACCGCGAAGCGGCGTTGTATCAGGAAAGCCAAAACGCGCTCGAGGCGGCGCGAGCCGTGTTTCGTGGGCTCGAGGTCCCGTCGCGGGAACCGATCGCCGGATAGTCCCGCGCGTGGGCCGGGGGTGCCACGGCTTCGGTCACACCGCCCGCGGGACGATTTCGTACTGCACGGTCAGATCCATGAGATCGTCAAAACTCCGGGAAAAGCCGACCATCAGGTAGCGACTGAGATCCGCGTTTCGGAGCGGAAGGAGCAGCCAACTGTTGATGCCCGATAGCCGCTGCGCCTGGCACGATCCCTCAAAGTCGCGGAATCCCGAAATCGGCTGTTTGAGCAGTGCCACTCGACGGTAGGGAACAACCGAGCGAACGATATCGCTGTCCGCCGCCAGTCGCAACTCATTCGGACAGTCCTCGGGCATTCCTAGGCCGAAACCGCCACGCATCCCGCCGTTCGGCGTCTGCTCCAGCACCAACGCCACCCGGGCGTCCCAACGCCTGGTAAGCCGGACGAGCTGCCGGTATACCTGCCGAACCCCCGTGTCGCCGGCGGCCGATACGTTGGGAAGCTCGAACCCCCCCGAGACCACCCGCAGCGAGGAATCCGTCGAGTCAGGTGATTCGACAGTCGGCGACCCATCCGCCCCGAGAATGTCTCCAAAGTCCAGATCCGCGAATGACGCCCCGAGAACATCGTCGATGCTCGCCGCTGTCCTGCGAAAAATGACCTGCTCCGCCAGCGCCTGCGTTCGCTGGTCCACATCGCGATACTCGGTAAAGTACGCCGCAGCGCCGATCCGGATGAGCCCGTCACGCTCCTCGATCACCGACTGGTTCTTGCCGGCGAAGGCAACGAAATCGTCCATATCGACCACGTGATGGGTAATCGTGTTCTCTATGCCGCGGATCGTTGCCGCCTCCGGTCGAATCTCGTCGGCGCGATACACCGCCGGGCGGTCCGGTGTCGCAGAATCGGCGCGCCACTGCACCGAACCGAATCCCGAGCCGAACGACGAATCTGCGGTCAGGAACGGCGACCGCACTCCGCCAACCTCTTCGATCTCTACCGCGTCCACGCCGTCATCGTACGCGGCGACGTCCGACTCCAGCTCTTCGACCTGTTCCTCATCGTCCGGAACGGACTCCAGGACCTCGACCGGCTCCAGAACAGCGGCCGGTTCACCGTCGTCATCAACAGAATCCCCGGCGGGCCAGACCGTATCTCCGACAGGGTCCAGAGATTCAATCTCTTCAAGGGACTCGATTTCTTCGGCGGGCTCGATCTCTTCAAGCGACGCTGGCTCATCCACTGGCTCCAGATCCGCGCTCAGCTCCTCCAACTCATCGAGATCATCGATTTCATCCTGTGCTTCAGGCTCATACGGGACAAGTTCGGCGACGTCGTCCGAAACAGCGTCGAGTTCGGAATCATCGGAGTCGTGAACAACGGTACCGTACGAAGGACCGACGGTCATTGCCTCAGCAGAGACCGCTGACTCCCCGAACTCCTCCATCTCGAGCGCCGTCATCGAGATCTCGAACCAGTCCTCGGTTGGCCCTGGCCCCGGGGTCACCAGACGTGGCGCCTCGGATGGACCAGACTCAACGGCCGACGCATCGTTCCCGGGGGTGTCGGTACGCCCGCTGTGCTGTTCGAGCCAGGCAGACTCGGGTACCAGCGGACCAATCTCATCTTCGACGCGAATATCGCCGATGAAGTCCTGCGCGTCACTGTCGGTATCGATCGCGTCGGCGTCGTCTATCGCCTCGGCCTCTTCGATATCTTCAACATCCGTGACGGGCTCAGCCTCTTCGGGGTCCTCGACCAGCTCGGCCTCTTCAACCGCTTCGGCGTCCTCGATCTCCTCCAGATCCGCGACAGGCTCGGCCTCTTCGAGGTCTTCCGCCAGTTCAGCCTCTTCGACCGTATCTTCGTCCAGCTCCTCGAGGGCTTCGACCTCACTCGTTTCTTCCAGGTCGTCCGC
>MDTD01026898.1_pt1 | contig 34987 bp, 35 predicted proteins | sample 811221 | NCBI WGS metagenome assembly MDTD01 (sample SAMN05326646, study PRJNA326480) | marine metagenome | isolation source: seawater | place: Pacific Ocean: South West | collected 2011
CATCAGCTGCAACAATTCTCATGCCACGCAACTCACCGTACTTGGCGTGCATTAAACCATTAGCGTCTACAGAAAAAGGCCCAACTCTAGCACCATCACTATGCGTCCATGTTCTAGGATTATTAGCATCAGGTTTACTTATACTACCAATATTAATTGTCCCAGCATGAAGATGTGGTGCATCCATTACAACTTGAGCTTTTATAAAATCACCCACTATGCTGCCAGCAAGTAAAGTTGATATAGTTGCTTTGTTAAGAAAAGCATTATTTATATAAACACCAGCAGGAACAGTGCCACCATCTGTACCTATTGGGAAAGCTTGTTCAGTTACTATTGTAAAAGGAACTACACCAGCACCAGAAGTTGAACTTTCAGTAGGATCACTATTATTTTGCCCTAAACTATGATTAGCAGGATTAACTACAGCAAATTTACTTGCAGCAACAATAAAAGCAGATGTTGTTACTCCATCATTAGTTACATTTGCTAAACCATACCCTGCAATATGTTTTCCACCACCAGATGTAGCAGTTTGTATTTTTACAGTGTACTGATTACTTAACGTGCCAATTGAAACAGTGCTTTGCCCATTAGCCAATGTTTGACCTGGGATTTCTGCTAGTAAAGTTTGTGTTAGTTGACTGCTAGTAATCTGTGAAGTTAATGACGTAAGTAAAACGTTAACATCTGTTGCCGTTGAACCTTGCGTTCCTGAACTAGCATTAAACGGCCCTATTTCCCCACCTGCATTAACATGCCTAATCCAATAATAAAACGTTGTACCTGCTACACTGCCTACGGGATCAACAAAAGTGTTACCAGAAGACGTACCAATAAAAGAAGCAGCCGTTAAATCATTTGATGTATGTCTCCATACTTCTGTAAATGAATGACCTTGATACGTAAAAGGAAAGTCCCATTTTAACGATATGTTTGCATAACCAGAGGTAACAACAAAATTAGTAGGTGCAGTTGGTACGTTTAAATTAGGTATAACAGTAGGGTTAGTAAATCCAATGTTATCAACCGTTGGGTTGTTAGGATCAAACGGTGTGCTTTCTAATTCTTTAGCTAAACCACTATCAATTAACTCTCGTAGTGTAACTGCACGATCTCTGGGATCACCTCGTTGTCCATTACGTACTTCAATTGTTTCTTGTAGTGCTTCAAGATAACGTTTTAACTCTGGGCTGGCATCTCGTGGAACCCTACCCACTCCAGGTAGTATAGTTGCTCCAACAAGAACAGGGTTACGTGTGCCATAAGTAGTCATGTTGCATTAATCTCCGCAATGCTTTGAGACAAACAAACCTCATTAATGTTTACTGCACCCGACACTTCTACTTCCCATTCTGTGCCTATTGCACTTGGCAATCGCATCGTAGGAGCTTGTAATGTTACATTACTAATGCCATTAGGCGTAGATGTTTCCTGAGTAAACACATTACCCGTTTTAGTTATGTTGTAATCAGCAATAACAGTGCCGTCTACCCAGACTCGTATTCGATTCTTTGTACCTGACGCTGGGTAACTGTCTGCATGTATATGCACCCATGACATAGACACAGGATTAGGAGCTACAAACTTCTTACTTTTCCACGTAGCCGTTTGATTCGTTGTGCTGCCCCGATACCTTCGCACGTTGCTTGCAATAATAAGGTCTAACTCCCCATCTTTAGGATTATAGAAGCCTCCACGCACCGCTGCCGAACTGGTTGTCGTAGATATAGCTGCTTCTTGCGCCCGTGGATCATATACCCAACCACTTGTTGTAGCATGAAATGCTACGTATGTGCCTTCATGTCTAAACGCTTTGTATGTTGTAGGAGCAAAATCAGCATTCCATTGTGCAGAGCTAATTAATCCTTTAGTCACTACACTGCCGTCTGTGCCTGCAATAGCACACAAACCATCTGGCCCTGCATACAACACATAGTCGCCCATATCCACAACACTGTGTTTATTAACACATGCTTGAGCTAAATCAATCTCTACTGCTACCATTGCTGACGGGTCAGTACCCGTTACAAAATAAGGCTTACCATCTGTTAAACAGACTATGCCATTACCTGTTGTCGCTATTGCCACGATTTCTTTTTCTAATGTAATTCGATAAGAAATAGGCCATGCGTGCGGTAGAAATGGCTCTGATAAACAAAGCCGTCTACCTGTAAACCCAGCAAATACGCCATTTGCTACGGGTATAAGCCCCTGCATAGGACCATCTGGATACAAAGAAGTGTTATCATCTGGTGGGCCTATCCACGTTGTAGAAGGAATAACTTCTGCTAAATCAGCTGGTTGAGCATTATCAGTATAAGAACTTGCACTTATTGCTAATTCTGTTACTAATTGAAATGCTGCTTGTGTTGAACCTACTGCACTACGATATACCCTAATTTTAGCTGCTTGAGGGAATGTACCTGCACTAGCAGCTAAAGCATAAGCACCACTAGGTACAGATGGAAGATTAAAAGATATTGTTTGTGTGCTAGGTGTAAATGTTTTTGTTACTGTAGCAGGAGAAGGCGGTCCCTCTTCCCCAAAATTTGATACATAAGTTATAACATAAGCTACATCAATTGGTGTTGTAGTAGCATCTTGAGTTCCTGCAGGTTGATTAGCAGGAAACTGTACTACAGCAGGAGCAGGTATACCTAGTCGATAGTCAGTAGTTGGAAAAGGTGCGCTACCAGAAACAATAGCTGTATTATACGACATACGTGGATATGTATGCCCAGACCAATATAATCTATTTCTAGTATCCCCAGGGATAGGCCCTTCAACCACCTTTATATAATCTTGGTCCCACTGTAACCATTGATTACCAATACTATTTTCATAGTAATAAATAGAACCTCTTGTACCAGCTGTTAATGCAGTTGTTGTTGTTTCTTCTGTTATTGGTGTAATGCGCCCTGCTTCAAAGTCTATATTCTGTGAGGTTTGAGCAAACTGTTCTCCTAACAATCGAGAAGAAACAGCAGGAGCTATACCAGAAAACCGTGTTAGTTTGTAATAAGTCATTGCTTTTCTATCTTCCCTGTATCAATCAGTATACGTTCTTTAAGTGTATGACCAAGATTTAAGGAGCCTACTTCCAATAAAAACAACTCATCTCGTTTTAATTGTATCAAATGTAATCCAGAAAAATACTGACGCACTAACTCTTTTGTCTCGTCAGTCACTGATTCTAAACTAAAGTTCTCCCCATCTATATCAATATTATCCATGCATCCTCCTGATTAGCATTTAATTCTACCGCATTTTCTTATGTTGCGTTGACGCTCTTTAGCCTGTTCTAGACGTTGTTTGGCTGAGTCTAATCTTGCTTCTTGTATGGCTTCATATATAAACCACCCACACCACCCTACAAAAAATATAGAAAAAACAATAAAGAGAACAGCAAGACGATCCTTCATTCTTTGTTGTCTTTCCTTACGCTTTTTCTGTATGTCTTTTAGATATTGCTGATGATCCCTTTCTGATTGTTTACGTATACGCTCTGCATCTTTCCAGACATCTGACATACCCATCATCATAAGGTGGTCTTTAATTTTATTTTCTACAGCTTTGATTTCTCTACGCTTTATCGAGAGATCCATAGCTTCTTTGGGAGTCAGAGGGCGTTTAAGTTTCTTTTTTCTTTCCCAATCATCTAGCCTTTGAGCAGTGTTGCTAAACTTTCCTAAGAGTGCAGCAGCATCTTGAGCGTTAGCCTTGCCTTCTTTAAAAGTTGCTATGGTGCTGTTTATTGCAGATAAAGCACTGGTAATGGCCGCTAATTCAGCGAACATGGGGGGTTAACCTACGAATTTACTAGCTATCAGAAGTCCTACCAGAAACGGGTATAATGCATAGATACTCATTTCTATGCGATTCATGCGTTCTGTCCCACGATCAAGACGTTCCTCAATGTTCTTATATCTCACCGCACATTCTCTTTCATGGGCTTCTATTTTATCCATGTAAAACTTGCCACCAAGATTTTTTAGGTGCTATCCAAGGTTTACTTAACCAAAGATTATTTTCTAATAAAGCAAGTTTTGCCTTTAAACGACCTCGTTTATCACCTGACGAGCGTTTTATACGTAATTTTAAATCAATAATTTCTTGCTCAGTATTCATGCAGGTACATCTTCTGGTTTATCGTAGAAAGTTAAAGTAGGTTCGTATTTCTCTCGTTCTTCAGTAACCGTTAGCTTTCCTTCTTCGTCATACACTACACCTGTCGTAGTGCTGCCATGATCTACTATGCAGATTTTCCCAAAATATTTATCAACGTCGTACTCATCAACAAGATACGTATTAGCTTCGCTGCTCATGTCTCGCGCAACAGTTTTTAGCTGAACAACAGTCGGGTAGGTTTTTTCAACGTCATCTTCTCCAACCTTATAGGTATGTGTTACATCTTCAAGAACAATCACGTTATACATATTCGATTACCTCCCACTCAACATAAATCGTAGAGTTAGCCCCTGACGATGCCCTAGTAAACGTAATCGTTGCTCCGTCAGTAAGTGTTCCTCTTGGATACACCCCAGACCAATAAGTGCCAACGTAACTTCTATTAGCAGAAAAATTCAAAAACGATTTAGAAGTATCAACTTCAGTAATAGAAACAGTAAAAGAAGTGGCTGTAGAGGTAGCATAACCTCTTTGTATACTTTTAATGTTACTAGCTGGCTGCAAGTCAGAACCTGGAGTTAATCTTTTACCAACAAGAATTTTAGTCGGGCTTATTGCTGTTCCAATTGGAAGAGTTCCTGATCCTGCTGTAACAGTTCCATCTGCATTTAAGTAATATTCTTTACCTGCTACTTTGCTTGACTGGTTTTCATTCACGCCACCTAATAGCGTTACATCTCCAGAGGCATTTGCATTAATAGCTGCTTCAGCTAAACCTAAATATTCAAAAAAATCTAAGTTAGTAATAAACACTTTATTATAGTTTATATATTCAAAATACGAGCCACCGTCTGAACTCAATGCAGTATGCTGCGTCCCACCAATATCGTGATTATTATTAGCTGCATATTCGTTATATCCACGGAGAGTAGCGTAGCTTCCATTAACAACGTAAGAATGACCGCTAGTAGGCGTTGAGTTAATTGTTTTTGAAATACTTCCATCAGCATTTACTTTAAAAAAGTAATACTTCATAGTTTGTGTGCCGCTGGCAGTAGTTACAAATGGTACACAAAACGTATCTGCTGTTCCTTCTAAAACATTAATACCTTGCACTCGCAATCCGTTTGCATAAGTTATTCCTATGCCTTTAGGTTGATTTGTGTCACTAACTCGAATTGTTGTACCAGTTGTAAAAGCAGAACCAGTATTTTTAAAAGAAACAATGCTACCTGTGTGGCTAACAGCCGCTAAACACCCTTTTGAATCACATTTAATAGACTTCCAATTGTTACTAGCATTGCCCATACCAGTCCAAGTGCTGCCGTCTACTCCAACAGAAGAACTTAGTAATGCAGAATGAGAATTGGAAATATCTCCATTTGCTGCAACATCAATCGCCCAAACAGAAGTTAAACTAGAAGTATTTCCAGCAATAACTACAATCTGATCATTTAAGGAATCAAAAGTAGCGCATAAATCTGTATCAGTATAGTTACCTGTCGTAGATACATCTGCACTTAAAATAGTTCCATAGGTACAACCATCGGCAGCATTCGTTGAATAATTAAGTCTTCTACACCACCACCCGTAATAAACTCCAGAACCAGAACCAGAACTACTACTGGTTCCAACTGCGTATATTTTCCCAGTATCGTCTTTTACTAAAGAACCTTTTCTAATGTTAAGTTTATGATTATCTGCATTGCCAAGGGTATCATCAATATAAGCTGACTGACCAATACCATTTGCACTGTAATACTTTGTAACTATCATTACACCTGCGGTATTATTATCTTTATAACCTATCTCAATCCAACCATCATTTGCATCATCCCAAATGCAATCTAAAGACCTGCCACTTACTCCATAAGTTTGCCCGTAAGAAAAACTAATATTTGTACTAAATGAAACAGAAGTTGCAGAAGTTTGAGTACAAGTCCCAGCAGCTAAGTTTGTTCTACGAGTGTTATTATTAACGGGTACATTTCGTATATAAGCTACTCTACTACTTGCTGCATCAATACGTGACCAATGATAACGAAACGCATTCCCCGTATTATTGTAGTGTAAAAAACGTGCGCCTGTTCCTGTACTAGACCAACCTGTAGGACCAGAAGCAGTCTGTTTTAAAATTTTACCTGACCCGTCAATTAATACTGGATCTCCAGCAGCAACAGCACTTGCAGCAGTAAAACTTGACTTTGTTAAAGCGCCAGAACTGTCACCACCACCTAATTTAACTGGCATTGATATTCTCCTCTTGATAAATTAGCTCTAACATACCTTGCTCTGGCATCCATTCTAACCACGTTGTAATAATATATTTGTCTTGAGTTTTAGAAGGTAAACCTCTGTGATACCAAGGGGGTTGGCTCGGAATAATCATAGCATTCCCAGCAATAGGCGGTATGATTACATTAGCTAAAGTTATTTCTGTGCAACCCCCATCCGTTACATCATTCAAATATAAAATAGGGGCAAGTATTCTTCTGTGCATCAAATGATTATCGGCTTCACAGTGAACCGCTGGGTAGCCTTTTGATCCTTTTGGGTATTTTTGTATTTGCAATGAAGAAAGATACACTGGTCCTTCTGCCATATTGTAAGGAACATTGTCAGGATTGACTGAGGCAACAGCATCTATCCAACCTTGCAAGTAATCAGCACAAATATTTTTAAATTGTTTCTTTAATAAATCTGTAATTTTTTTATGCTTCTCTGGCTGACACGCCCATTTGTAACCAAAAGGGAGGTTTAATCTTTCATTCATCAACTGCAAATCAATGCTATCTTTTACTTGTTTAGCATCTTGACCACTTATAGTAGAACCAACATGGGTTAATCCTGCTGCATGGCAGTCTTCAAAAAACTGAATAATTTCTTCGCATTCTTCTTTGGTCAAAACGCTTTTATACAAACCAATAAAGTCGGAAAGTAGCGGTTGTTGTTGTGCAATAGCTGTATTACTTTGGGCCACTTTAGACCTCCTTCCAGCCGATAGTCCCGTCAACATAAACTAACTGGGTAGATTTATCTGTTAACAGTTCTCCGTCATCAGCAGTAGAATTAATATTTGAACCATTCCTACCAACAGTTACTGTTCCTGCCCCTGCATTATGAATAGAAACAGAGTTTCCTGTTGACGGGCTAGATGGTAATGTAATCGTAACAGCTGACCCTGAGTTCACAATTAATTGATCTCTGGCTACAGCTGTATAAGCTCCTGTTTTTACTGCCCAGTTATTGTATGCGCCACCAGCCCCTGCTGCTAACTTTACAGCTGTTACGCTTCCATCTGCAATTTTATCTGTTGTAATATTTGAATCAGCAATCTTTGCAGTTACAATTTCACCGTCAACAATAGAAGCTCGTCCTACTGAGTTTGCCCCCATTACTCCTGCTTTGACTTTAGTTAGAGCCATACCGATACTCCATTTCGCTTATTTCCACAACACCACGTTTAAACTCTGCTACCCTTTCATTTGTGAATATATCTTCTGCGATACACGCAGTCATTACTTCGTCAAACCTAGAGCTTTCTACATTGACAACCCAGTTTCTATTGCTCATCAGTAACGCGGTGTCTGCAATAATTTGTGTAGAACTACGAAAAAATGCACACATTTCTGTTTCTGTTAAAAGATTCAACCAAACAGATGCAGGAAATGCTAAAGCCCCTCCGTTGCCTACCCCTACATATTTATAATATTCCATAATGCACCGCCAATTTATCTACCCATGCGTGAACTTCGTCTTCATCAAACACCGCAGGCGCTCCGCGAAAAGAAGTGCTATAAGTTGAAAATACATATTTACTTCTAGCTCTATAAATTATATGGCTACTTAAACCCCACGGATAACCATTCTGGGCAGGGGAACCAAAATGAACATTACTTGCGTGTCTCCCAGTAGAGGTATTCATAATAGCACCGTAGAAACCAGGATCAGCATTATTTGAACTATTTTGTGAAACTGCACCAGCTAGTATTCCGTTAGCCGTTGGCCCAAAAGTAGGTGATCTCATGTATTGAAAATTTCCAAAAGCAGCAGGGAGTAACTGTGAATAACTTAAAGCGCAGTCTGATGCGCCAATTGTAATTAATACCCCTCTATTTGGTACGCCAGCACCTGAATTTCCAGCGGCTGTTGCTGTCATTGAAATAGCAAAATCTCCAGAACCATCCCCACCAACTCTGTACATAGGCCCAACGTGATCTGAGCCATACCACAAACCATTCATAGAAGAATTACCAAGAGAGGTATTTCCTATCGCTGTAACGGTTCCTGCGGCATTTACTTTGCTAAGATAAAGTTTATTAGGAGATACGCTAGTATCTGAAAAAAGCATATAAAAAAAGTTATCTGTTTCATCCATATAGCATCCAACAAACCTATCTGCATTTGCAGATCCAGCCCCTTCAGCTATAGTCATTCCACTTGCCCAAACCCCATTACTTGCGGCTGAACCCTCTATGTTATAAAGCGTTGCGTTAAAAGAAGTAGTTGCGGTTTGCAGGATTCTTATTGAGCTTGAGTTAGCAGCCCCTGTGAATGCTGGAAGGTGTACATAAGCCCCTTCATGTTGGTCATAAGTATAATAAGGAGTTACTGAGCTTTTATCTCCCGAAGGAAAAATAGGTAAACATGCTCCAGTTTTAGTATTGCCGTTTCTCGTTAAGCCAGCCATTATTCGTCATGCCCCATAAGAACCATGTTTACGTTTGCGACTGTGCTTCTTCCAATAACATAGTCACTCGCCCCTGCAACTACTGGAGAAAAACTCATGCTTTCATCTGGAGCAATCTGAGTGTTTTCTAGTAATTTCGTTGCATTAGCAAATGTAGCAGAACTATCTCCTACCCCTAACTGCACAAACGCTGTTGATGAACTCCGATTAAGTATATGAACAGTATAAGTTCCCCCAGAGGAACCAGCCTGTCCTATATTTGCTGTTGTATTTGCGCTAAGATCCACGCCTGATATTTTAACCGTCATTATATTTGCCCCATAAAGAACACTTTACTGGTTGATATTGATGATGGCGTTGCAAAGGTTGGAGGCGCACCTGCTCCAGCAGAAGTTAAAACCTGACCTGCATTACCTGTTGCCACCGCTACAGGATTACCTGACGCATCATAGCTAATTATGTTTCCATCTGTCCCAGATGCCATCTTAGCAAGAGTTACGGCATCATCTACAATAGAAGCAGTTACCACTGCATTTGATGCCAATTGATCGGCTCCCACGGCATCGTCTGCTATTTTATCTTGAGTCACCGCATCGTTAACAATTTTAACAGTAGACACAGTGTTGTCATCTGGTGTGCCAACACTCACGGTGGCAGCTGCAATACGCATTACCTCTATTAATGCACCATTTGCAGGGGCCTCTGAAAACGTTAACGTTGTTCCACTAACTGAATAAGTATTCTTAAACTGATAAACACCGTCTACATATACATCTGTATTATTTTCTTCAAGGGGATCAGCACCTAAAGTAAACGTGGTATCAGAGCCGTCACCTGTAAAATTATCTACAGAAAGTGTCGCTCCACCGCCACCAATCTCACCCCACTCTGACCCGTCATACCCTTCAAACTGTGTCTCAGTAGAATTAAATCGAAAATAACCAGCAGCAGGAGATCCAGGTCTTTGTGCTGTTGTCCCTACAGGAATGTGCATTGAGTCGGTAGCAGACCCCACATCTAAAGAAACATCAGGGGATGTATTAAGAATACCTACACGATTATTACCTTGGTCTACTTTTAGTACGGTTTCATCTGGGCCTTCATCTTTTACATCCTGTAAAAGCGCAGAAGTCATCCGTATCTCTACTTTAGCCCCTGCACTAAAAGCTGCTGCACTCGTACCATCTTGAGCGCGAGTAACTGTTAGCGTGGTCCCAGATATATTAGTTACTTTAACAACTTCTACCGTAGTACCATCACCATTATCTAAAGTAACGTAGGCATGATGCCCACCACTAATCGTAGGAAAACCTGTAGCACTAGCAATCGACAATGACGTAACAGAGTTATTTATCCCTGCAGATAGCGTAGTGCTAAATTTATTTGCAAACTTTACGCCCATGCTCTCACGCCTTTACGAGACAGTAATTACCCAAGTAATTGTCATCGAGTCGTTACTAGATTTATTTATAGTTGTATACACAGTTCTACATAGCATTGTACCGCCAGAAGAAGCATTTAATATACCTGCTTCTACTAAAGCACCTGTGCCTGTACCAGCACCAAAAGTAGCTACATAAGTTACTGTGCCAGCCCCTGTATTAACAGTAGTGCTAGTCAAAGCAACTCTAGCCGCTTCTGCACTTAATGCAGTTTGACCTGCTGCAGCTGCTGTGTTGTTTGTGCCTACAGCCATATGGCTCATAGCAGATGCAGTCGTATCTTTCATACGAGAAGCAACGTAGCCTTTACCAGCTGTAACCACTAAGTTATCAACCTCTTGGACAATTTTATCATTCAAACGAATAATTAATCGGCCTTTCATGTTTAGATCATCTGAAATCATTGTTTGCTCCTAGCCATTAAACGTTGCCGTATTCATGGTTGAGTTGTTTAAAAGTGAAAGAGTACCACTTACATAATTAATTGACAGTGCTTCTGCCATAGAAACGCTATCAGCTAACGAATTTTGCCCGTAATTAAAAGATATTTGTTCCGATATACTAGCTGAATCAGCCAGTGCTTTGCCAACAGAAACTGTTAAAACATCACTCATTCCCACAACATTCTGTTTAAGGATTGACTGAACTGTTTGACTATCAAACACTTCATCAACTGTAAACGCATCAGAAAGCGGTAAACCTATAGTTAATAACGGTGAAATACTGTCGCTCATGCTGACAGAATCACTAAATGTTCTAAGGATATTCAGTAATGGACTAAAAGAGTCACTCATACTGACTGAATCAGCTAACGCTTTACCCACATTAATGGCAGGAACATCAGCCATACCTATGCTATCTGCTACCGCTTTACTGTACGCAAATACAGGTGCATCACTAAAACCAAAAGAATCACTAAAAAATTGATTTAAAGAGTCTGGATCAAGCCGAATATCGACCATCTGTATATTTTGAAAGGTCAATAAAGCTTCTGGCTGAGTATGAGTAATCTCTGCCTTAATGTTTTGAAAGGTAATTGTTACCTTGCTGCTCAATCGAAATCGCTCCTAACCTTTAACTTAACAAGGTCATATACTGTGTGAATACCACCATTTGAAAAAGTAATCTCTATTTCCCCTTCAAATGTACCTTCTTTTGTCAGTGTGCCAGCAGGGAAGTTAGTAGTTACTTGCCCTCCAGATGCATTGGTTACTGTACATGTTAGAGTAGATAGCACTGTAGTCGTACCCACTTCTCTGATTCGTAGCCTAACTGTTGCTCCAGTTAAACCAATTGCTGCCCAAGTGTCGCTGTCACTTGAATCTAATGTTTGCCCTGTTGCCGCTGTAGAAGAGTCTTTCAGGGTAAACGTCAACTCAGGTAACGTATCACCCGTGACTAAATTTAATGTGCTTGAATATGCCATGTTCTATTCCTGTATACCCTAAAGTTGATTGCGAATGGGTATTAATCTTTGTTCAAAAGTTTTCCCTATGTCAAACCCATTCCTAAAAATAGTCTCAATTGTTTCTGCTGTTGGCCCAAGTGCAGGAGTTAATGGAAATCTACCCCAATCACTAGCCTGTTGCATCATTATAAGCAAAGTAAAGGGTCCATAAACCCCCGATCTGTCCACAATCTCTGACATATAATCAGGCCAATCCATTCGATCCGACCTAAAATACTTAGCAGAAGGTTCAACTCCTGGTAGTAACCAAGCTAATCCATTCTTAGCGTATTCGCGTAATTCAAGACCAAGCATAGTCAAAGGGAATAAAGCCAAAGCTGCAAGCCCTAATAAAGCAGCAGTATCTGTTATTCCGTCAACAATGCTTTCCCCTTCTTGTAAACGTGTTCTTGCTTCACGTAATGTTCCTCCACCAATTACTTTGCCAAAAGACCAGAAGAAAGACTTTAACTGCCAAATAACAGCATACCGTGGGTCAGATGCCCAAAGAGGACGCTCTGCTGAATTAGGTCTAAGGATAGAGCTTTCAACAAAACGAGTTAAACCTGCTTGTATCTTTTTCCCTGTAGGTGTAGTCATGTCTCGACCACTCCTAGACCATGCTAAAACATCTGCTGCATTTAGGTTTAATTCATCTAAATAACGGGCTGATCTTTCATTCGTAGAAGCTGGATCTGCGTGGCGAATTATAAAATTTATACCCATTTGAGAAGCAAAAATACGAGTAAAATGAGTAAAGAAATTTAACCCTGTATATTTAAAAAAGAGGTCAGAAGATTTTCTTGCTTTAGGAGTCATAAACTGACGTTCTGACTCAGTTAAAAAAACAGTTGCTACTGTTTCTGGCCCTATAACGTTTAAATCTCTAGCAAATAACTCTGCTTCTTTGTAATCTTGAATGCTGTTTCTTATAGCTTTAAGACCATCCGTAAGACTAGCAAACTCTTTAGAAGCAATAAATGGTCCAGCTAACTCGGTTAAACTAGCCAATGTAACAAAAGGTAAAATAGTATAGAACTGAACGACTTGCGCCCATGAATTAACTTCTCGCCAGAAAGGACTTAACGGAGCTTTCTGAAATCCTAAATAAGTTTCAATAATCTGTTGTGCTTTTTTCCGTTGATCAGGAGGCAGTTTCTCCATAGCAGGTCCTAGAATATCTCTGCCTTTACTGTCTTTTGTATGACGATTCCACTCTACTCGTTTAGTTATACCATTTATATATTCAGCTAAAGATTCTTCTGGCTGACGTATAAAACCTTTTTCAAGTAATATAATAGGGTCAACATCACTGGTTAGTTTCCTAGCTTTTTCCCTACCCTTTTGAGGATCAGGATTCCAAATAGACTCTCCTAGCAGTTCTAAATTAGAATCACCTTCTTCAATCAAGTTAATTACAGCTTGTGTAACCCTTGCTCTAGCAACGTCATCATTTAGCTGATTACTCTCAGTAAGAATTGTTTCAATGAAAGCATCTTTAAACTGTGCAATAGCTTCTAGGTCTAATATGATTGGGGTAAAGTTTTTCCGCTTTCCAATTTTAGAATTAGTTCCTTGTATATAAGTTTCATATACTTTGTCATAAAAGTTGCGAACTTCTACAGCAAGCGGTATGTCAGGGTTTAATTGTTCCGTTGGAACATTTCGATGTGCTTCCCGAATAGCTTCAATTGTTTCTGGTTTAGATGGATCGCCTACCATTTTTAAAAACAAATTTTCTAACTTTTGTCTTGCTCTTCCCACAGAAGGTACAAAGCCTAAAGCAGAAGCTACATCTGGATCTCTAGCAGAACGTGGTTGTTGCGCTCTTACATAAAATATATCCGCTATAAAAGGAGTAGCTACTTTACGTAAATAACTGTCTGCGCTAAACAAAATTTCATATGCAGCTTTAGCTGGCTTCCCGTTAATTATTCTTCTAACTACTTGGGTTATCTTATTAACAGCCGCCCGTAATTCAGGACCACCATCACGAATTACTTTATCAGTTACATCATTAATTATATTTTGTGACGCTTCATTATCAGGTCTAACATCTTCACTTTTCCGTTTGCTTGCTAATACATCATCCAAGAAAGACTGAAAGGTTTCATTCATAGGCGTATCAAGTCTTTCTCTAAACGCTCTATTAGCACTGCGCCAATATTGTTTCATCTTGCTTACAAAATCTTTAAACGCTTTATCAATAATATTCTTTGGTTTTTTACTTAAAAAACTTTCTGATGCACGTTTAGCAAACTCATCAGAAAAAAATTCGTTAAAAGCAACCGAGGCATTATCTCTTGCTGCATCCATGTACTGTTTATATTTAGCAGACTTTTCAAAAGCTTTTTGTAATCGTTCTCTAATCTCTCGTTTTGTTAGCATTGAATCTTTTAATTGCTTAAACAAAGCGTGGCCGATTTCGTGGGCAGCAGTTTTACCTTGAACTAAAGGATTTAAATTAGAATCCACAAAAATAATTGAACGGCCTTTACTACTGTGACTTGGTATGTGTAAACCAAATACATCTGGCTGAGCAATAAACTGTCTGGCTTGATCAGCATCTTTTTTAGAAAGATATTTTTCTAGTAGCCCTGCTGCATCTAAACTAGCGATTAAATCACTTGATAGAATAATAGGTGGAATGTTTAACTTTGCTAATTTCAAAGTAGAGTTGATAAAAGAAACAACTATAGGATCAGAAATACCATAGTTCTTAGGCAATACAAGTTGCCCGTCCTGTACTTCTAACCCTGCTGCAACCCCTTCTTCAAAAACTGCTTGCCCCGTAGTGTCTTGCACATCAGTGTAATCAAAATAATCATTCGTGCTTTGTTTTTCTTTTTGTAATTCAGCTGACTCTTGTTTATTTAAACCTTCTTCCTTTGCTTTAGTTTCAAGTTCAACTTTTCTGTTTTGTTTCTCAAGTGCTTCTTGTTTTAATTTATCCCTAGTTACTTTTTCTTCCCTCTGCCTACCAAGGGCTTGATCTCTTAACGTATCAAAAGCTACTGAAGAAGGTCTTTGTGGTTCAGGAGTAACAGTAGGTTCAGGAGTAACAGTAGGTTCAGGGGTAGCAGTAGGTTCATTTTGAAAATCTTCTCCAATGAACCCAAGCTGATTATCATCTCTCTGGGGTGTATCTCTCTGAGGTATTCTTAAATTCCCAATTCTCCTATCATCTGTTAAAGAAGGGGGAGTACCAAATCCAACTCCTTGCCCTAAAGGTAACTGTAGCTGTGTTACTCGATTTACCTCAGTGTCTACAGGAGCAGGATATTCCTTTATTAATTTAATCCCTCCCTTTTTCGCTCCCGAACCAAGAGAAAGATTAAGCTTAATTTCCCCTTCTGGTATTTCCGTTTTTTCTCTTAGCCCTGTCTGTATTGCTGTACCCCTAGTGCTTTCAGGGTTTGTAGCACTTTCAGGATTTGTAGAAGAACGTACTTGGCTCTCTTCAAAAAATGTAGTCGCCTCTGGAACAGTATACTGAGCTATAGAACCGTTCCCTCTAATTAAAGTAATTGAATCTGGTTCTTCTATATTTGACCTAGTTAAAGGCCGCTTATCATTTACTGCTAATGGGCTGAATTTAACGTTACCCTCTTCATCAAACACAGGGTCATCTAATTCATTAGGAATTAAATTACCTTCTTTATTTCTAAGAAGAATCCGTTCTCCGTTCTTGCCCCTCTTGTATTTATAACCAACAAAACCAGTGATAATGTTATTTTCAACAATTGCTGGAATATAAATAAGCGATGTTCTAGTTTCAGATCTATTATCTATTGTTAATTTTTTAGTGGGAGCAATTTGGTCAACGTTTTTAGCTCCTACAGATTCTAGTGTTTCTTTCTCATTAATTTTTGACACGTAATCCACTGGCACATAAACCATTCTCTCGCCCGTGCGTACACCAGCTGCAGCAAGCGCATACGGAGTTGGTTTAAATCTTTGATCTTCAGGTATTTGATCTAGCCTTAGTAGTCCTGCAGCAACTCTTGCATCGACTCTTGTTTCAGTAGGATCTAATCTATTTTCACCTTCTACTGGAAGAACCTGATCAAATTCAGTTAAAGAAGAAACTTCTTCAGGCTTCATTGAGTCTGGATCAAAAAATTCAAACGTACCTTTTTCTAGTCTTTCTTTTATCTCAGGAGTTAAGAGAGGTCTTCCCTCTTTATCTTTGATTACCTGTCCAACTTTATCTCTTTGGAAAAGACTATTAATCTCATCCGAAAATAAATCTCTCAGGGTTATAGCTTTATTGACTCCCCCTACATTTACTACAGCAGCTATTACGTCACTTGTAATAAAACCTATATCGTCTAAATCATTTATATTTGTAGATCTTCCAGAAATACCTTGCCGAATTGATACTTCATAACCATTTTCTACAAGAGTACCTAAAGCTTCTAATAAAGATTCTCTTCTTAACACCCTGTCAGATACTGCTGTGCCATAATAAATCTTGCTTTCGGCCTCTAAAATTCTGGCTCCCATGTTAAGAATGTCTACAAGATTTACTTCGCTTTCTCTACCTCTACCTTCAGGTGGTTTAATTCTAACGCCTGACTTTGATGCAAATCGACTAATCGCTGCTTTGTTTACAGACCGTTCTAAAAACTCTGGTAAAGGAAACCTAGCTTCATCTACCATTGAGCCATCGGGTAATTGAATACGGTTAAAAGGATCATTCGTTTGTAAAACATAGGTAATAGCAGACTCAGGAAAAATACGAAAAACTTCATACCGTCCTTCCTGATTCTTTCTAATTTCAATAGTAGAATCTTTATATTGTCGTTTAGCTCTTACAGCCTCTCTTAATAGCTGCTCACTATAGAAACGAGCCTCTGATTTTTGAAAGTCCGTTTCAGGAAACTCTAATTTATACTCATCCCTCTGTTTCTTTTCTTTCGGAAAGACTCTTTGATTAGCTGGTTTAGGTGCGTATGTAGACGTACCAACCTTTTCTTCTACTAGCTGTACATCAGAATCTGTTGCTTGTGTAGTATCAGCTAAAGTAGATTCGTCTAGTGCATCTGCTACAACCCCACGCTGATCTAAAGTAGCAGTGCTACGTCTTTGTGGTTCTGCATCTGCAAATGCTTGTTGAAGCTCTGGGTCCAAATCATAGACACGTTCAAGCTCAACTCGAATTTGTCTTAATCGGCTACTAGCAGCAGTATCATTAGTTTCTGGATCAATGACAGGGTTTTCTAATGCCCGTATTCTAGCGTCTTCTGCCTTTAACTCTGCTATGGTTTGGATTACTTGCCTTCTTAACTCAACTGTTTGACTAGGAGTAAAAGGTGCTGGCTCACCCAAAATTTGTCCAGACTTTGCGCGAACTTCAGCTTTAGGAGTAGTTCCTCTTACCCTCATTTCTTGAGGTTCAGATTCAAACTTCCGCTTCCTATCTTCTAACGCTTTTTCTACAGTGAGTACATTTACCGTACCACCGTTAGGTTTTAACCGTTCAGCTGCTACCTGTGCGTTAGGAATATTTGCATCGGTAGTAACCTCTTCTGATACAACGTTATTATCTTTATCAAGAACTTGAACCACAGCATCTTGCGGTTCTAACGCATCTTTAACAGCACTATATCCAAGAGCTTCTTTTAAAGAATTTTCACTCGCCCCATCGTTTACTACTGCTTCAACAAGGTCTTTATTGCGACTAACAATAGTTCCACGACCAGAAATAAACGCAGCAAACGCTTCAAATCCATTAACAACTACAGTCTGTATTTGCCCGTCCCTAGTTGCGCCTTGTGTGGGGGTATTACCTGCAACCCATACTGCTTGTTTTTGGCTACCGCCCCTAGAGTCATCAGTCATAGCGTTCAACTGCGCTTGTATATCAGCAGCAGACTCAGGAGAAGTAAACCCTGAATCAACATCACCAAACTGTTCTCTGTTAATTACCCTAGAAACAATGGCCTCACGGCCCTGATCTATGTATTCTCTAGCCTTTTTAAGTATTTCCCCTACTTTTGTTTTAGCTGCTTGTCTGTTTTCCTCACCAAACATTTGCCCAGTGCCTTCCCTTGCAGCATCTATTAAAGTATCTCTTCTGTTTCTAGCTGTTTCTCTTAAATTACGAAAGTCACCCTGTTCCCTTGCTATGTTAATCTGTGAAATACCGCTGGCTACTGTTCCACCTGCTCCACCTAACGCACCACCACCAAAGAAACCCATAAAAGCAGCTTCTGCAAGACGCAACTGAGCATCTTGAATAGTAAACTCATCATCCATTTCTGTACGATTAGCAACGGCTATGCCTTCTTGAACTACTTCTGTACCGCCCTGAACTGTAGCAGACCGTAAAGTTGACTTACCAATGTCAGAAGCAAGCCGCCCAAGGTACGTTCCAGGTCCCGTAGAACGGTTAGCTGCAACGTTCATTAATGCCTTTGCCATAACAGCTTCACCACCTACGCCAATAACAGCCTGTGGTAAAGCAACAGCCCCTGCCCTAAAAGCTGTACCTCTATCTAACTCTTCTCCTGACTCTAGTGCTTCAGAAAGATTACTCCCAGAAAGAGGAACATACTCAGATGCACCTGCACCAGTTAAGGCTCCTCTAGTAATCGCTTTTCTTCTAAGTTCCCTTTGCTGCCCAACAAACATACGATAAGCATTAGCGGCTAAAACAGACTCATCTAAACTTGCCTTACCCGTTAACGCCTTTTCAGTTGCATCTCGTATTAATCGTTTAGCTACAGCACGGCTACCTGTAGACATTACACCTTGCCCTACAGCAGCTGCTGCCCCACCTACTCCTGCAGATACAATAGAGCTAATAGCATAAGGAGCCAGTTGACCTGTCCCTTTTGCTACCTGAGAAAAAAATCCTTGGATAGTTGGTTCGTCAATAAACTGTGAAAAAGACTCAATGCCCTCTAACGGAGCAGCTGCTAGTTCTTCTTTAAACCTAGCACTTCCTATATTTTTAGCAGCAGCTTCATCAGCCCCTATAAGAGTCTGACCTAATGCTTGAAAGTAATCTATGTCGGCACTGGTTTGTTGTACCGTTCCTTGGAAACCTCGTTTAAAAGTATCAACTAATCCACGAGGTTTACGTTCTATGTCAGCACTAGCTCCTGAAAATAGCCGTTCATAAAACTCGCTCATTATTGCATTTGCGCCCTTGCTTGATTAATGTCAGCCATAATCTTTAGACTTCTGGCTAATGACACATCAAGCCTTTCAACGTCTTCGTAATCTACAGAGCCTCCTTGTTTTACGCCATCTGGCCCTAGTACCACAAACTCATTAGCGTCTTCGTTGAACCCTACCGCTTCACCGTTATAATCATTTAGTTGCATGTAAACAGAATTATCCACAAGCCCTTCTTCGTCCTTTGCTAGTTTCTGTAAAATAGTAGAAAAACTTCGATTACTTTGCCTTTGAATTTCCCCTATTGCTAACTCATTTGTAAAATACACAACTTTAGTGCCGTCTGGTTTCGTTTCTGTTTTTGTGTAACGTCTAGCTCTGTTTTCTAAACTAGCAACTAAATTAGTAAGCTTTCGACTTGCTTCACCTGCTTTAACTCTGTTTCGATTGTATTCTGCTGGAGAAGCTGCTCTTCCTGTGTCGTACCCCAACATAAGTGCTGTAAGCGTTTCTTCAAGCTCCTCACCTTTTTCTGTTTCTCTATCAAAATCTGAAACCTTTTCGGCTTGTATTACCCTTCTTGATTTTTCAAGGTCTACACCTGCTTGTTGAAGCTTTACTATTCTTTCTTGCTGCGCTATAGGATCATCGTACTCGTCACGTAACCGTTGCTGTTCTATCCTAGTAGACTCAGCATTTAACTTGCTCGATTCAGCGTTAAGAATACCTTGAACAGCATCACCAATTATTCGTATTCGTTCTGTATCTGCTGCTTCTATCTCTCCTTGCGTTCTAGTATCTAGACCTACAACTGCGTCATAGTTTTCATATAAGGCAAGCCGTTCAGTTCCAGGTTTAGCTTGAGCAGCTAAAATTGAACGAAGCATAATTTGTTCTTTTATTGGTATATTCTGGGCTTGCCTCAAATCATTTGTTACGCCTAACCCTTCAAGCACTCTTTGAAAGTCTGTAGCTGCAGACGCATTAGGAGTAACCCCTGCCTCTACTTTAGCCTCTGCTTCTTTCTTTAACTTCTCAAAGGTTTCTGGGCTGTTTTTTTGTAATAGCTCAACAAGATTTTCTTTACCAAATAACTGCTCTTCTAAGTTTCTATAAGCTTCTGTTTCCATTTCTTCTGTACGAACACCTGCATCAAGTAACTGCTTTTCTTTCTCACGTAAGACATTTAATCGGCCAGCTAAATCGCTAGTATCTCCAGTAGCATCTTGAGCAATGCTTTGCTCTGTGTTTTTAATTTGCTCCTTAATATCTAACAAATTATTACCGTTTGTTTTATAAACAAGCGTGTTTCTTTCTAGCTGCTTTTCTGCCAATTCTGCAGATTTATTTGGGTCTGCTCTTAACTTTTCTATTTCATTATCAAGACGAGCCACATCTATTCGTGCTTTTGCTAATGCTCTACCTGCAGGAGTACGTTTTCGATCTTGCAAACCTGATATAACTGCCGCTGACATATAGCCCTGCGGCCCTACCCCAGACATAGAACTTATTTGTGAAGATGGATCTCTTATTTGATTAGCTGCGTCTATGGCTGCTTGATCAGGATCACCACCAACAAATTGTTTCGGACCTTCTGTTGTTAAAATACTAGGAATATCTAAGCCAACAGTTTTTGCAAATTCTAAAACCATCTCGTCTTGTTCATCTTGCGACAAGTCTGGATCAGAAAGCATAGAAATAAATTCCCTTCGTATTTCAGGGTTCTCTCGTGCCATAGCCTCAGTAGCTGTATCTACTTGGCCCAAAAGTAAATCTTTTTGATCTTCTTTATTAATTTGATCTATTGTTAAACTTTTATTTGCAGCTACACCCGTCCTATACATATTTAATGTTGTGCCGCCAACTGTTGTACCTTTAACGTTAGAACGCCAATCTAAAGCCGCCATTCTAGCTATCTGTGCTGCAGTAGCTTCTACAATAGGTGCATCACCAGAGGTACTTCCGTCTTGAGTTAAAGGGGCGATTGACCCATCTTCATATTGACCTACAAGACTATAGAGTTGCTCTCCCGTTTGTTTATTTGGGTTAACTCTACCTGTTAAACTACTAAGCCCAGAACCCAACTCTGTCCCAGGTCGAACAGGTCCCTGTTGTCCTTCTGGCAAAGAACCTGACCTACGAGTAGTTACAAGTGACGTTACTCTAAAACCAGCATCTTTAACATCACCCCTAAAACCAAACTTGTTTCCAATGCCAATTGCATACTCTTTAGCTATATCTTCCCCTCCACTTAAAGCAGCTGCAAAAACTTCTTCGTTGAGGTTGCCGTTATCGTCGATATAGAATTCGCCATTAAATTTTCTACCAGAAAAAACATTTAAAGTTTGATAAGCATATGTTTCTCTAGCCTGTAAGTTAGCTGATTCTATCTCTCTTTGTTCTTGGCTTTGTGCAACATCAGCAGCAACCTTATCTGCATTTGCTCGAATCTCACTAATCCTATTAGTTTCTTCTCGTAGCAATCTATCTTGCTCTGCAACGCCCCTACGAAAATCTAAATCTTCTTCTCGAAAACGCAACATATCTTGCTGGGCATCAGCACGTAATGTCATCCCAATTAAATTTGTTAACCCTGCATAGGGATTGGTCGCCATAATTTTAGTCCTATATCATCAAAGCCATGATAGCCATTGAACCTAAACCACCGATAGCACTGTAAGTTGCTTGTTTAGATTGCGCTTGCGCCATGCGGAAAGCATTCTGTCTTTGAGCAGCATTGGCAGCAGCAGTTCCTAACCCTTCCATGCTGCTTCTCTGAATCCCTTGTCCAATTGCAACTAGGTCAGAAAGTAATTTTCTATTTTGGTCACGCTGAGCAATCCTAGCATCAGCAATTGACTGAACACCACCAAGAACCGAGCCTCGATTAATACTTCGTTCTCGTTCTGCTACTTCTGCAGGAGTCAAAGCAATACCGTACCTTGACCTGTTTCGCTCAGCAATTTGTTTAGTTCTTTCTGCTGCTCCTTTAGCGTCTTCCCTAGCAAAGTCAATTAAGCTAGTGTCAGATGACGCACGTTCTAGTAACTCACTTTCAAGCTCTGAATAATTTTCAAGATTATCCAAATACTCTTGTTTCGTAATATCAGCAAAAGTTTTCTGAGGATCATTTACTGGAGGAAGCGGATTGGAACCAGCAGCACCAGCAGCATTTGTATTAGGCTCAAATTGTTGAGTCTCTGGGTTGTACCTGCCGTAAATATTAGGCATCCTCATTATCTACCCCCTTCCAAAAAATCCACCGAAAATCCCATCGCCTAACCTATCACCAATACTTCGCCTACGGTCTGTAGGTCTAAGTGTAATTTCATTAAGTGGAGAATCTACTCCAGCCCCACCTGAAAACTCCATTGAAGCATCACCCCCTCCAACATCAGTACCACCAAAAAAGGGATCGCCTCTTCGTTTATTTCTAATGCCTTGAATAAGAGCAGCCCCACCTAACTGCACACCTGCTGAAAACTTAGCCGTAGCAACAGCTTGGTCTTGCTTTGCTTTTTGTACGACTTCATTTGCTCCAATTCTTGATGCTAGATTTAAACCCGTTTGCGTACTTATATTTTGTTTTTCACTAGCTGCAATAACATCTACGCCCAATTTATTTTTTATCTCGTTAGCCGCTGCATCTCCTTTTTGCAACTGACTTTGACGAGCCGTTGTCGTTGCCCCTAAGTTCGCTACATCCCGTGCGCCTCTATAAGTAGCACCATACTGACCTATTTGTTGCTCAACAACCGCGTTCATCCTGCCTCTAATTTGGTCACGGAAATTTTCTTCCATAGCCAAATCTCTTAGCTCTAAAAGTTTAGGGGTATAGTCGTTTTTAAATTTATCAAAACGAGCTTTAGCTACAGATGCTTGAATTTTTTCCGCTTCAGAAGCTTGGTAATCCTGCTTTTTAGGTTTAGGGGCCATTAAAGTCTCCTTGTATATACGGAGTGGTTTAACTCCCACCCCATGTCTAGCCATCGTTGTGCAAACGGTTTTGGTGTTCGCACCTCTATCTCTACGTATCCTGCTTCTTTAGCTTGCTCACAAAAGAAAGAAAAATGTTTTACTACGCAATCGTTTCCTTTTTCTTCTGCCCATGCTAACCAAACAAGTAGTGTCCTTTGTCCTGTAAATTCATCCGTTAAACCAGTGGTAACTACAAAGCCACCTGAAGCTATCCACAAATGCGCTTGTCCATTAACGCAAGCTGCATATATATCTTCTGGTATAAAAGTAAGATTCGTCTGGTCGTTTAGTATCTCCTGTATCCCATCCTTAACCCAAGGCCAGTGATCCCGAATATCAGATAACTGCGGCTCATCGGATCTCTCTTCCATACCTGTTTCTCCTCCTGTTTAATGGTAGGAATGGCCCACCATATCGCACTTTCCTAGCTACGCCAGTGTCTGATTGCTTAGCTTTACGCTCTGCATTAGTCAGCCCAACGTTATATATTTGCCGATAAACATCGGCCCCTTGTAAATCACTCCACTCTCGGTTTGGCATACGCAATAATCGAAACAAAGTGCCATTAACAATCGCTTCTCTGTGATCATCCATAACATCATCATTACAGCTAGTTGACGTATGTAAAGGTTTTAACTGAACCCGTAGTCTTGTACTGTTTGCTGTAGTCTCATTAGGCACGGGTACAAGATAAAATAGTGTACGAGACTGCTTAACAAAGTATTCAGGCGTACCATAGTAAGAAGGCTCACGCCATTTTGGTTTACGTTCCTCTAGTAACGTGGTTGAAATAGGCTCTAAAGCATCTCCGTTAAACAACACCCACATAATTTTATGTACTGCGGTATCAGCAGGAGGCTCAAGATCATACTCAAAAATTCCAGATACCGTTGTAATTGGGTCTAGCTCAGCTTGATACACTCCCGTCTGTTCACATAACTCAATAACAGTGGAGCGAATACTTGATTCAATCAAAGAATCAGGGCAGTTTTGCACCATAGGAATTATTTCAGGTAACAAGGATTCATACGTAGCCATCTAACCTACTCCTCCCATTTGAGCTTGTGGGGTAGAACTAGCATTGGGGCTAGTAGTTAAATCAATCTGTGCTTTACCACTTACGCTAGTAATAAATAAATTATAGTGTGCGCTGGCCCGTTGTTGGCTCCCAACAAACTCACTGTCTTTCATGTACGCCATATATAAGACGTAGTTCATTACAGCATTTGCAAAGACATCTGGTACGTCCAGATTACCATTTGCAGCCACTGTCGCTGGATTAGCCGAATAAATAATCTCTAAAAAAGAAGAAGCCCCACTAGCAACCCCAGGATAAACATAGTAATTACGAGGGTTTTGGTCTTCATACATATAATGCTTAATTAAAGAGCCATGTTTAGCATCCCCTTTTACAGTAGGGTCATGCCAAGACGGTTCTAATGAATCTAAAATATCTCTTGAAACTAAACGAGTAGACCGCTTTCCTGTGCCTACTCTTGTACCTGTGTTGACCTGAAAGCCCATATTAGAATGGTTAGTGCAATAGGTGTATAACGTAGGTGCGCCAACGGCAACGGTAATCTTTGTAAATGCCGTACCAGACCCAGGTGTGCCTGACGTTGTTACGCCTGTTGTATACTCAGAACCACCGCCATGTGTACCATTAGACGTTGTAGAAAATCGTAGCGGATGCCCACTGTTACTAGAGTGAGACTGATCAAAAGTATAAGTGCTACCTTCTTCAAGCGTTAATGATTGAAAAGAACCGTCAATGTAATACTTATTACCGCCAGAATTAACTACAGTTACAGTGTACGTCTTTTCAATCATCGCCATGTTGCGTACTACGCGGAGCAAACGATTACCGTCATCAGGTATCGTTTGTTTAGTGCCTTCAACTAACGCAACTGTTGCATTAGTAGCCGTTGCATCGGGTTTTAATAATGCTATTTCTCTCTGAGCATCATTAACCCAAAGCACCAGTTCATTAGTTGAAGACCAGCGAATACCAGCGGTATCTTGTAGCGTTTGTTGAACCCTATCTAAAACACTTTGAACTGTAACAGTCATTTATCACCTATCTAAATAGGCTTGCCATGCAGCTTCCCTTTCATCTGTCGCTACAGTGCGACCAGCAACTCGATTAACAGCGGCAGCTTTTGGAGAGTTATCCGTCTTAAAGTCTTCAGGATTACTTTCATTAACAAGCGTTTCTATTGCAGCTACTACAGCGTCTAAGTCCTCAAAAGTTTTAGGCTCATCATTAAGGTTAATCTCAATGTCAGTATCCATTGCAGCAACTTCTTCTACCCAAGTTTCAGCAGGTTCTTCAGTTGATTCCACAACTGGTTCAGGTGTGTCTGATAATTTAGCCCCCATTTGTAATGCAACGGAACCTATTTCATCAGAGACTTCACGCTCAACTCCTGCTTCAAATAAAACAACTGCTCCGCTTAGTAAGGCTACTCGCAGATCAGATTCAGAAACTACTTTCATAGTCGCTCCTTAAAATGAGTCCTCCCCCGAAAGAGAGGACTCGATAGGTTTTATCCTACAATGAGGTACATAGTTAGTGTACCAGAGGTAGCACCCGTAGCAGGTCCTGCTTGTACTGTCACATCAATTGTGTCATCAGCAGAAAATGTTACTGGAGCAGTTGCTGTACTACCATGAGTAGCGTTACCTATTGCAAGGCTAGAGGCTGTGCCGCCAGCTTGACCAATAGTTGAGCCATCAATGAGAGAAGCAGCTGCGCCACCATACCCAACGTCTAAGACGATAGAAGGTGAGCCACCAGTATCAAGGTCAGTCGTAGTTAAAATAACACCATAAACTGTCTCACCTTTAAACACATCAACCATCTGAATAATATCAGCGGCTGAGAGTGCAGCAGTGATTGAGTAAGATGCTACCCTAACTCCCAAATTGCCTTGGGGAAAGTTCTGGAACGCAGAGTTGCCAGATACAGAGTCAGATGTAAATGTCGCCATTTGTCATTCCCCCTTATTGAGCAGTATCAAGAGCAATAACACCAAAGTCCTGAACGGAGCCGCTGTGATCGCTATTGTACTTAGGTTTACGGAGGCCAAAGATTTTGCCTATTGAGATACCAGCTTGGTTCTCGTAGTCAAAAGTATCTTCAACAATTTCAGGCAAGCCAATGTCAGCCATAGCTAGGGATTGTGCGCCACAGAACAAGGCTCTCGCACCTGTTACGTTAGCGTTTGCACCCCACTTGTAGCCAGCTGCACCAGCATTAGAGCTAGTACCTGTTAATGCACCAGATGTATTGTAAACGTGACGGAACTCATGGACCATTACGCCATCAACCATCAAGCTAGAAGTGCCTGTAAACAATTCGTTCTGAGGTCCTCTAATTGAAGCTTGTCTGACGTTAGCCAAGAAGTCTGAGTCAAGCTTGAGATCAGCCATCTGGGAAGGCGTTACAAATAAATGGAACACCTCTTGGTTTCCTGCAGCACGCATACCACGGATATAGTTATCCTTGGCAAAAGCTTTAAGATCAACAATGTGTCGATACTTCAGAACGTCAGTAGCAGTCACTGCAGTAGTGTCACCTGCTGCAAGATCATTGCCATTGACTCTTCTGTGCCTGTCACCTGTAGGAGCAGAAACATCAGAGGAGAACTCAAGATCTGCCAAATCATGCCCTGCTGTTGGAGATGCATTTCTCAATGCGCCATTTGTTTTGTTGGTATAAGCAATACCAGAGAGCGTTAAAAACGCTAGCTGGTCTATTCGATCAGACATAGCATATGCTAGTGCATCACGAGATTGCTCACGGAAGTTAACAACACTCTTCTGGTCAGCCAATCTACCAGACATGCGGTTTGCAAATCGTAGCTGATCTAGCTCGATGGTGATGTCAAAGCTTCTGAGTGCTTCTTCATTACCTTCCAGAGTGTTATCACCAGTGATACCATCGCCTGTCATATCCGCTAATAGCGTAATGACTGCTTTAGTACCCTTTTCATTCTTTGTTAATTCGGTTACACGCTGAACCATAGCGTTCTGACCAGCCCCTGCGAACTGATTGATGAACGACATGTTACGTGCAACTCGCCAAAAGTCGCGTGACCAAGCGGTTAATTGGTTGCTAGTCAGCGACGCAAAGTTAGTAAGAGCCATTTCGGTTCTCCATTATGCGTTACACTTTGGGCATAAGCCCACCCTAGCCGTCTTATGGTACGGCTAATCCGTTTCCTCGTATCGTGAGGTACGTCTTAGCGCAAATTTGAACAAGGCGCGACCCTTGGAACCTTTAACGTCTGTCAGACGAGGCCGTTTTTACCGTGTACGACACGCTCTGATATCGTTCAGAGGTACGAAAGTCTGTATATTAGTAACACTCAACCAATTTGGTCAAGCTATTTTCTGTATCTTCTCGTTTTTTTCGCTACTTTTTTAGGTTGAGAAGAAAATTGCTTGCCTTTTTTAGTATCTGCCCTCTTTTTTCGGCTAGTTGCAGCATATTCTTTAGAAGAAAGCCGTTTTATAGCCTTTTCAGGCAGATACCTTTCACCTGTAGCTTTAGGGCCTTGCGTACTAGGCTTACCAGACTTAGTTCGCCACTTCTGCTTGGTCCATTTCTTTAAACTTTTCTGGGATTTTTTTAAAGCCACTTACTTTTTCTTCCGTTTTTTCAACTTCTTAAAGTCTGCGCCTGTAATTTTGTCCCTTGGTTTAGCTACCCTAGCAAGTTTCTTTTGCTTTGAAGAATATTTTTTAAAAGGCATTAGCTTTTATAACCTCCTCCAGCTTTTTTATAAGCACGAGCCAGCATTTGCGCTTTGCGTCCACTCCATTGCCCAGGTTTACCCCCTTTTCCACCTGCTTTTATCTGCTCAAACAGACGTTTTCGCATAGTAGGCTTGGTGTAATTACCTGCTTCGTTAACTCGTGACTTAGATTTTGGCTTGGCTTTAGCTTTTGGCTTGCCGCTTCTACGGTTTACCATTACTTACCAACCTTTTTCTGAGCTTTTTTATGGGCAGCGGTAAAACTAGATCCTGCTTTCATCTCTTTTCGCATCATAGCCATGTGCTTTGCGCTATGATGCACCGAATGCTTCTTCAAGGTGGCCTCTTGCCGTGCCGTTAGTTTACCAGTTGCTTTTTTCTTAGAGGCAGGTGGTCTACCTCGTTTACTTCCGTATGTTCCTTTTCCTTGTGGCATTTTAGTACCCCATTCGCTTTGTAGGTTTTTTCTTCTTCATAGCTGGCTTTTTCTTCTTCTTCATGCCGTTCATGCCATTCATTTTCTTCTTGCCACCACCTTTTTTCATACCATACATAGCTTTTTACTCCTAAGTTATTGAAATTACTACCATTTTACTTTGTGTGACCAATATCGCGCAGATAATTTAGAAGGATTGGCATCTTGTGCATTGTGTCGCGCATAATATGACCTCTTTCTAGCCTTATCTTTCGCTGATTTTGGATTTTTCCCAGCACCACGGACCCCTTGCTGACCAAATCGGATTGTTTTTACTTTGTCGCCTTGTTTTGCGACAACAACGTGGGATTTAGTGGGGTGATTTGGTGTGCGTTTTGGTTTGTTATAACCAGATACACCAGCCCGTGCTAGTCTAGGGTCTTTCTTTTTAGGCATTACAAGACATCTCCTCTAAGCCTTTTCAAAGTTGCTTCGGGCAAAGCATCAAACTCTTCAGCTGTCATGTTGTGTATGTCTAACGCTTTCTCGCCCTTGGCTGCAGAGCTTTCTCCTGGTAATTCAGGCGGTTGAGAGTCAGCTGCTTTTAGTTTTTTACTAACCTGAGAGCGTTTTTTCTGCTCTTTAGCCTTACCCAAAACAGGAACTTCTGCATCTGTAGAAGAATCTAGCATATTATTTTTCTGAAGAACATAAGTTGTTGCTTCTTCCAGTGCTTCTACAGGATTATGCCCTGAATTAATAAACCCCGTCATGTATTTATTTACTTCATCGGTTAGTTCTTTATTAAACTGGTCAGAATTAGCATCAAATATAGGAAAAGCTTCTTCAATCGCAGACGCAGCATCTTGTACTGCATTAGCTGTAGACTTACGGGTTACTTTAGACTCAATGTCTTTTGTTAACTCTGTTTCTATTTGAGTGCGTTGCGCTTGCCTAATTTCCTTACGAATTGCTTTCGCCTTATCTTTATCGCCATCAAGCACAGCGTCCATGTACTCATCTTCTTTTGCGTCAAAGTCATAGGCATCAGGAGCTTCTTCAGCTGCTTTCTCTGCTTCTTCTGTTTGTGCAATCCGTTTTTTCAACGCTTTATTCTGTGCAAGCACTTCATCAAGCCGTGATTTAGGGATCATCGGAGACTTCGTTTCTTTTTTCTCAGGCTCTTCTTTTTTCTTTTCTATTTCTTCTGATACAGCTTCTTCTGTTTCATGTGAAACCTCTTCTGGTTCTGCTTCTTCTGCTTCAGCTTCTGTTTCTTCTTCTGCTTCAGCTTCTGTTTCTTCTTCTGTTTCAGCTTCTGTTTCTTCTGCTTCGGCTTCTGTTTCCTCAGTTTCTTCGCCAAAAGCAAAATTCATATCAAGGTCATCCCCTTCCTGTTTTTCTATTGCATCAGCCCCAGGCATGGTTTCATACTTAATTGTTTCTTCGGTTGTATCTTTAGCTTGTTCACTCATTGAATAGTCCTTTAGTTAGATAAATTTTCAGGGGTACGTACATTAGGTATGTCAACCTGTGCTGGTTTCTTTGCAGCCGTCTGCATTGCAGTAGCAGCAATACGTGCCGCTGCATTAGTTGTTTGCTGATTAGTTCTGACTTGATTAGTTGCAGCAGAAAGTTCTCTTCTAAGATTCAGTTCTTCCTGCTTCATTTGAATCTTAGACTGAAGCTCTGCCATCTTCATTTGAGGACTAACATCAGCTGTATCCTGCACTTTTGCCAGATTAACTGCAGAATCTGTTTGTATCTTTCTAACTTCTGCTTCCAGTTTAGCAAGCTCAAGCTGCACACGCTCCATTTCCATCTGCTGCTGCATCTGCATAACTTCTGCTTGCTCTGGTGTAGGCGGCTCTTGGCCCGTAATAGAACGAATGCGCTGAGCCAACTCATCTTTCTTAGCAAGATGTGAATACTGAATAATTGCATCATCAGGTATCGCCACGCCCACTTGTCGCAAGTTAAGGGCTTCAGCAAACTGCACTTCATCAAACGAATCACGAGCAGGAGCAGTAGACACAATCACATCGTACTCGCCTAGCGTCAGATCATTTATAATCCTACCTTCAGGCGTTTCAACGTTAATCGCCACTTCTTCTCTTGGCTCCATTGGCATATCTTCATTTGTCACCATGATAATTCTTTCTTCTGTATAGAAGGTTTGTAACAAATTAAGCACACGCTCTGCCAGATACTGACGAGTCTTTCGCAAGTTATCCAGCGGAACCTGAATCATTATGACCCCACGATTCTGCTTTGCTTGGATCGCTACGCCACTCACTTCAGCGGAGTCTGATCCCAGCATAGAGTCATTGATACCAGAGATCGTTTGTATATTCGCAGCGGCTTTTTGTCCGATCCGATCTAGCCCTGTAGGTATTTGGTTCGGTTGTATTTTTACAGGGGGACTAGAGCCACGGTTGTACTCCAGCACCAGCCCTGTTTCTGCGCCATGTTCTTCAAGGTCATCCGCTTGCATACCAACCAATGAGCCGCTTTCTACCATCCAGCCGCTATTTGCAGTAGTGTTAACGATATGGAGTTCTTGGCTAGCAATCTTATTAAGTTGTTCTTGTGGTGACAGTAAGTTACGCACCATGCCAAAGGGACGGCCCCTACGAAAATACGCAAAGAAAGGCACAATCGTAAAGTCGTTATACGGAGAGAAGTCATCATGCAGAACTACTTTATCAGCAGTCACTGTCCAACGCACCCTACGCTTAACTTTTGAAATAATGTTTAGTCCATATTCTTTAGCAAATTTTTTTGTTTTTCTATCGCCCCATGCTTCAGGTACGTCTCTTTGATCCCCTGTCATGGGATCAACAAAACATTCAACACGATGCATCTTTTTGTACTGACGTTCTATGACTCTAACGGAGCGCACATTCCTGTAGTCATCTTCACTTGGCACGCCTGACCCAAAATAGTCATCAGTCGGATCAAGATCACCGAATCGAGTCTCTTCATACTCAATACTGTCACGCCCATAACTGTTGCCGTTCTCAGCAACAAAACGGATCTTCTCTGCCTTGTCTTTGCCATATAGCTCTTGTATCTCGTCAAGCGTCATCCAACGAGTTTCAAAAAACTCATTCCAAGTTGTCGGGTCAGAGTCCTTGGCATCAGGATCAATCAATATATCAAGCGGATCTTTTGCAGTGATGCGTATCTCACCTTCAACGTGATCGCTGAAATCCATACGCACATCAAAGTACCCACGCCCGTCCATAATCAGGCCGTCACTAAATACCTGCTGCTCCACCCAATCTAATTTGTTGTTATCAGAAATCTGCATAAACAATTTATTGAGTATCATTGCAATGTCATTGTCACCGTTACGTCTTGGCTTAAATTTAATGTCAGCCCTACGAGTCGCTTGCTCACCCAAGACGGTGTTGATAGTAGGTAAGATAGTATTGATTGTTAATGCAGGTCGGCCTTCTGCTTCAAGGTTCGCTAGGTCCTGTTCGTCCCATTGATCGCCTCTATAGAAAGCATCGCATCGTTTTGCCATCTCAATGTAATCGAGATGCCCATTGTCCCTTGCTCTGGTGTATCGACTCCATTGCGTTGTTGCAATCTCTTGCTCTTCTGCTGGAGAAACATTTCTACCTTTAATCTGCGCCATTGTTATGCACTCATCGATGACTTGGTTCGTTCAGGCTTCAGCATACTGTTTAGCCTGTCGCGCCAACTGGGTGTATGAATTACAGGGGCTTGATAGCTAGAAAATTCGGTCATCATTAGACCCAGCCACGCCAATGCGTCTACTTGGTCATCATGTATGCCACTTGGGAAACGCAACAACTCTGCAACTAGCGGTCCTGTGAAGATCGCATCTTTGGGGAAGTACACCATTCCTTGTTGCATCCGTCCCTGTATTGCTCTTGCCCTAGCTTCTTTGTCTCTTCTACCTGTCTTCAAGTCCTTGATATATATCTCGTATAATCCTCTCTCCCGTATCCGCTTCTCCAAAAACGGACCTAATGCCATTTCAATGTGTCCTTTTTCAATGCCCACCATTGACGGTTTCCATTCTTCGTAGAGGTCAAGTATGCGCTCTACAATCTCGAAACCGTCAAATCTACCACGCACCGCATCAATGACAAAGAGTTCATCTCGATCATTGACTCCTACGACCATGCCTACGGTATAGTCGTTGCGGTCACGTTTTCCTATCGCCAGATCCCAAGCGCAGTAGTAACGCATGGCATCTAGGTCAATTTCGTCCATATCATAATACTGAATCATGTCACGAGTGAAGTATTCACCATCATCTGATACTGGGTTCTGCTGATACAGCGCAGACCAATCACGAGGCCCTACTGCACTGCGAATCTGACCCAAAGCCGCTAAACTGTATCTTTCTGGGTGGAGTGCTTCTCCATGATCACGATATTCTTCTTTCTCTTCTGCGATGGCAGGGTAGCGTACAACTTCCCAAACGTCACCGCCCTCATCAGACGCTTTAAGCAATCGCCCAGCCAAGTCATCGTCATGCCAACGAGTAAGTATGACCAGAATGCCCCCACCAGGAGCCAATCGGGTATAGGCTGTGGAAGTGTACCAATCCCAGTTAGCCGATCTATTATTCTCCGACTCACTGTCCTCACGGTTCTTGATAGGATCGTCAATAACGAGAACGTGCGCTCCTTTACCCGTGATACCACCGCCAACACCTGCAGCCACATAGCCGCCACCGCCTGTAGTCAACCACGCTTCAGCCGACTGCGAATCTGGGTCAAGGCGTGTTTGAAACGCTGTTTTGTAAGTTGGCTCACGCAATAGTTGACGAACTTTACGACTGAATCCCATAGCCAACGAGCCTGAGTACGAACAAGAGATAAATTCGTGTTCAGGATTCCTGCCCAAGTGCCAAGCTGGGAAGGAGACAGATGCAAGCGTACTTTTGCCATGACGAGGCGGCATAAAGAGCATAAGCCTTGGAGACTTTTTTGCCACCACATCACGACTGAATTGTTCCAAGCGTCTGCAAATATCTTTATGAACCCACCCTGCTTGGTAATCTGCGTTAAACCGTTCAACAAACGGAAGTAACCTCTTGCGAGTAAGGATTCGGAGTGCGAGTTCTTTTCTTGCTTTTTCTTCAACGCTTAACTCCTCTACTGTTTCTTGTGTCTGAATGGGTGCTGGTGCAGGAAGAGACTCTGTTCGATCAGCTTTACAGTAGACGCAAACGCCATCTGTGCCACTAAACAGAGTTTCTACGTGAAAATTGGTGCAAACGTTGCACTGCTTTTTAATCACTTAGGCTCCAGATACGCAGTTTCCCTCCCTGCAATCTCCAGTAGTTCCTCATCAGTCAGTCGCTCCAACTGCTTAGCAGTCGTATTGATGCTAATGTTCACCTGCGTAGCATTATCTGGCTCTCCTAGCCCGTGCAACTTGACCAAAGAATCTACTGTGTTCTTCATCTCTGTTGCATTTGCTGCTGCAGTATATGCCTCCATATACATCTGGTGTGCGTTGTTGCGACTAAATCTGACTTCTTCTCGCATCTGTTCCCGAAAATACTCTAGTGCTTTAGCTACTTTCGGTAACTTTGATGCGTTGAGCGCAGCGGTGTATGTGCCATACCCTGCTGATCTACCTGCTGCAGCCACTGTCATGCCACTGCTAATCATTAGCACCAGCCGTTCCTGCTGCACGGTCAACTCGCCAAGCTGTAGGCCCATGTAAGGAACATGAGATTCAAACTCAGCATGAGGCATTTCTGCCAAATCAGCGGATAAAGGGTTCTCCACTTCACTCATCAGCGCATCTTATACACAAGAACCTATTATGCACAAGGGTCTGGGAAAAATTTTGCAGAAAAAAATTTGAAAAATTAATCTATATCGCTGAGACACTTTCTCCTCTTTCGCACAGTTCGGCACCGTAACCCCAGAACCCCGACCACTGAACCTTGTTTTGCACCTGCTTCTCGGAACCTTGTCCATCAGTAACCCCTTCACTTCACCTAAAACCAAAACAATCGGTGAAGCTCAAGTCAAATTGATCTGTAATTTCAACTAAATCAAGGACATACCAATGGTCATAGCAACTATCATCCACGGAAACAACAAAATCGCCACCATCAACATACCTTCAGACATCATAGGCATCAACGCTCAACTAGAATTTGCCTTCTCCACAGCACAGAACCATGACGGCAACATGGGCTGGAACAATGACCCTCTCGTTACAATGCTACCTAACACCAAAGCACCAAGATCCACAAGGGACGGGGACCACATAATCATCAGCTACCCCACTACTACTACCACTACCACCTTCAAAATACTGCCCATCGGCTTCGAGATTGTATACCCAAGCGTCACTGAACAGATCACCAGCCGCCTCAAGCCTCACGCGGTCAGCTTGCTCCAACGTGTGTCAAGTGTGTGTCAGGACTGTGTGTCACGTTTAGAATCGTAACATACTGAATCAATTGAACTTTATGCCATGTGTGTCGTGTGTGTCAGCTTTTTCAACTTTCACATACTTCACACACACTATAAACATAAGATTTATAGCCATATTTACAACAATTTCCAAAAAACTAAAAACCAAAGAAAAACTAGACACACATGGCACACAGTTGATTTTACTAGCTAAAACCCGACACACATATGGCACACATTTAAACACACAACCCAAAACCAAACACACACCTTGAGCCTAAAACCAAAACCATCGGCTCAAGCTGAAGTCAAATCATCAGTTAAATCACTTGGCAGGAGGCCAAACATGACACACACCTTAAACCTATACGACACACTTCACTACCACCTAGAATACGAAGCATGGCTAGATAATGACATCTCCATCTACTCTGACGAGATACTCAACAGAATCCTTCAGGACTTCTGGTATCTATTCCTCACCAGCCACTCAACCTCAACCGAACCACCCTTCTAACACAACCAAGCCTACTCAGACTCGTCTGGGTGGGCTAACCCTCGTGAACTCACAACTAGG
>MDTD01043863.1_pt1 | contig 34984 bp, 28 predicted proteins | sample 811221 | NCBI WGS metagenome assembly MDTD01 (sample SAMN05326646, study PRJNA326480) | marine metagenome | isolation source: seawater | place: Pacific Ocean: South West | collected 2011
AGAGGAGGGAAGAGCCGGAGGCTCAGGGTGGAGAGTTTGTTGAGGTGGATGATTGCAAGCGAAGACGCAAAAAACCCACTGCAACTTCGCGAGCAAAAGGGAATGCAAGGATATGGCTTGCTATATCCGCCTGGAAGAAGGGGATTGCAGAGTGGAGTCAGGGGAGTTTGCGGAGACGCAAGTGCAACGTCCGCCGGATCAGATTTCGAGCTAAACCACGTATATATCGATAGAATAGTCCCTCCTCTCGAAAGGCTTGAGAGGAGGGATGTCACGGAGTGACAGGGAGGAGAGTTTGTTGAGGCGGATGATTGCAAGTGAAGACGCAAAAAACCCACTGAAAACTCGAAAGCAACCGAGCTATACAAGGATATGGCTTTGCTATATCCGCCTACAAGAAGGGGATGATTGGGTGGAATCAGGGGAGTTTGAGGAGACACAAGTACAACGTCCGCCGGATCAGATTTCGAGCTAAACCACGTATATATCGGTTGAATGTTCCCTCCTCTCGAAAGGCTTGAGAGGAGGGAAGAGCCGAAGGCTCAGGGTGGTGAGTTTGTTGAGGCGGATGATTGCAAGCGAAGACGCAAAAAACCCACTGAAAGCTCGTAAGCAAAGGGGCTTTATAAGGATGTCGCCTGCGACATACGCCTGGAAGAAGGGGATGATTTGGTGGAATCAGGGGAGTTTGCGGAGACGCAAGTGCAACATCCGCCGGATCAGATTAGCGTGCGGCGGGTTTTTTCTCTTCTTTTTTCTCAGCTTTGCGCTTGGCGGGTTTTTTGGTGACGGGTTTTTTCGCGCGCAACCATGTTTGGCTACGACCAATCAAGGAGAAGCCGATGAATCCACGGACGAGAAGTTTCTTTCCGTCATTTGTGGGGGAGATCCAGGTACCGTAAATTTTGCCGTTGTTGGGATCGAGGATTTTTCCTTTGTTGTACCAGTCACGACCTTTCCACTTACTTGGTGCCTTTTTCAGGTTTTCGAGGATTTGCATCCCGATGATGGGCTTGTTTTTTCTGTGGTCTGTACACTTGGTACACTTGGGATTTTGGTCTTGGCTGGGTTTGCGGAACAATCGGATGATTTTGCCGAAGTACTTACCGCCTTTTTTGAAGATCTTGACGATGGATTTTTTGGACTTGGTTTTGTCATCGATGGTCTTCCAGTAACCGAGCACAATCTCACCAGCAAACGCAGGTGTAGCGATCCCCATCAAAAAAACAGCAAGAAATGCAGTTGCAATCATTCGGTGCAATTTCACAGTAACCTCCTATTTGGATTCACAGAGCACGTTTGTGCACATCTTCCTGACCTAGCAGAGAAGAGTCACGTTCATGTCAATTGGACTTTGCCTACAGTGTGGAAAGGTGTAACAAGTCCCCTTGAGGGTGTCAAGAGGACACGACAAAACAGTTGTCCTCTCCACAGACAGGCGCACATACGGTCCACGATAGAGGTTGCGGGTGTGGTACAGAGTACACACAACTCATTGGACGTCGCGTTCGAAGATTGATTCAATTTGTCCGACAAAAGAAGGTACAGGCAGGTAGGTCTCAGGAAGGTTCTATTTTCGCCCAAAGTCGGCAGGGATCTCTCCCCAGACATCGGTCTCCCATTTGAGAATGGTGTTTGCGCGCTTGGGATTATCTTTCAGCCACTGTGTCGCCTGTTCCATCTTCTGAAAGACGATCTCATTGCTGATATTGCGCTCAAGTGTGGTCTTGGCAAAGGCATTACGGACCCAAGCCATCGCAGTCCGAGAGTCTGAATAGATGGGGATCTCACTCCCCTTCTCTGCCAACATTCTCAGGCCATCGACGAGCGCGAGGAACTCACCAATATTGTTAGTCGCCCATTCAAACGGCCCTTCGTGGAAGTAGACCTCCCCAGTCTCTGTATCAACCCCACGATATTCCATCAAGCCAGGGTTCCCACTGCACGCAGCGTCCACTGAAAGACTTGGTATGATGGCCTTTGTCGCATTGGGCAAGGTGAGCTGTTTGCCCTTACCACCCGATGAAGACTTTCCGACGCCGACATGTGCGGATGAACCCTCTTTATAAGCGCTCTCTGCGGCGGCACGTGTTTTAAAGGATTTGTACTTCGCGTCAGGAAACCCGTGGATCTGCTTTTGACATTCAGGCCATGACGTGTAAATCCCAGGTCTTTGACCTCTCCAAACGACATACCATTTACTTTTTGACTTCGCCATCGACAACCTCATCTCAATCTTGGACAGAGAACACTTCGAAAGCGCTGTTGGTATCAAAACAACACCAACACGTCAACTATCCAAAAACGAAAGGAGACAACAAAAGCAGGACGGAATCAACACGGAAAAAACAGAAGAAATGGGGGCGTTAAGGAGGTCAGATGGGAAGATGCTTTGTGGAGACGAGCAGATCAGATGCGCATGTGCATGATGCCTTTGAGATTGTCAGGTGTAGGTTGGTTGGGGATGTCGACCTTCACAGGGATCAAACGTGTGATGACCCAACCATACGTGCTTGAGGCTTTTTTGTGAAAACGCAGCTTCCAGAAGGTCTCATCGAAAGGCACAATGTTACTGCCCTTTGCCGCAATACCAGAGCATGTCATATACACCCGAAGGTCTCCATTCGAGAGCCGCTTGATACGATGGACTTTTGCCTTCAATTCGCGGAATTTCCAGCTTCGGCCAGAGCGTATGAGTTTGTTTTTGAGCTGCGCAAAAGAGACATCTCTGTAATTGTAAGACTTATCGAGGTAGGGGATCATCGCGTTGAGACGACGCGCCTTGATGTCGTGCATCATCGACGTCATCACCTTTTGGACCTGTTCTTTTTCTGTCGTCACGAAGGTGCTCACGAGCGGCAACAACAAACAGACTGCCCCCCACCCAATCATGACAGGCTTCCAGATCTTTGAACGCGTCAACATCCAAAGCGCCAACACAGACAACCACACAATGCCCAACGCAAGTGCCAACTCAACAGGTCTCTCAAACAAAAATTCACTCATCACAAACTCCTCTACACAGCTCTCAATATTCATCTACGGCATACATATACCGCCAATCGTGTTGTGGTCTAAGCATATTCTGTGCCACAGATCGCGACGAACACAAAAAACCAACAAACAACGAAAATGTAGCCTAAAAAGCAGGGTTGGGGCGTCGTCACTATGACAGAGATGACAGAGAGGTCATTGACAAGTTGTCAATTCTTCAGGGGGATTGGAGCAAGGTGTCAGGAGAGGTGGAGTAGAAGGACCGCAGACTGTAAAGTGAAAGAAACACTTTAGACCCTACTTCTTTTTCAACTGGGACAACAAGATCTTGATCGCACGCTTGAGCTGTGGATCACGTCTAAACTGCTCATCAGTCGGCAAAATAGGTACCAGAACATGGGGCACGGCGGGACCATTCTCCATGTTTTTGCGCTTGGGCAACGTCCACCAACCACGGAGCGGCAAACGGAACCACGAACCATCGAGTAGACGCGCACCACCTGTGGAGATGACCGCACCTGCAGTGGGCATCCCCACAACAGTACCGAGCTTATGAAGCTTCACTGCGTGTGTAAAGATCTCCGCGTTTGAACCACTTCGCTCATTACAAAGCAGGATAATCGGCTTGTGCCAGTAGTAGTAGGGACGACGGCTGACAGGATATCCACCTCTCTTGGCGTGTCGGTAACGTGTGACCGCGTGTGCCTTTGGCAAGAACATCGAGAGCAGACGATCGGCAGTCCAACCACCACCGTTGTTGCGAACGTCGATGATCAAACCCTTCTTGTCATGAGCGTGTGCATAGAGTTCGCGCTCAAAACGATCGAGGCTCTTCATGTTCATGCTCTGGATATGAAGATACGCAAGCGTTCCCTTGCTCAACGTCTTCACTTGGTCTCGCACCGCATCAACCCAGGCGTTATAGCGTTGTTGATACGTGTGGCGGAAGCCGATCGGACGGATGTAGAAGAATCGAGTCTTACCCTCACGTGAGATCTTCAACTCGACCTTACGTCCGACCTTCCAGTCGAGATACTTATAGAGATTGACATCTTGTCCGAGTGGCTGACCGTTGAGCGCCAACAAAACGTCTCCCTTCTTGAGGAGGCTACGACGGCGAGCGGCAGGACTTTTGGGACGGACATAGGCGATCTTAAGTCCCTTCCCTTTGTAGGACGCATCAAAACGAACACCCAATTCACCAGTGCGGCTCTTGGGTCCTTTCTTTCGATGATAAATCCCCAGGTGACTTGCGTTCAGCTCACCGAGCATCATGAAGATGACATCATCGAAACCATCACGTGTCACAGTTTGTTTGATCAGGTGGCGATAATCTGCGCGGATTTTGGCCCAGTTGGCACCGTGGAAGGTAGGATCGTAGAAGCCGTGATTGATGATCCCCCACGCTTCTTCGAACAACTGCAGACGCGCCATATCACGACGCCCACTCCACTCCGCGACAAAACGCACGGGCTTGGGACGCGCTTTACCACGCATCCCCAACGCGACGATAGTACCGCCTTTGCCAATGAAGTAGAGCGCCCCTTTGGCACCCCACTGCAATTGACTCGCGGGGCCTTTGTACAGACGACGAAGACCTTTGCCATCCCAACCAATGCGGTACAATCCCTTCAGCTTCCCACGCACTGTAAAGTAGAAGGTGCTACCATCTGCAGAGAGCAGGAGCTGATTGGGTCCACTACCAGGCAACCCTGTCAGTGAACGCAGACGGAAGGCCAAGCCTTTTTTATCGATACGCACGAGGTGACGGCGCTTCTTCTTACCTTTTTTGTGAGCTTTGTCCTTCTTGGCTTTTTGCGTTGTCGGCGCTTTCTTGGTTTTCTTCGACCTCTTGCCTTTTTTGCCTTTTTTACCTTTTTTACCTCTCTTGCCTTTTCTACGCTTGGAGGCTTTCTTCCAGCGTTTAAAGGTCCGGATCAGCTCCTCACAGCTCTTTTCATGATCGACACTGCGCAAAAATGCGTAGCGGATCTGCATACGATCGAAGACACCATTTGAGAGATACGCCATCATCTTCCCGTTGGCTGACCAGACAGGTCGCACATCGGTGTCAGGGAAACGGCTGATGTTGAGAGCCGGCTTTTTACCGCTCGCGTGGACGAGGAAGATATCATCATTGGATTGGTAATCTGTACGGGAGAACAAGAACCAACGACCATCTGGAGACCACTGAAAAGCACCGATATTCCAGTCCTTCGTCACCACACGTTCTTTCTTCCCATCGACAGAACGAACGACGAGTTCGCCGTTACCACGGACAAACGCGATCTCATTCTTTTTGGGCGACCAATCGGGACGATGTTCGATCTTCTTGTTCCCTTTGGGTGTCCAGCGCGTGATCTTGATTCGGAAGGTCTTGGACAAAGAGAGCTTCTTCTTTTTGCGCATCCCTGCGTGGGCGAAGTAAATGGCCTTGTCTCCCCCTTTGTTAGAGGTAAAGGCGAGCGTGCGTCCGTCAGAAGACCACGTCAGATGTTGTTCACGCCAATCGTTATGTGTCACACGTCGAGCCCATTTTACGGGGTCTTTGAGGGATTTGACGTAGACATCTCCTCTGAGCACAAACGCGACCTCTTTTTTGTTGGGAGAGAGCGCAAATTCGGACACACCGCGACGTAGGATCTTTCTCATGAAGACATTTCGGGGAACGTCAGCGGTCGCTTTGATGTTGATCTCAGCGAACTTACCGAGGTCTACGTGATACTTGAACAGTTTGTCCCACTGTGAGAAGACGACGACCTTCCCGTCACGACTTGCCCGGACATAGCGAACACCATGTCCTTTAAAGTGGGTCAGTTGTCTGCGAGCCTTGGACTTGAGGTGCATGGACCAGAGGTTGAATGTCCCGCCCTTCTCGGAGCGATACACGATCGTATCTTTGCCGATAAAGTTCGGATAATCATTGGTCATCTTCTCAGGAGTGAGGGAGGTGTAGGACTTTTTTGTGCGGTCATACATCCAGACATTGCGGTGGTAGGGGTTGGTGTTGTGTTTGCGCCACCAACGACGTGAGCCACGGGTGTACACAAAGAATCGACCATCTGCGGAGATATCACCGCTCACACCTTGTACAGGCAAAAAGTACGTGGGCATCCCGCCTTTTGGGGAGATCTGAAAGAAGTATCTTCGCCACAATGCACCGAGCACACGGGTTGAATAGAAGACGATCTTTTTGGTCACAGGATCCCAGAATAGAGGTGTATCGGGACGAGAGTGGTAGGTCAGACGTTTGGGGAGACCACCTGTCGCGCGCATCACGTAGACATCATCGTTCCCAAAACGCCTAGAAGCAAAGGCGATCCACTTGCCATCGGGGGACCACACAGGGTGGTGGTCGAAGGCTTTATGTGTCGTCAACTTTCGAGCGGTCCCACCGTGTGAGGCGACGACCCACAGGTCACCGCGCCAACTAAACACGACCTTGGAACCATCAGGAGAAACGGCCGGGTGTCTGGCAAACTTAACCTCGACACTGGCCTGTGCTGGGTGAGCGAGCAAAAGACAAAGTCCAAAAGCCCACCAAAAGGCGATCTTTCGCATAGACTACTCCTCAGGCAGACAAACACATCTGACTGCCTTGTCAAACAGCTCGTGACTTCTCTGTCCTCGAAGCCACAAAGCGTAAATCAAAAAACTCTCATATGTTGAGCTGCTGTCGGTATACCACACAACCACAAAAATGTCGTTGGTGTTTTCGCTGACAATATCTCTCACACTTTTTCTCTTGACGCACACTCCACAAACGTCTATCTCAAGTCGCTTGTAGAAGCGTTGTTTTTTTGGATCCAATGACAACAGGAGAGAGCTATTATGGGTAAATTATGGGGTGGTCGATTCACGGGTGATATCGATGCAACATTTGATCTGTTTAATGCATCCTATTCATTCGACAAACGTCTCTTTGAAGCGGATGTCGTAGGTTCACAAGCCTATGCAAAGGGACTGCATAAAGCGGGAATACTGGATGACAACGAGCACCAAACACTCCAAGATGCTCTCGCCGCGCTCCTCGAAAAAGGCCGCACCGATCAAGCTTTCATCGATCAAGGCGTGACAGACGGCGTAGAAGACATTCACAGTTTTGTCGAATCTGCGCTCATCGCAGAGGTCGGAGATGTTGGACGAAAGCTCCACACAGGACGCAGCCGCAACGATCAAGTCGCCACAGACATCAGACTCTATCTTCGCGACGCAATCGAAGGGATCAAGGAACAACTCACCACCCTCTCACAAACACTCATCGAGAAGGCTGAGGCCCACCCAGAGGCCGCGCTCCCTGGCTACACACACCTACAAAAAGCGCAGCCGATCTTGCTCGCACATTATCTCCTCTCCTATGTCGAGATGTTCTTACGCGATCGAGATCGCCTCACAGACGTACACAAACGCGTCAACATCCTTCCCCTCGGCTCCGCAGCGATGGCAGGGACCAACTACCCTATCGACCGACACTTTCTCGCAGAGACGTTGGGATTTGACGATATCACTTACAACAGCATGGACGCGGTCAGCGACCGTGACTTTGTCCTCGAATTCCTCAACGCCGCCAACCTGATCATGATGCACATGAGCCGCCTGTCGGAAGACCTGATCATCTACGCATCGACGGAGTTCAAATTTGTCAGCATGAGCGACCAAGTCTCCACAGGCTCATCGATCATGCCACAAAAAAAGAACCCCGACGCGCTCGAACTGATCCGCGGAAAAATGGGGCGCGTCGTCGGCGCTTACACCACTCTCTCAACTGTCCTCAAAGGACTCCCGCTGTGCTACAACAAAGACCTGCAAGAGGACAAAGAGCCTCTGTTCGACGCGATCGATACGGTCAGCATCAGCCTCGAAGTGATGAACACTGTCATCGCGACGATGATCGTGCACGAAGAACACATGAATCACTCTGCCTCACGCGATTATCTGAGCGCCACAGAGCTCGCGGACTACCTCGCACGCAAAAAGCTCCCCTTCCGAGAAGCACATGAGGTCGTTGGCCGCGTCGTCCTCGGCTCTATTGATCAAGGAAAACAGCTCGACGAGTTGACCCTTGAAGAATACAAGGCGTATCATCCCCTCTTCGAAGAAGATATCTTTGACGCCATCTCTCTCAAGAGTACACTCTCACGAAAAGATGTCCCCGGAGGCACTGCCCCCAACCGCGTCACAGAGGCTATCGAACACGCGAAGAAGCGTTTGTAAATCCATCAAAAGAAATACAGAGATGGGGGTGCGCAGTGAACACCATCGACGAGAAACAAGCGTCCCCCAACCCCCGAATGCAACAGGTACGTTTCCCGCTGCATTTCGCATCCCATGGAGGTGAATCACATGATCTTAAATGATGTTTGTCGTGAAGTTGTGAAAGACATTTCCGACGCGTTTGCATTTGGTGTCGTTGATCTAGGTAGCGGTGCATTGATAGCAGTACACAACGAAGTAACCGACCTCACACAACCCTACCTTGATGCACTTGCTGCCACCGCAGCCGATATGTTCCGGGGAAAAAACATACGCCGTATCGAGCAGCTGATCAGCGATCATCGTGGCGTCGAGGTCAAACACACACTTCAGGAAGTGTTTACCAAAACAGACAGAACCTTCCACTTTATGAAAGTCATCCGTAGTCGAAATGTCGTGGCAGTCCTCGTCACACATACAACCACCAATCAGGGGATGGGCTGGGCTGGCTTGCGAATGGCCTGTGATGAACTTGAACACGCTATGGGCGTACTACAGCCATAGAGCAGCTCATCGCGGGCTCCAAAAAAAACGCTCTCCCTCCTCCTCTCCGACACAAAATCAATGACCTCGCCAGACTTGCCACACAAAGCAAAAAAAGGCATACTCAACACAACTTCACTCAAAAATAAGAAATTGAAGATTTCTTGTCGTTCTATTACCAAAACAAACATGGATGTTGTGAGGGCGGTGTTATGCTTCGAAAACAAATTTTTTTGCTATGTATACTGGGGGCTCTCGTTGCGCTCTTTAACGCAGGAGGCTGCTCATCAGGGCAACGAGCCTGCCAGACTGACGACGATTGCACAAGCGAAGCCCCCTATTGTCTCGATGGCTATTGTAGCCAACAACAATGTAACCCCGGACAAACCAAGTCCTGCTACGAAGGACCACCCAACACAGAAGGCGTCGGATTATGCAAAAAAGGCACCCAACTTTGTCGCGAAGACGGTGCTTGGTCCAAGTGCTTCAACCAATATACCCCCAGAAAAGAATATTGTGATCTTCAAGACAACGACTGTAACGGAAAAGTTGATGATCTTGACGGCACAGAAAATAGCCCAAAATGTATCTGCAAAACCCTCGCCCAAGAACGTAGATGTTACCAGGCTCGCGACAAAGTCATCGGTGTCGGCGAATGTTTTGAAGGCGTCCAGACGTGCAAAAAGGTCGACCTTGGACTGCGCTGGGGTCCATGTCGCGATCAAGTCCTCCCCTCCCTCGAAGTATGTGACGGCCGAGACAACGACTGCAACGCTGAAACTGATGATAACAAGCGTTGCAAGTGCTACAAAGGCGACACACAGCTCTGCTTCACCTACCCACTGCGCTTTGCCACCAAAGGACTCTGTCGTGCAGGCATCCAAACCTGTAACGAAAAGACCAACAGCTATGAAGGACAGGAATGCAAAGAGCAAATCGCCCCCAAAGACGATGAAGACTGCACAACTCCTGGCGACGATGACTGCGATGGCGTCCCAAACGAGGGCTGCGCCGCCTGTGAAGCGGGAAAAACATCTTGTGCTGGAACCTGTGTCAATACAAAAACCAACGCTGAACACTGTGGACAATGTGGCAAAAAATGTAGTGCCGGTGAATCTTGCGTAGACGGAGCATGTAGCCTCTCCTGTGGTGGCAGCACGCCCACGCCCTGTGGCAATGCTTGCGTCGATACAAAGATAAACCCTAAACATTGCGGACAATGTGGCAACGATTGTGGTCCAGGCGAAGTTTGCTCAGACGGGACGTGTGGCCTGTCTTGTGGTGGTACGACGACAAAATGTGGAGGAGAGTGTGTTAACACCAAAACCGATCGCAAGCACTGTGGAGCGTGCGATCAAGAATGTACCACAGGTCAAGTCTGTTCAGACGGTCAATGTGGCCTGACGTGTGGCGGCAAAACCCCTACACTCTGTGGCGATGCTTGCGTCGATACCCAAACGGACATCAAACACTGTGGTGAGTGTGGGACCGCCTGTAAAGCAGGTGAGGTTTGTTCTGGCGGCAAGTGCGGTCTCTCTTGTGGTGGCGCTACGGCTACAAAATGTGGAAATGCCTGTGTTGATACCCAAACCAACGCCAGCCACTGTGGGGCTTGTGATAGCAAGTGTGCCTCCGGTGAGGTCTGTTCTGGCGGCAAATGTGGACTCTCCTGTGGTGGCGACACCGCCACCAAGTGTGGAAACTCCTGCATCAACACACAGGCAGACACCAATCATTGTGGTGCTTGCAACAGCAAATGTGCCTCTGGTGAGGTCTGCTCTGGCGGCAAATGTGGCCTCTCCTGCGGTGGCGACACCTCCACCAAGTGCGGAACGGCGTGCGTCAACATCCAAACCAACGCCAGCCACTGTGGTGCCTGCAACAAACCATGTAAAGCAGGAGAGTCTTGCATCAAAGGCGCCTGTGTCCTCTCCTGTGGCGGTGACACCCCTACACGCTGCGGAAATGCCTGTGTCAATACGAGCAACAACCCCCAACACTGTGGCAGCTGTAGCAACGCCTGCGCAGCCGGACAGCTCTGCTCCTCTGGAACCTGTGGACTCTCTTGCGGAAACAACACCCCCACAAAATGTGGCGACCGCTGTGTTGATACAACAGTCGACAACCAACACTGTGGTGCTTGCAACAATAAGTGTGCCTCAGGCGAGGTCTGTTCTGGCGGCAAATGTGGACTCTCTTGTGGCGGTAGCACCGCGACACAGTGTGGAACAGCGTGTGTCAACACACAAACAGACCGAAACCATTGCGGTGGATGTGGAAAGAAATGTGCTGCCGGTGAAGTTTGCTCTGGTGGGACATGCAGCCTCTCTTGTGGTGGCGACACCTCCACCAAGTGCGGAAATGGTTGTGTCGACATCCAAACCAATATCAACCACTGTGGCGGATGTGGGAAAAAATGCGCCGCCGGTGAAGTCTGTTCTGGCGGCAAGTGTGGCCTTTCATGTGGTGGCGCGACTCCAACTCGATGTAGCAACGCTTGTGTGGATACACAGAGTAACCCACTTCACTGTGGTGCTTGTGGACAAGCCTGCGCCACAGGACAAAAGTGTGAAAATGGAGCTTGCAGCCTCTCTTGTGGAGGGTTGACTCCCCTCAAATGTGGAAACGAGTGTGTGAACATGCACACAAACAGACGACACTGTGGAGGATGCAACCAACCATGTGCCTCTGGTCAGATCTGTTCAAGCCGAGTCTGTCAGTACACCTGTGGTGGCAACACCCCCACACAATGTGGAAGTGCATGTGTCGACACCAAAACAGACAGACTGCATTGTGGGAGTTGTAATAGCCCTTGCAAAGCAGGCGAGATCTGTGTGAACAGTGTTTGTACTCTCTCCTGTGGCGGCAACACTCCCACAAAATGTGGTAGCGACTGTGTCAACACACAAACCAATCCCAAATATTGTGGAAACTGCCTCAACTCCTGCTTTGCTGGCCAAAAATGCGTGGGCGGCAGCTGTGTCACAGAGTGCCCTTCGGGTTCATCAAAGTGTGGTGGAATCTGTGTCGACACACAAACCAACCACAAACATTGCGGAGCCTGTAATGTTACCTGTGATGTTCACGAACGCTGTGACAACGGCACATGTACAACCCCATGTACAGGCGATCAGGAGAAATGTCAGGACTTCAACGATCCAACACGCACGATCTGTGTTGATACCAAGACCAACCCACGACATTGTGGAAGATGTGAAAAAGATTGCATTGTTGATGGGCAAAAGTACTGCGAAAATAGTGTCTGCAAAGGCGGCTGAATCCTCCGAAGGTCTTCACTCCCCCCTCTCTTCCCTGCCTCCACCAAACAAGCGCTTGTCCTTCTCTCCCAACTTGCATACAATTGACCTGCCCTTTCTTCCACAATGACAAAAGGAACGCTCCATTGCACAACAGGATCGCATCTTTCCATGACATCCATCGTCTCCCCACCGCTCTCCTCTGTCTCCTACTTGTCCACTGTGTGCTCCTCTCTCCGCTCTGTCACGCACAAAGCAAAAAACCCACGACGAGACCTACCACACGAGCAAGTGTTAAGAGGGTGCATAAAAAGAAGCCAGCAACCACAAAGCCCACCAAACGCTATACACTCGACCAAGCATACGCGTTGTACAAACGATATAGACGGGGGATCGTGCACATCCATACATTAGGAGGAGAAGGGACTGGCTTCTTTATCGCGAAGGATATCATCGCGACCAATTACCACGTCATCAAAGACGGAAGGTCTTACACCATCCGAAGCTTTGACAACAAAAAGGTGAAGGCGAAGGTCATCGCGAGTCGCCCTGGTATGGATCTCGCGCTGCTCAAGCTCAACAAGCCATTGGCAGGGGCGCTTGTGTTACGTATCAAAGAAGGCCTCCCAAAGCCTGCAACCCCCGTCATCGCGATCGGTCAACCTTACGCTCCCTATGCACGCAGCGCACCTCGCAGCCTAGGTGTCTTGCGTTGGCACTGGAGCGTCGGACATGTCACCAACAGCGCACGATTCAAAGTCTTGACGAGCGCTCCAATATACCCAGGGAACTCGGGCGGCCCGCTGCTCAACATGAGAGGAGAAGTCGTCGGCGTCATCCACGCGATCGTCGCCAATCGACCCGGACTCGCGCTCGCCATCCCAACCTCCCAACTTAAACAAATCAAGAACGGAACACGTAACGGATATACCAAGGAGTGGGGAACGAGTGTGTACCTCTCCTTGGGACTCCAAACGACTTTCGCCGAAGACATTATCCCCTTACCTGCAGTGGCCCTCCGTCTCGCCTACTTTGTCGATGAGCTCCAACTCTCATTGCACGTACGCCTGTCTACAAACGCCCCTCTTGGCTCCTTCTTGCAAGGTGGAAATGATAGAATCAATGATTTCACGTTCGGCGTCAGCGGAGGGTATCGGTGGCGAGCACGTTTAGGATTGCTCTCGCTGATCTTCCTACTCGAAGGTGGACTCCAACTAACACGGCAAGAACGCCTCAAACAGACTCTCGACATCGCACCACAATGTACACAAAACTGCACCTACACATTTAAAGAACAGCCTGTCAGTGAGCGCTTCATCTTGAGTATCCCCATCGCCTTTGTGTGGGAGCTCAACCCCCTCTTTTTCCGGTTCGAAGCCTCCATCAGACCCATGACGATCGAACAAGTCACGATCTTCATCGCAGCAGGTTTTCACTTTTGAGATCGTGAAGACGAATGTATGTGTAACGGCTTACATTGTCATACCATCCTGGAAGATCATCGTCCCCGTCCCAGCCTTTGTGAAGATCTCTTTGAACAGAACATTCCGACGCAAGCCATTGATGATATGTGCGCTTTTTACGCCACGTTCGACAAGATGAATGATCGATTTGAGCTTTGGCAACATCCCCTCGGAGATCTCGCTGGAGTTGTAGAGTGTTTTGGCTTCTTCGAGTGTAAGGCGGTTGATCTTGGTCGACGGATCGGAGAAGTCACGATAGATCCCATCGACATTGCTCAAGAGCAGGAGCTTCTCGGCCTTCAGGTGGACAGCGATCTCTGCAGCGATCGTGTCGGCGTTTACGTTAAAGACATTCCCTTGATCGTCTGCCGCGAGAGAAGAGACCACGGGAATGTAACCGCCGTTGAGCAACAGACGCAAGAGATCCGTATCCACCTTCACGATGTCCCCGACATGCCCGAAGTCCACCATCTCCTTCTCACCGGTCTCTCGGTTGGTGATGGCCTGTGCTTCTCGACGCTCAGCGTGTAACACATTTCCATCGATACCGGAGATCCCGACAGCTTTTGCACCCATTTGACGGAGTGTGGAGAGGATGTCTGTACGGATTTGACCGGCAAAGACCATCTTCGCGAGCTCAAGGGTCTTACCATCTGTCACACGACGACCATCGACGATCGTCTGTGGGACATCAAGTTTGTTCGCCATCTCAGTCAGCTGCTTTCCACCACCGTGCACGAGCACGACATAAAAGCCAACCTGCTGAAAGAGCGCAACCTCCTCCATCAAAGACTTGAGATACTCCTTGTTCTCCGTCACTTTGCCGCTGAGTTTGATGATAAACACCTTACCGTCAAAGTGCTGGATATATGGAAGGGCTTCACGAAGCAAATCGAGCGAGTCATTCATCACTAAAAAACCTTTTTTATCATTGGAGGGAGTGATTGGACGGGAAAAGGACACTATCCAAGCGCGGAGAGAACCTCTTGTAGTGCATTGAGAAACAAATCGATCTCTTGTTGTTTCAGCGTGAGTGGTGGCAACAAACGCATGACATGGTCATCGCCGGATAGACCTGTGATGATCTGTTTTTTCAAAAGCGCCTTTTGAACGTCCGAAGCAGGTCGCTCAAAACGAATCCCCATCAGGTATCCGAGGCCAAGACTTTCGACAACACCATCGATAGACGCGAGCTTTCCGCGCATATACTCGCTCTGCTGGTTGACATTGTCGAGCAGATCTTCTTCGAGAATCGTCTGGATCGTCGCTTCGAGCGCAGCGCTCGCGAGTGGTCCACCACCAAAGGTCGTCCCGAGATCACCGTAATTGATGCGATTGGCGATATCATCGCTGGTCAAGATCGCGCCCATCGGCATCCCACTCGCGATGCCTTTTGCGAGGGTCGCCAGATCAGGCGTTACACCGTATCGTGAGGAGAAAAAGAACGTTCCAGTCCGACCAAAACCAGTCTGCACCTCATCGTAGATCAACATCGCGCCATGCTTATCACAAAGCGCGCGTAATCCTTGATAGTACGCTGGTTCTGCCATACACACACCCGCCATACTTTGGATCGGTTCGAGGAGGATCCCGCCAATCTCTTCTTTCTCCATCAAAGCAGCCACCGCGTCGAGATCGCCAAAGGGCAAAAAGAAGTGCTTGTCGATCCGTGGTGAGAATGCCTCTCTGTACTTGCTGATCCCTGTCGCGCTCAACGCGCCAATCGTCCGACCGTGGAATCCACCTTCAAAGGATATAATGCCGGACTTTCCGCTCATGTGACGTGCGAGCTTGATCGCGTTCTCGTTGGCCTCAGCCCCGGAGTTGATAAAGAAGATATGCTTGAGGCCTTCTGGAGCGACCTCTCCAAGGGCTTTGGCAGCTCGTGCTCTCGTGTCGTTGTACACGAGGTTGGAGAAGAACATAAAGCGCTCGGCCTGTGACTTGATCGCCTCGACGACGCGAGGGTGACAGTGACCTGTCGAGACAACTGCATGTCCGCCATATAAATCAAGATAGCGCGTGCCATCTTCATCCCACACCCACACATCCTCACCACGGACCAACGTGAGAGGAAATTTCTTGTATGTTTTGAGTTGATATTGTTCTTCCACAAGCTGTGTTTGTGTCAATGTCATCGGTTGTTTAACCTTTCGTGGTGTGCCCTTTGGGCATTTAAGGATGTGTCCCAGGGAAAAAGAGCCCGGCCTTCTCAGGCAGGCCCATCATGACATTCATGTTGTGAATGGCCTGCCCGGAGGCGCCCTTCACGAGATTATCGATCGCGACGAAGACTGTCACTTCAGCACCATCAACAGCCCAGCCGATATCCGTAAATTGTGTGGTCTTGACCCAGTTGACGTCTGGAGATGAACCCACCAGTCGCACAGACCATGCATCTGCATAATATGCAGAAAATGCCTCAGCCACTTCATCGTGGGTCATGGGTTGGCGCAGCGTAGCGTAAATGGACGCGAAGATACCACGCACCATCGGCGCAGAGTGGGTTTGAAAGACAAATGGCTGTGACCATGTGGGGTCGAGTTGTCGGAGCCATTGCTCGATCTCAGGCTGGTGTCTGTGTGCATAAGATTTATATGCATAAAAACTGTTGCTACGTTTGGGGTGATGTGTGCCCGCTGAGGGCTGATTTCCAGAACCAGAGGAGCCGGTCTTGGCGTCGACAACGATCTTACCTGTCAACAACTTCTGTGAGATAAGGGGCGAGAGTCCCATCAACGTCGCGGTCGCAAAACATCCGGGGTTCGCGACATAATCGGACGTCGCGATTTGCTCCTTGTTGCTCTCCGTCAGACCGTAGGCGAACTTTGACTGAAGCGAAAATGCGGAGTGTTCACACTTATAATAGTGTTCATAGATCGCTTGATCACGTAGACGAAAATCACCGCCTAGATCGATGACCTTGACCCCTTCGGGGATAGAGGGGATGATCTGCATACTCTTGTTGTGAGGGAGGCCAACAAACAATACGTCGACATCGCCCCAATGGCCTTGTTCATCATTGGACTGAAAGACAAGCTCTGTCAGTCCACGTAAGTTCGGATGGACCTCATCGACACGCTTTCCCGCTTTGGAGTGGGCCGTCGCAAACACGATCTCCACGTGGGGGTGTCCGAGCAACAAGCGCAACAGCTCACTCCCACCATACCCTGAACCACCGATGATACCAGCCTTTACCGTCTCCATTCAAAGTTCCCTTTCTGTGTTGATGCTCTAACATCCAAACTGTTCAAGAGGCGCTGTGTACGCGAATACGAAACAATTGGAGGATCTTCTTGATCGCCCTATTTTGCTCGGCGCGTCCCTTCACTGCGACAAAGATCGAGTCGTCACCTGCGATGGTACCGACCACTTCAGAAAATCGAGCGCGATCGATCGCGACACCAGCCATCGACGCCTGCCCCACTTCGGTCTTCAAGACGATCAAATGATCGCCGGCAGTGTCGATCTCCAATTTATCTAGCATTGCCGATTCACCGGGCACCAAGAACGGAGCTCGATAGACACCACTGACCTTCACGAGACCCAACTCGGAGAGATCTCTTGAGATACTCGACTGGTTGACCACCACGCCCTGATCAGACAGCGCTGTCAGCAGCTCTCGTTGGCTACGAATCGCCTGACCACGGATGATTTCAATGATCTTTTCATGTCGCTCTCGCTTTGTCATCTTCTTCGCTCTGCTCCTGTCCTGGCTCCCAAATCGTCTGACCTGTCACTTAGACGACATCGCTGAATGCATATTCAACGAATAAATGCGTTTCTATTCAGAACGCCATGCAGTGTCAAGCATAGATTGCAACAAATATCCTCAAAATGTGCATAGTTGTGCATGGATATAGATTCGATCGGCCCCATTCAATTGGTGTCTGGGATGCGTTTTGGGGAGCGCGACATGTGTCTGTGTACACAGGGGGATGATTGGATGGAAGGTGTTGGTTAGATGAAAGATGTCGTTTGTGGAAGGAGTGGCAGAGTTCAGCGGCGTAGCAACCAGAAGATCAGGAAACCGATCGCAGCGATCGCGAGCACACTGCTTGCGATCGCGATCCACTTATTCGCGCCAGCAGAGGGAGAAGAGATCGGCTTGACAGGTGACAGCTCCCCTTCATTGACTGTCTTGAATGGATCAGGATGACCTGCAAAAGGAGAGAGTGTATTACCTGGCGTGGTCTGCTCAAAAGGATCAGAGTCTCCGAGCTCATCGAACTCCTGTGATGTGATACCGACGTGTTCCTGTGCAGCTTGCTGTCGTGCAACCTCCAAGAGCGCCTCGGCAAGCTCGGCGTCCTCTCTCGTAGCGCGGTTATCGACAGGCTGATAATTGCTCAAATCGACCTGCGCACCGACAAGTGTCGGTCCAGAGAGGACATTCGAAAAGTCCGAAGAAGACGCTGTAGGTGGAGTGGGTGACGGAGTAGGATCGGGAGTGGCTGGCGCACGCAGAAATTCGTCCTCTTCGACATAGAGTTCACCGCTCTGTTTCGAGGAGAATGAATCAGGTCGAAGAAACTCATCTGACGCAAACTCCTGTGATTCGAACACCTGATCGTCTTGCTCGGATGTTTCTTGCCTATCAGTTTCAGCAGGAGGTTGTGATGCGTATGAAGGAGGGCCGCTTGTGAGCTGCGTGGCGATCGGCGCGAGCGCTTCCCAGAAGGCCTTTGCAGAGGGAAACCGCTGCGCGGGTTCTTTCTCAAGAGCGCGCAGCACAGCCTGCGCAAGCGCAGGAGGGATCTCCCGATCAGGACGCATACTTCGAGGATTTGGAGGTTGGGAGGACATATGTGCCATCGCGATCTCAAGCGTCGCCATCGCCCCTCCAAGCGAAGAGAACGGTGTCTTTCCTGTTAACATCTCGAACAAAATGATCCCCATCGAGTAGATATCCGATGCTGCAGAGACGCCCTTTGCTGAACATTGCTCAGGAGACATGTAGTATGGCGTCCCAAGTGGACCTTGTGTCAGATTTGTGATCTTGAGAGATTCTGCGTCCACGGGCTTCGCGATCCCAAAATCGATCACCTTCACAAAAAATGGGTCATCATCCCGTTTGATCAAGTGGATGTTTTCAGGTTTCAGGTCGCGGTGGATGATCTCTTCCTTGTGTGCTGCTTCCATCGCATCACAAAGCTGCTCAAAGATATGCAAACACGTTGACAATGAAGGTAGATCTTGTGGTTCTTTGAGTAACTTTCCAAGTGTGTGTCCTTGCAGATACTCCATCACGTAAAAGAAGCCGATCTGTGGCTCCTCCCCAAAATCATCGAAGACGCGCACGATGTGCTCGTTTCTCATCGAGATACTCGACGTCACTTGCACCTCACGCTCAAAGCGCGCCTCCATCCCATCGAGCTTAAACAACTCTGGACGTAGGATCTTGACGACACGCTCGGGATCGCGACTCATCCGAACGTGGTGCGCGAGATAGACAGTCCCTCCGCTCCCCTCCCCAATCGCCTCTTTGAGTTGATACTTTCCAGCGATAAGTGTCAGCGGCAACTGGCACTTGGGACAAAAGGACAGGACATCCAACCCTGGCAGTTGCTCTTTTGCGCGCACCAAATCGTACTCACATCTGGGGCATACCTCAGGATTTCCAGCATTTTTCTTCATCACACACTTCACGCTCTATGAGAAACCAACCACACACTCACACTCGGTGAAAAACCAACAAGCAAACGCGTTTGGTTAACAAAAAAACCCCTATATGTCAATGAATCCCCCACGAAATCGTCTCCAACTTCCTCACCAAAAACGGACAGCGCTCAACGACCATACCCACGACATTTTCCAATGATCTCATTCATAATTTCGGATGTCCCTCCACCGATTGGGAGCAGCCGCGCGTCTCGATATAGCCGCTCGACAAGAGTCTCACGCATATACCCCATCCCACCAAAGATCTGCACTGCGTGGTCACAAACCTCAAGGGCGGCCTGTGCAGAGAAATTCTTGGCCTGACTGACCGCCTCAAGGACATGCTCTCCCCGACGCATAGCGTCGGCGACCTGGTAATTCAGTGCCTTGGCTGCACGCACAAGTGTCGACATGTGCGCGAGCTTGTGACGTGTCACCTGAAACCCCATAATCGCACGACCAAAGGCCTGCCTGTCTCGCGCATATTGTTCCGCCTCAGCGAGCGCAACCTCGGCTGTCGCGTGACCTTGTGTTGCGAGCATCATCCGCTCGTTTTGGAAGTTTTGCATCAACGCCACAAACCCACTGCCCTCCTCTCCAATGCGGTTCTCCACAGGGACACGACACTCATCAAAGCGCAACGTCGCTGTATCACTTGCCCGCCAACCCATCTTCTTGAGGCTTTTGGAGACAGAAAACCCCTCTGTACCTTTCTCCACAACAAAGAAAGTCAACCCTGCATGTGGATCGGGGTCTGTACGAGCCAATACAACCACCATGTCCGCTCGGACACCACTCGTAATGAAGGTCTTGGAGCCTTGAAGTACATACTCATCTCCCTCGCGCTTTGCCCGTGTCTTGATCCCTGCGACATCCGAACCTGTATCTGGTTCTGTGATCGCCAACGCGGCAACTTGCTCACCTCGCAGGACAGGAGGAATCCAGCGCTGCTTTTGAGTCTCTGTCCCAAGCAATAATAACGGCGGTAAGGCGATCTCAAGACTCCCCAGACCAACCGCGACACCAGTACTCCCAGCCGCAAGCATCGCCTCTGTCGACATGATCATATGGAAGATATCCCCACCCCCACCGCCATACTCTTCGGGCATCGTCACACCAAGCAAGCCTGCTTCGGCGGCCTTTCGATGGAGCTCTTTGGGAAAAAACTCCGCCTCCTCCCATTCTACAACGTTTGGCACGATCTCATTTTGTGTAAAGCGCGCACACACTTCGTAAAATGCCCTGTGAGAGTCGTCCAAAAATCCCGCAAAAAATGGATCCAATGCCATCACATCACTCCTCTTGAGGCCGTTGAAAGGAAAATGTCACAAAGAAAATGTCGTCTGCTTCAACACATGTTGCATTTTCCAGCACAACATGCCTCACAAGACAACATCTCACTCCAGGTCAAGCAGGCTTACAACAGCAGCCTGAGGCCGGCATATCGCTTTGTCTTTCACGACAATGGAAAGCAGCACAGTCCTTCACCACCTTACCACAACCGCAGACTGGCATGTGGGCATAGATGTTGCTGAAGACACATACCAAAGATAGCCACTCATCTCTGCGTCCCTCACAGCGAGGAAAGATGACATGATCCCCCACATCACAACCAACAGGGAGCCAACCATGAGACGACGACCTTACCGAAGAGACCCAACCCCAGCACCTCCCAAACAACCTCAACCACACACTCCTCTCAAGCTCAAACTCGCCAGACTCTACACAGCGCTCGGGACATTGTTCTTTTTTCTGCTCGTGTGCGGTGAGTGTTTGTTCGGCGATCCTGTTGAGACGTTACCTGGCATACTCTACGTCGGCGTGTTGTATCTCGTTGGTGGTCTGACCTTTCAGGCCGTCTTACAACGCGAACAACAGGAGCTCCCTCCCAAACCCCACTCACGACCAAGAAAGCGCAACAGGATGCGGTGACAGGTACACCTGTTGTTTGAGCCACGGCATCACATCGTGTCCCTCAATCACCTCCTTCAGCGCCTCCCGCAACACATACAACGCCAACGTTCCGTCAGTATAATCACGTAACTGTTGTTCCAAACGCTTCCGTACAGGAGCCGGAACAGCCCGCTTCATCATCCCGAAGAGATGCATCACAGTGTTGACATGATCCCCTTTTTGAGGCGGCGTCATGAGCGCTTGAGACATTAACTTCGCGTACGCATGACATGTCTGTTCCATCCCTCTCTGTTTCCACTGCGCAACGAGCGGCCCCATTTTCCGATAACATGACTGATCGTAAGACAAGAACAACATCTTGTGACTTGCGTGAAAGGCCTGTAACTGCGCAGCAGTTTGCCCCTCCTCTTGCCATGCCTTCCAGCGCGCATGTGTGAAGATCTGTGTCAAAAAGTGTTCCTGTTCCTCCACGTCATCAAGCCCTTTTTCGGAACGCACAAAAGGTACACTCTCTACAGCACACAACGCCTCCGCGAAGAGGCCCCGCCCAGCCTCAACGACCTCTCCTTCTGTATCGAATACATCGACACCTGCAAGACCACAGCTCGGCGATTTGCTCTTAAGAATGACACCATCCAGAGATAACGCTCGCCATCTTTCGAGTTGCTGCTCGATCCACTCCATCATAGCGGGAGTATAATCGCGATGAGACTCCCAACCGATCATCTCATTCTGTTGCATCCCCTGTCTCAAAAAAACAGGTTCACGTGGAATGCCCATTCCGGCGCCGGCTTCAGGACATATCGGACACCACTCGACGTGTGGTCCGAGTGTCTCAACAAGGAATGTATGTCTCTTGTCTCGGCCGTCATAGCGAACCGGCTCTCCCAAGAGACACGCACTGATCCCAACACATGGCCTGATCGTACTCATCAACCCCCACCTCTCGTGTCCCCAAAAGAGAGCTCACTCATTACGACCCTTCCCCCACCCCAACGCATTGATCATTTCGGTGTATCCTTCTTTGTACGTTGGGTAGGAGAAAACATACCCTTCGTCGAGGAGTCGTGTGTTGCGGCATCGTTTGTTGCTTTGGGCTCTGCGGCTTGTGGACTGTGTATCGGATTCGAGAGGTACAGGAGCGCCCATTTGTTCGGCCATCCATCCATACACCTCCCGCTTCGAAGCAGGCGCACAATCAACCCCGAGATAACAGTCCTTGGGTGTCTCAATTTGGATAAGGTGATGAAGCATCCCAGCACAATCAGCTCGATGGATGCGGTTTGTGTAGTGTGTTTTGCCTGGATGGAGCGTCGCCTTACCTTGCCGCACGTTGTTGAGCAGCCTTGTGCGTTCTGGCCCATAAATCCCCCCCAATCTCACAACAGTCGCAGGGATCGAGGATGCCAAACACAACGTCTCTCCCTGACGTACATATTGTCCAGAGAAGTGCGTAGGCTGTGTAGGTGACGCCTCATCAACCCACTCTCCATCGGTCTGGGCATAGACGCTGGTGCTAGAGACAAAGAAAAGGCGACGTGGTGGTGTGTCCCTTTGTTCGTAAACATCGAGGATGTTGCGAACGCCTTCTGCATACGCCCGACGATAGCGCTCCTCATCAAAGCCCCCTGCTGAGACGGCATACACAATGACATCGACATCAGGTAGCGTCTGGAGGCTGTTAGGCTGGGTGATATCAGCCTGGACAGGCTGCACAAAGGACGGCAACGTCTCGACGTGTCTTTTCGCCCCCCAGACCATGTATCCATCGTTGGAAAGACGCTCCGCGAGCGCTGTTCCGACATAACCACAACCTACGATCAAGATCCGTTCTTTGCTCTCCAACGCACTTTCCTTTCAAAAACAACATCTGTCATCTCATTGATGGTGAGGCAGAAAAACATCCGCCCCCATCTCCTCAATGGCATCTTGCAACATACTCTTCACGACCACCGCAGAGCGAGGGCGCTGTCCTGGTTCCTTCTGAAGTAACGATGCGACGAGCCGCTCCCACTTCGTCTCAGCAAAAGCAGACGCACATTCACCGAGGAGCGGTGGTGAATCCTGAAGCACGAGCATCGTGTGTTCAAAAAAACTCTCCCCTTCGATGGGGAGCGCTCCGGTGAGACATTCAAACAAGATAACACCGAGCGCATAAAGATCAACGGCAGGTGTGAGTGTGACTTTGCCCCGAATCTGCTCGGGAGCAAGATAAAGGGGTGTCCCAACTGCCAACCTTTTGGAGGAGCGCGCTTGGGGATACAAGCAAGCAACCCCAAAATCCAACAACACGACGTGTTGGAATCTGTCGCCAAGAACAAGTAGGTTGGAGGGAGTCAAATCACAATGTATGACGCTCCTTTGGTGGACGCTCTCCAAGACTGTACACAATTGTTTCGCGACTTCCCCGAACCACAACACCGATAACCTATCCTTTGCAAGCACATCTTTGAGCACCAAGCCATCCAGCCAGTTGAGGACGAAATACATTCCAAACCGTTCATCGACTCCTTCGCTCACGAACTCCACGACATGAGTATCCTGACATCGCTTTGTGAGCGCAATCTCCTGCTGAAATTGACGGATAGCCTCAGACTCTGTTGAACGTAAACGCTTCAACGCGACACGCTGTCCTGTCTCGACGTGCTGCGCGAGAAAAACATCAGACGTCCCTCCACGTCCCACACGTCGAAGTAAACTCCAAGGACCACATCGTTCAAACTTTACCATCTGCCCATGTCCCCACGTTCTCCTTTTTGAGAGCGAGCATCCAACGATGTCGCACAAACGCAACCATCACCCTGACAACAACGATCTCTGTATGGTGTTGTCTGAGGACTCTTTTCGAGACACACTACCCTACCAAAAAACGAGTCATAGCCGAATAGAATCTTGACTTATTCGTGCGTGCTTGGTACCCCTATGACAATCATTTATGGCAATCATTTCGTGGTTCAACATCACCATACTATGACCTACTGCGGGAATCACTGGCGGAATAACAGAAACATTGAGGTGTAACATGACCAGTAGAAGAGTGTTTTTTGCGCTTGCTATCCTCTTGTCCTTCGCGCTCATAAGCTGCAAAGACAAGACCACGCCCAAGAAAAGAAAGGCGCCCACAAAAAGAAGAGAGACCACCAAGCCCAAGAAACGGGTGGAGAAAAAAGTAGAGAAGAAAAAAGACGACGGCGAAGTCGACATGAAGAAAGAACACTTTCGCCTCGCAAACAAAGTCCTCGACGCTGTCATCGAAGGTAGCCTGGACAAAGCCAAAAAAGCCGGTGAGTGGCTCGCATCTGCAGACCGTCTCAAAGAGCTCCCCAAAGCGTGGGCACCACACTGGAAAGGTGTACAAGACGCAGGAAAGGCCCTCACAGAGGCCAAAGATCAACAAGCTGCTGCGCTCGTTGTCTCCAAGCTCGCTGTCGCTTGTGGTGCCTGTCACACAGCCATGAAGGCCAAGATCAAGCTCAAAGACGTCCCACTCAAAGATGGACCCAAAGGCACCAAGTCATACATGCTCCGTCACATCTGGGCTGCTGCTCGTTTCTGGGAAGGGCTCTCCACTCCCGACGACAAAGCCTGGGTTAAGGGTGCAGAGGCGCTCGCAAAAGACAAATACCTCCACAAAAAACTCTACGCAGCCAAAAGCAAACTGCAAAAAGAGATCCGTGGTTGGGCCAAATTTGTCTACAAGATGGGCAAAAAAGCAGCCAAGCTCAAGAAAACCAAAGACCGCGCTAAGTTGATGGGAACGCTCATGCAAGGTTGCTTCCACTGCCACCAAAAAATGTATGTGGATCTCAAGCAATTCCCACACTGAGCCGCTTGACATCCAGTTCCTCCCCCCCCGACTCTTCATAGAGGTCGTCCTCTCGAAGATGCCAATATCCGCAAACAACATATCCAATCGCTTTGACTGACCCAACTCCAGGGAGAATGAAGTGGACCACTACATTCAAGTCCTTCAAGATACAGGGCTCTTCAATACACTCCACAAAGATGAATTTCTTCGACTCGCTGAAAAAATCCAGCCTGTCACGTATCCGCCTGGTGAGTGGATTATTCGCGAAGGCGAGATTGGTCGCGAGCTCTTCATCATTTTGGAAGGCGCCGTCCAGGTCATCGGCCAAACACTCGAAGGTGAGGTCGTCCTCGCAAAACTCACCGATGGCGCCTTCTTTGGTGAGCAGGCCCTCCTGCACCCCGGACAAACGGAACGTAACGCCTCGATCCGCTCATTCACCCACACAAAGCTGCTCAAGATCACCAAGAGCGACTTCCAACAAGTCCTCTCCACAAGCCAGTCACTCAAAGCACTGCTCGTACATGAAGGTCGTAAACAGCTTCGCGACAGGATGCGCAAACAGTCGGAGTTGTTCCGCAGTCTGAAGGTCACAGATCAGCTCAAGTGGCAAAAGACACTTCATTTTTCTCCGGGACAGACGATCTTCAAAAAGGGTCAACCAGGGAAATACTTTTATCTCATCGGTCTCGGCGCCGTCAAACTCTACAAAGAAAAAAACGGCAAGCCCGAGTTCCTCGCATCCCTCAACAAAGGACAGTGTTTTGGGGAGCTCGCGCTGATCGAGAACAGGAAGCGTTCGGCAACAGCTGTCGCAGAATCCAACGTCGAGCTGCTCGCGATCGAAAAGGCACAATTCGCAGAGCTATACAATCACTCTCCAGAGTTACGTGACTACCTGCAAACGCTCCAAAAGGCGTACAATATCGCCAATCAGGGCTTCGTCACGCAGCACTCGGGCCAATTTATGGGTTACGAGAGCACGACCAACCTCTTCCATCTCGAAGACGGTCGTGTCGCCATCTCGTCGTTTGTCAAAGGTCAAAACCTGTTTAACATGCACTTTGTCGACGATGACGACGATGAAGCGCTCGATACAGAGTACACGTACATACGCTACGAAGACCCGACCAAAGACATCGATCGAGAGATCATCTTGAGTGATTCTCGTATTGTTGGGATGACCATCCAGGGTCCGTGGACAGAACTTGGTCGTGTCCAGCGCAAGATGCTCAATTCTTCGCGTATCAGTGAGCGTGAGGTTGAGCGCTTCCAAAGAGAAGGTGCCCTGCTCGACCTGATGAGGACGACCTTCGCCAACAACGAGATCCTTTGCCACTGCCTTCAAGTCAGTCGTGGGGACCTTCGTGAGTTGATCCGCGATGGTGTGAACACGACCGCAGGACTCGCGATGAAGACAGGCGCTGGGACTGTTTGCGGTTCATGTCACATCCAACTCGAAGCCCTCCTGGGACGTGCTGATTGGACCACTGTCGAGATCCGAGAAGAGATCCCCCTCACCGAAGACATAAAGACATTCCGTCTCTACCCGACAAAAGGCAAGCTCAAGCCTTTCTTGCCAGGACAACACATCGTCGTACAGGCCCGCATCAATGGCCACTGGGTCCAACGCCCCTACACTCTCACTTCCGTCTACGACAACACCGAGTATCGCGAGATCACTGTCAAAGCCATTGAAAATGGCTACTTCAGCAAATGGCTGTTTGAGACCCGCAAGCAACCCATCTACCAAGATACCCTCATCCAAGTCTCGCAACCTCAAGGGAATTTTTATACAGAGCTTCACGCTCCAAACCCCATCGTCTTCTTCGCAGGCGGTATCGGCGTCACTCCCGCGATCGCGATGGCCCGCGCGTTCAACGAAAAACACGGACACCCTCCACTCTACATCGACTATTCGATCTCCTCCCCTGAACAAAACGCCTTCGCTGACGAACTGCAGGCTATCGCAGAGAAGAACAACAACATCAACGTCAATCTCCGAATCACCGCATTTGACGGTCGCTTACAGCCTAAAGAGATCAAGAAGGTCACGCGAGAGTATCCTGGCGCAATGTTTTACGCTTGTGGTCCTGAGCGCTACCAAAAGATGGTGGAGACTTCGCTCAAAAAAGCCCGCGTCAAACAAGAACGCATCCACGTTGAAGCCTTCGAGAAAGTCAGCACGGCCCCACTCGCGGCGGCGTCCAACACCTCTAAGTCATACATTTGGTTAGGTCTGGCATTGCTCATGGGTTTTCTCGTGCAATCCTTTGCGGGGCTTGAATGGTCATGGCTCGCGTCGATGCAAAGTGGTGAATCCTACCAGCGGTGGAGTGGCTTGTTCTTAATGACCTTCATCTTGGTACAGTGGATATTGCCAGCCCTACGACTCGCGAAACGATACCAAGAGGCCGCTCAATTCTATCCTGCGCACAAGTATCTCGGCGCGCTCTCGCCGCTGGTCTTCTATGTCCACTCGATCAAATTTGGTTATGCCTTCTTGGGCTTTTTGAGCATCACTTACTTTCTCAACACCTTCTTGGGATTGTTCAACAAAGAGCTCCTGACGACATCCTCCAACACGACGCTCAAAGAAGGCTTCACTTTCTTTTGGCTGATCACACACATTGTCCTCTCGCTGATGACCCTCTTGTTGATGCTGGTGCATATCTTTTTGGTGTTTGGTTACCAATAATCACAGCTCACAAACAGGCCGATGTGGCCAGGAGTATAGACTATGACATCCAACATGCAACCCGAACGCGCTAGAGTCTGGGGATACATCGTCGGCGGACTGGTGAGTGTGATCTGCATCCTCATTTTGTGGCTCCCCGGCATGGAGGGACTGAAAGCCATCGGACCCCACAACACAGGACACAAAGACTTCCCATGTGCGTCGTGCCACAAGCCCACAAAAGGAATCTTTGTCAGACATAAAAAGGTCGACAACAAGGTCTGTTTAGAGTGCCACCAGCGCAACAATGACCTTCACCCAACGGAGCAATTCCTCAAGCCCAAATTTGCCAAACAGCGCAAGTTGTTTGCACCTCACTTGTGTACTTCATGCCACAAGCAGCACAAGGGTGTGCGCGTAACGATTGAGACCACAGTGTGTCGACACTGTCACCAAGATCTCAAGCCGGAGTTCGACCCCCTCACCCCCACACACGAAGAGTTGGCCAAACAAAAACGCTTCGATACATGTACACGATGCCACGACTTTCACGGGAACCATATTCGGCGACGTCCCAAAAGACTCGAAGATGCCGCGTCAGTAAAAGACATCAAACAATACTTTCTTGGCGGAAAAGACCCATACTCCGACAAAAAACTCCACAACCCCAAGAAACCCAAAAAGTGAATTAAAAAGAAGAGTTCCACAGGCGAAGGCTTCTTCTCTTTTTGTGGAGTCCGTCTTTTCGCCTCTATCTATTTTCTTCTCTGATGACATAACACCAGACAAAAAATCTCACAAAGCCAACGACAAAGAATTCACTCTCCGAGATTGACTTGCTGGAGTCCCAACAAATGTGGTGTTTCAGTGAGTAAAGCTTTTCCTTTATCCGTCACGCCACAAAGAGAGAGAACTTCCAGATTCTTGAAGCGCTTAAAAGAAGAGAGGAATTGGAGATCTTCATCACCACGTCCTCGACGCTGAAATTCTTTGTCTTCGGGTTGACTTGCTCCCTTCAATGGCTCATCTACCGGTATGTAACGCTCTGAAAGATGAAGCTCTCTTACGTCCCCAAGCACAGGAGAATCCAACCATCCTCCGAGAGGATGCTCATAGCCACTCAAATCCAGCGCCACAAGTCGCTTGTTCTCCAAACGTTGGATCGCCTCAAAGAGATACGATAACCCTTGGGGAGTCGAATTTTGATGATGGAGGTAGATTTCATTTTCTTCGCTCGCAGCGAGTTCTTGGACTCTCTGCATCACGTAAAGAGGGTTTGCCCCCACCTCTGCAGGCCTGTACGTTGCAGAGGCCAACAGCTCTTCTTCACTCATCTCGGGATCGACATGGTCCACCCAAAAACACTCATCTTCAAGTTCCCAAGCACCGTCGTAAACCTCTTCGATCCCCTGGATCATGGGAGAACACCACAGCGCAATCATGCCACGAAGCCGTACAGGATTTCCCTCCACATCCAACAGTTGTAAATGTTTGATACGATCGGATGCAGCGAGAAGATAAGCACCTTCATCGGTAATTTGGTTCGAAGAGAGTCTCAAAGACTCCCATTGTTCGACATATGGCGACTTCAGGATCGCACGAAGACCGTTATCATCGATACGATGACCCGAAATATCCACACTCTTCACATGTCTGGCATACGGTGATTGCAATAACGCAAGGATACTTTCATTTCCAAAGGGTTGATTGCTTTTGTCCAGAGAAAGAACGGTACAGCTCTCCAAAAAGGTCGCGTGTGCAAAGGCAATGGCAAGGCTTTTTCCCATCTTCCAAGCGTAGCCCTGTCGCTTGATCGCGTCACAGATAGCATGTGACAATCTCTCTCTATCCTCCACAAGCCACTCACCTTCGACGTCGTCAGCACTGAATTCCCCTCTTGTGTACACATCTACAGAGTAACGAATCATCCTCTCAAACAGCACCGAACGACCAAACACTACAGCATCTTCATACTCCAGTTCGTGAACACGCTCACATTGTATCCTTCTCAGTGATTGCAAAGAAGAAGACTCTGCAAACGCCTTAAGCGCTCCTCCACCAAGTTCGACACCTCGAAGATCGAGCAGCTTAAGTTGGCCTAAGTGAGGGGATTGTGACAAAGCAAACACCCCTTCTTCTCCGACCTCATTCCACCCAAGCCGAAGTGTCTCGACAGATCGCATCCAGGGCGCTTTGCTGAGCGCTTCAATCGCAGCATCATCGATGCTTATTCTCCGATAGGTCCAACGTCTTGAGCAGTGGAAAATGACCGTAACAAGCCAACACTTCTACGTCTTCCCGACCAAGCTGACATCCCCGCAACGTTAGCGTTTCCAAAGAGGAGAACACTCTAGACCTGGCAAATGCCTCACTCCCTCCTTTACCGAGTAGGCAGTAACTCATATTGAGGGATTGCAAACATTGGAAAGATGAGCGTTCAACAAACTCGGCCATCCCTCCTTTTTGGAAATCGTTGGGTGCAGAGATATCGCCAGATAGATCCAGATGATGCAGCTCAACGAACGACAAAGAGTCTGCAAACGCAACAAGAGCGTTGTGATCCATTTGATTTTGGGAGAGATCCAAATACTGAACGTTTGGAAAACAATCTGATTGAATCAGTAATTCGACCCCCTCACGAGACAAAGAACTCTCTGGAAGAGACAAGGTTTTCAGCGCAGGCATCCGCGTCTTAGCGAGTTGCCTTACGTGCTCCAGTTCTTCCCCAAACACAGCTCGCTCCACCACAAAAGAGAGCAATTCACAGCTTTCCAGTACAGAGAGGACTTTCGTGAGATCTTCTGTTTTGATGAAAGACATCAAGGGAACACGAACGCTCCTCACCAAAGACAGCGCGCAAAGAGCGTCTTCGTCAAACATAAAGCCAGCGAGACGTTGATGCATACTGAACAGCTCGGCTTCCCGGCACTCGTCAGGCCAGCTGGACAAAACCTCTTCCGCCCTTGCCACGACCTCCTCGATAGACTCTGTCCCGACCCAAGAAAACAGCGTTGACAGAAGCTGTTCAAAATGCTCCACAGAAGGCTGCAAAAGCAGGATCTCCTGGAGCCTCTTCATATCACCATACTGTTTATCCATGACTCCCCCCTACTCATCGGTGGTTTGTTAGATAGCTTCGCCAAGTGGACTTCACAAGATGTTGCAAAGCTAACCATGGAGACCATCGTTGACAAACAGTGATTTCGAATACAGAGACGCGATAATGGGGTCGGTGTGTTCTTTGCGCTCAGAGGGGTGAGGATGGGGCGGCTGGTTTGCGAGAGGGCAAACCAGGTCCAAATGCAGGAGATTTGAAGTCCAACGAGGCTGCCATTGGTGTCATTTTCCAATGAAGACAACCCCACAAAGAAGACATTTCTGCCCACAGGGAGCTTACAAAAGAGAGTCTACAGTGTGAGTTAAAAACGTTGGTGGGTCGATGAGGAGAGGGTTTGAGCTTATTTGAGGACGATACGTGGTACAGGTGTCCACATGAGGATCTGTTTTTTGTCATGCATCAGGGGAAGGAGTGCCTGGCGAAGGTGGGGATGAAGTTGCATTGCGACTTTCCAGAGTGCGCCTTTGGCGTAGGGAAGCGCCTTATCTTGTGCAGAGGAGATTCCACGTAGCGCCTCAAAGAAGCCTTTGGGACGTGGGTATGTGATGAGTTGAACCTTCCCTTTAAGTCCAGTACGTTTTTTGGCCCACTGGATCGTATCCTGAAGACTTCCGAGCTTGTCGACGAGACCATTTTTCTTGGCTTGTCGTCCGGTCCAGACGCGACCCCCTGCGAGGGCGACCATCTTCTTGTAGGTCATCTTGCGTCCCTTTGCGCCCTTGGTCACAAAGTCAACGTACACTTCATTGAGCATCTTTTGAAGGATGGCACGTTCGGTTTTGTTGAAGGTCTTGAAGGGGGAGAAGATCCCAGAGTTTTTACCGATGGAGACGCTTTGGACGTTGACTCCGAGCTTGTTGAGGGTCTTGCCGAAGACGACCTTTCCACCAAAGACGCCGATGGAGCCTGTGATCGTGGAGGGTTCAGCGACGAGCAGGTCAGCCCCCATCGAGATGTAGTATCCACCGGACGCAGCGACGTTCCCCATGGAGACAAAGAGAGGATATTTTTTCTTGAGTTGCTCAAGTCGCTTCCAGATCAGGTCACTCGCGAGAGCCGAACCACCAGGGCTATTTACGCGCAAGACGATCGCCTTGAGGTTTTTGAGCTTGGCGACTTTGTTAAGGGTCTTGAGCATATTGGAAGAGTAGATCCCTTTGTTGTTGCTGAAGGTTCCAGAGGGCTTGGAGCCATACATGATCGAGCCAGATGCGTAGATCACAGCGATCTTGGGCTTGGTGTTTTTGACCTTGGGTTTCTTGGAAGACCAGATCATAGACATCATGGACCAGAGGCTTGTGGGCTTCTTTTTCTTGCGCTTGGCGTAGTTCTTGACGAACTTGAGGGGGCGCACGTTGATGTCTTTGTTGACAGTGTCGCGCAAAGAGGAGAGATAAGCGATGCTATCGATGAGGCCCATTTTTTTCGCCTGTTGAGGCGTTAGGAGCGCCTGATCGATGGCTTTTTTCACGACCTCTTGTTTGATCTTGCGGCTCTTTGCGATGGTTTCGACCATCTGCCCGTATAGATCAGTGAGCAGCGCGGTGACTTGTTTGCGTTGGCTCTCGGACATGGATTCGCGAAGATAGGGTTCGGGGGCGGTCTTGAAGTCACCAACTGTGACAAAGTCGCCGACGAGTCCGAAGCGGTCCATCATCTTTTTGAAGTAGAGCATTTCAGAGCGGAGACCAGGCAAGAAGAGCATCCCACCGGGCGACATGATCAGCTTCTGACAGCCACTCGCTGCGATGTATCCGGGGGTTGATGCGGTGTCGAGGGTCGCATAGGTTTTTTTGCCAGCAGCTCCAAGGCCAGCGATCGCCTTTCGCAGCTCGGAAGCCTTAGCGAGTCCCATGGAGACGCCACCAAAGCGAAAGACAACGGCTTTGACATAGCTGTCATTTTTTGCCCGCTTGATACGGCGAAGAAGCTTGGCGTATGTTTTCTTTTCGGCGAAAAAACTGACGGAGTCATCGTAATCGGGGTAGGCACCGTAGATTTTGATCACTGCGACTTTGTGGGACTTGACTTCGACTTTCTTTTTGCTGCTGATTCCCCAGAATGCCTGTGCAGGCAATGCCCATGTCATCGCCACAGCCATCAAAAATGAACAAAGCGCTTGTTTCATGAGTAGAACTTCTCCTCTTTTGTAAAAAATGCCAGCGCCTCCCTGCTACATAAACAGAGAAAACTTCCCTTTTTGCCAAAGGGACAAGAGATCCATGGCAAATGCGACGGAGATGTGGATCAAAAATCCGCTCCATACAGACATCGTACGCAACGACAAGATGCCAAGTGCGATCCCCGCGATGACTGCACCCAGTGTTTCAGCCATTGGTTTCCCAAAGTGAATCATGCAGTACGGCACAGCCGAGAACAAAATAGCGTGCGCACCCACATGGCGTTTCAGGCCGTGCAGGATATAGCCTCGAAAGAAAAACTCCAGACAAAAGAACTGTATTCCATAAAATGTCCACCAAAGCCCAAGATCGATCAGGCTACGAGAGGCCTTGTGATAAAATGGGTACGTCCTTTGAAAGGATTGTGTGTACGATACGAAAATCACCGCAGGTAGCACAATCAAGAACAACATCACATAGATCCACAGGTGGTCTGTCATGCCCTTGAGCTTCAATCCGTAACGGTCAAAACGATCGCCTGGTGTCAAGATGATAATCATGGCCGGCAACAACAAGTAGCCCGCTGAACAGCTCAATGACCAAAAGACATGGCGATAGACCGCGGAGTACTGTGTGTCTGTTGGTAAGACCGCAAGAAACCAACGGTACAAAAAGGATCCACTGTGTCCGTAGTATTCCATCAAGGTGAGGACAACAGCGACCCAACACATCAAAAACAACGCACCAAAACTGAACTTGTTACGTGCGTCCTTGTCCAGCTCACGCTGAATGATATACATCTGCTCAACAAACAAACCGTTCCACAAGGAAACCAGCCAACGTCCTAAGCTAACCAATGCCAACTCCTTTATCGTCATGAGAGAGAAATTCTTGTAAGAAGATCACCGCGATATAGCATATACTCGCGATCATTTGATGCCATAGAGAGATGTGTCGGAGTATCCCTTGAATGGGGCACGACGTCAAGGACAACCACTCCGTCACCCGAGCAAAAAGACACTACCGAAAGAAAAGCCGGAGAAGATCGAAACTTTGTTGAAGGCGCTGGTTTCCTAGAATCTGTGTCAAGAGCTTGATTCAAAACGTGGAGTGTGGCACCAATAAGAGCTATACAAGAGATGCAACATTCTTTTTATGATGTTCAAGCCAAAAGCAAAAAGGCGGTTTGATGAAATCAGCGATTCGTTTTTTATTGTGTTTTTCGATATGTTCGGCATGTATTTTCGTTTCGTGTGTGTACGATGTAGATCTGACCAAAGGTCGCTACGCCTGTACAACAGCGGCAGATTGCCCCACTGACTACACCTGCGTCAACCAACTCTGTGTTGCACCAGGGACGCAACCTTGCGATGGAGGTAGCTGTACAGACAACACACCCGACACCAGCACGAGTTGCAATACACACACTGATTGTCAGGCCACACAGACCTGCCGCCCGCCACTCAATGGTGCGACCAACGGTGCCTGTGTCCCCCGCTGTAACCCTGTCACACAAGTCGGCTGTGAAGCCGATGAGGTCTGTGTCGTTTGGTATGGTAGAGGCTACTGCACCGCCAAAAGAGGCGCAAAACGTGAAGGCAACCTCTGCACACAAGAGCTCGATTGTGAACTTCACTTGTACTGTCGCCCCGTCAAAGGCTACCCCAATATCCGCCGCTGCGCTGGGATGTGTGCCCTCAACGTAGGTTGCAGCAAGGAAGGCCAAAGCTGTCTGCCTCTCCGCCCTGAAGATGATCCCATTGGCTACTGTGAGCCTGTCCCAACCAAGGTAGGCGAAGACCAAATTTGTAGCGGCGACATTATCTGTGAAGATGGCTTACTCTGCACACGTAGAGAAGGCGACACGACCCCCAAGTGCTACAAAAACTGATCCTCACATAATCCTCCACACCAAGCAATTGACTCTGCTCCAGGGGCAATTGCACTTGTGTCTCCGCAAACTCCCCTGACCATCCCGTATTCTCCACTTCCTCTCCGACCTTCGGAGAAGGCAAGGGGGAGGCTTTATACCGTATACACGGGGGAAACTAGATTTCTGATCCAGGGGCAGTTGCACTTGTGTCTTCGCAAAATGCACCCGAATGTACGACACAATCCCTCATGACAATACAGATACTGCAAGCAGTATCCTCTCAACGCTCGATTGCTCGGACAACATATGCGGTTGTCATTTGCTTCATTCACTTTGCAACCACCCCTTCTACAAACCTCTCCA
>MDTD01155643.1_pt1 | contig 34978 bp, 35 predicted proteins | sample 811221 | NCBI WGS metagenome assembly MDTD01 (sample SAMN05326646, study PRJNA326480) | marine metagenome | isolation source: seawater | place: Pacific Ocean: South West | collected 2011
GACCCGACCCACGGCGATCGGAGGATTGCCGACGGTCACGAGCGGCTCCGACGCGTCACTTTCCCCGTCGGCGCCGGCGTCGGCGTCCCCGGCGCCGGCGCCGGCGTCGTCTCGCACCGGCACCAGCTCTCCGCACACCGCGAGTCGCTTACGGTTCTCGGTGACCGAGATCCGCGGGGTCAGCGCCTCCCCGTCAAGCCGCACCGGATGCTGCGCTTTGCCGGGCGAGACGAGCGCAACGCCCGCCGCCTCGAGATCGGTCAACAGCGACCAGAGCGTTCGCGAGGGCAGCCGGTCGAGCTGCATCCATTCGTCGTCGCGATAGGCGTAGCCCCACGAGTTCGCGGCGGGGTCGAGAACGTCGAGTTCGATCAGCAGCGCGAGGGCTGCGGGATCCGCCTGCAACCCGTCGAGGTGCCCCCAGCGAGCCTGGCCCTTGATCCATGCGCCCCGCGCACCCCGCATCCCGGGCCGGGCCACGAGCCTCGGCTGCTGCGGAGCTCTGCTCCAGCGCGTCGCGCGCGGTGTCTGCAGGGCGACGAACAGGCACAGTTCGACGGCGGCCGCATCGGATGCCGGCAGCAGCCCGTCGAGCGAGCGTTGCCACGGTGGGGTTCTGTCGCGGGGCGGGGATGACTGGCCTTTCGATGCTCTCGCGCCCGAGTCCGTCCCGGCATCCGAGACGGCAAGCAGCACGGCAGCGACGTGCGCGCAGTGCGGGGCGTGCTCGCAACTGCAGTAGGCGCTCATCGACCCACGCGCAGGCTCAATGACGGCCGAGACGACCATGACCTCATCGCCCCCGTGGCCGCGATCGCGCACGACGGCATCGACCGAGGTTCGCGTGTTGTCGGCATCCAGGTCGACGATCGTGACCCGCCCTGCCGCGTTCAGCGCCCATGCGCGGTCGTAGTTCGCACCCCCGAGTGATCGGGCAACCTCATGCCAGTAGTCCACGAATCCATCGTTGCAGCCGTCGCCGACATCCCGAACTCGGCCGACGCCGACTCGCTGACAACCGAGTTCTTCGGAGCGTTGTGGAGGAAAGGCTCCTCATCGTCCTGCGCGCAGCACAGCGGACGCCGTGCGCCAGCGTGTCGCGAGTCTAGGAGTCCAGCGCGCGCTTGATGAGAGCCGACACGTCGCGGTCGAGGTTGTCGATCCGGTGCTCGAGCGCGCTGAAGCGCACGTCGACCGCCGCGAACCGCGCATTCATCTCCCCCTGCAGCCCGTCGATACGCCCACTCAGCGCGTCGATTCGCCCGTTGACCTCACCGCCCAGTGCGTCGATCCGCCCAGAGAGCTCGCCCCGCAATCCGTGGATCGCGGCAGTCGTCGTGCGATTGGTGAGTGTGACGATCACCGTCGTGCCTCCCAGCATGACAGTCGTAAGCGCGGCGATGTAGAGCCAGTTCTCTGGGTCCACGAGCGAGATCACCCCTTCATTGTGCGACGTCGCGAGAGGTATCACCTGACGCAGGCGCGAGGCGCGGTGCCAGGCCAGCGGCGAGCGCGTAGACCCGATCGTCCAGCCTCGACACGCGGTCGTCGAGCCGTGAGAGACGCTCGTCGATGCGGTTCAGGTCGGTCTTAAACTCAGCCTTCAATTCGGCCAACTCCGCCTTCAGCTCGGCCTTCACCTCCGCGCGGGTGCGACGCGCCGACGCGGTCACGGTTGTCGCGAGGCCCACGATGCCGACAGCGAGTGCAACGATCACGCCCAGTGTGTCTATGCCCACGGTGACCTCCATGTTCTCCAGTGTGCGCCTTATCGGCGCAGGTAGCTAGAACCGTAAGCGAGCGCGCACCCCACGGCGCACGATCAAGCGCGGGCGCCACACGACGGTCGCCGTCGCCTACTGGGGAGGAACCGACCGGAATCGGACGTGCGATCTGCACCGAACCATGCCTGAGCACCTCACGGGCGAACTGCCGCGCGACATCGCTCATCTCGCCGCGATCGGTACGTTCCCGGGGTCCGTCCCAGAGGTTCTCGAGCACGGTTCGCACGCCCTCTTCATACAGCTCGGATGCCTCGACCGGCCCGTCGCCGCGACGGATGCCGCAACTCCCGCCTCGCGCAGCGCGAACCGCAGATCCGCCAGCTCGTCGTTGATCTCACTCGGGTCGAACCGGGCGGGATCACCCTGGATTTCGATCAGCTCTGCGCCTTCGAGGCCGCGGCTGTCTTCGGGCGGGGCTGCCCGGCGTCCGTCGACGCACACCGCCAGCGGCACGGGATCGAGGTATAGGCCGCAAATCCACGAGTTATGTGTCGCGAAACGACGAGTTGAGCTAGCTACGTGCTCGGCACGGCTCAGCAGAGCGCTGCGTTCGGCGACCGGCTGGGGGGCCTGCCGGTCTCGTCTCTGTGGGAACGTGCCCCCACCCTCTGACGCGTGATCCGAGCGGTGACGTCAGTAATGGTCTCGTGCTTGGAGGATCACGATGTGGTCGTCGGTGACGTAATAGACGAGTCGATTCTTCTCGTCGATCCGCCGAGACCAGGAGCCCGACAGCACGTGGCGGAGCTGCTCGGGTTTGCCGACGCCGTCGAACGGATCGCGAAGGACTGCGGCGATGAGCGTGTTGATCCGCTTCAGCGTCTTGCGATCCTGCGCCTGCCAGTACACGCAGTCCTCCCACCCGTTCGGGTCGAAGACAAGCGCGCGGGTCACGGATCGACGAGGTCGTGCTGCTCGAACTCGCCGCGACGCGCGCGCTCGACCGCCTCGAGCAGCCGCTCGGCGTTAGCGGGATTTCGAAGAAGATACGCGGTTTCAGTGAGAGCGTCGTAATCGTCCTTGGACATGATCACGGCATTGCCACGGCGGGAGACGACCTCCACCGTCGTGTGATCGTCGTTGACCTGCTGGATGAGTCCGAACAGGCTCTTTCGCGCTTCGGTCGCCGTGATCGCGGACACGGGAACACCTCCGAGTGAGTAGTACGTAAAACGGTACCACTCTGGAGATTGGTCTGGCGTCGGGAGCGACGAACGCAGATTACTCGTCGCGCGGAGCCTCGCGCGCGGGCGCAAGTCGCGGCGCGAGACCCGCCGCGAGCGCATAGACCCGGTCATCAAGCCGAGACACCCGGTCGTCAAGCCGAGACACCCGGTCGTCAAGCTGCGAAAGTCGGTCGTCGAGGCGAGAGATCTCCGTCGCGAACTCGGCCTTCAGCTCGACGCGAGTGCGTCGCGCAGACGCCGTCACGGTCGTCGCCAGCCCGACGATGCCCACGGCGAGCGCAACGAGCACGGCGAGTGTGTCCATCCCCACGACGACCTCCATGTTCTCCAGTGTGCGCCGGATCAGCGCGCGTATCCATGGATGAGTTCGAGTTCGGCGCGCAGGTGGTGTGGATCAGGAACATCCATCGGTACCGCAGCCAGGATGCCTGCGACGATCGCGGCCTTCGGTTCGAGGCTCGAGGGGTAGGCGACATCGATCGCGCGACGCACCAGAGAAGCGACGGAGACGCCCCGCTGGGCAGCGATTCGTCCAAGCCTTTCACGCTGCTCGGTCTCAATGAGCACCTGAAGCCGCTCGGTCTTCATGCCCATACTGTAGTCGGCGCATGTATCCGGACGTCGGGGCGTTCAGGCGAGGGCTGGTCTGCCGCGCTGCGGGCGCGCCTCCACTTCCCGCGTGATGGCAGTCACCCATTCCCTGCGCCAGCGACGAATCTGCTCGCGTTGCTTCTTGTTGGCGCCAGAGCGGGGGCCCAGGAGATCGAATGCCGCATCGACATAACCCACGAGCTCCTCCTGCGGGCTGGCCGATGCACGCGCGAGTATGCGACACGCCGAGGACGCGTCGACGCCTGTCTCGAGCAGGCGCAGAATCTCCCTTGCGTCCTTGAAGCCCTTTTCGGTGTCAGGCCTATCGAGCAGTGCGGCCATCTTCGAGATCGTGTGGGCGTCGATCGTGAGCAGACGCCATTTGCCTTGGCCGAGGTCTTCTGTGTGGTCGGCGAGAACCTCGACCCGTAGACGGAGCTTTCCGCCGAGCTCGGACTGGTGTGGAATGTACACATCGACGTGGACACCCTCGACTTCACCGCGCCACTTTGTTCCTTGCAGATGGCTGGACTCCGACAGCTCCGACAAGGCGCCTCTGACCTTCTCCCGCACCTCATGTGAGCCGATGATCAGGTCGATGTCACGGCTGATATCACCGCCGACTCGCGCGAACGTCGCCCACCCTCCGATAAGGATCGAAGGCTCGAGTTCGTGGCCCAGGTAGTCCAGGACGAACCTCAGATGTCCCTCGTCATCCAGTGGCACCTCAGCCAACGCGTTCCTCCGCCCGCGCCCAGTCGTCAATCGCGAACCACTCCCGCCACAGGGCGCGACGGAACTCGCTAGCCTGCCAGCCCGGCTGGGCGAAGAGATCCGCGTAAGTCTGCGCGGCACTGGTGAACCCGTCGCCCCACCTCGCGAGCGTGCGCTGATCAACCGTGATCACGCGCGCATCGTCACCAGGCGGAAGTCCATTGAGATCCGTATCGAAGGGCACGTAGACCATTGCGATTCCGTGATCCGCGATGAGATTGCGACCACCGAGGTGATGAGCAGCTGCACGAGTACCCCCAATCGCATACTCAGGCGCACGCGCGACGAGGTCCTGGGCCGCGGCGAACTCGGTTCCGCGTGCACCCGCGAGTGTTCGAGCTGCCGCGAGCAGCATAAGGACGCGTTCCGGATCCGACACACTGAAGCCTCCACCGAGGTGTTTCGTCACCGCACCGATCGCAGTCGGGCGAGACAAGGCTTTGTAGGTGATCTTCTCTCCGACGCCGGCTTCCCACGCGAGGTCACCGGCGTTCTTCCATTGCCTCCGCCCGGCGAGGGCAGCATCGACCATCGCTCGCCAGACGGCATCGGTTTCGCGCATCGCTTTCCTCCCCGTTGATTCTACTCAGTAGTAGAATCAAGAATCCACCTATTGGTGGAATCGAGAATCGACCGAGAAGTAGAATCGCGGATCGCCTGGCTCGATCTTCCTGGCCATCATCCTTTCTTCCTCAAAGGGTAGACTTCCACCGTGGCTCTCAACATCAAGGACCCCGAGGCCGATCGCCTGGTGCGGGCTCTGGCTGACGCAACGGGCGAGAGCATCACGGTTGCCGCGCGGCGGGCGTTCGCCGAACGCCTTGACCGCATCAGGGCACAGGCCACGGCACCTGACGTGCAGGCCGACCTCGAGGCGATCATCTCCCGAGGGCGCGATCGGGCAACCCTGGATCCGCGGCCGGCCGACGAAATCCTCGGCTACGACGAGCACGGCCTGCCCCGATGACGATCGCACTCGACACGTCGGCGTTGCTGGCCATCGTCCTTGGCGAAGAGGATGCATCGCATTTCGCCCGGGTGATCGCCGAGAACGTCGGCGATCTGCACGTGAGCGCTGCCACCCTCGTGGAAGCGATGATCGTGGCCGAAGCGCGCCAGGGGCCAGCAGCTACCCAGGATCTCGAAGCCCTCATCTCTCGCGCTCGCGTCACAGTCGCACCCTTCGACACTGCTCAGGCATCGATCGCAACGGCAGCGTGGCGGCGCTTCGGCAAGGGTCGCCACGCCGCATCACTGAACATGGGCGACTGCTACTCATATGCGCTCGCCCGCAGCCTGGGCGCGGCACTGCTGTTCAAGGGTGACGACTTCGCGCAGACCGACATCGGCGCTGCGATCTGAGAGGTGCATTGCGACGCCTTGCCGCTGGCGCACACGCCGCTCCTTCCCGCTGTCGAAGAGATGGCAGCGGCAAGGAGCGCTGCTGTGACGTGACGCCCCATCCCGGACCCGCGGGCGGTAGCGAGCGAACGCGCTTCACACAAGGCCCTCGGGGAGAGGCCAACCGACCTCATACTGTCGCGATCAGCGGCCCGGCGAGATCGGATGGGAGACGGCAGTGGGTGGTGATCGCTATGTGGAGGCGTTCCGGACGATCCTCACCGGCAAGAACGTGAGGTTCCGCTGGACGGAGATCCTCTTCGTGGGCATCCGCGTGTTCGGCTAGCTGGCGCTGCTGTTCGTCGTGCTCCCGCCGCTGATGGCCATCTCGTTCGTGCTGGTGCAGGCCGCCGTGTTCGGCTTTCTGCTCGCCGGGGCGTTCTCGCCGAACCACATCGGGATGCCGACCGCTCCCGCACGACGCCGATATCGACTTCCTGCGACGCCAGGTCCGCATGTCGCGCAACGTCCGGGGAGGACCGCATGTGCACTTCCTCAAGGGGGGCCTCGAGTACCAGATCGAGCATCACCTCTTCCCTCGGGCGCCGCGTCCGAATCTTCCCGCCCTGCAGAAACTGGTGCGAGCGCATCAACCCGACCACGTGCAGCGCGTCCGGTACCTGTGGGCGTCGGGCGCCGAGCGCGTTCGCGAACCGCGACGAGGACGGCGGATTCGTCAGGGTTCTCGACGAGAACCCCCCGCAGCCCGAATGGGCCGCCGCTCGGGAGGCCGAAGAGCTGTGCCCGTCCGCGACGATCCGGCTCCAGGAGGACTGAACCGCGGACGACGCATCGTCCGGGCGACACTGGCCCGGATCGTTACCGCGAGTTCGATGACTCCCGTTGCCCGGACGACGAGCGCCCGACGAGGTCGGCAACCATTCGGTCGATGGCTTCGGGTGAGAGGAGTTCGTCGATGACCATGAGCGCTGCTCCGCGGACGCCGGCATCGATGCCGCCGCGAGCCGGCACAATGTTCAGGTATTGGGTGGACAGGGGGATAGACCGCTTGTACACGACTTCCCGCACGCCGGCGATGATCTCTTGCACGAGCACGCCGAGGCGACCGCCGACGACGACCGTCGAGGGGTTGAGCAGGCTCACACACATGGCCGCGACCTCGCCGATGGCTCGCCCCGCGTCTCGGGCCGCGGCGATGGCGACGGGGTCCCCGATCCGGATGCGCTCCGCGACGGCGCCCGGCGGCACCCTCTCGCCGGAAGCAGCTGAAAGCTCCTGCGCGATCGCGGGGGCGCTGGCGATCGCTTCGAGATCACGTTCGTCCAGCGAGTAGTGCGGAACCTGCACGTGACCGATGTCTCCCGCCGATCCCTGCGCTCCACGCTGCAGACTGCCACCCGAGATCACACCCGCTCCGATGCCCGTGGACACCTTGATGAACAGCAGGTCGTCAACGTCGGGCCAGGATGTCGCCCGTTCACCGATCGCGAGGACGTTCACGTCGTTGTCCACGAACGTCGGCACATCGATCCGCTCCCGAACGAATGCCGGGATGTCGAATCCATCCCACCCCGGCATGATGGGCGGACGGATCGGCCTGCCTGTCGAGTGCTGCACCGGACCCGGCACCCCGATCCCGACGCCGAGCACCGTGCTCGGGTCGACATCGAGATCGGCGAGCAGCCGTTGGGCAGCCTCGATCACCCAGTCGAGCGTGGCCTGGGGGCCAGCGGCGATATCGAGCTCGCGGCGCTCGGTGATGCGCACCTCCCCGCGAAGATCGGTGATTCCGACGACACCATGGGTAGCGCCGAGGTCGACCGCGACGACCGTGCGCGCCGATGCGTCGAACGCGACGCGGGACGCGGGTCTTCCGCCTGACGACGCTGCGTTTCCGAGCGATGAGACCAGGCCGATCTCCTGCAGCGCCGCGAGACGGACAACGACGGTCGTGCGCGCGAGTCCCGTCTCGTCGACGAGCTCCCCCCGGGTGCGGGGGCTCCCATCGCGGAGGATCCGAAAGAGGTCGCCGGCCCCGACCGTACCCATCTCCGCTCCCTTGTCTCTTCGATGCCGCATCAGAGAATGCAGAAATCATGTCATTGCGTCTTGAGAAGGTCAAAGTGCGGAACTTTATAGCTCTTACGGTATCTACTATTGACTTGAAAAAGTCATAAGTGCTAACGTCGCTGCGACGATCCCCTACGAGGAGGTAGACAGCCATGAAGCTCGCGTTCGAGATGAATGCCTGGGGCGGTGTGGTCGGCACTCCCGGCGCCGTGACCGACATCGGGTCCGGTTTCTATGTGACTCCGGGCGATGTGACGGTGGGTCTCGACGCGGCGGCTGCCGCCGGTTTCGCCGGCTTCGAACTGTTCGACGGCAACCTGCTCCCCTTCGAGGACGACATGCAGACGCTTCGCGCGGCTGCGGCCGACCGCGGGCTCACCCCCGTAGGCGTGTACTCGGGCGGACACTTCATCTACCGCGACGCGCACGCCGACGAGTTGGCGCGGTTCACGCGTTCGATCGCGCTCGCCTCGTCGCTGGGCGCCCGGCACTTCGTGCTCGGCGGCGGCGCGATCCGTCACACCGGCCGCCAGGAGGCCGACTACGAGATCATGGCCTCGCTGCTCGACGAGGTCGCTCGCCGGGCCGAGGATGCCGGGCTCATCCCCAGCTACCACCCGCACCTGGGCAGCATCGCCGAGAGTCCCGATCAGATCGATGCGCTGTTCGGGGCGAGCTCGATCGGGCTGTGCGCCGACGTCGCGCACATCGCAGGAGGGGGCGGCGATGCCGTTGCGGTCATCCAGCGCTATGCCGACCGCCTCGTCAACGTCCACCTGAAAGACCTCGACGCCGAGGCGGGCAGCTTCATGCCCCTCGGCGAGGGCGACCTGCCGATGAGCGCGATCATCCGGGCGGTCGTGGATGCCGGGTATGACGACTGGATCACGGTCGAGCTCGACGGCTACGCCGGCGACGCGAGCGCGGCCGCGAAGCGAAGCTTCGAGTTCCTCTCCTCCGAGGGGCTCGTTTCCTGATCCGTCGGGTCGGGAACGTCTCGGAACGCCAGGGACGAGACGGCTTCCGGAGCCAAGGCGGTTCCGGAGGAGGGGACGAAGCACCATTCGTCCCTCAATCACACGCAAGGGAGCACGTGACCATGCACATCAAGAAGTCACTCGTGGCGGCCATGGCCGTCGTGGGCGTCCTCGCCTTCGCCGGATGCACTCCGGCCGGCGGCGGGGACTCGGGCTCGGACGTCGATCCTGCGATCGCCGCAGAGATCGATGCCGCGCTGCAGGAGATCACGGGCCAGGTGCTGAGCACCGGCCCCAACGGCGAGGAGCCGGCACCGGCGTCCGAGGCTGTCGTCACCGACGAGCAGGCGGCCCAGGTCGCCGAGATGGGGCTCACCGCGGCCATTGTCATGCACTACGGCGGCAACGACTGGGCCAACGCCCAGATCGCGGGCCTGAACGCGGAGTTCGAGCGCCTCGGCATCGAGGTCATCGCCACCACGGATGCCGGGTTCGACCCGGCCAAGCAGGTGTCCGACATCGAGACCGTTCTGGCCCAGAACCCCGACATCATCGTCTCGATCCCGACCGACACGGTCGCGACCGCAAGCGCATACCGCAAGGCCGCGGAGCAGGGCGTCAAGCTCGTCTTCATGGACAACGTCCCCGAGGGCTTCACCCCCGGCGTCGACTACGTCTCGATGGTGTCGGCCGACAACTACGGCAACGGCGTGACCTCCGCCTACCTGCTGGCGCGGGCACTGGGCGGCCAGGGCAAGATCGGTGCGATCTACCACGAGGCGGACTTCTTCGTGACCCAGCAGCGCTACGACGGCTTCGTCGACACGATCACCGAGCAGTTCCCCGACATCGAGATCGTTGAGCAGCAGGGCATCGCCGGTCCCGACTTCGCCGGTGATGCGCAGGCGGCGACCACAGCGATGCTCACCAAGCACGCCGACCTCGACGGCATCTGGGCCGTCTGGGACGTCCCCGCCGAGGGTGTCATGGCTGCCGCTCGCGAGAACGGCCGCACCGACATCAAGATCGCGACCGAGGACCTCGGGACCAACGTGGCGATCGCTCTCGCCGAAAACGAGATGATCGTCGGTCTGGGTGCCCAGTTGCCCTACGACCAGGGCGTCGCTGAGGCGGGTCTGGCAGCCCTGTCGATCCTTGGCATCGAGGTGCCGCCGTACGTCGCACTGAGCTCGCTGCCGGTCGACCACGCGAACGTCCTCGAGGCGTGGGAGCTCGTGTACCACTCGGCTCCGCCGGCTTCGGTCACCGACGCATACGTCGACTGACCCAATCCCTTCCGGGGGTGGATGCCGCCCGCATCCACCCCCACCATCCTTCTTCCTCTCACTGACCCCCTGACATCGGAGACGACATGCAAGACATCAAGATCGCCATGATCGGCGGCGGGTTCATGGGCAAGGCCCACTCGCTCGCGTACTCAGCCATGCCCATGTTCTTCTGGCCGGCCCCGGCACGCCCCGTCAAGCACGTCGTCGTCGACGCCACCGAGGACCTGGCGCGCACCGCTGCGGACCGCTACGGCTGGAACACGTCGTCCAGTTCGTGGGAGGCCGTGATCAACGACCCCGAGGTCGACCTCGTCGACATCGCGACCCCCAACAACCTGCACGCCGAGATCGCGATCGCCGCCGCCGAGGCGGGCAAGCACGTGATCTGCGAGAAGCCCCTCGCGCCCACTTCCGCTGAGGCGCTACAGATGCTCGAAGCAGTTGAGCGCGCCGGTGTCGTCAGCGCCGTCGCCTTCAACTACCGTCGCACCCCGGCTGTCGCACTGGCCAAGAAGTACATCGACGAGGGCGCGATCGGTCGCATCCTGAATTTCCGCGGCACGTATCTGCAGGACTGGAGCGCCGACCCCGACTCGCCGCTGAGCTGGCGCTTCCAGAAGAAGATCGCCGGATCGGGTGCGGTGGGCGACATCGGCAGCCACGTCGTCGACATCGCCCGGTATCTCGTCGGCGAGATCTCCGCGGTGAACTCGATCACCTCGACCTACATCGCAGAGCGCCCGCTGCAGACCAGCGGTTTCGACGCTCTCGGCGGTGCGTCGAGGTCCGATGGGCCCCGCGGTGCGGTGGATGTCGACGACGAGGCCATCTCACTGGTCCGCTTCCACAACGGTGCCGTGGGCTCGATCGAGGCGACGCGCAACGCGTGGGGTCGGAACAATTTCATCACCTTCGAGATCCACGGCACCGAGGGCTCGATCTTCTTCAACTACGAGAACCGTGACGAGCTGCAGGTCGCGTTCAAGAGCGACCCAGCCGACCGCCGCGGCTTCCGCACCGTCTACACGGGACCGAACACGCCTTACGGTGAGGCCCTGTGGCCCATCCCCGCGCTGGGCATCGGGTACGGCGAGACGAAGATCATCGAAGCCCACGACGTCATCAAGGCGATCGTCGACGGCAGCCGGGTGCGTCCCGACTTCGCCGACGGCTACGCCGCAGCATTGGTCGACGACGCGATCCTCGAGTCGGGCCAGTCGGGCGAATGGGTGAAGATTCCTGCGCGCGACGGCGGCGATGTCTGATTCGTCCGCACCCGCGGTGCGGATGCGCCGCATCGTCAAGAGCTTCGGGCCCGTCGAGGTGCTCAAGGAGGTCGATCTCGACATCCATGCGGGTGAGGTTCACGCTCTGGCGGGCGAGAACGGTGCGGGCAAGTCGACCCTCATGAAGGTGCTGCAGGGCGTGCATCCGATCACCTCCGGTGAGATCGAGGTCAACGGCGAGCCGGTGAAGATCCGCAACCCCGCGGATGCCGAGAGGGTCGGGATCGGCATGGTGTTCCAGGAGTTCAGTCTCGTGCCGTCGATGACGGTCGCGCAGAACATCTTCTTGAACCGGGAGCTGCGCTCCAAGCTGGGCCTCATCGACGACCGCGCCGCCGAGCGCGAGGCTGCGCGGATCTTCGCCGACCTGGGCGTGAGCATCGACCCGGCGGCCCGTGTCGAGACTCTCGGCACCGCGTACTGGCAGCTGGTCGAGATCGCGAAAGCAGTGGCCAAGAACGCCACCGTGCTCGTGATGGACGAGCCGACCGCAAGCCTGGCCAGCCACGAGGTGGAGCGCTTGTTCGAGCTCATCGAACGGCTGACGGCTCGTGGGATCGCGATCGTTTACATCTCGCACCGCATGGACGAGATCCGCCGCGTCGCCCAGCGCATCACGGTGCTGCGCGATGGGCGGGTGGTCCTCAGCGACCGCGTGGCCGACGTCGAGGTGGCGCAGATCATCGAGGCGATCATCGGCCGGCGTCTGGCGAGCGACCTCGTCTACCGTGAGCGCGAGCGCGGCGTCGACGATCGCGTGATCCTCGCCGCCGAGCACGTCGCCAGCGACACGGGCCTCGTGGATGTCGACGTGACGGTGCGTGCGGGCGAGATCGTCGGTCTCGCGGGCCTCATGGGGAGCGGTCGCACCGAGTTCGCCCGGGTCATCGCGGGCATCGATCGACCGTCGTCGGGCACCATCCGGATCGACGGGCGGACGGTCAGCTTCCGCAGCGCGCTTGCGGCGCAGCGGGCCGGCATCGCCCTGATCCCCGAGGACCGCCGCGAACAGGGCCTCGTGCTCGAACATTCGGTCTCGGCGAACCTCATGCTGCCGGTCCTCGACCGCCTCATGGCGGGAATCCTGGTGAGCACGGCACGGATGCGCGCCATGACGCAGGACCTCGTCGAGCGCTTCTCGGTCAAGACAGCCGACCCGTACGCTCCCGTGAACCTGCTCTCGGGCGGCAACCAACAGAAGGTCGTCGTCGCGAAGTGGATCAACACCGATCCGAAGCTGCTCGTCATGGACGAGCCGACGGCGGGCGTCGACATCGGCACCAAGACCGAGATCCTCGACATCGTGCGCGACTACGCCTCGCAGGGCAACGCCGTGCTGTTCATCTCTTCCGAGCTTCCCGAGCTGCTGGCCGTCGCCGACCGTGTCGTCGTCCTACGCGGCGGGCGCACGGATCGCGAACTCACTCGCTCGCAGATCAGCAGCGAAGAACAACTCCAACTCATCATCCAAGGAGAAGCCGCATGAGCACCTCTGTGACCGCCGAGAACACCTCGATGCGGCGGCGTCTGACCGCACGCATGGACTGGCGCAGCAACATCATCTACATCGCGTTCGTCGTGGTGTTCATCCTCTTCGCCGTGATGCTCGGCAACGACGGATTCCTATCAGGCAACAACCTGCTCAACATCGCCCGGCAGACCGCGACGATCTCGATCATGGCGATCGCGATGACGTTCGTCATCGCTGCCGCCGAGATCGACCTGAGCGTCGGCTCGATCGCGGGCTTGAGCTCGGTGGTGACGGCGATCACTGTGACCAACTTCGGGCTGGTGCCCGGCATCCTGGCGGGGCTCGCCTCGGGTGCGGTCATCGGCGCCGTCAACGGTGGCCTGGTCGCTCTGCTGAACATCCCCTCCTTCTTGGTGACCCTGGGCATGCTCGGGTTGGCGGCCGGTATCGCGCAGTGGATCACGGGCTCGGCCCCGCAACCGATCACCGACGACGTGTACGTGATGATCTTCGGCGGCGGCGACTTCGGCCCGGTCCCGGGTCTGCTGGTGTGGACCGCCGTGATCGTCGCGCTCGGATGGGTCATCATGAACCGCTCGCGCTACGGTCGCAAGGTGCTCGCGACCGGCGGCAACCCGACCGCGGCACGCTTCACCGGCATCAACACAGCGCGCATCAAGTTCACGGTGCTGCTCGTGTCGGGTATCGTCGCCGCGTTCGCGGGGATGCTGTACGCGGGGCGCCTCGAGTCTGGCCGTTTCCAGTGGGGCCAGGGCGATGAGCTCACGGTGATCGCCGCGGTGATCCTCGGCGGCACGAGCCTGTTCGGCGGTCGCGGGGCGATCATCGGCACCCTGTTCGGTTCGCTGTTCATGGGCCTGGTCAACAACGGCCTGATCCTTGCGGGGCTCGATGTGGCTCAGCAGCAGGTGGTTCGTGGCGCGATCATCATCGCGGCCGTCGCCCTCTCGAGAAAGAAGTAGCGCGATGGAGCCGATTCGCAGCGGGATCATCGGTACCGGGTTCATGGGTCGCGCGCACGCGCGAGCAGTGCGGTCGGCCGGCGGCACGGTCGTCGCGTTCGCTGGACGCGATCAGGACCGGACACGGGCTACCGCCCAGGCCGAGGGCGTGCGGCGGGTCCTGACCCCCCAAGAACTCATCGACGACCCCGACGTCGATCTCGTGCACGTGTGCACCCCGAACGCCTTCCACGTGAAGTACGCCGAGGCGGCGATCGCGGCGGGCAAGCATGTGATCTGCGAGAAACCGTTGGCGTTGTCGCTGGCTGATGCGCAGCGCCTGCAGGATGCCGCAGACGCCGCCGGTGTCGTGCACGCCGTGCCGTTCGTCTACCGCTTCTACCCGACCGTGCGAGAGGCCCGTTCGCGGATCGCGGCCGGCGATGAGCGCATCTGGCTGGCGCACGGCCACTATCTGCAGGACTGGATGTCGGACCGTTCGAGCACGAACTGGCGTCTGGCAGATGGGGCGTCGCGCGCGTTCGCCGACATCGGTGTGCACTGGTGCGACCTGTTCGAGTTCGTTAGCGGGCACCGCATCGTGCGGCTCATCGCAACCCGCTCGCGGCTGCACGATTCGCGGATCTCGGCCGAGGGCGAGGTTCCGGTCCTCACCGAGGACGGCGTGACGATGCTGTTCGAGACCGATCGCGGCGCATCCGGGTCGCTCGTGGTGTCTCAGGCCACACCGGGTCGCAAGAACCGCCTGTGGCTGTCGATCGACGGGGAGACGCAGTCGTACGCGTTCGATCAAGAGAACCCGAACGATCTGTGGATCGGCGCGCGTGAGCAGGTCACGATCGTTCCGAAGGGTGACGAGACGTCGGCGGATGCCCGCGGACTGGATCCGTATCTGCTGGTTCCCTCGGGCCATCCGCAGGGGTACCTTGACTGTTTCGGGCTGTTTCTCGCCGACGTGCACCGCAGCATCCGTGGTGAGCGCGTCGAGGGGCTGCCCTCGTTTGCCGACGGGGTGCGCGCAGCCCGTCTCACCGAAGCCGTGATCGCCTCGTCGGAGTCGGGCGATTGGGCTCACGCCACGGACTCCGCCCGCCGGGAGGCGAACGCAGCATGACATCGACGCACGAGGCACGGCATCCGGTCACCCTGTTCACGGGCCAGTGGGCGGATCTTCCCTTCGACGAGGTCGCGAGGCGTGCGGCGGAGTGGGGCTATGACGGGCTCGAGATCGCCGCGTCGGGTGACCACCTCGATCTGCGTCGCGCCGACGAGGACCCAGCGTATCTGCGCTCGCGCCTCGAGGTGCTCGACCGGTACGGGCTGAAAGTGTTCGCGATCTCGAACCACCTCGCCGGCCAGGCGGTGTGCGACTCCCCCATCGACTTCCGTCACCAGGCGATCGTGCGCGACTACGTGTGGGGCGACGGTGACCCTGAGGGGGTGCGTCAGCGCGCCGCCGACGACATGAAGCGGGCCGCCCGGGTGGCGAGAGGCCTCGGCGCCGACACGGTGGTGGGTTTCACCGGCTCGTCGATCTGGCAGTATGTCGCGATGTTCCCGCCGGTGGATGCCACGGTGATCGACGCTGGTTACGAGGACTTCGCCCGCCGGTGGAACCCGATCCTGGACGTCTTCGACGCCGAGGGTGTGCGATTCGCGCACGAGGTGCATCCGAGCGAGATCGCCTACGACTACTGGACGAGCGTGCGAACCCTCGAGGCGATCGATCGCCGCCCCGCGTTCGGGTTCAACTGGGATCCCAGCCACATGATGTGGCAGCGGGTCGACCCGGTCGGTTTCATCTGGGACTTCAAGGACCGGATCTACCACGTGGACTGCAAGGACACACGAGTGCGCGCGACGAACGGTCGCGGCGGCACATTGGGCTCGCACCTCCCCTGGGGTGACCCACGCCGACCGTGGGACTTCGTCTCGACGGGGCGGGGCGATGTGCCCTGGGACGATGCCTTCCGGGCGCTCGCGGCGATCGGCTACGCCGGTCCTATCTCGATCGAGTGGGAGGATGCCGGCATGGACCGACTCCACGGCGCCGCCGAGGCCGTGACGTACGTGCGCTCGCTGCTGTGGCAGCTTCCCGAGCAGTCGTTCGACGCCGCGTTCAGCAACCAGTAGGCACCGGTTTCCGCGGCCACACCGCCGAGATCGCCGCAGCGCACCGCACGGACTGCTCGCCGCGTTCGCGGTTGCCCGTGGAAGCAGCCCTTCGCCGGTCGTTGAGCGAGCGAAGCGACCCCAAGCACCCCGTCCGCCCCTCCCGGACACCAACCGGATACCAGCACGAAATACCGGGTGTGTGAGGATAGTGCGAGGATCCCCAACCGAGAGGCACCATGGAGCTCCGCGACTACCTGCACATCCTGCGCAAGAACTGGCTCATCATCCTTGCGCTGACGCTCGTCGGTGTCGGTGCCGCCGCCGCATATTCCCTGACGCGCACGCCGCTGTATGAGGCCGAGAGCTCGGTCTTCGTCTCGACGCAGGCCGGGTCGGGAACGATCCAAGACCTGAACCAGGGATCGAACTTCTCGCTCGACCGGGTGCCGTCGTATGTGCTCGTCGCGACGTCTCCGGTCGTGCTCAACCCCGTCATCGACGACCTCGGGCTCGATACGACGGCAAGTCAGCTCGCGAAGCAGATCTCGGTGTCGTCGCCGTTGAACTCCGCGATCATCAACGTGTCGGTGCAGGATGCCGACCCTCAGCTTGCCGCCGACATCGCGAACGCCACCGCGGCGAGCCTGTCCGATGCGGTGGAAGAGATCGAGACGACGGCGGGTCTCACCGCGAGCCCGGTGCGCCTGTCTGTCATCCGCCCGGCGCTGCCGATGAGCGTGCCGGTGAGCCCGAATGTTCCGCTGAACCTGGCACTCGGCGGCCTCATCGGCCTGGCGCTGGGCGTCGCGTTCGCCATCCTCCGCACGGTCCTCGACACGAAGGTGCGCAATCCGCGCGATGTCGCGCAGCTGACCGATCGCCCGATGATCGGTGTCATTCCCTTCGACCCGAAGGCGGCCGAGCGCCCGATCATCCTCGAAGCCGACCCCACGAACCAGCGCGCCGAGGCGTTCCGAGCCCTGCGCACCAACCTGCAGTTCATCGAGTTGGATGGCGGCCAGACGTTCGTCATCACCTCGAGCATTCCCAGCGAGGGTAAGTCGACGACCGCGGTGAACCTCGCGATCGCTCTCGCGGACGCCGGCAAGCGCGTGGCCCTTCTCGACACCGACCTGCGCAAGCCGAAGGTCGCCGAATACCTCGGCATCGAGGGAGCGGTCGGACTGACGGATGTCTTGATCGGGCGCGCGAAGGTCACCGATGTGATGCTCCCGTGGGGCCGCCGCCCGCTCTACGTGCTTCCCGCTGGGAAGGTGCCGCCGAACCCGTCCGAGTTGCTCGGCTCGTCGCAGATGAAGGCGCTCCTCGACGACTTCGCGAACACCTTTGATGTCGTGATCTGCGACGCGCCCCCGCTTCTTCCGGTGACGGATGCCGCCGTTCTGTCACGCCTCACGGCCGGCGCGATCGTCATCACTGCCGCGGGTCGCACGACGACCCACCAACTCGACGGCGCCCTGGATGCCCTCGAGACCGTCGGCGCGAAGGTCGCTGGCCTCGTCATGACGATGGCGCCCACCAAGGGGCCCGACTCGTACATGTACGGCTACGGGTATGGCTACGGGTACGGATACGGCTACGGCCACTCCGACAAGAAGTAGTCAGTCGAGAGCCTGGCGCGACGGGCGCGGCTCCGGCTCAGATCAGCTGAGCCAACCGCCATACGCGAACCGTCAGCGCGGAAGCGCAGCGACGATCTGGTCGACGGCGTCCTCTGGGCTCACGACACTGGCGTCGATCGCAAGGTCGGCGTCGGTGGGCACTTCGTAAGGGTCGCTGATCCCGGTGAACTGGGGGATCTCGCCGGCACGTGCTTTCGCGTAGAGACCCTTGCGGTCGCGCGCTTCGCACACCTCGAGCGGTGTCGAGATGTGGACGAGCATGAACCGTCCAACGTCCTCGGCTCGCTCTCGCATCTCAGCGCGCATCTCGGAATAGGGAGCGATCGGGGCGCAGACGGCGATGCCGCCGTGCTTGGCAATCAGCGCCCCAACCCAGCCGATGCGACGCACGTTCATGAGGCGGTCCTCGCGCGAGAAGCCCAGCTTGGACGACAGGATGAGGCGCACCTCGTCCCCGTCGAGCAGGGTTACGGTGCGGTCGTCAACCTCGCCGAGACGTTCGGCCAGGAGCTTCGCGATTGTGGACTTTCCGGATCCCGAGAGGCCGGTGAGCAGGATGACGAGGCCAGGGCCGACGGCGCGCTCGGTGTCCCAGACCTCGATCTCGTCGGCGAAAAGCGCGTGGGTGGCAGCGGCGACGGCGTCGCGCCAGTCTTCGGCGGATCGGAGTGCCGCGTCGGGGGCAGGAAGAACCCGCACGTCATGTCCCGCCGCGAGAGCTCGCCGCACGTCGTGACTCAACGCTTCCGCGTGGTGGCCGGTGTCGAGCACGACGAGCGGTCGCTCACCGAGCGACTCCCAGCGTGCGTCTTCCTCGCCGGGAAGGTCGCCGAGCACGACGACTGCACGCTCGACACGCGAGGCCTGGGCGCCGATGCGGCGATCGCGGTGTAGTCGGTGTCCGAACGCTCGAAGCTGGGCGGCGGACCCGATAAGCCATTCGCCGCCTGCGACATCGCCATCGATCTCAACGACAGCGAGCGGCGTGCCCTCCTGGTCGAGCATCTCCACGGCCCCGCTCGTGAGGGGCTCAGTCGTCTGCAGCCGGCCACCGGCACCTTCAGACGCGTACGAGGCCGATCCGAGGCCACCGGCGAGCACCAGCTCGAGCTCGGCGACTCCCGCCGGGCTCAGCGTCATGCGAGCGGTCACGAGGTCGACTCGTTGTCGCTGCTGTGGGTTTCCTGCAGCTCACGAGCGCGCTTCTCTTGTCGCTGCGTGGGCTTCAGGCCGTGGCGGGTGCGCAGATACATCCAGCCCAGAGTACCGATCACGAAGGCGCTGATGACGAGGATGAGGGTCCACTCATTCGACACCTTGAGCATCTTGAGGCCGGCGGCCAACAGGACGAGGGCCAGAGCGCGTCGAACGATGGTTCCCGAGACCCGCGACGAGAGCCGAGCGCCAAGGTACGCGCCGGGAATGGCTCCGAGCGTGAGCGGCCACACGATGCCCCAGTCGACGTCGCCGTAGAGCAGGTGGCCGGCGGCCGCAGCGATGACCAGGGGCACGGCCTGCACGAGGTCGGTACCGACGAGCCGGTTGGCCGAGAGCATCGGATACAGGGCCATCAGCGTGATGATGATGAACGATCCGGACCCCACCGAGGTGAGGCCCACCATGAGGCCACCGACGATGCCGACGATGACCGTGACGACGATCTTGACCTTGATGTCCTTGTCGGCGACTTCGGGCTGAGCGATCTCTTCACCGCGCATGATGCGCGCGTGGGTTCGCATGGCGATGTAGGCGCGCACGATCAGCAGCGCCGACGCGATGAGCAACACGACGCCGAGCGCGGTCTTGACGAAGTTGTTAACTTCTTCCATCGGCCCGATCGCACTGATGATCAGGGCACCCGAGAACGCGGCGGGCACGGATCCGACCACGAGCCAGAGCACGATTTTCCAGTGCACGGTGCCGTGTCGCATGTGCACGATCGAGCCGACGGGCTTCATGAACGCGCTTGTGATGAGGTCGCTGGAGACCGCCGTGAGCGGCGAGACGCCGAAGAACAGCACGAGCACGGGTGTCATCAGGGCGCCACCGCCCATGCCGGTCAGGCCGACGACGATGCCGATTCCGAGACCCGCAAGGGCAAGTCCCCAATCCATGCGGTGCCCCCTCGTAAATTCCGACCGGATTAGTCGGTATTCAACGGCACGGATGCCGCGGAGGCAAGCTGAGCCGTGTTAACAGCTCGTCAATTCTTCGCGCATGTCTTCACTCGGCACTCTCGGCCAGCGTGCGCTCGGGCTCCTGGTCGCGTCGAGCAAGACGGCGGTCGTTCAGCACGGCCTGCACCGAGATCCAGACGGCACCAACCCACAGCACGATCACCCCGCCGAGCACCCACCAGGTCAGCAGTCCGCCTGTCTGGTCGACACCGAGCATGATCGTGCGGGCGTTTGTGAAGACGATCATGCCGCCCACGAGCGAGCCGAGAAGGCGGGGCGGCATGATGCGCACGAGCCAGGCTGCGACCGGGGCGGCGACAAGGCCGCCAATGAGCAGCGCGAGGACCCACGCCATATCGAAGCCTTGAGAACCGAGGCCGATGAAGAACCCCACGCTGGCTGAGATGGCGACCAGGAATTCGCTGGTGTCGATCGTGCCGATCACCTTGCGCGGTTCCATCCGGCCGCTGGCAAGCAGCGCCGGCGTTCCGACGGGCCCCCATCCGCCCCCACCGGTCGCATCGATGAAGCCGCCGAGCAGTCCGAGAGGAGCCAGGAATCGCAGGCGGAGCGGCCTCGAGCCATCGGGCTTGGGGAGCGCACGAAACGTGAACCGCACGAGCACGTACAGGCCAAGCGCAAGCAGGATGCCGCTCATCAAAGGCCGGGCCGCCTCACTGGAGAGGTTCGAGAGCAGCGTCGCACCGAGGAATGCACCGATGGCGCCGGGGATGCCGACCTTGGCGACGACCTTCCAGTCGACGTTGCCGAACCGCCAATGCGACAGACCCGACGCTAGGGTCGTGCCGATCTCGGCGAGGTGCACCGAAGCGCTTGCCGCCGCGGGGCTGGCCCCGATGAGCAGCAGGAGAGTCGTCGAGGTGACCCCGTAGGCCATCCCGAGCGAGCCGTCGACGAGTTGGGCGGCGAAACCGACGACCGCAAGCAGGAGCAAGGTTTGCATTCGATGCCTCTTCCCGATAAATCCGACTGGATTAGTCGGTATTAAGACACACGATGGACCCAGCGCGCAAATGAACAGTTCAAGAACCGCGCAGGAGCCGACGAGTCAGTCGCCGAGCGAAGACGCGTTCAGCCAGGCTCGTGGCTCGTCAGCGAGCGCCTGCACTGACGCCGGCAGGCTGCCTGTCGCGAGGTCGGCGATGGTCGTGGCCTCGAGCACCGCCCGCACGTTCGCCCGCAGCGCGACCCAGAGCGTGGCCAGGGCCTCGTGCTCCTCGAGGTACTCGACGTCCGAGGGCCGCGCGTCCCGCACGTAGACGAGGGGGCCGTCTACGGCACGGATGACGTCAGCCACCGAGACCGTCGAGGCGGGCACCGCGAGCCGATAACCGCCAGCCGCTCCGCGACGACTGGTGACGATTCCGGCCCGCCGCAGCGAGGTCAGGATGCCTTCGAGGAAGCTGCCCGGAATCCCCTGCGCTTCGGCTACGGCATCTGCCGAAATGACCTCGTCGCCTGCCTGCGCGATCGCGACCGTCGCGCGGACGGCGTAGTCCGCTCGGGCTGAGATGCGCATACCCGATTATGGCCTGTTACGTACGCGTAACGCGGCAGAGACCCGGCGTTCGTTTGACGACACACGCTTACGGTAAGGTCGCTCAGCGTACGGTCAGCCACTGGGAAAGCGACCAATGACACAAGCACCACTGAGCGATTCATCGCTCGCAGAATCCATCGCACGTACGGCCGCCGAAGTCCTGATCACCACTCGTCGAGAGTTCCTCGGCGAGGATCTTCGCGCGCTCAAAGACGCGGGAGACGCCGCGGCGCAGGCGCACATCGCGGGGCGCCTTGCCGACGAAGCTCCGGCCGACGCCGTACTGAGCGAAGAGGCGAAAGACACCGCAGAGCGGCTGTCGGCAGACCGCGTCTGGATAATCGACCCCCTCGACGGTACCCGTGAGTTCTCCGAGAGCCGTGACGACTGGGCAGTGCATGTCGCCCTCTGGCAGGATGGCGAGCTTGCTCTCGGAGCGGTGGCTCTCGGCGGGCCCGAGGTCGTGCTCTCCAGCGCCACTGTCCCCGCTCCCCCGGCCCGCCCTGAGGGCCCGATTCGCATCGCGGTTAGCCGTTCACGGCCGCCCGAGATCGTGAACGCGGTCTCCGAGCAACTCGGAGCAACCCTCGTGGCGATGGGGTCGGCGGGAGTCAAGGTGTGTGCTGTCGTGACCGGCGAAGTGGATGCTTATGTCCACGGCGGCGGACAATACGAGTGGGACTCCGCAGCTCCGATTGCCGTCGCTCGCGCCGCCGGGCTTCACACGTCGCGGCTCGACGGGTCCCCCCTCGTCTACAACCAAGAGAACCCCTACCTCCCCGACCTCGTGGTCTGCCGCCCGGAGTTCGCGGCACAGATCCTCGAGGCCATTGCGAACGCTGAACGGAAGGCATCCGAGTGACATCGCCTAACCAGTACGCGCTCAGCCAGCTCCAGATTCTGGAGGCTGAGTCGATCCACATTATCCGCGAGGTCGTCGCGCAGATGGAACGCCCCGCGCTCCTCTTCTCTGGTGGCAAGGACTCCATCGTGCTGCTGCACCTCGCGATGAAGGCCTTCCACCCGGCGCCGATCCCGTTCCCGATCGTGCACGTCGACACGGGCCACAACTTCCCCGAGGTGCTCGAGTTCCGCGACCGCATCGTCGAGAAGCACGGCATCCGCCTGGTCGTCGGATCGGTGCAGGAGGCGATCGACAAGGGCACGGTTCGCGAGGAGCCCAACGGATCGAGAAACCGCATCCAGACCCCCGTGCTGCTCGAGACGATCGAGAAGCACCAGTTCGACGCCTGCATGGGCGGCGCCCGCCGCGACGAAGAGAAGGCGCGCGCCAAGGAGCGCGTATTCTCCTTCCGCGACGAGTTCGGCCAGTGGGATCCGAAGAACCAGCGCCCCGAGCTCTGGAGCCTCTACAACGGCCGCGTGCACCCGGGTGAGAACATCCGCGTGTTTCCCCTGTCGAACTGGACTGAGCTCGACATCTGGCAGTACATCGGTGAGTACGGGGTCGACATCCCGTCGATCTACTTCGCTCACGACCGTGACGTCTTCGTGCGGAACGGGATGCTCTTCGCCGCGAACGAGTTCTGCGTTCCCAAGGAGGGCGAGGTCGTCGAAACCCGCAAGGTGCGCTACCGCACCGTTGGTGACGCGACTCTCACCGCGGCAGTGGCATCGGATGCCGACACTGTCGAGCTGATCATCGAGGAAGTGGCCGCGACGCGCGTCACCGAGCGCGGTGCGACCCGCGGTGACGACAAGGTCAGCGAGGCCGCGATGGAAGACCGGAAGAAGCAGGGGTACTTCTAAACATGGACATGCTGCGATTTGCGACCGCCGGTTCGGTCGACGACGGCAAGAGCACGCTCATCGGACGTCTGCTGTATGACTCGAAGTCGATCTTCGAAGACCAGCTCGAGAGCGTCGAGGCAACGAGCAAGGCTCGCGGCGACGAATACGCCGACCTCTCCCTACTGACCGACGGCCTGCGCGCCGAGCGCGAGCAGGGCATCACCATCGACGTCGCCTACCGCTACTTCGCGACCCCCAAGCGCAAGTTCATCATCGCCGACACTCCCGGCCACGCGCAGTACACGCGCAACATGGTCACGGGCGCCTCGACGGCAGACCTCGCCATCGTGCTGGTGGATGCCCGCAAAGGCGTGCTCGAGCAGAGCCGCCGCCACGCGACGATCGCGTCGCTCCTGCGCGTGCCGCACATCGTGCTGGCGGTCAACAAGATGGACCTCGTCGACTGGTCGCAGGAGGTTTTCGAGTCGATCCGCGATGAGTTCTTCGCCTTCGCGTCGAAGCTCAACATCACCGACATGACGGCGATCCCGCTGTCGGCGCTCGCTGGCGACAACGTGGTGAACCGCTCTGAGAACATGCCGTGGTACGAGGGCACGTCTCTCATGCATCACCTCGAGAACGTGTACATCGCGAGCGACCGTAACCTGCAGGATGTGCGCTTCCCGGTGCAGTACGTCATCCGCCCCCAGCAGAGCGCGCACCGCGACTATCGCGGCTACGCCGGCCAGGTTGCCAGCGGTGTCATGAAGATCGGCGACGAGGTGCTCGTGCTGCCGAGCGGCCTCTCCTCGAAGATCGTCGGCATCGACACCGCCGACGGCCCCGTCGACGAGGCGTTCCCGCCGATGTCGGTGACCGTCCGCCTGGCGGACGACATCGATATCTCCCGTGGCGACGTCATTTGCCGTAAGGGCAACCACCCCGAGGTCAGTCAAGACATCGACGCGATGGTCTGCTGGATGGATGACGTGCCACTCACCGTCGGCCAGAAGCTCTCGATCCTTCACACCACCCGCGCTGCGCGCGCTGTCGTGAAGGAGATCGCGTACGAGCTCGACGTGAATACCCTTCACCGCACTGAGATGGCGAGCGAACTCGGTCTCAACGCGATCGGTCGCGTGAAGCTCCGCACTACGACGCCGCTCGTGGCCGACGCATACCTGAGAAATCGAACTACGGGCGCGTTCGTTCTGATCAACGAGAGCACCAACAGGACTGTCGGCGCTGGCACGATCCTCGCCGCGGAAAACTAGACGAAGCTGCACCGTGCCCAGTCGTATTCTCGTCCTCGCCAAGGGGTTTCCGCCCACCACCGGTGGAGTCGAAACTTATTCGGAGCAGGTCGCGAGAGCGTACCTGCGCCGCGGTCTGGAAGTCGTAGTACTCACACAAACAGACGGACCGCAGGGATGGACTGACCGCCGAACCCCCGACGGAAGCCTCCGCCTCTGGAACGCAGGCGGCGGAGGTCAGCTGACCGTGTTTGCTCGAATGCTGAGAGCCGCCTTGAAGCTGCGGCAGGACACGGACCTAGCCGCAGTTCACTCGACGACGTGGCGCGTCGGCCTTGTTGGAGACATGGTCTTTCCGGGCATTCCGCGCGTCGTGACCGTCCACGGGCGCGAGGTGCTGAACTTCCCGCCCGGTGCCGGGATAGCCATGCGGCGCGTTCTCCGGAAGGCGTCGCTGGTTCTCGCCGTTTCTCAAGCGACACTCCGCGTAGCGCTAGCGGCCTCGAGACAAGGTGCGAGCCCCAAATGGGTGGTAGCACACAACGGCCTTACTGACGAAGCACGCGCCCGAGCATCGCTCCGCCAGCCGACAGAGTCAACGGTTAGAGTCCTTGCCCTTTGCCGGCTGGTACCCCGCAAGAACATAGTTCATGCGGTCGCTGCGGTTGCGTCGCTGCCGACCGCGACTGCCGAACAGCTCGACTTTCGAATCGCGGGACGCGGCCCGGAACAGAGCTCTATACAGTCCGCCATCGAAACCGCAGAATTGTCGAGCCATGTGCGCATGCTCGGCTATGTCCCCGACGAGGATGTCCCGCAACTGTACGAATGGGCCGATATTTTCGTGCATCCCCATTCGCACACGGGCGAGGGGTCGGACTTTGAAGGATTCGGAATCGCGATCGCCGATGCAATGGCCTACGGTTGCGCGGTGGTGTCAGGGCGAGATGGGGGTCCCCTGGACTTCGTCATTGACGGAGAGACAGGACTTCTCGTGGACGGCAACGAAACGTCCGAGATCGCTGCGGCGCTGCAGACGCTAATAGACGAACCCTCCTTGCGAGCGACGCTGGCGGGCCGAGGGAAAGCCTACGCGCTCGAAAACTTCTCCTGGAACCACCACATCGAGCCGGTCGTCGAGACACTCACAAGAGAGAAAGCTAGATAGCGATGTTGGTTCTAGCGGTCTCAGGCTCCGTCCTTATCATTGCTCTCGCTCTATTTGCCTACCCGTATCTGATTTACCCAGGGACGCTCGCCCTTCTTCGCTCAATCCCCGTCGACGCGCAGGAGGACTCGGAGGGAGGCGACGGGCAGGGAGTCGCTCTCTTGTTTTGCGCGTTCAACGAGCGTCGAGCGCTACCGGAGAAGATCGACAATGTTCGCGCACTGAAAGCGCGATATCCGAAGCTTCAAGTCTTGGCTTTCGATGATGGTTCTACCGACGGCACCTCCGAACTATTGATGAGTCACCCTGAACTACTGGAGGTTGTCAGTGGTCCCGGACGCTCGGGAAAAGCAAACGGGATGAAGCAGCTAGTTGCTCACACTGACGCGGATATTCTCGTGTTCACGGATGCAAACGTCCTACTTGACGTCGAGTGCATCCAACGGATATCAGACTGCTACCTCGACCCGTCGGTGGGTGGCGTGTGCGGTTCGCTTCACTACCTCGCATCTGACGTGCAGACTGCCACCGAAACGAGTGGCGGAGCATATTGGCGATTGGAAGAGAAGATCAAGCGCGCGGAGTCCCGAACGGGGAACGTGATGGGGGCGGACGGTTCGATCTTTTCGGTTCGGGCTTCTCTATACCCGGACTTCCCAGACACGGTACAAGACGACTTCACCGTCTCCATGTCAGTGGTTTTCGCGGGGAGTCGACTCATCAAAGCCGAGGACGCGATCGCCTACGAGCGGCTAGTCTCCAACAGATCGGACGAGGCATCGCGAAAGGTCCGAATCGCTGCGCGCGCCTACCACACGCATAAGTTTCTCGCTCCGAGCCTCTCCAAGATGTCAAGGCTCGATCGGTACAAGTACTTCGCCCACAAGTACCTGCGCTGGTGGGGTGCCGTGCCTGCTGCGTTCGCGGTGCTTGCGGGTACGACGTTCTTCGTTGCTCTTGGTGTGGTGTCACCGCTCATACTCGGGGTCGTTGCGGTCGTTCTGATCTTGACTGCGGTGGTTGCTCGCAGGCTCGTCGCCGTGGGAATTGACTTCGTTGTCGCCGTTGTCCAGACCTTCAGAGGAGTGATGCGCGCGAACCGGGGAATGACATACGCGGTGTGGACGCCGCCAACGACGCGATGAAAAGGGTGTCTGAGCTCCTCAAGACCCTTACGCGGTCTTTACGCACCCCTGCAGTTACCCAGAGCGGCATCGCATTCGTTCTTAGGGTAACTTCAGCCGGCCTTTCGTTCCTCATGTTCGTCGCATTGGCACGGGCCATGACTCCGAGCGCTTACGGTGAGTTCGGGTTCACGTTTTCGCTCGCAACTTTCATCTCACTCGTGTCGGGCTTAGGCCTCGGCATGCTGGCGCTACGTTTCATCCCGGTCTACGCCTCGGAAGGAGACCACGCGGCGAGCCGAGGACTTCTGCGCTCAAGTTACGTCGCGATCTCTACAGTGACGCTCATCGCTGCGGCAGCGCTGGTGGTGCTCGCGGTATTGTCCATCGTTCCGTGGTATGTCGGAACGGCAGGACTGTTAGTGATTGGGATGACGTTCGCCGACTTCCAGGCGGGCGTGTTCCGCGCGAAGGGGACCTTGATCCTCGCGCAGGCACCCAGAGATGTCGCGTGGCGACTCATTGTCATATTGCTTTGCGCTCCTGCGATGCTGGGCCTGGAAGCAATACCCCTCGGAGACGGGATCTCGGTCGATCTCGCCGTTGTTCTCTGTGGAGTCTCCTTGATCGCTGTCGTGATGGTCCAGCTATGTCTGCGGCCGGACATTCTTCGCGATCTCTTCGGTAGACAACGGGCCACGTACGCACTGAAGCGGTGGACCAGTACGAGCTGGGGGCTCTGGCTGAACGGAATTCTACAACCGGGCGCCGCGCAAATCGCAGTCGTGCTGCTAGGAATCGCTCTGACTCCCGCGGAATCCGGAAGCCTCTTCGCAGCGGTGAAGACCGCCACACTACTCAGCTTCTTCCTCGCGGCGAGCAACCTCGTTGCAGCGCCCAAAATTGCGCGAATGTGGCATGAGGGCCGCGCTAAGTCACTAGAGCGATATTGCGCGTCGATTACCCTACTCGCGGCGGTCCCAACAATCGCCATGTACTGCCTATATATTGCGTTCGGACCGTGGATCCTGAGCCTTTTCGGCGGAGAGTACGCGGATTCGTACCCCCTGTTGCTCATCGTGGGAGCGGGACAAGTCGTGAGTGCGCTCAGCGGGCAGACCGCAATCTTGATGTCAATGACTGGCAATGAGCGCCGCCTACTCCTATTCGTCGCAGTATCGAACGCGATTCCATTGGCGCTCATCATTCCCGGCGTATGGCTGTTCGGGGAGGTTTTTGCCGCGTCGGCGCTAGCGTTAGGCATGGCCACCTGGAACATCGTCACTGCATTCTGGACTCGTCGAAATCTCGGCGTCGATACGTCAATCTTGGGCGCGCTGAAAGCCCTTAGACACAGGGGAGAACTCGAATCATGACTCCATTGTTTCTGCTCGGTGCACCGAAGTGTGCAACAACGAGCCTGTATGAACATCTCGCGAGACACCCACAGCTATCCGCCCCATCCGTCAAAGAGCCAGGATACTTCTCGAGGTCTGGTATAAGACCGGACGTCCGCGCGAGGACACCACACGTTCAATCCTTCGATGCGTATCTTGCGCTATTCGACCAACGCAATGACAAGATCCGTGCATGGTGCGATGGTTCGACCTCATACCTCCGTTCTCCAGAAGCACTGCAAGCGATCCGAGCGAAGTTCCCCGATGCGCGCGCGATCGCGGTCGTCAGAGACCCCGTCGATCTCGTGAGCTCCTACTACACGTTCTTGCGCCACGAGCGTTGGGAGAATGCGCCGACCCTTGAAGAAGCGTGGAATGCGCAGGAAGCAAGGCGAGAAGGCGTAGGGATACCGGACGCTGCTCGCCGACCGGATTCTCTCGTTTACGCCGATGTGGCAATGCTCGGAAGCCAGGTGGAGACCGCGAAACGTGTCTTCGGAGCCAGCCTCCTGGTCTTTACAGTTGACGACCTCCGCTCGGACCTGCAGCGCGTGTCTCGTGTTATTCAGGAGCATGCAGGACTGGATCCGCTCGATCTGGGAGCGCTGCCCCAATCGAATCCCGCGAGGCAGGCAAATTCTGAGCGGCTAAACGCTCTCGTCAAGGATCCCCCCGAGTGGCTTGCGAAGGCGGCCTCCGGACTCAAAGCCAGACTGGGAGTCACGTCTCTGGGGATTCGGAGAAAAGTGGAACGGGCAAACTCAACACCGGTACGGCGCGAGCTCGCCGTCGAGACTCGCGACAGGCTAAGGGCTTTCTTCAGCGCCGATGTAGCGCTCCTATCCTCAATTCTTCATCGAGACCTGCGGGCCGAGTGGGGATGGACAGATACCGCTTAACGATGGATGACGCTGCCGTGCGCCGACTTCGAGGCCGGCGCACTTTAGTCACGGAGGCCAAGAATCACCGATGCGATATAGAATCCAACTCATGATCGGCGACGGCCGCCGCCGCGAGCCCAGGCGAGCGCCAAAGCCGAAGATCTTCTTTCGCGTCACTTACGGGACGACAAACGCCGAACCGCCGGCTCGTCAACCCGCTCTCATTATCAACCATGGTGAACATGTCAACAACCATCGTGAACATGTCAAATAGCGTTCGCCGCTCGCCGACTCGTCCCAATCCAGCAGGCTGGCCGCTAGTCGCCGCATGGATCGGCCTACTCTTTATTCTTGGGTCTGTACTTGGGACCTACGGGATCGGGGTTGGTGACGCCCTTCTGCTCACAGCCGCGTTCGCAAGCGTTCTTCTTCAACTCACACGACTGTCGCGAGCGCCCCACGTCATTATGGCGTGGTCACTCGCGTTCTGCGTGGTATATCTGGTTGTAAGTCCCTTCACGACATATTCGACCCAGGGCATTCAGCACTTCTTCACCGCAGTCACGGCGACTGGCGCCCTACTCCTATTTGCCAATTTCGGGCAAGAGATCACAGCGTACAGATGGTTCCGCATATCGTCATACGCCCTCAGCTTCGTGGGAGTTCTTGGGGCGCACGTGGGCGGCCTAGCAAAGAACGGGACTGGTGCCGCCACCCTTTATCTGGTGGCGCTCCTCACGATCGTCCTACTCACCCAAGCTAAACGAGGAGAGGCACTCTACGTTGTTGGGTTCTTCATAGTAACCGGGGCTTTAGCTTTCACGCTTGATCTGCGAGGCATGGTCGGCTATGCCGCAGTCCTAGTCATTGGATTCGTCGGAGCGGCTACCCTTCCAAAGACCGCGTTCTGGATCGCGGGCATCATTGGCTCCCTAGTCGTGATCCTCACAACACTATGGTACTTCCTGAACATTTACACGAGCCAGTTAGCTCATGACATATCCACCACGATCGTCAGCATCTCGGGGCGTCCCGCGACTTCGGGCCGTGAGTGGATCTGGCCCGCAATAGTGGACGCGGTGAGCGCCAACGGCCCGTGGTTCGGTCTCGGTCCCGGGGCGCTCCCCCGCGACATCCTTCCAACCACGCTTTCATCCCACAACTTCTACCTCCAGATCTACCTTCAGCTTGGGTTCGCCGGAATCATCTTGCTGACCGGATTCCTCCTAGCTGTATGGAGGCCCCTGGCGTTCGCACGCAGCACTGTCGGCTACTTCGGAGCCGCGATATTCCTCATGTTCGTGACGCACAATGCCACCGAGGTAATAATGCTCCAGAATGCACTAATCGCGTCGGTTCCGGCGTGGTGCGCGATCGGTATAGCGATCGCCTTCGCGAATACAGGAGTTACGCCACCCAAGCCATCGAGAATCGCCAGCCGACGCACCCTAGTGCGTTAGCCGCGACCCTCCCATCCACTGGCGAAGCTTGTAGCTGATAGCCTCCCGCCAACCGCGTTCGCGTGCATAGCTCCTGAGTATCGCTACCCCGTCGTGAGCAGTTGCGAGGACAACTCTAATTCGTCTGGGGCTGCGCGGGGTAGTCGCAAGCTCCGGCTGGTAGCCAAGAGCAATCATCTCGCGGAAACAGATGGACTCGACGAGCTGGACCTGACGAGAGTCCAGAGATTCGGTCCACTCGGATTCTCTCGCAACTACACCAGAGGCGCCCGCAGCTTGGCCCCACCGTTCCTCAGTCTTGACGACCTTGACGTTCTCGGGCTCCCAATCCACACCGAGCCAGCTCGCGACGTGTTCAATGGAATCGACCGGGTTTGCAACGATGTCCTCGTATCGAATCAAGTGCAGCGCAGAGGGACGCCCTGCAGCGTGCTCTAGCGCAGCAGCCATGGCGTCTCGCCAGACTACGGAACCACGCAGCCAGCTTCGCCCCCACGCCTTGTTCATCGAGCGCACCGTGTCCCGCGGGTCCCTAACAACAACGAGGACTCTCGCGTTCGGCCATGTACGAAAAATCAGGTCGAGCTGGAACACATTCTCCGGCGTCTTGTCACCGAAATATCGCGGAGTGGGCAAGCCCTCTTCGGCGCGGACAAGCATGACGAAGTCCTGAAACGCTGCTCCAGGATCGTTCCACCGCAACCGCTCGACGATCGCTTCCTCGGAAGGAAATATGCCGCGTCTTTTCAAGTGGGTCGCGAAGGCCGATCCTGTCAGTAAGTTGACGACTTGTTGCTGGGAGCGTTCTTCCGCAACCATTTCGAGGAACGGACGGAGCAACTGGAACTCTTCCGGCAGAACATACACGCCCTCCACCGACCTCAGCAGCGCCTTTGCGAGGGTTGTCCCGCTCCGAGGTGCGCCCACGATGAAGAACGGTTGAGGCTCGCGTTTCTCTATCACTTCTTCTCTTTCTGACCGCGCTCACTGTGGCGCCGCTCCATCGCGACCGAAGAACGGTCGCCACTCCAGTACTCGAGGAGGCGAGCTTCCCATCCGGGTCGCTGAGCGCGATTGTAGCTAGAGAGTGCGTCGTGCAAGTTTCGCGCTTCCCCGCGTCGCTGCACACCGCGCATAGCGCAATCTCTCAACGAGCACATGGCGCGCGCAGAAGCCAAGAACACGAGAGGCTCGACGAACAGCGATCCAGGCCAAGTCAGGCAGTCGGTCCGACGAGAACGCGACCGACCCGAAGTGGAAACATGAACGTGGTAACTTCTGCATCGCTGTCATCAGCTCGAAAGCGGGGATTGAGTATGGCGCCTCAAACACCGGTAGTTACATCGTCCACCGGCGCGATCGAAGACCGCTCCGCGGGCGCTCTAGGCTCTGAACGCAACATCACCACATCGACGGGGTCGATCCTGCGAGTGAAGAATGGTGCGACACAGCGTTGGCAGCCGCGCTTCACCCGACGGTTGTGGGTCAGCGATCTTTTCGTGCTCGTGTGGGTGGTCTACGGCACGCAGATCTTCTGGTTCGGAACCGGGAACGCAGCCTTGTCTCTCGCGCATGATGGGAGATTCAGTGCTGTGTCGTATTGGCTCGCCTCCGCTCTGATCGTGCTGCTGTGGTGGTGGGCCCTGTCGCTTGTCGACTCGCGTAGCTACAGAGTGATTGGTACGGGCACCTCCGAGTACATCCGAGTGATCGACGCCAGCGTGCGCCTCTTCGGCGTCATCGCGATTATTGCGTTCCTCTTCCAGGTGGATATTGCCCGCGGCTACCTACTCATTAGCCTTCCCGCCGGCATTGTGACGCTCATTCTCGTGCGATGGCTTTGGCGCCACTGGCTGTTCGCCAAGAGATTCAACGGTCAATACATGGCGCGAGTGTTGCTAGTTGGCTCCGAGAGTTCGGTCGCACAAATCGCTTCCGAACTCCAACGCAACCCCCGAGCGGGCTATCGCGTCGTTGGGGCCTGCGTACCATCAGGGCGAGTCGCCGACACAATCCCGAATACTGGCGTGCCGGTCATGGGCAGTGTCGAGACAGTAGAGCGCGCGATCGCGGCGACGCATGCAGACACTATCGCTGTGACGAGCGCGGACGAGCTTCCGCCAGACAAGGTCAAGCAGATTTCGTGGAGTCTGGAGGCTGGCAAGCAGCATCTCGTGCTCGCACCGAGCATCGTTGACATCGCAGGCCCGAGAATCCACATCCGCCCCGTGTCAGGGCTTCCCCTGATACACGTCGAAACGCCACGCTTCAGCCTTGGTCAGCGCCTACTCAAGCGTTCCTTCGATCTCGTTGCGGCGACAGGAATCGCGATTCTTATCTCGCCCATCTTGTTGATCGTCGCGATCGCAGTGAGTTGGACAAGTGTCGGCCCGATCCTCTACAAGTCCGAGCGGATCGGGATGAACGGAAAGCCCTTCCAGATGCTCAAGTTTCGGTCAATGAGAGTTGGCGCCGATAAGGAATTGAAGGCGCTGCTCGAGGCCCAGGGAACGAGCGAGAAGCCGCTGTTCAAGATCAAGGATGACCCCCGCATCACCCCCGTGGGCCGCTTCATCCGCAAGTACTCGCTCGATGAACTGCCCCAGATTTTCAACGTGATCGGTGGCTCAATGAGTCTCGTCGGCCCGCGGCCGCAGATTGCAGCCGAAGTAGCGCTGTACTCAGAGGCTGCGAAGCGCCGATTGCTTACGCGGCCGGGAATCACCGGTTTGTGGCAGGTAAGCGGCCGGTCGGCGCTCGACTGGGATGCGGCAGTGAGGCTCGACCTCTACTACGTTGAAAACTGGACCCTGGCGGGCGACATCGCGATCCTGTTCAAGACCGCCCGCGCAGTCATCGCGCCCGGCGAGACCGCTCACTGATCTTTCCCCCTCACCGAACACCACGACGCGGAGAACCCATGCGCCTATCTGTCATCGGATGCGGATATCTCGGAGCCGTGCACGCAGCGGCCATGGCCTCGATCGGTCACGACGTCGTCGGCATCGACGTCGATCAGCGCAAGATCGATGCCCTCTCGAAGGGTGAGGCTCCGTTCTTTGAGCCCGGGCTGCCCGAGATCCTTGCCGAAGGTGTGGCATCCGGTCGCCTGCGGTTTACGACCGACATGGCCGAGGCGAAAGGCGCCAAGGTCCACTTCATCGGCGTCGGCACTCCGCAGCAGAAGGACGGCTACGGCGCCGACCTCACCTACGTGAACGCCGCCATCGACGGCCTCCTGCCCTACCTCAGTGAGGGCGACATCGTTGCGGGCAAGTCGACGGTTCCCGTCGGCACGGCAGCTGAGCTGACGCCGCGGGTCGAGGCGGCGGGCGCCACGCTCGTGTGGAACCCCGAGTTCCTGCGCGAGGGGTGGGCCGTGCAAGACACCATCGACCCCGACCGGTTGGTGTTGGGCGTTTCGTCTCGCTTCGCTCGCTCAACGACCGAGGGAGGCGACACCGGCTCAACGACCGAGGGAGGCGACGCCCGCTCAACGACCGAGGGAGGCGACGGTCACTCGATGACCGGAGAAGAGGTCGACGTCGTCGCCGTGATGAAAGAGGTGTACGCGCCGCCGGTTGCGAAGGGCACACCCTTCATCGTCACCGACCTCGCCACCGCCGAACTCGTGAAGGTCTCGGCCAACGCGTTCCTCGCGACCAAGATCTCGTTCATCAACGCGATGGCTGAGATCGCCGAGGTCGTCGGCGCCGACGTCACGCAGCTTGCCGATGCGATCGGCTACGACGCGCGCATTGGCCGCAAGTTCCTCGGAGCAGGAATCGGTTTCGGTGGCGGATGCCTCCCCAAAGACATCCGCGCCTTCTCTGCCCGCGCCGAAGAACTCGGCCGCGGCGAATCGATTGCGTTCCTGCGCCAGATCGACGAGATCAACATGCGTCGGCGCGACCGAGCTGTGCAGCTTGTGGTCGACGGGCTGGGCGGATCCGTGTTCAAGAAGAACGTCACGGTGCTCGGTGCCGCGTTCAAGCCGCACAGTGACGACATCCGCGACTCGCCCGCCCTCGACGTTGCCGTGCGCCTGCACGGCCTGGGTGCGTGGGTTACTGTCACTGACCCCGAGGCGATCGCGAACGCTCAGGCGAAGCATCCGCAGCTCAACTACGTCGCCGACCGCGACGAAGCCCTGCGCGCCGCTGACGCGGTGGTAGTCGTCACCGAGTGGGACGAGTACCGCCGGCAGATGTCGCCCGAGCACGTCTCGACCCTCACCGATGGACGCGTCATCGTCGACGGACGCAATTGCCTGGATGCCGCCGCCTGGCGCGCCGCCGGCTGGACCTACTACGGCATGGGGCGCCCGTAGATCAGATTCCTCCACAACACACCGCGGGGCCCGACTGTGCATGACTGTGACCCACGCCACCGCCTGGACGGTTCGTCCTGGCATCCTGGGCGAGAGTGCCGCACACTGAGAGGGTGACCGTCATGACCGAACCGCAGAGCTGGGCGCTCATCGGAGTGTTCACCTCGATCATGCTCGGCGGCATGACGATCATGACCATACTGCTGATGCGCACCGTGACGGCATCCGTCAATGGGCTCCGCGGAGAGATGACCGGACTGCGCGGCGAGATGAACGGTCGCTTCGATGGGATTCGCGGCGAGATGAACGCCCGGTTCGACGCGATGGGCACCCGCATCGACCA
>MDTD01052185.1_pt1 | contig 34961 bp, 32 predicted proteins | sample 811221 | NCBI WGS metagenome assembly MDTD01 (sample SAMN05326646, study PRJNA326480) | marine metagenome | isolation source: seawater | place: Pacific Ocean: South West | collected 2011
AATTCTTGGCTCAACTCCTGCAACAGCATATGAATTTAATCGAGCCATTGGTTCTAAATTAAGCTCCTTCATCATTTTTTCAGACATAACAAGAACAAAAGCTGCTCCATCTGATGTTTGACTGGAATTCCCTGCTGTTACAGATCCCTTATTTGCAAAAACAGGTCTTAATTTTGCCAAACTCTCTAATGAGCTTTTTCTTGGTCCTTCGTCTGTATTTACAGTGAATTTTTTTACTTTTCTTTTTTCATTATTGTCTAAAAAAACATGCTCTACCTCTATAGGAACAATTTCATCTTTAAATATGTTATTTTCAAGAGCATTTAAAGCTTTTGCATGAGAATTTAAAGCAAATTGGTCTTGATCCTCACGCGAAACATTATACTGCTTAGCAACCGCCTCTGCGGTTAAACCCATTCCCCAATACCAAGAAGGATTCTCTTTTCCAACTTTTGCATTAGGAACAATTCTCCAACCACCCATTGCCATAATTGACATTGACTCGGCCCCTCCAGCAATAATGCAGTCGGCCATACCCGCTTCAATTTTAGCTTGGGCTATGGCTATTGTTTCAAGTCCAGAAGAACAATATCTATTAACTGTCATTCCAGGAACCTTGTCTGTGTCAAGACCCATTAAAGAAATCATGCGCCCCATATTAAGACCTTGTTCTGCCTCAGGTGTTGCGTTACCAACAATAACATCATCAATTCTATTTTTATCAAGCTGAGGAACAGATGACATTAAATGTTTAATAACAGATGCTGCAATATCATCTGGTCTGTAAAATCGAAATCCTCCTCTTCCTGCTTTTCCAACTGCTGATCGAAATCCGGTAACTATATATGCTTTGTTCATTTGTATTGAAAATTGTATCTCTTATTTATTTTTTATAAATGTAATCAAATTAAATTTTTATTCTATCAATTAAATATTACCACTTCATAATTTCTTGTTTTATATTTGTACTCTTTACAAGAAAATGAAAGTAATAGACCATATAAACTCTTCAAAAGAAACATTGTTTTCTTTTGAAATTTTACCACCACTGAAAGGCGCAAATATTCAATCTATTTTTGATGGTATTGACCCATTATTAGAATTCAAACCAAAATTTATAAATGTAACTTATCACAGAGAAGAATACCTTTATAAAGAAAGAGAAAATGGTTTACTAGAAAAAATTTCTATAAGAAAAAGGCCTGGCACTGTGGGTATTTGTGCTGCTATTATGAATAAATATCAAATTGATGCCATTCCACACATTATTTGCGGTGGATTTAGCAAAGAAGAAACTGAAAATGCCCTCATAGATCTTCAATTTCTTGGCATAGATAACATATTGGCCTTGAGAGGTGATCCCATTAAAACAGAGACTTTTTTTAAACCTCAAAAAGACGGACACAAATATGCCTCGGAATTAATTCACCAAATTTCTCATATGAATAATGGGGAATATATTGCAGATGATATAAAAATGGCTCCAACTGACTTTTGTATAGGTGCTGCTGGCTATCCCGAAAAGCATTTTGAATCCATGAATATGGAAACTGACTTAATGTATTTAAAAAAGAAAGTAGAGGCAGGTGCAGAATATATCGTAACTCAAATGTTTTTTGATAACAAGAAATACTTTTCATTTGTAGATGCTTGCAGAAAAATCGGCATTACAGTGCCCATTATTCCAGGTTTGAAACCAATAAAAACAAAAAACCATATTTCTTTTTTACCCAAGTTTTTCCATATAGATTTTCCTGAAGAGTTATCTAAGGAATTGCTTAAGTGTAAAGACAATAAGGCAGTGGAAGACGTTGGTGTTGAGTGGGGAATTACGCAATCAAAAGAATTAAAAGAAAATAATGTTCCTTGCATTCATTATTACACCATGTCTAATTCTAAATTAGTTAAATCTATTGCCGGTAAAGTTTTTTAATATGAAGCCCTTTTTGAGTTTTATTTTTTCTTTTATAATAACAATAAATTTTCTTTATTCACAAAATAAAGAAAAAGGACCATTAACAAATGCTGTTGTAATTGGTCAATTTGACTTACCTGAAGATAGGTATTCTATTGAAATAAGCACTACACAAATTCTAAATGATTTAAATATCAAAGCCTATCCCTCATTGAACATTTTAAAATTTGGCTCTGATGCAGCTCTTTTGGCATCTGATTCGATTCAAAAAATACAAATGGCCAAGGGGTATGATGTTTACCTTGTAATTAATGTCCGTGGTTATGATAGGAGGTATAAAAAATCTACTAGAGCTCAAAAACTTTCTGAAATTCTTTCATCGGGAACTTTATTTCAAATTCACAGGGAAGACATTACTTCTGTTTCATTTGAGCTAAGTCTCTATAAAAATGACTCTTTATTTTTTAGAGATATCATAAAATGTGGAAATATCTCTGACAGAGGTACAGTAATTAAAAGGTACAGCAAAAAACTACTCAGAAGAGTAAGTAAAAAATGGAAAAAGAAACTTAATTTTTAAGCTTTTTATTTTGTCATTTGAAATACATAATCAAGCCCACATTGTAGTCCATGTCTGTAATCTTCTGTAATTTGATTGGCCGATATAGCAAAAACACCTGATTTAAGTGCAACTTGAGGAGCAATCTGATTGATGACAACTCCTTTTGGTGGATTAGACATATAAGATATTGCTCTGTGAACATTAACGGAATGATTTTCAATTTGTGCTTTTAATTTTGGAGAACCATTAGTGATTTTTGATGCAAACACCTCGGATATTTTCTTTCCAGGTTTTTCACTAAAAGGCGTTGTTCTAATTACCAAAACTTCTTTTGCTCCATTTTCAACAGCCCACTTAACAGGAAGCGGATCGCCAAGTGCTCCATCGGAATAACCCACACCATCTATTTCATGTATTCCTTTTGTCAAAAAAGGTATTGTGCTTGATGCTATAACAGCATCTACCCAATTTTTTTTATTTGGAGTAAAATATACCGGTTCTCCATTTTTATTTTTGGTTAGTACAACATAATATTTTTTTGACTCTAATGTTTTCATTGCTTCATTAAAATGAAATGGCTGCTCAATTCTAGCTATTTCATGAAAAAAATCAAGATTTAAAAGACCATCTGTTAAAACCTTAGAATAGCGCATAAATCGTCTGTCTTTAACTAACTTAAGCATGGTTTGATAACAATCTCCATACTGATTGCTTAAAAAATAAGAGAGCGCAATTGACCCCCCTGAAATACCAATGTGAGACTCAAATGGTCTGTAAGAACTCATCTGAAAAGCATCTAGAACACCTGTTGTAAAGCTTGTCATAAAGCCCCCCCCTTGTACTATAATTGTATTCATATTTGACTAAAATTAGTCCTTTACAAATGAAATAAAGCGCAATTAATTTTAAAAAACGTTAATTGAATTAAAAAAACACTTAACTTGAACTGGTAAACTTTAATTAAAATGAAAAAAAATCACATCCTCGCTTTTTCAATAATCTTATTCATTGGATTTTCTTGTAGCATTACAAACAGAAGATACATGCCTGGTGTTGCGATCTCTTGGAAAAAAACAAACATTGGTAAGAAATCAAAAAAGAAAGCCCACAAAAACATAAAATTTAAAGAACAAAAAACAAGTGTAACAAAATTTGACCACTCAAATGAAAGTGAACCAAGTACTTTTTCAAAAAAACAAGTTTTTAATACTCGGGCTCAGATATCAAAACCTACATTATTTCAAACAAAAACCATTCAAAAATTAGTTCACAAGAACACTAAAAGAAAAAAAAAGGCAATCAAATCATTTAAATCAAATATTAAAGAAGATCATGTGATTTTTGTTCCAAGCCCTCAAGACAGTATCAAGAAACAAGAGAAAAAACCCATTCATCCAATGGATAAAAAAGGTCGCAATAAAATTTTGAGTTCAATGTTTTGGTCATTATTTTCTCCGCTTCTTGGTTTTATTACAATGGTTGGTTTTTGGAGTGAAGGCGCTTTCATTTTTGGGCCAATTTTCGGAATTTTATTATCTCTTGGATTTTGGATATGGGGAATGAGTTTATTTAAAAAAGCTGAAAATGATGAGAAAATAAGTGAATTTAAAGACTTTTCATCTAAAAGAGAATTATTAATAGTTTTAAACCTCGTTTTTATTCTACTTTTTGGTATCGGAGGGTCATATTTATTTTTTTTGACATTGTAATAACAAGGCCTCTGCCTTTTTAATTACAACTGACTTCTGATAGCTTCCCACAAAACAACTCCTGCACATACACTTACGTTCAAGCTGTGTTTGGTGCCAAACTGAGGGATTTCAATTACCTCATCACTCAAATCAATCACCCCTTGCTTTACTCCGTTTACTTCATTGCCAAAAACAAAAGCTGTTTTATCTCCTATTTTTACTTCCATTTTCTGTAAATGAGTTGTTTTTTCAGCCTGTTCGATAGAGAGAATTTTATACCCTTCAGATTTTAAATTTTCTATCAATTTATCGATTGAATCAAACTGCTCCCAATCAATGGTTTCTGTTGCGCCAATGGCTGTTTTGTTAATTTCTCTGTGTGGCGGACAAGGCGTTATTCCACATAAAAAAATCTTTTCAATATTAAATGCGTCTGCTGTTCTAAAAAAAGAGCCCACATTGTTAAATGACCGAATATCATCAAGAACTACAACTATTGGAAATTTCTCTTGTTTTTTAAAAGTCTCAACATCAGCCCTATTGAGTTCCCATAATTTTAATTTCCTGTTTATTTCCATTGACTAACTTTTCAAGTTATAATTTTGATGTGCAATTATATGGTTGTAAATTTACGAGTTAATTTTTATCTCCATTTTATTGAAAGCAACAAAGAAAAAGCAAGAAGTTAAGGTGACTCCTCTGATGAAACAATACAATCAGATCAAGGCAAAGCACCCGAAAGCATTGCTTCTTTTTCGAGTTGGAGACTTCTATGAAACGTTTGGAGAAGATGCTGTTTGTGCATCAAAAATATTAGGGATTGTATTAACCAAAAGAAAAAATGGTGCGGCAGCTCACATTGAACTTGCTGGTTTCCCTCACCATTCTTTAGAAACATATCTTCCAAAACTGGTTAGAGCTGGACAGAGAGTAGCGGTTTGTGATCAGCTAGAAGATCCAAAACTCACTAAAAAAATAGTCAAACGAGGTGTAACAGAACTTGTTACACCTGGGGTTTCATACCATGAACACATATTAGATAAAGGAAAAAACAACTTTTTATGTGCTGTTCATCTTTCCAAATTAAAACACGGCATCTCATTTATTGATGTTACTACAGGAGAGTTTTTATATGCAGAAGGAGATGTGGAATACATAGACAAGCTTATTTCCTCAATGCAGCCGAGTGAAATTGTTTTTCAAAAAAATAAAAAAGGTGATTTTAACGCACTTTTTTCAAAAAAACACTACTCCTATGGGATTGATGACTGGGTTTTTACAGATGACTTTGCAAACGATAGCTTAACAGGGCATTTTGGCACCAAATCACTTAAAGGATTTGGTATTAACAAAGTAAATAAAGGCGTAATTGCTGCCGGAGCCATCCTTCATTATTTAAATGAAAACCAGCAAAAAAACTTAGGTCATATTAACTCTTTAAAGAGAATTGAGGCCGAACAATATGTTTGGCTAGACCGATTTACCATTAGAAATCTTGAGCTCGTTTATTCCCCTCACGAAGACGCTTCTACACTTGTTGATGTTCTAGATGAAACGCTGACTCCGATGGGCAGTCGAATGATTAAAAGGTGGCTTGTCTTGCCATTAAAAGATGAAGCGCAAATTAATTCAAGGTTAAACTGTGTTTCCTTTCTTCATGAAAGTGATGAGGTTAATCGTAACTTTAGACTTCAGCTTAAAAACATTGGAGATCTTGAAAGATTGATTGCAAAAGTTGCTGTTGGAAAAGTAAATCCAAAAGAGATACTGGCACTAAAAAGTTCATTGGATGAAATACCCGAAATTAAAACCCTTTTAACTCAAAAAACAAATCAAACCATCACTCAATTGCTAGAGCAATTAAATCCGTGTGATTTATTAAGCAAAACCATTGATTCTTTTTTAATTGAAAACCCTGCCGTTCAAATTGGAAAAGGCCCAATCATAAATACAGGGGTAGATGATGAACTTGATGAGCTAAGAAGCATTCTTGCAGACGGAAAGAACTATTTAGCCACACTCCAAAAAACAGAGGGCGAACGAACAGGAATTTCAAGTTTAAAAATTTCGTTTAACAATGTTTTTGGATACTATTTTGAGGTGAGAAACACCCATAAGGACAAAGTTCCTGAAGAATGGATTAGAAAACAAACCCTGGTAAATGCCGAAAGATACATTACTGAGGAGCTAAAAGAATACGAAGAAAAAATAATTGGTGCTGAGGATAAAATCAAGGCAATTGAAACAAGATTGCTTACCAAGCTGATTGAAAAAATAAATGAGTTTATCAAAGAAATTCAATTAAATGCCAAAGTAATTGCACAATTAGACTGCTACAGTTCTTTTGCTGAAATAGCCAAACGATATAACTATTGTAGACCGGAGATAAATGACGGATATGCTTTAGATATTAAAAATGGCCGACACCCAGTAATAGAAAGAACATTGTCTTCCGGTGAAAACTACATTCCAAATGATATTTATTTGGACAATGAAGAACAGCAAATTATCATGATCACGGGCCCCAATATGAGTGGTAAAAGTGCGCTTCTTCGTCAAACAGCCCTAATTGTTATTATGGCTCAAATGGGATCGTTCGTTCCTGCCGACAAAGCTAGTGTTGGGATTGTAGACAAAGTATTTACCAGAGTTGGAGCATCAGATAACATTTCTTCAGGAGATTCTACTTTTATGGTTGAAATGAACGAGTCGGCAAGCATTTTAAATAATTTGTCTGCCAAAAGTCTTGTTTTATTAGATGAAATAGGGAGAGGAACCAGTACCTATGATGGTATTTCTATTGCGTGGGCCATTACAGAGTACATTCATGAGCATCCAAAGGCTCAGAGCAAAACCCTTTTTGCCACACACTACCATGAGCTAAATTCGATGGCTTCTATTTTTACACGAATCAAAAACTTTAATGTTTCTGTTAAAGAAATGGGAAAGAACATTTTGTTTTTAAGAAAACTTGCCAAAGGTGGAAGCGAGCACTCTTTTGGTATTCATGTGGCAAAACTTGCGGGCATGCCGCCTTCCGTAATAAAAAAAGCCGAAGAAATTTTAATTGATCTAGAAAAGTCTCATAAAAAGTTTGGTGGAAAAGAGATTAAAGAAAGTAAAAATGATCAGGATTTTCAGCTTAGCTTTTTTGAACTAAACGACCCAGTATTGCAACAAATTCAGGATGAACTTAAAAATATTGACATCAATAGCTTAACTCCTATTGAGGCACTTATTAAGCTAAACGAAATTAAAAAACTTACCGGTGGGTGATTCTAATTTATTACAATGAGTATTAAAATTAATGTTGATAAATATTCTAGGTCTTTTGAGATATTAGATAACAATGAAGTTGTTTTAAAGGCCAATAAACCAAAGTGGTATTCGAATCGAATTAAATTCTTTTACACAGATAAAAATTACCAAACATTTGAAATCAAAAAGAAAAGTTTTTGGAGTGCCAGTTACAATATTTTTAAAACTGGAAACTTAATCGGTGAGATACCATACAGTTGGAAAAAATGCACTCATGTTTTTGTCTTGCATCAATCAGATAAAAAGTATGAGATTAAAGAAGAAAAAAAAGGAGGAACTTTTAGTTCTGATAAAAGCTATCAAGTTCTAAAAAATGGAGAAAAAGCAATTTTTGCCATTCATGCTTCTTTCAAAAATTGGAAATTAAATATAGATGTTGAGCTTATTGAAAATAATGAAGTTGAATATGAACTCATTGTTTATGCTTATTTTTTAATAAAAATAAAAAGACAAGAAAAGGAAATGGCATCCTCTTCTTTTGTTGCTCCTGGATAAGACTATAGAGAATAACAGAAACATCATTCAAGCTTATCTGGCACAATCTTAGAACTAAGCTCAAAAAATATATACAATGAAATCAACAATACTAATCCTTCTTAGCCTATTGGCTAATCTATCATTCAGTCAAATAGAAACAGAAAATTATAAAAGGGCAAGCAAAAAGTTTGTCAAAAACTACAACAATGATGATTACAACGAAATATTTTCAATGTTTTCAGATATAATGAAAGAAGAGTTGCCTATTGATAAGGCAAAAGATTTTTTTAGTGGACTTAAATCTCAAGCGGGAAATATTACCAAACACGAATTTGTTAAATATGAAAATGAAACATATGCATCTTATAAAACATTCTTTGATCGTGCTGTTTTAGTTCTTAATATTTCATTAGATGATAAGTCTAAAATAAACGGTTTATTTATTAAGCCTTTTGTGGAGGATATTAACTCGAAAATTGCAATCAATAATTTAGCTATAGAAAAGAGCTTTTTAACAAAAGAACAATCTGAGATTATTTTTGAAAAGTCTAAATTCTTTCCAAATAATACTGAAATTGCAATTGCGTTTATAAAGAATGGAAAGGCGAATTTTTATGGAACAAGAAAGGAGGGCGACACTATTTCAAAAGTTGACAATCAAAAAAGTGTTTTTGAAATTGGCTCAATATCTAAAGTCTTTACATCTACTCTTCTCGCAGATTTTGTAATAAATAAAAAAATCAAACTCAACGACAACATAAATGATTTTTTAAAAACCCCTTTTAATAATGGCACTAAAATTAAATTCATTGATTTAGCAAATCACACATCTGGACTTGTTCGAATGCCTACAAATATTGATTTTACAAAAGTTGACCCTGAAAATCCATACAAAGAATACAAAGAAAAGGAACTATTAGATTACTTATCCTCACATCTTGAATTGTCAAATAAAGGAGCATATCAATATTCAAATTTAGGAGCAGGCATTCTTGGCTATACCTTAAGTAAAATTGAAAACCTCACTTACGAAGAGCTTCTTCAAAAAGTGATATTTTCTAAATATGACATGCAAAATTCTACAAGCGATATTGATAAAATAAATGGCAATTTAGTACGAGGATTGAATGCTGAAGGAAAAGAAATTCCGAATTGGAGCTTTTCTGTTTTAGCAGGAGCTGGCGGAATATTTTCAACGGTAGAAGACCTATCAAACTTTGCCATTTCGCAATTTGATTCGAAAAATAAAACACTTAAACTTACACGAGAAAAAACTATTGAAATAAATAGCAATATGGATATCGGTTTAGGATGGCATGTATTAAAACCTAAATCTGACAAAATTTGGCATTGGCATAATGGTGGTACAGGAGGGTATTCTTCATCAATGGCAATTGAAGAAGAATCAAAGAATGGAATCATTATTCTATCTAATGTCTCTGCATATAGTGGAGATAAAGAAAACATTGATGCTCTGTGTTTTGAATTAATGAAAACAATGGAAAAATAAATTAACTACTATGAACATATCAAAAATTTTTAACTCAATTAGTTACTTGCAAATTCCCATGAGCATAACATCCTGTTATTTTGCATTTGTAAATGACTTTAATGGATTTTTTATATTTCTTGGATTGACTTTGAGTTTTGCTACACTTGAGTCTAAACCAAACAATAGAATTGATAAATACATAATAAATAAACCTAAATTACATTCATTTTCAATTGTGTTTATCTCTTTAATTGGTTTATCCTCGATTTTTTTTGGGTTGTTTGTTTTTATTTTTAATCATTATATAGGTAATGAATTTTCTACGGGTCTTATCGTAATGGGAGTTGGATATATTAACGTAGTCAAAAGTCGAATTGAAATATTTGAAAATAACAAGAAGACGAAATTGACTAAATAATGATGTTCATTATTTTGAATATACATTTGTCTATGGTTTATTTTTCAAATAATAAGAGAGACTTAAACCAGAAACAATATGCCATATTCCCCACCATCCAGCAACAATTGCCATTCCCCCCATTCCGTTAAAAAAAGCAAAAATCAATCCCAATCCCAATCCAGAATTTTGAATGCCCGTTTCAATCGCTAGGGTTTTTTGATCCGACGAAGGAAGTTTAAAGATTCTTGCTAAACTAAACCCGGTAATGATACCTAGGGCATTGTGAGCAAATACGATAAAGACAATAAGATGAATATATTTCAAAAATAAATCCATGTTTGCAGTAAAGGCAAATACTACAATTAACCCAAAAATAAGCATTGATCCATAGTGAGTATATTTTTGGAGCTGTTTAGCTATTTGGGGCTTATATTGTCTTAAAGTCATCCCTATAATTAGTGGAATTAATAAAATCATTCCTACTATTTTCAACATTTCCATAAAGTCTAAACTAACTTCGTTTAGAATTTTAGCAGTAGGAGAATATAAGCCGCCATAAAAAGATATGTTTAAAGGAGTCATAAAGACAGCACAAACACTTGCAATAGCGGTCATGCAAACAGACAAGGCCGTGTTTCCATTTGCTAAAGAGGTCATGAAATTTGAAATGTTACCTCCAGGACAAGCGGCAACAATCATCATTCCCATAGCCACACTAGGCATTGGTTTAAAAATTAAAACAACTAAAAAGGTTAAAAAGGGAAGCGCTATGAATTGCGATATAAATCCAATAAGCACAGATTTTGGAGCACTAAACACTCTTTTAAAATCATCAACATGAAGATTAAGGGCTACTCCAAACATGATGAACCCGAGACTTAGGTTCATGATTAATATATTACTCTTATCTAATTTTAAAACAGCAGAATCTAGATCAGAAGTGTTTTTGGAACAAGAGCAGATAATTAACAGTAAGGCTATTGACATCAATGGAAACCATTTGCTTAAAATATTTTTTCTCGCCTTTTTCACATGGTTTGAAATTAAACGTAACGTTGAATAAATAAAAATAAATATGATTTATATTATATCAAAACCAATAACTAAATTTAGAATATTAAAAAATATTAATGCAACTTAACCCATCAATGAAGACGAATGGTTAAGGGAAGAAATGAACATAAAACGTTTCAAATGCCAAAAATTAAAATAAAGACAATTATTGATGCCCCCATAAATCGAGTTTTTGATTTAGCAAGAAGTATTGATCTTCATACATTATCAACAAAAAAAACAAACGAAAAAGCAGTTGCCGGAAAGACTTCCGGTTTAATTGAATTTGGTGAGTCTGTAACATGGAGAGCAAAACATTTGGGTGTATATCAAAAGCTAAGTGTTGAAATAATTGAATACGACAAACCAAATATGTTTAAAGATGTTATGTTAAAAGGTGCATTTAAAAGCATGTCTCACAAACACAGTTTTAAACAAATAGGTAATAAAACAACAATGACAGATGAGTTTGAATTTGAATCACCACTAGGGCCTATTGGCAAAATAGCAAACTATTTATTTTTAAAAAATTATATGAAACAGTTTTTGATTAAAAAAAATAAAGAATTAAAAAAGTTTGCGGAAAATGAAGAACTTTATAAACTTATATTAAAATGAAAATATTATTAATCTTAGTAGGCGTAATCTTGAGCGCTTTTGTTGTGTTTCAAGTATTTGCTTTTAAAAGCAGTAACAACATTGAAACATACCCTTATGTGGTAAATAAAAAATACAAATCATTTGAAGTACGTACTTATGATGCCGCATTATTTACAACTGTAAAGCTATCCTCTAATAAATATAAATATGAATCAAGCAAAGGGTTTTCCATTTTAGCTGGATATATCTTTGGAAAGAATGAAAAAAGCCAAAAAATAGCCATGACCTCTCCTGTTAGCATGTCTCTTGGAGACTCCATGACCATGATGTTTATGGTTCCTAAAAAATTTAATAAAGAAACTCTTCCAAAACCAAAAAATTCTCAAATAAAGTTTAAGCAGGTCCCAAAAAAAACAGTAGCTGCCATTAGCTTTGGTGGGTGGGCAAATGACAAAAAAATAGAAAAGTATAAACAAAAACTGATTACGGCTCTCAAGACAGAGGGAATTTCACATACAAATAAGTTTTACTTTTTTGGATACAACCCTCCTTATGAAGTATTTAATCGCAGAAATGAAATTATAGTTGAGTTAGAAAAGTAAGCCCCTTATTATTTTCATTTTACAATGACAAAGTTGGTAAAAGAGGGGGGGGTTATTTATAAAATACTATATTTAATAACTTAATTAAAAAAATTTAATCATGATTAAAACTAAACTTCAATTAGCAATTTCTTTTGTTTTGCTTTCATTCTTTTCTTTTTCTCAAGCAAATACACTTATTGTTTTTGCCGAGGATCCAAATCCATTTTACGTAATATTGGATGGTATTAAAAAAAATGAAATCGCAAAAACCAGAGTAGTAATACCTGGTATAGAACAAACAAATAGCAGTGTTAAAATATATTTTAAAGATGAAAGCATTACGCCCGTATCAAAAACCATTTGGTGGGAAAATGCCAACCATAATGATGAAGTCTCTTTTAGATTAGTAAATACAAAAAGGGGGTATAAGCTTAGGTATTTTAGCACGAAGCAAAATGCGCCTGTTACAACCTCTACTCCCGCGCCAGTTCAAAACACTCAGGCTCAAACTCAAAACGTTCAGTCTACAACCACCACCACAGTTACAGAAACAACAACTTTAAATGACAACACAAATAATGGAAATATAGATATGAATAGCAACGTTAATGGAGGAAACATAAGCATGAACATCAACATGAATGATGGCATGAATCAATCTACAGAATCTGAAAATGTAAGCTTAAATATGAACATCAATATTAATGATGGAAACATGAATAACGCAAACTCTGAGAATGTAAATATGAATATCGACATGAATGTAAATGAAAACACTACAACTCATTCAAACCCAAACAACACCAATATGAATATCAATATGGATATGAATGAAAATATGACAACAAACACTTCTATTAATTCTGGGCAATCAGATGTAACTGTTAATGAAACAATAACCACAACAGTAACCACAACAACAATTAACGAGTCACCTGTTACCACTCCAACTCCCGTTTCAATGGGCGGATGTGTAAACCCTGTCCAAGATATGGCCAGTATCATAGCGGCAATTGATGAGGAAAGCTTTGATGATGAAAAAATTATTATTGCCAAACAAGCTACCTCAAAAAAGTGTTTAACTGTAGATCAAATTAAACAAATTATAGAAGAATTTAGTTTTAGTAAGAACAAACTTACGTTTGCAAAATATGCATACAAAAGATGCTATAATCCAGATGATTATTACCAAGTAAATTCATCATTTGATTTCAGTTCAGACAAGGAAAAACTGAACGAATTTATAGAGTCTCAACACTGATACTAAATGCAATGTTTTGATTGATTGTAATCCAATTAAATGAAGGCCTTCATTTCTACTCTTGAGTAATTTTCATATCAAATTCCTTTTGCATTGTAGAGATGTGAGCCCCAAAATTCGCTCGTAAATAATGAACATTTAATGCTTCTTTTTTTTGAGGTTTTTTAAAATACTGTTTAACAAAAAAGTATCTAAAAACCATCGAAACAAACTTGGTTGATTCAAAAATTAATATCGCAGATAAAATAAAGATTGTTGATGTGTTTTGCTGATAAAACTCTGGATACTTTCCAAATAAAGTAATGCTTACAAGAAGTGCAATTAGATAATCTAATATTCTAGTATTTTTAATGGTTTGTTTTGCGTTTTTCATGATCTTTAGTTTTAGGTTTCTTTTTATACAAATACTTTCAAGATTTGTGCCAAAACTTAAGAACGAATATCTAAGACAGTAAGATCCCCTTTTTATTTAAAGCGTCTATGTGTTTAAAATTGGATTCATAAATTTGCTCGGGGTGAAACACATATTTCTTATCATACAGTATTCCGTCAACCCAAAAACTTACCCAATACTCGTTATATAATGAAAATACCTCTTCCATGATAGGCTCAATTTTAGCAGCTTCGTTGGGTAATAAAACTTCGATGGTATGTCTTAAAGTAGATGTTTTTATTTTTTCTCCTGAGCTGGGGTCTTCTCCATAACCCTTACTACAAACTATGATTCCCTCCATAATATCATCACGTAAATTCAATAAATATACATAATAAACTTTCTCTCCTTCAACATTTAGGCTTTGTGCAATTGCGATGGCAACATTTTCAACCTTTGGTCCTAAAAGTTCTTTCTTCATTGAGTTGTGTTGGATATTTTTTCTGCAAGTTTTATGAACTGAAAAATATCTTTGGTATGTCCTACTTTTTCGGGTTCATTTACGTCAATAAAATTAGGCTCTCTTTTTTCTCCAAGTCTTACAATAATTAATTTTTTCGATGGCATTGCCATGATATATTGACCTAAAAGCCCCCTACAATAATAAACTGGATTGCCATTGTTATAATACACCCAAGTATGCAGACCATATCTTAAATTTTTTATGCCTTCTTTTGTATTTAGATAAGGTGTTTTGATTAGTTCTTGCATATAATGTTTTGGGACTATTTGTTTTCCATCAACATTTCCATTGTTCATTAAAAGACGACCAAATAATGCAAAATCTCTAGCATTGGCATACATACAACAAAATGCTTTTTCATTTCCATTTTCTTTATCAAGTGACCAAAAAGCATCTGCACTAGCTCCAAGAGGATTCCAAAGCTTTTCTTTCATATATGTAGTGATTGTTTTTCCGGTGGCTTTTTCTAAAATGAAACCTAATATTTGTGTATTTCCACTTTGATAATTAAATGTAACTCCTGGTTCATCGATAGATTTTAATCGAGAAATTAAACCTTTTAAATCATCACCATAATATCCTTCGGCATTATGAGATAGAGGATGCTTACCTTCATCCCAGTTGAGACCTGAGGCCATTAACAGCAAATCTCTGATGGTGATTTTTTCTCTTCCTAAAGTTTGATATTCAGGTAGGTAATTGCAAGCTGGCTCATCAATACTTTTTATTTTCCCCTCCTCTATAGCAATTCCTATTAAAAAAGAAATTACAGATTTTGCAGCAGAAAAAGAGTTAGAAACAGTTTTTGCATCATGATTTTCCCAATATTTTTCATAAAGTAAAGAGTCTGTTCTAAAAACAAGAAGGGCTCTTGTTTTCCATTTTTCTTGGTACCGCTTTTCTGCATCTGTTAATTTATAAGTGTTCTTATTTGGGTGGTCTTTCCATTTATATATTTTGTTTGAAGCAGATGATTTTTCATTGTAGAAAAAGTCTAAATCATATATTCCAGGTCCTTTTTTACCTCTTAAATACGTTTTTGATACGCCATTATAGATATAGTATTTTCCTGATAAAACAATATATAAATTTATAAGTATGAAAACACCTAATAGGATAAATCCTGTAAATTTTAAAGCCTTTTTCATTTTTATCATTAAAGATTGTCTTTTGGAATGAAATCGAATTCAGAAGAAATATATTTTAAAAAAATGGGGATCACCTCATTTACATCAATATCTCTCTGAAGCTCCTTTGAGAGTGAAGTTACGGATTTATCACTTATTCCACAAGGGACAATATTGTTAAAATAAGTCAAATCTGTATTGATATTAAACCCTATTCCATGCATGGTTACCCACCTTGAACTCTTAACTCCCATTGCACAAATTTTCCTTGCACGAGGAGTTTTTGGTTCAATCCAAACACCAGTTAGTCCATCACTTCTCTCCCCTTTAATACCAAAATCTTCTAGGGTTTTGATTACAGACTCTTCCAAAAAACGCATGTATTTATGAATATCTGTAAAAAATTGCTCTAAGTCAAAAATTGGATAGACTACTAATTGTCCTGGGCCATGATAAGTAATGTCTCCACCTCTATTTGTTTTATAGAAAGTAGCCTCTTTTTCTAATAGTTCTAGCTCATTGATCAATAAATGAGAGCGATCTCCACTTTTTCCAAGGGTATATACATGTGGGTGTTCGCAAAAAACCAAATGATTTTGAGGAGCTGGCCCTAGTCCATTATTTCTAATTGCTATTTTTCTTTGTATAGACTGGTTAAATAAATTCTCTTGATAATTCCAAGCTTTTTGATAGTCAATGCTATTCAAATAATGACAGTATACCTGAGGTTTACCCATTATTTAATTTTAGAAAGCTCTCCCTTTAAATGATCAATAATAGCAATATCAATTATATCTGCGTTGTTAAGCTCACTTAAATAATAAGAACACCAATCAATAACATGAACAAAATACATTGCTTTTTCAATCAAACTTTCGCCTTCAGAATTTACAATAAATATTTTGCCGCATTTTTCTTGGATGGCTTTTTTACTGATATTATAACGAACCTCATTTCTAAAATAAACATCATCTGTTTCAAAGAACACCGGTGCAAACCTTTGATCTCCCCCTCCCCATCCAACAAGCTCATTATGGTTCATTTCAGGAATGGTGTGATGCCAAGCTAAATATTTAGAATTCTCATTTACCTGTTGTCTTGCCCTTACAATCACTCCTTCGTGTTGCGGTTCGGAATAAAATATACCTACTTTATTAAATAAAAATACAGCAAGTTCATTTCCCTTTTTTTTAATAGAGTCTATATCAGTTTTCAAAAGTTTTGAGGAAGCTATTAATGATTCTGATTTATTATCAGAAATAACATTATAAACACTTAAAATATTCAGAATTTGAACTATTGAGTATGCTAATGCGCTTCTTGGAGGTCTTCCTGAAGGGACAATAATCGCATCATATTTATTTTCTGAGCAAAACTCTTGCATTTTTCCTCCACTACAGATACATACAATACTTGAGTTTTTTGAATTTGCTTCTTCAAGAGCCTGCATTGTCTCTTCTGTATTTCCAGAATAAGACGATGCAATCACTAATGTATTTTCTGAAACAAAGTCAGGTAGAAAATAATCTGTGATCAATGTAACAGGAACATTGGCCTCATACCGAACCCAATCAGAAACGATTTTTGCACCTATACCGGAACCGCCCATCCCACAGAGAACAACATTCTTAATATTGTTTTCTGTATTAGTAAAATTGGTTTGATTGGCAATTTCTATTCCTTCTATAATGTGATTTGGAAAATCTTCTATTAGTTTAAGCATGCTCATACGCTATATTCTTTTATGCAAAAATAGCTAAAAACGAAATATTTAATCTTTATTTTTTGTGTAAAAACCAATCTCTTGGAAACTTTAACATAAAGAGTTACCTTTGCGCGCTTATTATTAATGAATAAACACACTAAATCTAAATAAATGGAAGATAAATTAATATTAATCCCTATTGGCCTTTCAATCGTTGGTCTATTGTTTATGCTATATAAAATGGCTTGGGTAAAAAAACAAAGCGCTGGAAATGAAAGAATGCAAGAAATTTCTAAAAATATTAAAGAAGGTGCCTTAGCATTTTTAAGTGCCGAATATAAATTATTGGCAATATTTGTCTTAATTGCATCCATTGCACTATTTGGAATATCTCAATTGGTTGAAACAACTCACTGGATGATAATTCCTGCTTTTATTGTTGGGGCGGTTTTTTCTGCATTTGCGGGAAATATAGGAATGAGAGTTGCTACTGAAGCAAACGCTCGAACAACTGAGGCTGCAAGAACAAGTCTTCCTCAAGCACTAAAAGTTTCATTCGGCGGAGGTACAGTCATGGGGCTTGGAGTTGCTGGACTTGCTGTTTTTGGATTAAGCTTATTTTTTATGGTATTCATAAAAATGGATTTATCAGGAGGAAAAGGTTTTTATGACGAAATGACTATGGTTCTTGAAGCATTAGCTGGTTTTTCATTAGGTGCTGAGTCAATTGCACTTTTTGCAAGAGTTGGGGGAGGTATTTATACAAAAGCTGCTGATGTTGGAGCAGATTTAGTTGGTAAAGTAGAAGCTGGTATTCCAGAGGATGATCCAAGAAACCCAGCAACGATTGCAGATAATGTTGGTGATAATGTTGGTGATGTTGCAGGTATGGGGGCTGATTTATTTGGCTCATATGTAGCAACTGTTTTGGCTTCGATGGTTTTAGGTAATTATATTGTCAAAGACATGACTGATGCTGCTGGTGGTGTTCAGTTTAATGATGCATTTGGTGGTTTAGGACCAATTTTACTACCTGTTATGATCGCTGGTGTTGGTGTTATTGCCTCAATATTAGGTACATTTTTAGTTAAGATTAAAGATAACAATGCCAAAGAGTCACAAGTTCAAAAAGCTTTGGATATGGGAAATTGGGCATCTATAGTTATTACGCTTATTGCTAGTTATTTCCTAATTGATTATATGCTTCCTGAAACAATAATGATGGACTTCTTTGGAGAAGGAACAAAAGAAATCCCATCTATAAATGTATTTTACTCTGCAATCATTGGACTTTCAGTTGGAGCTTTAATTTCTATGGTTACGGCTCACTTTACAAGTTTAGGTAAAAAACCAGTTATGGACATTGTTCAGAACAGTTCAACTGGAGCAGCGACAAACATTATTGCAGGTTTGGCAGTAGGTATGAAATCTACATTTTTATCTGTAATATTATTTGCTGCTGCCATTTTTGGATCGTATGCATTAGCTGGGTTTTATGGTGTGGCATTGGCAGCATCTGCAATGATGGCAACTACTGCTATGCAATTAGCTATTGATGCTTTTGGCCCTATTGCTGATAATGCAGGTGGAGTTGCCGAAATGTCTGAACTACCAGAGGAGGTTAGAGGGCGTACTGATATTTTAGATTCTGTTGGAAACACTACAGCTGCTGTTGGTAAAGGATTTGCAATTGCCTCTGCAGCACTAACAGCTCTAGCATTATTTGCGGCTTATGTTACTTTCACGGGTATTGACGGAATCAACATCTTTAAAGCTGATGTTCTTGCCGCTCTATTTGTCGGAGGAATGATTCCTGTTGTTTTTTCTGCGCTTGCAATGAAATCTGTTGGTAAAGCAGCAATGGATATGGTAATGGAAGTAAGAAGACAATTTAAAGAAATCCCTGGAATTATGGAGGGGACTGGAACTCCTGAATATGGCAAGTGCGTTGAAATTTCTACCAAGGCAGCTCTAAGAGAAATGATGCTTCCAGGAGCACTTACAATTGTTTTCCCTATTATAATTGGATTATTCTTTGGTGCAGAACCTCTTGGAGGATATATGGCTGGAGTGTGTGTTTCTGGAGTAATGTGGGCTATTTTCCAGAACAATGCTGGAGGTGCTTGGGACAATGCAAAAAAATCATTTGAAGCTGGTGTTGAAATTAATGGAGAAATGACATATAAAGGCTCTGAGGCTCACAAGGCTGCAGTGACTGGAGATACAGTTGGTGATCCATTTAAAGATACTTCTGGCCCTTCAATGAACATTCTTATTAAACTAACTTGTCTTATTGGCTTGGTAATCGCACCTATCTTGGGTGATGGACATGGACAATGGGATAAAGAAGGTGAAGTTTGGAGTACAGAGGCGGAGGCGCATGTTCTTGAGTCTTACCCTGCTGAGCGTTATGATCAAGAAAAAGTAATGGAAGTAATAAAAGATTTCTTCCCTACTCCTTATCACTATTCTACAATCAGCTCATCTGAATCTAAAGTAAATGATAATTTTAAAATTGAAATTGATGGAGCTATGAAAGCTGATGATGATGTTAAGGTTGATGATGAATACGACCTATAATAAGTTTTTAACAATCTTGATATAATATATTTTAAAGCCACCTCTCGGTGGCTTTTTTATTATATATACTTTTATTAAAAATAACGATATGAAAAACATTCTTATTTCAATTGCTTTAATTAGCCTGACGTTCTTTACATTTTCGCAAACATTTCAAACTGTTCGTGGAACAGTATATGAAATGGAAACCAACTTCCCTCTTGCAGGGGTTAAAATTCAGGTTTTTACTTCTGATTCAACTTTAAAACTACTAGGCATTACAAATGGAAATGGGGAGTTCTCAGTTAAAAATGTACCTGTAGGAAAGCATCAAATTATTGCTAAATTTTCAACTTTTGAAGTGTCTGGTCAAACAATAGAGGTTACATCAGGAAAAGAAATGATTGTTAACATACCGATGATAGAAATCATTAGTGAAACAGAAGAAGTTAAAATATCTGCTAGAAGAAAAGGAACTGTTTTAAATGAAATGGCTGTTTTATCAGCACAACAATTTAGTGTCGAGGAAACCAATCGATATCCAGGATCCAGAATGGATCCCGCTAGAATGGCCTCTAATTTTGCTGGTGTTCAAGGCTCCGATGACTCGAGAAATGACATTGTAATTAGAGGAAACTCACCATTAAGTGTTGTGTGGAAAGTTGAAGGTATAGACATACCAAACCCCTCGCATTTTGCAATAAGTGGAAGCACCGGTGGTCCGGTTTCAATTCTCAATAATAAAATACTAGGTAACTCTGATTTTTTTATGAGTGCCTTTCCTGCAGAGTATGGAAATAGCACCTCTGGTGTTTTTGATTTAAAATTACGTCAAGGAAACAATAGCAGACATGAATTTACAGGTCAATTTGGATTTCTTGGAACTGAGTTTTTAGCAGAAGGCCCCTTGTCAAAATCAGGGAACTCAAGTTATTTAATTATGGGAAGGTATTCTACATTAAGCATTTTTCAGTCTCTTGGTATACAGATAGGAACAGACGCCATTCCAGTATATGGAGATGGTGCTTTTAAATTTAATTGGAGACTAAAAAATGGAGGCATGTTATCATGGTTTGGTATAGGAGGAAAAAGCAAAATTGATATTTTAATATCAGATCAGACCACATTTACAGATGAACTTTATGGAGAATCCGATAGGGATCAACTTTTTGGAACATCTATGGGTGTTACAGGAATTAATTATAAAAAATCTCTGAATGAAAAAACCTATATTACAGCTACTCTTGGGGCTTCATTTGAAGAGCAGCATACTGATCATATTTATTTAAACCGATCCTTAGATACAAATACACAAACACAAGAAATAAACATTACGGTTGACTCAAGTTTCAATCTAATGTCTTACGATTTTATGAAGGCAAAATTAACGAGTTATTTTGCAGTCAATCATAAATTCAATAAAAGGAATATTATAAAGTTTGGATTTAATGCCGAGGGAATGTTTATGAGTCAAAAAGACTCTATAAGAACCAGTTATATCAGTACTGCTCCCTTTAACAATCGTTGGGACTACCGTGGGGTTTCTTGTCTAGTTCAACCATTTATTCAATACAAACTAAGAGTAAATAACAATATGGACTTTACCGCAGGAATTCACAGTCAATATTTTTCTTTGAGTAATAGCATTAGTATTGCCGAACCAAGAGTTGGGTGGAAATATCGTTATGGAAATGGACAATCTGTTTTTGCTGGCGCAGGAATGCACAGTCAAACACAACCCAACTATACATATACATATCATCTACTAGATAATTTGGGAAATAAGATTTATCACAATAAAAATATGGACTTCATTCGAAGCATTCATACAGGTGCCGGCTATGAAAAGTTTTTTGCAAACGCTGGCATGAGTGTTCGAACAGAAGCTTATTACCAACACCTTTACAACATCCCCGTAGAAGTAAATCCATCATCCTTTTCTTTAATTAATATGGGTAGTGGTTTCTCTCGAATTTTTCCAGACTCTCTTAAAAATACCGGAACTGGAACCAATTATGGCCTTGAATTAACCGTTCAAAAGTTCTTTGATAAATCCTATTTCTTTATGTTCTCAGGAACAATTTATGAATCAAAATACAAAGGGAGCGATGGCATTGAAAGAAACACTTCTTTCAACGGAAATTATGTCGCAAACTTATTAGTAGGTAAAGAGTTTAATATTGGAAAAAAACAAATTATCGGGCTTGGTTTAAAATCTACCGTTGCGGGAGGGAAAAGGTATGGTTTTCCTGATGTTGCCCAGACTGAAGCGCTAAATGAAATCATTTTTATGGATTCCGCCTTTAATGACCGACAGTTTAAAGATTACTTTCGACTCGATTTAAAAGTTTCGTGGAGAATGAACGCTAAAAAAATGACTCATGAAATTGGTGTTGACCTTGTTAATGTTACCAACAATCGCAATTTATTAAGCCTTGTTTACGCTCCAAATCTAGATCCAAATGACACTTCTGATCCAATAGCCGAAAAGCAACAACTTGGTTTTTTACCAATCTTCTATTATAAAATTGACTTTAGACCTAAAACTAAGAAATAATTCAGGAGTATTAGAAAATTAGAATAATGTTTAAACTGAAGAGCATTGGACTTATTTCTCTAATAATCGCACTAACCATCACATTAGTATTTGTAAGCAGTTGGGCAAGTGGAATTGTGATATTTAACGACTTATCAAAAGCTATAAACAAACAAATTTTATATCAATCAACTACACTTTTGGGTACAATTATTTTCTTGTTGCTTCTCTGGTTGACTAAAAGAACAACATTTGAAGAATACTTTAGGAAAGGAAATATAAGCGCTGAAATACATCCAGAGCCTTTAATTGGAATAAAACCTAAATCAAATGAGAACTGGCTACATTTAGGGCTAAATTTCTCGATAATTATATCCGGAGTCACTACTCTTATTATTTATTTTCAACTCATAAAAGGAATTGAAATTTCACTTGGAAGTTTATTAAATATTCTACCTTTTAGCATTCTTTTTGCTCTTTCAAATTCCTTTGTAGAGGAAAGCATAACTCGATTAGGTGTCATTGTTGTATTCAAAGGCCTGATTAAAGAAAGAAAGATCCCGTTTGTATCTGCACTTATATTTGGAACGGTTCACTATTGGGGAAATCCGGGTGGATTTTTAGGTGTTTTGGTCGCAGGATTTTTAGGATGGTTTCTGACCAAATCAATACTTGAAACCAAAGGTTTCTTTTGGGCATGGCTGATACATTTTTTGCAAGATGTAATTATTTTTTCAGCTTTACTATTAATGTAATTAAAAACTAAAAAATCTTTTTTTATTTAATATTGACGTCTATATTGTCTCTATCAATCCAAAAAGGAATTTCTAATGAATCACTATCATAATTTCGTACAAATGGAGATATTATTGTTAAGAGATGTTCACCGTTATTGAACTGATCAATGGGAATTAATGCTGTAATTCCTCTATACTCATCCTTTTTTATAGTGGGATGCCATTTTAGACCGTTAATATTAATGCTATCAACTTTAATCTTTATAAAATCCACATAATTTTTATTCCCTTTTTTTTCATCTGCTTCTTCAAGAACAAAGTCATGCCACTTATCGTATCTTATAAAAACCTCCATAAAGTTTGTTTGTTGTATTTTTGAACTAACTCCATAAAAAAATACTTTATCACTCCACTGATCCATGTAATGCCGATGGTTTATATATTCATTATCGGAAAGATTGTACATATTATCTCTTTTATCCCAAAAATTAGCCCACTTTAATTGTTTTCTCATTGAAAAAAAAGCCCCAACTCCAGAAATTGATATGTACAAAACTAAAGAGAAAACTAACTTTAGTTTATTAATATTGGTATTGAACAGCCATAAAGATCTCTGATATCCTTTTCTGAAAGATATTAGATCAAAAAAATAAAAAAATGGATATACTAAATAAGACATGTATTTAATTTTCCTTAATAGACCGAAAAACAAAAAGTCAATAATATATATCACATAAGCATAAATCAAGATAGAATAGATAACAGAACCAAAATTATCGTCTGGAGTAAATGACTTTTGGTAAGTCAAATAAAGAATCCAAAGTAATACAAATCCAAATAAAAAACCCGCTATAATAAAAACAGATGTTATTGACATATACATTACTGTTCCACAATACCGATCTACATTTGTTATTTGTTCTTGAAGGTCTACTTCCGGATCTATCTTTGATTTGAATGGCTGCTCGCGTCTAATTTTATTAAACTTTATTCCATTTGGATAAACATAATTTATGCAAACTAGAGATAGCCAATAAGCCCTTAAACATAAATGCGCTATAAAACCAAATGTTAACATTTTAAAGGTTAACAAAACTGACATAAAGACAATATTTGTACCCAAAATGGGACTTATCATTCTGAAGGTGTCAAGCCAAGCAATAAATAAATCGGTAATTTGGATTAACGTGAATATTGCACCACCAGAAATAAGCAACTCTAGTTCCCAAGAGTTCTCTTGAAGATTTTGGAGCCATTTGGGAATGTTCCTTTTTTCCATAATTTATTTTTTGTGTTTAATTTAATGAAAAACCCATCAATTTAGTCTAACATCAAATAATCCTCTTTAATCATTTACATATGGGTTTCCCTATGAATTTCACTTAACAAAAATATAAGAAGACTTTTCCTCAAACACTTCTTCATTTTTTAGATACTTGTCAAACCATTCCTTTATGTAATTTGAGACCTCTTTTCGGTGTTTTACGCAGCCGTGATTATCTTTATTAAATTCTACAAAAACATGTGGATAATTGACTTTTATTAGCTGATCATGAAATGTTTGGGCCATAGAAATATCACAAGCTTTATCTGCAGAACCATGCATCATTAGAAGATTTGCGGAACTACAAAGTTCATTTGTCCAATATGTTGCTGATCTATCCTTTAGAACAGCATCAATAGAATCTTTATAGTTTGGTATGATTTGCTCGTATACATGCGTTTCCATATCAGGTCGTTTTTCTTTCATAATAAATAAGTCGTTCAGACCCCCTAATGTAATTGCTGATTTGATTTTGCAGTTTTTTTTCATAGCAAGATAAGTCATCATAGCCCCACGGCTTATTCCAAACATTCCAATTCGGCTTGTGTCAGCAAATTCTATTTGATTCAAAGCAGGTATTAAGTTAAGTACATCTCTAGAGTCAGCCCCCCCAAATTCTTCTCGACCTTCGCTATTTGAATTACCCCTATAATTACTAGCAATAACTATATATCCATCTGCAGCTATCATTCCCATTTGAACAATTGCATTGTATACCAAAAGAGCTCCAAAATCCCTGTTGCCCCCTCGATTGTATATAATACAAGGATAATTCCCCGGTTTTTTTGGACGAACCATGAATCCTGTAATCATCAAGTCATCACTATTATAGACAATATTATAAACATTTATCCTTTCCAAGTATGAAAACCTATCTTTTAGTTTTCCTCTTTTAAATATCTTTTTTCCAAAGGGGGTTTTTTTCCAATCACATTCGGAGGTTTTAATGAGCTCTCCAGAATTAAAATCACCCCAAACCTCACGAGCATTACTAATTTTGGTGTCATGATTATGATCATGATTATTTTGAGCATTTAAGAATGAAATAAAAAATATAAATGATATAAAGAGTATGGTTTTCATTTTAAAGTTTGTTTAGAAAATTATATGTTAAATATTTAAATTAAATAGATCAAGCTCTTTTAATTCTTTTAGGAATGTTTCTTTTTTCCATAATTTATTTTTCCCCATTGAGGGCATTGAACACATCCATTAACTGGTCTAATATAAAATATTCCTCCAAAAGTTATATTTGCTTCAAGATAACTAAAATGATGTGTGGCATGTGCTCCAATATCATCCAATCTTGTTCTTACTCTAGATTGATACATAAAGCCAGCACTTATGTTTGGTTGAATAAAAAAATGCTGAAAAAACTCAAATCTTAAACCCGCATGTGTTGAGATACCAACTCCAGATAAAGAAGGAATTTGCTCATCTTTTTTTCCTGCAAAATCAAAGTCAGTTATTGAAATTATGGTTCCAGCACCGCCCCCTATTATTGAAGAGAGCACAAACCAACGGTTCATTCCAAATCTTAGCAAATGATCTATTCTCGAAAACTGAACCCTTATGTAATTTAAACCATTAGAATTTTCATAATGAAATGTATTTCTATCTGTTGTTACAGGAGTTTGATTGTAAACTCCTGACCAACCTGTAACATCGTCTACACCTGGTGTAATATTACCGGATAAAAGAACTTGATTTTGATCTGCAAAAATGTATTTAAAGTGATCGTAATTAAATGAAACCGCCCAATGATTTCTAAAATTATAACCTATACTTGCATTGAATTGTGGGACTGATAATTTGGTTAAACTGAAATATGATTTAAAACTGAATGGTGTTTGGTTGTCATGAGCCTTGCTTTCTTTCATTCTAAAACTATAACCCGGTCCAACAAAATTAATGTCGCTTTTGGTGTAAAATGTTCTGTTATATCCCCAATTTGCAAATACAGTACCTTTTGCCGCAGAATGCTTGGTTTTTGGTGGTTTTTGTGAGAAACAACCGACGAAAACAAATAAAAATATTAAAAATATTAGTTGCTTCATTTTAACTGTTGTATAATATTTATCCAATCTTTCTGATTCATTACCTTTTCAAGCTTGTAATGTACTTTTTTATCTATTGAATGCCACTCTATCCTACCAATATCTTTGGCAAAATATACCAATTGAGCAACATTTAAATTATTAATTTGCTCATCTTTTGAATTGACCAAAGCCAAATTTATACTGTCATAAAAAGAAATAGCAGGAGTTTTTTTATTTAAATATGAAATGGTTTCTTTTTTACTTTTTAAAAAGCGTTTTTTCAACTGAATTATTTGTGTTGAATCTATGTGGGAGGGAAACCTTGACAAAAATTCCGAAGTATCCGCATCTCCAGATGGAAATGCCTTAGATTTGATTAAATCAGCTTTGGTTTTTTGCTTTTTTCCATTGGTAACCATGTGGTCCTGAAGCTCTAAACTGGGGTAGTTGTAGTTTATAGCTTCTGTTAATCTAAAGTCTGAAGAATACAATTCAACAACAATGTGTTTTCCTGCCTCATCCTCTACACCATAAACTCTATGAAATTGCTCATTTAGTCCACCGACAACGTCACGATAAACATAAATTTTAGGTATGGTGTCATATGGATAAAAATAAGCCACAAATGCACTTTCTTTACTGTTTTTTTCAGTGCACGAGAAAATAATGCCGACCAATATAAAAAAGTATATAATTTTCATTTTGTCATTTTTAAAAAGCCCACTTCTCTCTCTGTTAAATGCCTAAAATAACCTCTTGGCATGTCTTTTTTAGTTAAGCCAGCAAAAGAAACACAATCAAGCTTGACAACCTTATATCCAATTGCATCAAACATTCTATATATAATTTGTGATTTACCAGATTTAATTTCAATTCCAATTTCTCTTTCTGAACCGTCATCAACAAAATCAGCGGCAATGCATTTTGTCTTACCATCATCTAGTGATATGCCCGTTTTTAATTTTTCTAAATCCTCCTTAGAAAAGGACTTATTTAATTCAACATGATATATTTTCTTTGCCTTGTATTTTGGATGATTTAATTTTTTATGAATGTCACCGTCATTTGTAAAAAGTAATAAACCTGTCATTTCTATATCCATTTTAACAACTGGATACAACTGTTCTTTACACGCTTTTTTTATCAAAGCAAAGGCTGTTTTTTTTGAATTAGAATTAATATTTGTTGTAAATCCTTTGGGTTTATTTAATAAAACATATCGTTTTGTTTGACCTTTTATCGTCTCACCATCATATTGAACCTTATCTGTAGGTTTGATTTTACATCCAAGCTCCGTAACAACTTCTCCATTAATTTTAATAACGCCTGTTTGAATTAATACATCTGCCTCTCTTCTTGAACAAACACCAGCATTTGACAAAAACTTATTTAAACGAATTGCATCTTCTCTAAAACTTGGAAGGGGGTCTCCTTTTTTCTTCTTTTCTCTAAAATCAATATACTTTCCTTTATCTCTTAACTTTACCTTTCTGCTCTTTTTTAAATCGGAACCAAAAGCTTTTTTCTCTGAGCGTGATCTTTTGTTGTTTTTATTTCCTTTTAAAGACATTTGTTTTCGTATTGATCAACAAAGATAACTCAAATAGATAAAGATGGGTAAAAAGCATTTTTTAAGTGCTCTATTTTATATGAATCTTCAAATAAAACAATTGAAATAATATCAAATCTAACCTCCTTATTGATCGCGTTTGTTTGCACGTACCGATTCATTACTTGAATGATTTTTGCTTGTTTAAATTTACCAACAGAGTCAAATGGACTAACAATAAATGGCACACTTCTTAGCTTTACCTCAACTGCGATGTATATCTCTTCTTTTTTGGCAATAATGTCTATTTCATAATTTTTATAATAATAGTTTGTTAACACTATTGAATATTTTTTAGATAACAGAAAATTACATGCCAATTTTTCGCCGTATTGTCCTTGTTTTTTAAGATTCATCTATTTAAGTTAAGTATTATCTATTTAAATTCCTGTTTTTTTAAATGAAATGTATATTTGCTATATGGGAAAAGTGATTGCTTTAGACTTTGGAATGAAAAGAACTGGTGTTGCCATTTCAGATGACAACAAAACATTTGCTTTCCCTCACTCGACAATTGAAACAAACGGAATAATAAACAGCATTGAATCCATAATTAAAAAAGAATCTATTGATCTTTTTGTAATTGGATATCCTAAAAAATTTAACAATACCGATTTCCCAATAGCAAAAGAAATTGGACTTTTTAAAGAAAAGATAATAAAGAAATTTGGTCTTGATGTAGTTTTAATTGATGAGCGATATACATCTAAAATGGCCTCCTCAGTAATTGCTAAGTCTGGTATCCCAAAAAATAAAAGACAAAACAAAGCGCTTATCGATAAGATAAGCGCTACAATTATTTTACAAGATTATTTTGCCTCTATAAAATGAAATTTAGTTTCTTTTACTTGTCGTCTGCACAACATTCTTTTTTTAAAGACCCCTTCCAATTACCGGCTTCATCATAATTTGACAAACACTCTGCAGTTTCTTCTTCGCTACATCCTTTTGCCTCGCACATAACTGCACATTCATCTTTGGTCATTTTAGAACATTCTGCTGGATCACATTTACTCTCTTTTTTAGATGAACACTTTTGGTCTGTTTTACAAGATTTTTCTTCTTTTTTAGCATGTGAATGAGATTTACCATCAGCATGAGTATGAGAGTCACCTTTACAACAGCCATCTTTTTTGCCACCACAGCATTCTTCTTTCTTTTTGCCTGTTTCATTATTAGTTGCTTCTCCCTCTGAACATGCAGCAAAAAGGAAAAAACTACTAATTACTAATAAGTTTAAAATTTTAATCATTACTTTTAATTTTAATGTTTGGAATAAATTTTGCTGACCAACAAAAATAACTATTTAAAATTTAATCAATTTATGAAACTATCTGTATTATTATCTGCGCTCTTGTTTATAAGCTTTAGCAACTCAATTGACGCACAAAAAAAAGTTGCTGGTGTTGACTTTCCTGCTGTGATGAAAGTAAACAAAAAAGTTGTTACCTTTAATGGAGGAGGTTTAAGAGAAAAATATACCATTGACCTTTATGTTGTTGGTCTATATCTAAGAAAACCGACTATGAATTCTAAAGAAGTTCTTAACTCCTCTGATGAAATGGCAATGAGAATTAAAATTATTTCTAGTAAAGTTACCAGAGATAAATTTGTTGAATCTGTTAAAGAAGGATTTATAAAATCGCCAGGTGCAACAAAAGAAAATATTAAAGATTTCATGAAGTTTTATGCTGATCCTTTTAAGAAAGGAGATGAAATATTACTAGTTTATAAACCAGGTATTGGAACAGTTTTTTATAAAAACAAGGAAAAAAGAGGGGTTATTTCTGGCACTAAGTTTAAAAAATCACTTTTTGGAATTTGGTTAGGAGACAAACCTGCTGACAAAAAATTAAAACTAAAATTACTTGGCAAAATATAAACCATCAAATTAAAACAATCTTAATTAAAAAAATACGCTTTAGTAGAGGCGTATTTTTTTGTTTCCACAAATCATTACAGTGATTATATTTGTGGACTATTATAATTGATTATATATAAACCTCTATGAAAATCATGTCTTTTATTAAAAAAAACTGGATCCATTTTGTAACAATTTTTTTGTTTTTAATTGTTTGCCTTATTTATTTCAGTCCTCAACTTGACGGCTACGGATTAAAACAACAAGATATTGAACAATGGAAGGGCTCTGCACACGAAACAGAGGTTCACAGAGCTCTTTATGGAGAAGAACCACTTTGGACCAATGCTCTTTTTGGTGGAATGCCCTTAATCCAAATTTCTGTAATCTACGGCGGTAACCTAATCAAAAACATCTCTAATTTTTATTTCTCTGTTATTCCGGCACCGATGGGAATTGTTTTTTTACACCTTATTTGTTTTTACATTTTAGGGCTTTTTCTTAGAATCAACCCTATTGTGACTGCTGTGGGTGCTTTTGCCTTCGCATTTGCAAGCTATGAAATTATAATCATAGAGGCAGGACATGCTACAAAAGCAATGGCAACAGCATTTTTACCTGCTATTGTTGGTTCTTTTATCTATTGCTTTCAAAAAAAGAGTATTCTGGGCGTTCTTCTATCGTCTCTATTTATGGCTTTTGAGCTTTCAACAAACCATGTTCAAGTTACTTATTATTTGGCTTTTCTTCTAATTTTTATGGGCTTTGTTTTTTTATATGATGCATGGAAAAACAAGGAATTAAAAGCCTTTTTTATTACTACAGTCTCATTAATATGTGGCTATTTAGTTGCCCTAGTTATCAATTATGGGAACATTGGTTTGACAACCGATTATGCCAAACATACCATCAGAGGGGGTAACGACATTACAATTAATTCAGATGGAACAAAGGCAACACAACAGTCATCTGGTCTTGATAAAGACTACATCACACAATGGTCTTACGGAATTGGTGAAACATTCACTTTAATTTCACCAAACATAAAAGGCGGCGGATCTTACGCTTTAGGAAATAGTCCTTTTGTTTCCATTTTAGAAAATACAGAGTTTGAAAATGGAGATCCTGAAACAGTTTATAAATATGGCGCTTATTGGGGTAACCAACCATTTACATCTGGCCCTGTTTATATTGGAGCCATCATTATTTTCCTCGCCTTTCTTGGACTTATTTACATTAAATCTCGAATTAAGTGGGCGCTTTTAGCGGCGACCTTGCTAGCCATTATATTATCATGGGGGAAAAATTATATGGGAGTTACAGATTTTTTTATTGACTACATCCCTGGATATAATAAATTTAGAACTGTTACCATAAATTTAGTTATCGCTGAACTTTGCATTCCTATTCTAGCTGTTTTATTTGTTAATGAATTGATAAAAAATAAAGATGAAATAAAAAATAAAATAAAAACACTCTATATAAGCTCTGGGGCTTTTTTTATAATGCTTTGTTTAATTAAATTCATTGGCCTTGGCGATGGATACACCTCTTCAGAAGAAAAAAAGCAAATGGCTAATATCGACAAAGAAATACCAAAGGTAGAGCAAAATATAAAACAGCAAATTTTATCAATTAACCCACAACAATTAAAGGAGCAATACAATGTTAATATCAACAATCAATCTGAGGTAGATGCTTTTGCTAAAGAGCAAGCAAATAATCAAATTAAATCTTACAAAGACAATTTCGGAGCACTTAAAATGGTTCGTAAAAATATTTTTAACTCCAGTATGAATAGAACCATTTTATTTGTTTTTGTTGCTAGTATTTTTGTCTTTTTATTTGTTCAGTTTGGATTCACCCCTCTCATTCTTTCTTGTGGAATTTTAATTCTTGTGCTCGCTGATAATCTTCCTGTTTCAAATTACTACTTAGGTAGTGAGGAAATTGAAGAGGGAGAGGGTGAATACAAACACTGGGTTCCTGCAGCAACAGCAAAATATCCCATTTCAATTAGAACCTCAGACGAACAAATCTTGCAAAATGAATTAAAAGAAAACCCTAAATTAAAAACATTTATTGATAAGGCAGAAAAAAAAGGAATTTCAAAATCTGAGGAACTTGAGCTTGAAGATGCAGCTTCAATGAACCTTATTGACTCTTATCGTTTTGCTGAACTTAATAAGAAAACCAATTATAGAGTATTTGATATTGGAGGAAGTTTTCAAAGTAATAAAGCTTCTTATTTTCACAAATCACTAGGTGGTTATCATGGCGCCAAACTTAGAAATATCCAAAATTTATTTGATTTTCATTTAAGCAAATCCAACAACAAAGTTTTTGACATGATGAATGTAAAATACTTTATCCAAAGAACTCAAAGTGGAGATACAGCAAATATCAACCCTACAGCAATGGGTAATGCTTGGCTTATAAAAACAATAGAAACACACAAAACACCAAATCAGGAAATAAGAGGTCTTGGCACTGAATTTAAATTGCTTAACAAGGGGGTAGGGACGCTTTTAATAAATCAAAAAGCAACAAAAGAAGCAACCGTATATGGTGATGAAACACTTCAGTATTTAACCAAAGGAAAAGATACTATTGATATTCCGCTTAGTAATGGAATGAGACAAAAAACAGAGGCCTTGTTTGTTATGGATGTAAACGGGAAAACAAATCTTATTCCTGTCCAAACACAATTAAATGACACCAGCAATTCTTTTAGTACGCTTGTATCAATTAGCGTTAGCAATTCCTTTGACCCAAATAATGAAGCTGTTATGCTTCAATCTGAAGCAAACAAGATAAAGAAAAGAAAGTTTTCTGGTGAAGGAAAAGTGACTCTAACAAAATACAAACCAAATCATTTGATTTATGAGGCAAATGTTAAGGGAAATCAATTTGTTGTTTTTTCAGAAATTTATTACCCTGATGGGTGGAAGGCTTTTGTAGATGGAAAAGAAGTAAATATTGTAAAAACAAATTATTTACTAAGAGGTATTGAACTTAGTGGAGGTAAGCATAAAATTGAATTTAAATTTGACCTTCCTAAATTTCACTTGTTAAATAAAATCTCTTTTACCGCATCTATTTTACTTTTACTTGCTATTGGCTTTTTCTCTTTTAAACGTTTTAAAACAAAGTAATTTGACATGAAAAAAGTTTTCATTCTTATCGGCACACGACCCAACTTTGTTAAAATAACACAGTTTAAAAAAGTAGCAAAGGCATTAGGGGGTGTTGACATTCAAATCATACATAGCAATCAACATTATGATGGAAATATGTCTTCTGTTTTTTTTAAGCAGTTTGGAATTGAAGTAGATATTATACTCGAGCCTTTCAAAGGAAATACCAGTGAACAATTCGGACACATAATGCAACAACTCAGTCGTGTTTTTATTGAAAATAGACCAGATTTTTTGTTGGTTGTAGGAGACGTCAACACAACTCTTGCTGGAGCTTTAGCAGCAAATAAATTAGGCATTCCTTTGGGTCATTTAGAGAGTGGTTTAAGAAGTTATGATAGAGAAATGCCTGAAGAAATTAACAGAATCATAACGGATGAAATATCTGACATTTATTTTACAACCGAATGGAGTGGGACTAACAACCTTTTGAAAGAAGGTCGTAAAAAAGAAAATGTTTTTTTTGTTGGTAACACAATGATCGATACATTAGTTGCTTACCAAAGTAAAATCAAATCAAATAACATTATTGCTAAGATTGGCGTCCCAGAAAATCCTTTTATTTTAATGACTTTACATCGGCCATCAAATGTTGACCTTGAAGAAAACCTATTAAAAATGTGTTACTTATTGGAAAACTTATCGAAAATCAAAAATATTGTTTTCCCTATTCATCCAAGGACAAAAAAGAATTTAATTGAGCACAATCTTTTTGATAGAATAAATAACCTAAAATCTATTTTCCTTACTGAATCATTAGATTATTTTTCTTTTCAAAAACTAATTTCTGAAGCGGAAACAGTAATTACTGACTCTGGCGGAATCCAAGAAGAAACAACCTTTTTACAAATTCCCTGCTTAACATTAAGAGACAATACTGAAAGACCTATTACAATTTCTTTAGGCACCAACGAATTAATGCCTTTTAACCCTGAATTGATTCTCCAAAAAATAGAAAAAAACGAATTTAAATCAGGCGAAGTTCCTGAACTATGGGATGGTAAGGCAACAAATAGGGCAATCGAAATAATGAAGACTTATATTCAGTGACCAAATGTATTTAATGGTATTAGATGGGGAATACCCCAAAGACATTAGAGTTAGAAAAGAGGCGGAATCAATCGCTGAGAGTGGTAGAGAAATTACCGTTCTTACAAGATGGAGTAAAAATCAGTTAAGAAAAGAAGTAATTAACAACGTAAATATAATTAGGTGCGGCCCCCATTATTCATTCAATTTAAAGGGAATCAATGACATTCTTTCTTCTATTTTTTTTATTGACTTTTTATTTTGGTTTTCTATTAAAAAAATAGTAAAAACAAATAATGTAAAAGTGATTCACCTGCATGACTTGCCTCTTTTAAAAACCATTCAAAAACTTATTAAAAAAAATGATGTGAAGCTTATTTTAGACATGCATGAAAACTACCCAGAAATGCTTGATGAATATAAATTGTCTAAAAAGAGCTTTTTAAAAAGAAATAAAGATGCTCTTTTTTTTAATTCATCTAGGTGGAAAAGATATGAAGGAAGATACATTGAAAAATGTGATCATATTATTGCTGTGGTTGATGAAATGAAAGAAAAAATTATACGAGAATACAATTTTCAAAGTCAAAATATAAGTGTTGTTTCAAATTATGAAAAAAGATCTTTTTCCCATAAAGAAGAGAAAGACGATTTTAAATTCGATAAAACATTTTCAATTTTATATGTTGGAGGGATTAGTCCTATTAGGGGTCTAGAAACGGTAATCCTAGCTTTAAAAAAAATAAACAAACATTTTCCTGCAAAATTTGTTGTTGTAGGTGGGGGTAACATTCAATACATTCAAACACTTAAAAATCTAGTTTCTGAAAATGAATTAGATGATTGCGTTCACTTCATTGGATACCGACCATTTAATAAAATAAACTATTACATTAAAAGAGCCTCTATCAATATCATACCTCACATAAAATCTGCTCACACCGACAATACGATACCTCATAAGTTATTTCAAATATTTTTAATGAAAA
>MDTD01004056.1_pt1 | contig 34947 bp, 37 predicted proteins | sample 811221 | NCBI WGS metagenome assembly MDTD01 (sample SAMN05326646, study PRJNA326480) | marine metagenome | isolation source: seawater | place: Pacific Ocean: South West | collected 2011
CAAACCTGCAAAAGCCACTGTATTAAACTGTTCAAGGGCCCGTGCAAGCGGTTGATCGTCTACTCGCATACGACGCTCTTCCATGACCGCTTTCATTTCACGACCGAATACTTCAGGCTGGAGGACTAAATGCTGCATGCGATCAGCTTCTAATTTCAAAACGCTGGAAATGTGCGCCGAAGGCACTGACTGTACATATGCAGTAAAATCATAGCTGGTAAATGCATTATCACTGCCACCCATTGCTGCAATAAGGCGACTATAGTCACCTGGTTGGGTGGTCTGTGTGCCTTGAAACATCATATGTTCTAAAGCATGAGAAATGCCGGTCAACCCTAGAGGCTCTTGATGTGAACCCACACGATACCAAACTTGAACTTCAGCCAATGGAGCACGATGGTCTTCTAACACAACCACTTTTAAGCCGTTTGGTAATGTGTGAGTACTCAAGGGTGCTGCAAAAAGATTCATGGCCGCACAATACATCACAATCATCCATATCCGATACATCGTGTCACTCCAATCATTGAACCTTCAGCATAACAAGCAAAACCGATAGGTCAAGTCTTTATCATGCTTTCACTCTATTTTGCTAAAATTGTTTTTATCTATTGACTCATGTTAACCTCTTAAGTTTTTAACTGTCTAAAAAAAGGCTCTACACTTATGTTTAATTGGTTTAAATCTAAAAAACCTGAAACCTCTACCCCCTGCGCTCAATCAACACAACCGATTTCACCTCAAGAGCGACTTGTTCAGGGCCTCAACCGCACTCGGAAAGCTTTATTCTCAACAACAGGGTCTGATCAAGCGTCACGCGCTTCACAGCTTGAATACTGGCGCACTGCACTGATTCAGGCTGATGTAGGTCTCACCCTGACTCAAGCCCTTATCACTGAAGCTGAAAAAGCACTCCCCAAACAACCTGACCCCAAGGCCACACTTGAAGCCCTCAAACAAGCCCTGTATACGCAGTGTCTTTCCAACACTCCAACCCACTTCACTTTAGAGCTTGAGGCACTTACTTCAATTTTAGTGGTTGGGATTAATGGCGCAGGCAAAACGACCACCATTGCAAAACTGGCTCATCATTTTAAACATGAGGGTCATTCAGTCTTATTGGCTGCAGGAGATACGTATCGTGCAGCCGCCATTGAGCAATTAAAACACTGGGGTCAACGCAGCGGTGTGCCGGTTATTGCTCAAAGACCTGGTGCAGACAGTGCCAGTGTTATTTTTGATGCATTGAAAGCGGCTCAAGCACGTCAATCAACTGTGATGATTGCGGATACAGCAGGTCGACTGCATACCCAACATAACTTAATGGAAGAACTGAGCAAGATTAAACGGGTCATGGGCAAAGCAGATCACAAAGCCCCTCAGCATACCTGGTTAGTACTAGATGGGACACTAGGTCAAAATGCATTGACTCAAGTCAAAACATTTCATGATACTTTAGGATTAACAGGTCTAATCATGACCAAACTAGATGGTTCAGCACAAGGCGGCATGCTACTCAACATTCAAAAAACATTTGATTTACCTATACTCTTCATTGGAGTCGGTGAGCAAGCTGAAGATCTACAGCCCTTTGATACTCATGCCTTCATTGAAGCATTATTAACCCCCCTCAATCAGGCTCAAATCATTGATCAAAATGATTAAAGCTTACATATTAACGTTTTTCAATGATGGAGAGCCCCGCTCAACACAGGTTCTCTGTCTTGATACTGGACGCTCACCTGCAACCCTGCCTCTTAACACAAAACCATACATCGACTTAGGCTCAAGCCCCTGAAGCATCACAGATCAGTCAGGCTCAAGTGATCAATTTGATCGATCAACACGATTATTCAGATTCAATCGTATCGAATGCCTCAAAGTCCGTTAATGGTGGACAATGATTCAACATATGACAAAATAATTCGGCGGTTTTTTGTGTGTCGTACAATGCACCATGTGCCTGTTGAGGGTCAAAGCTTAATCCTGCAGCCCACATTAAGCGCGCTAATACAGTTTCTCCATATAGCACCCCGCCTAAGGTTGCTGTATCAAAACAGGTAAATCGATGCAATGGAAATTGTTTAATGGCATGACGTGAAACCGCATTCATAATGAAGTTCAAATCAAAATGAGCATTATGGCCCACCAAAACTGCTCGACGACAACCCGTTATTTTTTTCCAACGATTGACATAAGTGGCCAATGCATTGAGCGCTGCAGATTCTTCAATCGCAAAACGTAAGGGATGATCTGGCACAATATGATTTAAGGCTAAAGCTTCTGGACAGCAGTGCGCCCCCTTAAATGGGATGATGTGTTCATGCCAAACAGCATCTGGGGCCTCATGACACCAACCTTGCTCTGGATGAAATGAAACAGCGACTGCAGCAACTTCAAGCAAGGCATCTGTGCGACAGTCAACCCCCCCCGTTTCTACGTCAATCACGATGGGTAGCAACCCCCTAAACCTTCGAGATAAATAACGCTGCATATCATTCATATATGACACTCCAACACTTCGTCAACGACTGATTGACTCAACTAAAACAAGCATAACTTTAACCCCATCCATAGGCAAACCCAATGATTTAAAATCATTTAGATTGATCACCTCCGTATGAAATATGTTATTTTTAATCATTCATGCTTTTAAAAAACAAAAAATACTGATACTATTTAAGATCAATGCTCGACATATTGGGGTGTCGCCAAGTGGTAAGGCACTGGGTTTTGATCCCAGCATTCCCAGGTTCGAATCCTGGCACCCCATCCATATCAATGAATGAGAGCAGCGGGGATCATCTTAAACATGAAAATTTTTTCTGGAACTGCAAACACTGCACTGGCACAAGCTGTTGCTCATCAACTAGGTTTAACACTGGGTAACGCCATGGTGGATCGATTCAGTGATGGCGAAATTCGCGTTGAAATTTTAGAAAATGTACGCGGCCATGACGCATTCATTGTTCAACCGACTTGTGCACCTTGCGACACTAATTTAATGGAATTGATTATCATGGCTGATGCACTCAGGCGGGCTTCAGCACGTAATATTACAGCCGTCATGCCTTATTTTGGTTATGCCCGACAAGATCGACGCATTCGATCTGCACGAGTGCCGATTACGGCTAAAGTGGTCGCGGATATACTTGCGTCTGTAGGCTTTTCTCGTGTGATCACGGTTGACCTGCATGCCGATCAAATTCAAGGCTTCTTTCATATGCCTGTTGACAATATCTATGCTTCATCTTTATTTATTAAAGACATTCAATCTTGTATTGGTCATGATGTCACAGTGGTTTCACCTGATGTAGGCGGTGTTGTTCGAGCACGTGCCGTGGCTAAACAACTCAATGACACCAATTTAGCCATCATTGATAAACGCAGGCCAGACAATAATGAAGTTCAAATCATGAATGTTATCGGACCTGTCAAAGATCAACACTGCATCATTGTTGATGATATGGTCGACACCGCAGGCACATTGTGTAAAGCTGCAGCAGAACTGATGAATGAGGGGGCCTTATCTGTGACAGCCTATGCTACACACGCAGTACTGTCAGGTCCAGCCATTCAAACCATCGAACAATCAGCCCTTAATGCTCTAGTGGTCACGGATACCATTCCACTCTCCACAGTTGCTCAACAGTCTAAGAAAATCAGACAACTCAGCTTAGGCGCTTTATTGGCTAAAACCATTACACGCATCAGTCGACAGGAATCTGTCAGCTCCCTTTTCAATGACCATGCTTCAGGAGATTAAATCATGTCAGAACAGTTTAAACTTAACGCAACAGCACGTACGGAAACAGGCACACAACATTCAAGACAATTAAGAAAATCGGGTCAAGTGCCTGCCATTGTCTATGGCGCACATACTGCACCTCAAATGATTACATTGAATCATCAGGATGTTTTCTTGTCACTCCAAAAACCTGGATTTACTTCACATGTTGTTCAACTGAGTATTGACGGCCAAGCCCCCCTTCAAACCATTATCAAAAATTACACAAAACACAGCACGAAGAATCAAGTATTACATTTAGATTTTCAAGCCGTCAACGCAAAAGAATCCATGATCATTTCAGTACCACTTCATTTTATAGGTGAGGCACACTGTGCGGCCATTCAAGATCAAGGGGGACAATTAAACATCCTCACATCTACACTTGAAATACGATGCTTACCTCAAAATATTCCAGAATCTATTGCCGTAGACATTAGCCACTTAGAAATGGATTCAACAGTTCACTTATCTGATGTTACTTTACCTTCAAAAGTTGAATGTGTTGCTACAATTGATGAGACACATAATCCTGCATTGGCCTCGATTCACTTAGCAAAGGCAGCACCCGACATCGAAGCTGAAGAACCCACAACACAAGAGACCTCAGCTTCTGAAGATAATGTAGCGACCTAAACTGAATGTCATCACCCTTAACACTATTGGTTGGATTAGGCAATCCTGGATCTGAATATGATCGCACCCGCCACAATGCAGGAGTCTGGTGGATTGATGCCCTGTCAAACCGTGGGGGCATACATTTCAAAGTAGATTCGCGCCATCATGCATCGCATGGTTTGTTCAGTATAGGTACGCTCAACTGCCGCCTGGCGATACCCTTAACCTATATGAATGAAAGTGGCCAAGCTGTTCAAGCGTTACAACAATATTACAAAATCAGCCCACAACAGATCTTAATCATTCATGATGATATTGACTTACCTACTGGCCATATCCGTTTCAAACAAGGCGGTGGAACGGGTGGCCACAATGGATTAAAAAGCATTGAGAAACATTTAAACACCCGTTCATTTAATCGATTACGGATTGGCGTAGGGCACCCGGGGGACCGTGATGCAGTGAAGCGCTATGTTTTAAAACCTCCAAATCTTTCTGATCAAAATGCCATTGATGAATGTATTCAATATAGTTTAAATTATATCGAACCCTTATTATCAGGACAATTTGAATACGTGATGCAACAATTACACAAAAAGGCCCCCCTATGAGCACACTACAATGCGGTATTGTTGGACTTCCCAATGTTGGAAAATCAACCCTATTCAATGCGTTATCCAATGCAGGTATTGAAGCGGCCAATTATCCTTTTTGTACCATTGAACCCAATGTGGGCATGGTTAATGTGCCTGACGTACGTATGGATCAATTAGTTGAACTGGTTCAACCTGAACGCAACATTCCAACGCATGTACGTTTCACAGATATTGCAGGACTTGTTTCAGGGGCCTCCACCGGCGAAGGCCTTGGCAATAAGTTTTTAGGCCATATCCGAGAAACACAAGCCATTTTACATGTTGTGCGATGTCACCAAGATGATGATGTCATTCATGTTCAAGGTCGTGTCAATCCTTTAGATGATATTCAAACCATTGAGACAGAACTGGCTTTAGCGGATTTAGAGTGTATTGAAAAACAACTCACCAAACTGAAAAAACAAACGAAAACCGGAGACCCTAACGCTCAAGCATTACTCAATCAGCTCTCAATGCTACACACAACCCTCCAAACGCAACCCTTGCGTCGTGCATCACTCGATTCAGAATTAATTGAGTATGCGCATCAACTCAATTTGATCACCATCAAACCAGTACTCTATGTCGCCAACATCGACGAACAACCCTCTCAACTGGCACAACAACACTTACTCGAAATTGAGCACTATGCTCATGCTGAATCTTCTGAAGTCATTTCGATTTGCGCTAAAATTGAATCTGAAATAAGCACATTAGATCCTGAAGATAAGGCCTTATTTTTAGCTGACTTAGGCTTAGAAGAACCGGGACTCAATCGGGTGATTCGATCGGCTTATCAATTATTAAAATTACGTACTTTTTTCACAGCAGGCCCTCAGGAAGTTCGAGCTTGGACCATTCAAGCAGGCCAACCTGCAGATCAAGCTGCAGGCGTCATTCATACTGATTTTCAAAAAGGGTTTATCCGCGCAGAAGTCATCAGTTATGATGACTTTATTACACATGAGGGCGAGCGTGGTGCAAAAGAAGCGGGGCTTTGGCGACTAGAAGGCCGCGACTATATTGTCCAAGATGGTGATATTATCTATTTTAGATTTAATGTTTAAACTTTCAACAACAATCCTTTCAAACTTATTTAATGCTTGTCATATTGATAGCACCACTGACCATGAGCTCGAGTGGATTGAGCATTGCGGTATTCATTCAGTCTGGCGTTACGCTCACCCAACACACCCATTGATCATTAAGCGTTATCACCCTGGCTGGCTGGCAGCCTTTCCTTGGCATGCTCAAAACTTAATAGCCGCTGAAACCATTACCTATGCTGATCCTACTTTACCCGTCATTCGACCCTATTCTCCAAGCCCATTGATGTTAGATGGAGCTTTATGGGCTCTATACCCATTTCATCAGAGTGAATCTCCACCTCAACAATATTGGCTTGATATTCAAAACCTTCGGGCAGTATTGAAAGCCCCCCTCTCATCCTGCACAAAAGTAGTACCTCCTCCCAAACTCACATCCGATCAAAAACGACTGCTTGAGCCACTGCAACAGGCTCAAGCAGCACTCAAGCATAGCCCTCACCCTGCCTTCACACACACAGCACATCGAGATTTAAGGCCCAGCAATGTTATCTGGATTCGTCAAAAACCTTACGCCATTGACCTTGAGCATTCAGGTCCTCGTGCAGAATTAACCGACCAGCTTGCACTGGCGATCGACTGGAATCAACCTTGGCCTCAGGTTCAATCTACCGAACAGATGAAGCATGCATGTGCTGCTTTATTGGACGAATGGAGCCTATGGTTAGAACAGTTATTGTACCTATCTCCTCAAAACCCCGACATTGAAGCTCGATTTCATCATCAAAAAACACTGACCTTTCAAGCGCTAAAAAACATGGCCCTCCATGATCGCTTCAATTAAGACCGATCAATAGATTCACAACGCTTTAGCCCTATAGGTCCCTAAGCTGATCATCGAGATGCCTCAAGGAATGCATCTTCTTTTCCTATGATTGAAACCTGATTGATTGTCGATGTTAAACACTCACTCAAATCTATTTACAATATTTGAATCTTATTAAAGATCAGCCTTCACTGCTCTTGTATCAATACATCAGTTCAATAAGTCCCCTAATATTAAACAATCAATCAAACATTGATGAGCGATAGGATCATTAACAGCACAATCGAATCATTTAAACATCTAATATAAAAACCATCTGCCTTATGAGAACAATCATTAAAGATCCAACACTTTTTCACACATAACAAGCATCACTCATACGTAATGCCGATCATCAATACTGTGATCACACAGTCAACACCTTGATTAAAACACTGACAATATTTAATGCAACAGGAATACTGATTATCCTTAATATACTCAATACTGTGAGTTTGATCTTATGATCAAATAGCTCACATCATGGCCAATGATAACCTTTTATAAACCCATCATCCTGAATCATTAAAATGAAGTATTTGCATCGATTGTGATCAAGGTTTAAATTTTGTATTCTATTGAAGATGAACTGAATGTAGTCAAGAGGTTACCGCTGATGGATCCAAAACTATTACGCATTTTAGTATGCCCAGTGAGCAAAGCATCCTTAAAGTTATCCGAAGATCAACATTGGTTATTATGTAAAGCTTCAGGACTTGCTTATCCCATTCGGGACGGTATTCCCGTGCTCATGGAATCTGAAGCTCGCTCGTTGACAACCGATGAACAATTAGGGCCCTCATGATGTCTGAAACACTCTTTACACGTATTATAGATCGCACACTTCCAGCAAAAATACTGTATGAAGATGAGCATTGCCTTGCCTTTGAAGACATTCATCCTCAAGCTCCCTTTCATTGCCTACTCATTCCCAAAAAGCCACTGGCTCAACTCAATCAATCTACACCCGAAGATAAGATGCTCTTGGGACATTTACTTCAGATAGCTCCACATGTTGCAGCGCAAGCTGGCCATCCAGATGACTTTAGGCTGGTCATTAACAATGGTGCGGGTGCAGGGCAAACTGTATTTCATCTACACTTACATATTTTGGCAGGACGCTCGTTCACATGGCCCCCTGGATAACCTTCTGATGCAATTCCCCCCTATTGAGCCTTATCAATCTGGATATCTTTCTGTTGATTCACAACATACCCTCTATTATGAACAGTGTGGAAATCCTCGGGGAATCCCTGTTTTATTTGTTCATGGCGGACCTGGATCAGGATGTACGACAGCACATCGTCGTTTATTCCACCCAAATCACTATCGAATCATTTTGGTGGATCAACGTGGTTGTGGACGAAGCCAACCTCACACCAGCCTCATTGAAAATACCACGGATCATCTTGTCAATGATTTTGAACGCCTGAGAGATCACTTAAAAATCGAAAAATGGTTATTACTGGGCGGTTCTTGGGGCAGCACATTAAGCTTAATCTATAGCATACGACATCCAAATGCTGTATTGGGATTAATTTTAAGGGGTATTTTTTTAGCACGACCCGATGAAATCACCTGGCTGACTCAAGCAGGTGCACACCATATGGCTCCTGAAGCTTGGGCCACTTTTATTGCTCATTTAACACATTCAGAACAAACCGCCATTTTAAGTAGCTATTATCATCGACTGACACATAAAAATCCAATCGTACAACAACAAGCCGCGAAGCATTTTGTGAACTGGGAACATGCAATCAGCACCTTAACCCCCAAGCCTCGAACGCCTGATACTGATCAAGATTTAGCCTTAGCTCGTATTGAAGCACACTATTTACACCATAGTTGTTTTATCAAACACACCCCTATTTTAGATCATATTAAAGCATTACAGCATCTTCCAATTGATATTATTCAAGGGCGCTATGATTTAGTCTGTCCACCTCGCAGTGCGTTTGAATTGTTCAAAGCCCTCCCGCAATCAACGCTCACCTTGACCCATGCAGGCCATGCCTTTGATGAAACTGAAACACAACAAGCACTCATCCAAGCAACAGAAGACTTCAGACAACGTGACTTAACGTTAAGTGGCTATGATAAATAGACTAAACATATAATTTAACAGGTTAAAGCATTTTAAAAGATGACAAAGATCACAAGCACTCTTCAAGATTCAAAGCCTTCAGAGCTGCGCTCAAAACAGCCTACTGACAGCAAGAAATATCTCATGCCTGAATGGCTTGATCAGTGAAAATCATACGATGATGATAGGCCATTACTTATCTTAAGCGCTTTACTTTGTACAGGACACACCCTTCGATCGATATTTTTTGTCAGTTCATTATACAACTTAGGCAGTGCATTTGGCTTAGACCTCACTTGCCTCTTCACAACCACTCCAGCTCCCATCACTTTAGAGGCATTTCAAGCGATCTATTCAAACTTTATAACAGGACTCACCTCGCCCACTCACACAAACCTATCACGGTCCCTTTTAGACCTATAGATCAGCTCAAGCTTTTTCTAATGGTGTATTAATATTATAACCATGCATTACATCATAGATTTCATTTAAGAGAGGATGATCACCTTACAAAGCCTGGACACTTACACGCTCATTCGTCTCTGGGCACCAGGCGACTAGATGCCCCCCCCACACATACCCACCATCTAAGGCCTTCAAGTAAGGTCGATCAATACTTGCCTTGAGTGCAGCCCAATGACCAAATGCAACTGTAATCGTAGGATCCCATTGAGCACGTGGATGATCAAACCAAGGCATCCATTGCGTTTCAGATAATGGAGGGGCTTCAGTTTGCTGAAAGTCCAAGACACAGTTTTCATTTAAATATCGCATTCGAACACAGGCATTGGTGATAAAACGCAATCGATCCCATCCACTTAACGTCTCTGACCATACTGCTGGCTCATCTCCATACATGCTCTCGAGAAAGTCATCTCGAGCTTGACTGTTCAAAGCATCACTCACTTCCTGAGCATAGTTTAAGGCTTGAGTCACACTCCATTGAGGGTATAATCCAGCATGAACCATTAATACACCCTGTTCAAGATACATCAATGGCTGTTGAATCAACCACGCCATGAGCGAAGAGGCTTCAGGGTGATTCACCACTGAAGACAAGCTACTTGCATGACGTTTTGATTGTGTATGAAATAAAGCCAAACAATGCAGATCATGATTCCCCAAAACAACACGTGCCTGAGGTAAAGCTTTAATATACTGTAAAACACCCACTGAGTCCGGCCCTCGATTCACCAAATCGCCGGCAAACCATAGATCATCTCGACCAGGCACATAACCCACTTCAGATAAGAGTGTCTGCAAACCCTCTAAACAGCCTTGTATATCTCCAATCACATATCGTGCCATGATGGTTCCTTTAATACCATAAACTGGGTTGACGATCGCACGCATCAAAACAAGACATAGAGGCGTGCTTTGAGAGCCCTAACACCTGGAATGCTTGCCCCATTTCAGTGGGTAATGTCAATTGTTTAATCTGTAATGCAGCTTCAAGAGATAAGGGTGCTTCCCTTTGCATTAACTCGCGTTCTAAACCATTTTTCATTAAAAATGAGGCTTGATCAGTATACCCCGATAAGGTCCAACCTGATGCTAAAGCGGCTCGAGCCACAGCGGTCCAATTCACTTTAGCGGTAATATCTTGGGTTCCAGGTTGAAACAATGGATCATCATGCACACGGTGTCCTGAGTGACACCGAAGGGTGCCTTGCATCCGCCCAGGGTCATAATACATCCGCTCTGTGAGCCCATAATCAATTAATAAAACACCCCCTTGCTTAATTTGGGCACTGGTGTCTCTGAACCACTGATTTAAGTCAAGCTGTATTTCTGAATAAAAACCATTCACCCGCTCCAGTGATAAGGACTCAACCGCTTGATAGCATGGATCACTTGAATCTAATGGCTGAAGCCTCCAAGTCAATGCGCCTTCATCATTTAAATCAACACACCGCATTTGAATATCAGGCATCAATGCAAATTGATCAATCGGCCAAGCATCAATAAATTCATTTGCAATGACCACCCCTGACATTTCAGGACACGCATCAACCCATTCAATTCGCGATTTCAAATGTGCAGGAAGGGTTTCACAGGTATGAGCTTGAAGCGCCCTGAGTGAAGGACTGATTTCAACTAAATAATAGCGATCTGGCAAAGTATGACTGCGATCACAAGCCATTAAAAAATCATAACATAATTGGCCACTACCTGGGCCAAATTCAACCACGCAAGCTTCTGCTGGACAGGCTTTCAGAAGGGGTTGGCTGGCTTGAGCAAGTGACGCCGCAAACCAAGGGCCCAATTGAGGGGATGTAATAAAGTCTTGCCCTAAAGTTAAACCTGACTGCATATAATAGCCCAGTTCAGGGGTATACAGTGCTTTATCCATAAAGGTTTTAAAAGAGATGGGGCCTTTTGATCGAATGAGCTCACAAATCTGATCGAATAAAGCCATTGAACGTTGTAACGATTGATCAACCTTGGTCATAGTGCCGTTCAATCACGATTCCACAAGCTTGGGCACATTCAATCACAGATGTTTTAGCCAATGACAATTTGAACCATAATACTGGGAAATGCATCTCTATCTCAGATATCAAACGATGTCCAAGTGATTCAATCAACTGATACTCTGTTGATTCAGCAATGCGCTTTAAATGATTCACCATGGCCTCATAATTCACAGTGTCTTCAATCTGATCGGTCTCTACAACGCGTGTACTTTCCACTTCATACTCAATATCCATGACAACCGGCTGTGCTTTAACACGCTCCCAATCATGTAGCCCCACTAAAATATTAAGTTCAATCCCTTTAACAAAACCTTTATATTTCATCTTACACTCACACCCACTCTTCGGTTAATTCTTATGGAACATAATAAGCCGATGAGCAGAATCATCAAGATTAATGTCAAAAAGAATACAGCTGAGACAGCGCCTGAAGTATAACTGAGCCGCATACTTTGAATCAGGTAAACCAGGGGATTATAGTAACTGACCGCTTGCCAAAAATCAGGCAATCGACTGACAGGATAAAACACCCCCCCCAAGAAAATCAAAGGAGACAATACCAAGGACGGAATGAAATTAATATCATCGAAATGATTCGCATACAAACCGTTAAGCAACCCCAAGACACCAAAGAGCGCACTGCTTAAAAAAACAACACTTAAAGCAATCCAATAGTGCTGAACAACTGCACCAACACACAGCCAACCTACTGCAGCAATCGCTACGGCAACCATCATGCCTCGCATGATGGACCCTAAAACAATTGCAATGACAACGTAAGGTGCTGGAATAGGCGACACCAAGACTTCTTGAAAAGACCCCTGAAATTTATCAATAAAAACTGAGCTGCTTGAATTCATATACGCATTTGACAACATGCCTAACATGACCAAACCCGGTGCAATGAATCCCCCATAAGTTAACCCATGTAGGTCGCCAATGTACTGTCCCAACACACGGCCAAAAATAAAAAAGTATAAAGTCATAGTAATCACAGGTGGCAATAATGTTTGGGTCCATAACCTTAAAACACGATGACATTCTTTACACAAAAGGGTATATATGGCGATAAAAATGGGGCGATTCATGAGGATTTCATCCATTGTTTCATTAGATGAGCTAAACGGGTGGTTTCAGACCAAATGCGGGTGACTCCAATTGAGTGTGTTGACAGCTCTAATACAACCTGGTCAATTCGACGCTGTGGGTCGGTCATAATCGTTAAAATATGATCGTTTTCATCATATCCAGATTGTCCTGCGATGACTAAACCCTCCGGCAAAGGTTGGTTCAATTGAATATGAATCAACTCTCTCACTAAGTCTTTGAATAAATCTGACAATGGCCCTGATTGAATCAAAGTTCCTTGATTCAAAATACCCACGGTTTGGCATAATCGTTCAATTTCCTCAAGATAGTGAGAGGTTAAAACCACAGTGACCCCTTCTGACTCATTTAAATACTCGAGAAAACGCCAGGTTTCTTCACGCATTGTGACATCAATCCCTACAGTGGGTTCATCTAGCAAGATAAGACGTGGGGCATGCATCAAAGCCCTGACAATCATTAAACGCCGCTTTAAGCCGCCAGATAACTGATGAATCTTCATATCTTTTCGGTCTAATAACCCCAAAGATTCTAATAAAAAAGTCATACGTTTACGTGCTTGTCTACGTGAAATACCAAAATATCCTGCATTATTGAGTAGCATATATTCTAGTGTTTGAAATCCATTAAAATTAAATTCTTGTGGCACCCAACCCATCTGAGCTTTAGCGGATAATGCATCATGTTTTAGAGAACACCCCTCAACAAGAATATCGCCCACTTGTAAGGTATGTATTGAAGTAATCAACTGAATTAATGTTGTTTTGCCTGCACCATTCTCACCCAATAGCCCAAAAAACTCACCTGATTCAACTGAAAGATTAATGCGATCCAAAGCCAAACGATTCGAATGCTTTGAAGGATAACTGAATGTACAATCTTTAATTTCGAGCATGCCAACTCCGACAACTTCAATTAAATAAACTAAAACATTTCATTGTAACATTGCAGAAGCAGCATGACCACACCCTCAAAATAAAACATTTACCACTTGAACCAATATTCATTGAACAGTAGAATACACACGTTCATTTATGTGACATGGATATCAGGTCATTAATCACTAAGGAGCATCATGAACACGACTGAATCAAATCAAACATTTGTGGGAACCCCCTTATACGAATTAAAAGAAGGTGAAGAATACCTTTCTCAAGCACAGAGGACACATTTAGAGCAGATCCTTCGTGCCTGGCGTACACAGCTGATGGAGCAGGTCAATACAACGGTCACACATCTGCAAATGGATGAACGTGTTCATGTGCCCGATCCAATTGATGCAGCTCAACGTGAAGAAGAAGTCGCCATTGAGTTAAGAACGCGCGATCGTGAACGCAAGCTGATCAAAAAAATTGATGACACACTTGAATTTGTGTTGGATCCAAATTATGGTTATTGTGAAAGTTGTGGTGCAGAGATTGGACTTAGACGCCTGGAAATACGCCCCACAGCTACTCAATGCATTGACTGCAAAACAGTTAATGAGATTAAAGAACAACGAACGCAATCTTAAAGTGTTCGTCAATTAAAACATATGGAGATTAGGTTATGTGCGTGAACTCAAATGCTTATCGTTACACAATTGTGGGTATTGCTTTAGTTGTGTCTTTATTGGCTTCAATTTTATCGTCAACATCCCCATCTGGATCACAAGCACATTCCTTGCAGATGCTTGGAATGGTCAGTCGTTTTTTTGAGATCATGATTCCATTTCTTGCTGTTGGCTCGTTAATCAAATACTTATTCTCAAATCCTCAGTCTTAATTATCCTCGAGGTCCACGCATTCAATGCGCCATCCATTGCCCTGTGTAAACAGGGCACGCGGGACCTTCCTGGTAGACCACACGCTGGGTTGAATCCCAATAGACCTTCAGATCACCACCTCGCATGCTGACTTGGACCCTCTCTTGAGAGAGCCCCAAGGCCTGCGCAGCGACCACAGCGCAGCAAGCTGCGCTGGCGCAACTATACGTCTCACCCACACCACGTTCATATACACGCAAACGCATCCGATCTGGACGGATCACCTCGATACAACTCACATTAACCGCTTGATTTAAAGCATCACAGCACTTTTCGTTTAACTGAGTTAATTCACAATGATCGACAGAAGCCACCGGAATAATCACATGAGGATTTCCAACGAACCAACAACTGCCCTTAAATAACTGCCCCAGAAGATTCAGCTCAAGCGTATTAACGGGGTGAACCTCATTTAAAGAAAGCCCTGGCCGAACAGCCCCCATATTCACGCGGTATTGATTGCTTTTAACCACCTCAACCTCCATCACGCCTTGGGTGGTTTTCAATGCCAACGACCTTATTGGATGGCGTGTTTGGCGCATGATCCAATCAGCGACACATCGAGCACCATTACCACATTGGGCCACCCACTGACCATCTGCATTCACAACAGCATACCCAACCACAACATCAAAACCCTCTACACTCAGGTCATTCTGAATACACTCTGGATCTAAGATTAATAGCGCTTGATCAAAGCCCACTCCGCAACGCCGATTGGCTTGGCGCTGAAACCAATCCGCAGGAGGACAGGTTGATTGCCCTCTTAAATCCATCAACATAAAATCATTAGATAGCCCATGATATTTAACAAATGAAAGCGCTGATTCAGGCCCTTCAGTGCATCGCAAATTGATTTGCGCAACGGGTTGCTCCCTCATGATAGCTCCTTAAAATGAGATGAGGTTAATCTGGAATCCCATGATGAATCCATTTATCATAATAATCAATTAAATTGGAGTGTAGTGATGTCTCAACGATTATGTTGGGTGCTGTTGGCGCTCAGCTTGTCTCATTGTGGACAATCAGGCCCTCTCACGCTTGAAGCTTCAGACACGCAAGGACGCATGCATGATCCCCAACAACTTCGTTCAATCTTGTAAAGTATTAGATCAACCTACTCAAATCGCACTGACACAATACTGTCATCGGTATGCCTTATTACCTGAAATGTTAATGTTATGCTGTTGGTATGCGCAGCACCACCATCAGCTCATCACAGCACATCGTATTCGACAGCACCTTTACCTTCATCATGCTTGGGTACGTTGCACTCAAGCTGCACATCAGTTAGCCTCCACCGCTCAACACGTGGCCCACACTTTACATCAAGATCATTTCATCCGATTGAGCCAATCTATTCATGAGGGGTTTCGTGCAGCACTTCCGCCTATCTATTGGCCATTTAAACAGGTTAAGAAATCTTCAAAACAATACATTCAACATGCTTGCCAAAATATTTGGCTCTATTGCCATACAGCCCATGTGACATTTGACCCAAAAGACCTTTGTTTAATCACTCAACTGATTCATGACTGCTGGCCACATATGAGCGTTCATCAAATTGATCCAATTGTCGCTGGCACTTGGGCCAAAAGTGACACCCGACATTTAAATCAATTACGCCTTAACCTCACCTCTAATGGAACCCTTAAAGAGGTATGATTCTATTCCCTCATCCTGATCTATAAAAGAGACTCATTCCATCACTGTGTCGATTGAGACCTATCATGATTTAGCCCCCTCGATTATACTCTACTGATCACTTAAAGATATGCTGCCGTATGAATACGCCAGCTTGTCTTTAGGCATTAGGGCGATTATACTATGGATTCATCGATTGAGATTTGTGATGATGTCAGCACCTTATGTAATTGCCGCTCTATATGAATTTAAAACAGTTGAACAGGTTCAATCTGTGCGTTCTGTTTTACATCAATGCTGCCAATCGAATGGCCTTAAAGGGACGTTATTGGTCGCACATGAAGGCCTTAATGGTACTGTTGCAGGCAGCCGAACGGGGATTGATCAACTCCGAAAAACACTCTCTCAACTTAACTTTAACAACCTCAACTATAAAGAATCCTTCTCAGCTCACTGCCCATTTCTAAGACTTAAAGTCAAACTCAAACAAGAGATTGTTACCCTTGGAGAACCCAAAGCAAAACCGAGCGAAATAGTTGGGACCTATGTTGAACCTAAAGATTGGAATGCCTTGCTCAATGACCCTGATGTATTGGTGATTGATACTCGTAATCAATACGAAACACGCATTGGCCAATTTAAAGATGCGATGATCCCTAAGACTCAAAATTTTAGAGATTTTCCAGAATATGTTCGAACCCAACTCAAATCACACAAAAAAACAAAAATTGCCATGTATTGCACAGGTGGAATTCGATGTGAGAAAGCTTCATCCTTTATGCTGAATGAAGGGTTTAAAACAGTCTACCATCTTAAGGGGGGCATTCTGAAATATATTGAAGACACCGCCTCTAAAAATAGCTTGTGGGAGGGGGATTGTTTTGTATTTGATGAACGTGTTGCTGTCGATCAACACCTCAAACCCAGCGCTTACACCCAGTGTTATGGCTGTAGAGAACCCCTCACACCTGAAGAAGCTTCTCATCCTGTGACGGTTCAAGGAGTTTGTTGTCCATATTGTCATCAAAAAACATCCTCAGTTCAAAAGGGACGCTTTGCAGAACGACACAAGCAGATCCAATTAGCTCGCGCTCGAGGCAAAACACATTTAGCGCATGAATAATCATCTGATTTTATACTCTTTTCGCCGTTGCCCTTATGCCATGCGTGCTCGTATTGCTTTAGCACTTTCAGGCCTGACATATATCCTCAGAGAAATTGATCTAAAAAACAAAGCTCCAATTTTTTTAGACACATCCCCCAAAGGCACTGTTCCCGTTCTACAGCTACCTTCGGGTGATATTATTGATGAAAGTTTATTGATTGTTGAGTGGGCCATTGAGCATGCTTTAACGCCCACATTAAAACCGAGTCAACTCACCTCACATCTAACTTTACAACACTTACACACCCATTACATACCCGCTTTAAATCGATTCAAATACCCTGACCGAACCCCTGGTGGCACTCAACCCACAGACATTCAAACCTTAACAACCTCATTAATTGAATGGAATCAAGCATTGACACAACACCCCTTCCTAGAGAGTAATGCGCCTTCAGCACTTGATTGCGCGCTTTTTCCCATGATCCGACAAACCCGAATTGCTGACCCTCAGTGGTTTGAAACATTGTCACTTCCTTCATTAAAGTGTTGGCTTCAACATTGGGACACACTTTTAGAACGGTCTAACATCATGAATAAATACCCAGTATGGACTCCAAAACAACCCGATCAAATCATTGAGCCTAAATTGAGTTAAACCTTACACATTTATTCTATCATTAAACCCATGAACTGAGTGATTAAGGTCAAATCTTAAACGTTACGATTGTATGACTCAAAAGACTTAACTACACCGTCATTCAAATATCTCTCATCATCAATAAAAAACTTTTAAACACATGATGCTCAAACCTATACCATCATTTAAGTTGAGTTTTTCGCAGAATGAGAGGATTCAGGCACCCTAGATGAATGAACAGATTCGGGTCGTCTAGGTAACCTCAGTGATAAAGTATCAAGCTCTTGAGAAGTGATGGGGGGGGCGGCTTCAGAAGGTGACATTTCATCAGGCTCAGGCTCAGGCTCAGGCTCAGGCTCAGGTTCAAGAGCAATCGATTGAGAAGTGATGGGGGGGACGGATTCAGCACATTCAGGCTCAGGGGTTAAATCACACTCAGAGTCTTGAATCCATGAAAATAGACCTTCTTCAACAAAACGCTGAAACGTTTCATAAAAATTACAAGCATCATTCCTTAGCATTCGAATTTTGAATCTTTTGTTTAACGCTTTTTTAGCTTGTTTCATAGCTGTTTTATCGACCGCATGATAGGCAACTCCTAAGCTATAAGTGCCTCGTTCATTTAAAACAGCATCTTGACTCCAGGTTTGAAGTAATGTCTCAGGGTACAAAGCCTTTAAAAAGAAACGCACACACACTAATGGCTCTAAGCATTTAACTGCTTCAATCAAAGAAGATATTTCAATCAAAGGATCTAGTTCACTCTCTGAACCTAAATGAGGGGCCATCTTGCTTGCACCTGAGCGCCAACGACAATGTTCTGGTATAGCAGGTGCATTCGAAGCAGCATTGTAATCTATCAGTGCAAGAAAAGTACCATGAGTAGGAAAAAATTTTTTAGTAGAGGCACGACAATGAATGGTATGCTTATTCGCCTTCAAAAACATTGCATCTATATTTCCTGAAAAAACTGATCTAACCTGACTTTTCCATATCTCCATCAACTGATCTACAGCATGGGCACCCTTCTCTGTTTGTTCAAACTTAACTTGGAAAGTAATACCTGTTGTAATATCACCTGAAGTATGACGTATTACGGCTGCAGAATGGAGTAACGAAGGGTCAATTTCATCCAATGAAGCTTGTTTCATTTTATCTCTCCTTGAATTCAGATCCATAACAATCATTGAACTTAATCAAATCTAAAAAATGAGTTTATAATATAGCACCCTCCCATTAAAATACAATATATTTCACTTTATACTTGTGAGAGATTGACTGTATTTTTTAAGCACAAAAAAACTATGTGCTTATAATTTAAATAAAAAAAAGCCTCAGAAAGACTGAATATAAAAATTGATTATTGAGCTTAATACACATCATTTGATAGGATAATTCGTCGAAACTATTTATCAGGGATTGTCTCATGGATTGAGACGTAACACGGACGTTTCCATTTCTTTTCTACAGGATCAAGCTTAATATAAATAGACATACAAAAATATCACGCTCATGAATACATATGATTTTAATTTAAAAATATAAACTATAAATCATCAAAAATAGAAAACTTGATAACTCATTTCGAATCAACACTTTGAGCAAACTAAACCACTCTCTCTTTCATCAAAAGTAGGCTTTGAAGCAAGTGATGTTTTATACAACACGAATAGATCGCTCAATCAGCTGATAGAGTCGATATTGTCTAAAATGAAGCACCAGCTGCTCCATCAATAGCCTTAAAACACATACATGCATCACCAGCCCCCACAACTGTATCCATGCTGGTCGAGCCAACAATCCTGATGGGACTTCCTTCATACCAAGAAGACTTAACCAAACTTCGCTGACTTTTAAACTTAACCAAGCAAGCATATGAAGCGGACTGAACTGCTCATGACCTAAGGAAAATACTTCACGATGCGTCTTAGGATCTATCGTTAGAAGAGGTAAATGATGATAATGAATCACGTCCATAAGCATCACGCCTACTGCATAATAAAAAAACACAACAATCACAAGCGGCACTAACCACATATGACAGGATGAGACCCATAATTCGAGACCCTTTTTAATTGAATTAGGACATTTAACCTTGAGTTGATTCCGCAAAGCAAGGTCTGATAAGTGCCCACACCGCATGGCAATAGAATAGGTTACTTCATAGCGCTTGAACTTGATTAGGCTTAACTCAACCAGCACCCTTAAAATGATCACAACACCAGAGAGCCTCAACACCGCTTCAACACCACTTTTAGAATAAACAGTCATTTCAGGGTGAAATGAAAATAAAACAGCATCATATAAAAAAATTAAGGTAGTCAACCAAAAACTGGCTTGTAATAGGTAAGGTCCTAAAAACCGTCTAAATAAAAAACAATCCCAACAGCGCGTTAAATAATCACTTAACATCTAATCATCTAACCGACTGAGGATTGATTTAAGGGCATCATATTGTTTGAACTGAATGATGAGCACTTCAAACACTATTCTAAACACCAATAAAAAGAGTATAGGCTGTACGATCGCATCTAAAAACGCGTGATGGTATATTTTAAATATCGAAAAACCTACAGCAATCAAAATTGACACATAAAATAAAAATTTAATTAAGGGCGGCACAGCCATTTTTTCAAAACTGAGCCATGCTTTAAGTGATTTGAACATCAAAAGCCTCTATTTAAAAACATTATTCAATTTAAAACAAATGTGCGCTCAAATCAATAGATTTAAAGCTCCACAGCAGCACATAATAGGCTGCAATCGACAATATTGCACTCATGGGCAATGTAATCACCCAGGAGATCAAAATACTTTTAACAACCCTCAGGTTGATTGAAGCAATCCCTCGAGCAAGCCCAACGCCCAGCAAAGCACCAATTAAAATTTGCGTGGTTGAGACAGGCAAGCCCAAGCCTGAACACACCACGACAGTGGTCGCCGTTGACAGTTGTGCAGCAAAACCTCGACTTGGGGTTAATTCAGTGATGCGTTCTCCCACGGTCGCAATCACACGATACCCATAAATAGCAAGCCCTAACACAACCCCTACAGCCCCTAAGATCACCAAACCAAACGGCAAGTGAATGGCATCATGTAGCTGCCCACCTTTCGCCAATAAATGATACACTGTTGCCATGGGTCCGATTGCATTGGCGGTATCATTTGAACCATGCGCAAAAGCCATTGCGCATGCCGTAAAAACAGCTAAGACACCGAAAGCTTGTTCAAGCACCTTAAAATTCACCAAAGTCGTCTCTAAATCAAGCTGAGCTTTACCCAATATTCGCTTCATCCAATACAGTCCAATGCAAGAAAACAATACGCTCAGAGTCACACTGATTAAAAAGGTACTTTTTAAATTAAAATTTAATCCAATGGGCTTCAACCCTTGAGATAAAGTGACCCAAATAACGACCATGCCAACTAAAAAAATGTATATCGGCATATACCTCAAGACAGCACGATAGGGCTTAACCGCAGATAAAATGCCTTTTTGAACTGAAATAAATAGCAAGTATGCCCCTAATGCTGCAATAGCAGGTGTTAAAACCCAGCTGAGCACAATATGAACGACCACATTCCAGTGGACATGCTCGACACCAATACACACTGCTGCAAAACCAATCAAAGCCCCTACAATCGCGTGTGTTGTTGAAACAGGCCATCCAAAAACTGTTGCAATCACCAGCCATCCACCCGCTGCGATTAATGCTGCAATCATCCCTAGAACCAATAAACCTGGCATGGAAACAAACTGCGTGACATCGATGATTCCGTGAGATAATGTCTGACTCACTTGACCACTGGCCAATAAGGCGCCTAAAGCTTCAAATATACCAGCGATCACAACAGCTTGACGCAATGTTAGAACATTAGCACCCACGGAGGTACCCATTGCATTGGCAACATCATTTGCCCCAACAGCACCGGCCATAATCAAGCCGAAAAAGAGGGTGATCCCCATGAGCAATAGATGATGATCGATGATCATATAAGCCCCTAAGCCTTGCATTGTTTAAAAAAACAAGCTGAGTTCATTCCTTCCCCTTCACAAAAGCTGTGAGCAATTGTAAAAGTTGCTTTGAACCTTTTTGGACACCTGCTAAGGTAACATCATGACCCAAGGTTTGTTGAGAAAGACCTGCTGCTGGATTGGACACAATGGATAGCCCTAAAACTCGCAACTCAAAGTAACGTGCTGTCAGCACTTCAGGAATCATCGACATAGCGACCAAATCAGCTCCCATTGATTTAAAGGCTTGAATTTCTGCAGGCGTTTCAAAGCTGGGTCCCAAAACACCACAATAAACGCCTTTTTTAAGTGGTAACTGTTCTGCCTGTGCTAATTGAATAAACTGTTCTCGTAACTCAACATCATAAGCACTATCCATACTGATAAAGGGTGGAGGTGTTAAACCCACTAGAGGATGACGCCCTTGAAGGTTAATATGATCTTCAATTAACACCACATCCCCTACAGTTAAGTCTGAACGAATACCTCCAACGGCGTTGGTTACAACTAAAGTCTTCACTCCGCAAGCTTTAACTGCAGCAATTAAAGCAATATATACTTCCGCTGTTACCCCTTCATACCAATGAGGTCGCCCTTGTAAGCACACAATGGGCTGCCCTTGAAACAACCCCACACATAAGCGACCCGCATGTCCTTGTACGGTTGTTTTTTTAAAAAAGGGAATATCTGAATAATTCAAATAATCTGATTCAGTGATCTGATCGACAAAATCACCTAAACCAGAACCCAATACAACAGCACACTCTGCTTCAAATGCTCCAAATTTTGCTTGAACAGCCTCTGTTACAGCGTTATAGATTTGATCTACGTTCATCATCATTAATCATGGGCTAATATTAGTAATAATCGATCACTGATCGATTCGGCGGCATCGGCAAGTGCACTCACTAGCCGGACGATTTCGTATAAAAATATCACATGTATTGCTGAAAGCGTAGGCTCTAGTTTAAATAACTCACGCCGTACACTGACCGCTCCAGTATCCGCAACATGCTCCATCTGTGCAACTTTTGAAAGCATATTTTCTAACAAATCAGAAACATTTCCACTAAATCCACTGTCAAAAAAAACAGAAAGTTCTTCAATGGCTTCATGCGCATAACGACAAGTTTGAACGGCCTGCACAACAAATACCTTAAAAGATTCATGTACAGTTTGAGGCAAGACCAATTTGCGCTCTACAACCATAATAGTAAAATCTTGGATTAAATTAGGGATGCGATCTTGCTCTTTAATGAGTCCTAAGATTTCAACTCGGGGCACTGGCAAGAAAAGACCTTTATGTAGGCTTAAACGAATATTACGCTTAAGATCATCGGCTTGAGCTTCTAATTGACGAATCGTGTCACACATGCGGTCTATGTCAGTCCATTGCTCGGCAAGCATTGCATCGACAAAAGAAGGCAATGTATTTGAGCACTGAAGGGCAAGCTGCATATGCTGCCGAAGGGCATCAAATGGAGAAGCGCCAATCAAATCAAAAAAAACCGGCTGTGCCATAGTTCATTCAAGCTCGTATATCGATTCACCCACATCCTACCCATCGAAGCAAGAAGTCGCAAGTTTTTTCATCCGTTGCGTAACACAATCACAACAAGCCCTATAAAAGCGATCAACGCTAATGCTAAGACAGCCAATACATTTGAACTTTTAATTAAATTTTCAGAAGAAAACAATTCAGGGTGTTGCTTAATCTGTCGGTACATCAACCAACCCGCCAGCCCCATACCACACAGATAAAGCACTGTGACCCAATCAGACATAATCACCTCTTTTGCTGTCACTCAACTTTTATCTTACACAAGGTTTAAATCAATGCCTAATTGAATCTTTGATCAATTGATTTAAGTTGGAGCACAGCATGGCTTCATCATTTATCTCAAAGGATTCAGCTCAAAAGCTATGATTAAAGCATCCTGAGTTGTTAGGCCCTAGACTAGATAGTTTATTGAAAGCTTGTCACCTTTTTTAAACATTTAAAGCGAGGGCACAATCATCATACAGGCAACACCCAGTCAGCATTAGATGATGAAATAGGCAGGCCTCATCAACCAATGTTTGTTATGAAGAAGATCCATCAACGCTCAAATGAATTTGAATGAACTGAGTATTGAATAATGGATCTGTCTACATACTTTAAATATTGAGCCACTCAGACCTAGAACTGACTTCTTTTATCAAAGATAGGCTCCATACACTCCATTGAGCCCAGAATGATCAGAACTAAAACTCAACCCCTCTCTCCATACACTCGATCAGTTCGTCTGAAGGGTTAAACCAAACCATTGATCAAATTGGCGTTGTGCTTGAGGCGAATCATGCCGATGCTCGATGAATGCTCGTTGAACCATTGAGGATTCTAGCTCTTTTAATTTAAGAGGGCCCGAAGCACACGTTAGTCTAGGATCCTCATGAGACACCACAGCGAGTGAAGCTTGATTCAAGATTGATTGAATGCCTGGATCTTGTATATCATTTAATTTTAAAACCCACCATAATTCACCTTGATACCAAACACAAAATGTTGGATCTGTATAACATTGCTGCTTTTTAAGCATCATTTGATTAGATAACAAGTAATTCTGTAAATTGCTTAAACTTGAGCATGATGATTTAAAGTCTAAGAGCAATGAATCTTTATTATACTCCTGATTCATAAAACATTTCCGGCCATTACTGAGTCGAGTTAGAAAAGCTACATTAGATTGAATATTATCACTGCCTCGCACGCTGGCTGCTCGGTGCTGTAAACAAAATTCATCTATCTTTTGGGGTGAAGGCATCACCCCAGCAATGGCACAATAATGTACTACATCCAAAGATTCTTTCTTTGAAAGATCGAATAATAATTGAGTACAAGGCTCTAACAGTAAACACTGACAAGCTTCCTCAGAGGTCAGAGTGATAGACTGATCTTGTTTGATCATTTCTTCTAAATAGGAGCGTTCATCTTGTCTTTGATTGGGCCTACAAGCTTCATAAAGTGCATGGGTGAATAAAAGCATCCATTTCGATTTCAATGCCTGAATCGCTCTCATTATTCTTGTTTCAATATCAGAATTGACTTTAAACTGTAAAATGACCTGAGTTAAAGCCCATCGTTTCTTCGAGCCGATCACTCCTCTATCAACCCTTAAAAATAAACGTGCAATTAAGGTTGAATTGTCTCTAAAGTTTTCAATGTGACGAATTCGACATGGGGTTAAAGATTCATCTTGCATTAAAGTTAATACATGTTTTTCAACACGCACCATATACTCCAACAATATTGAATCATCCATTGGTGTAGGTGATTTTGACAACTTCAATAGTAATCGTTTGTAATCAATCTTCTGCTTGAGCCACGCTAAGTTAGAATCATATAATCCAACAATGCACTCTACCGGGATCCCTTGTTTCATCTGATGAGCGACTTCTTCTTCAGCCGCCTGGATCATATGCGCGAGACACTGACTTGGAGACAAATCCAACAAATGAATCAGGAGTGTATCAAAATCTGGGGATAGCTGACTCATGTCATCAGAGTATGACAATGAAAATGCTTGCAAAGATTCGACTAATGAAAAGACAGTCATTAAAGACAGATAAGCCCCTGGAGCGCTTGCATGGCTCAATACTTTATCAAAAACCTCCTGATGATTTGATGACATACCTTGAATAGATAGTATAACACGAGCAATGATGTCTTCTCTGTTGCTAGAATAACTCTGAGCACTTGTGCTGCTAATGCATCGTTCAATATAATTTTTCATTTCGTACTATTAAATATAAAAACAAAAGATTTTAAACTAAAACTTAAGCAACATCAAGCACTTTCATGGTATTTGACCCCCCACTTTCACCTAAATGATCCCCCTGAGTTAAAATAACTCGATGCCCCACATGTAGCCAACCCTGCGCTTTAAGCGCTTCAATAACCTGTTCTCCTAAAACGTGCACGTTAAGTGGCATGACATCAAAATAAATAGGATGAACACCACGATATAAAGCCAATTGCCCTAAAGTTCGGTCATGACGGCTTAAAGCATAAATGGGCATTTTAGTTTGAATGCTCGACATCCATAATGCCGTACGCCCAGATTCTGTTAAAGCAACAATGGCTTGAATATCGAGTCGATTCGCTGTAAAAATTGCAGCTGTTGCCACTGCCTCATCTGTTCTAGATAACTCTTTGTCCATTAATAATTTTGAACGTGTGGGTTGATGTGATTCAGCCGCCAAACACACTCGAACCATAGCATTGACGGCACCCACTGGGTGAGCCCCTGTTGCACTTTCCGCTGAGAGCATCACCGCATCAGCACCCTCTAGAACAGCATTGGCTACATCAGAAACTTCAGCCCGTGTGGGAGTTGAAGCATGAATCATCGACTCCATCATCTGAGTTGCAACAATGACAGGCTTTGCTGCCGCTTTTGCTTGATGAATTAACTGTTTTTGTATTGCAGGCACTTCAGCATCACCCACTTCAACCGCTAAATCACCTCGAGCGACCATTAATCCATCTGAAACATTTAGAATGCTCTCAATATGTGATAGCGCTTCAAGCCGCTCTATTTTTGCAATTACATGCGCTTCGCTGCGTGATGATTGAATCAATGCTTTAGCCTGGAGGATATCCTGTGCATCTTTAACAAAAGATAACGCAATATAATCAACACATAACTCACAAGCTATGGATAAATCTGAACGATCTTTATCGGTTAAAGCCCCTGAAGCAAGCCCTCCACCAACCAGATTAATCCCTTGATGATCCTTTAACTCTCCACCTGTAATCACAATAGTATCAACCACTCCGGGAGAACAGGCCGTCACCGACAAGATAATTTTTCCATCAGATAATGATAACTGCTGATGGATGTTCACTTGGTCAGCCAGTGCTGAATAATCTAAGAAAACACCAGATTCATCTCCCTGGGCCTTTTCACACCGTGAATCGAGCCTGAAGGCTTGACCTTCAGTTAACATCACAGATCCTGATTGAAAAGCCCCAATTCTAATTTTAGGGCCTTGCAAGTCAGCTAAAATACCTATGACCCGATTCTGTGATTGAGCACACATTCGAACATTCTGAACACGACGCCGATGTGAAGCAACATCTCCATGTGAGAAATTTAAACGAACAACATCCACCCCTGATGCAATTAAATCGGAGAGCACACCTGGATCATCTGTTGAAGGACCTAATGTTGCAATGATTTTAGTTCGTTTTTCCATACATCAATCCTTACTGTTTAAAAACCAACTGCCCAGCCAAACCCGCTAAAAAAGCACCACCTCCAGTACTGATCCAATTCACGGAATTTAAAGCATTTTGAAAACAATGATTGAAACAAGCTACGGTATCTCCACCCCCTAAAACAGTGAAGGCAGAAGTGTCTATCATGGCTTGTGCAATGCTTTGAGAACCTTGATCAAAAGGTGGTTGCTCATACCAGCCTAATGGTCCCATCCAAATGACAGTTTGAGCGTTTAAAATGAGTGATCGATAAGTTGATTGCGTCTTGTTCCCAATATCAAATATAGCCTCATCCGATAATAGTGAATGTACAGGTTTGATGAGATCAGATTTTACCATAACATCATCAGGCAAATAGACTTTAACTTGCCGAGATTTCAACTGAGAGAATAGGTTTTGAGCTGAATCAAGATGCCCTTCATCCATCAAGGAAGCGCCCACTTGGAAGCCTTGAGCCGCCAGACAAGTATTTGCAACGCCCCCACCAAACAAAACTGCATCAATATGGGGTGATAATGATTCTATCACCGATAGTTTAGAAGCAATCTTAGCTCCGCCAACCACTAATAGCGTCGGTCGATGCTGCCCTTCTTTCAAACGATCTAACATCGTATATTCTTTTTGCATCAAAGGCCCCAAACACACGTGATTGAGTGATTGAGCAATGCCTGCTACCGAAGCGTGTTGGCGATGTGCACAACCAAAAGCATCCATCACATAATAATCTTGTAACTGAGCCATTTGAGCAGATAGTTTAGTATCACCTGTGGTTTCACCTTTTAAAAAACGACAATTTTCAACTAAAGCAATTGAGGTTTCTTTAAAATTAGGCTGTGAATAAGGCCAATGCGGGCACCACTCAACTTCACATTCTAACGCTTTCATCAAAACTGGCCTCAATGGCGCCATACTTAAATCTGGATTGAATTGACCTGCCGTCGGTCGCCCCCGATGTGACACTAAAGTGATCAACCCTCCAGAGGCTAAAATAGTTTTGAGCGTTGGGAGTATCGCAATGAGTCGGGTCTGATCTAAAATATCACCCGAAGGGCTCATAGGAACATTCAGGTCTGCCCGAACTAAAACACGGCGTCCAGACCAATCGATTGTATTAAAATCAAGATATTGCATCAGGCATCATCATATAATGTGCCGTATCGAGCATACGACATGAAAAACCCCATTCATTATCATACCAAGCCATAACTTTCACTGTATGTCCAATCACTGTTGTTTGCGTTAAATCTGCAATCGAAGAGGCCGGATGATGATTAAAGTCAACTGAAACCAGTGGCAATGAGTTGATATCTAATACGCCTTTTAAAGGGCCTTCAGCTTCAGATTGTAAAGAGGCATTGATCTCATCCACCGTCACTTCTTTGGACAAGGATAGTGTCAAATCAACCAAGGACACATTAGCAAGAGGAACACGAATCGCCCCCCCCATTAATCGCCCTTCTAATTCAGGAATGATTTGTCCAATGGCACTTGCTGCACCTGTCCGCGTTGGAATCATAGATTGCCCTGCAGCCCGTGCACGTCTAAAATCTTTGTGCCGCGTGTCTAATAAACGTTGATCATTGGTGTAAGCATGTATTGTAGTCATCAAGCCACTTTCAATCTTAAATGCTCTGTGCAAAGGCAGAATCAAAGGCGCTAAACAATTTGTTGTACACGACGCATTCGAAACAATTTGGTGATTCGGTTGAATCACTTCATGGTTCACACCAAACACGACCATGGCTTCGGCATCCGATGAAGGTCCTGAAATTAAAACTTTTTTAGCCCCTGCTGTAATATGCCCCATTGCACCCATGCGATCGGTATATCGACCGGTACATTCGAAGACAACATCCACATCATATTCTGACCAAAGACAAGTTTTAGGCGCTAAATTAGAGGTTACATGTATCGTTTTTTCATCCACATGAATACATCCATTAGCCTCATCTGCACTCACAGAAGCATTAAAACGACCATGGACTGAATCATAACTTAATAAATGCGCCAAGGCGGTCACAATATCTTCATCTTCTCCCCCATTTGAATTAATACACACCACCTCAAATGTATCGTGTAATTCATATTCAAAAATAGCCCTTAAGACAGCACGTCCAATACGTCCAAAACCATTGATTCCAATTTTAATCGGCATGACCTTCACTCCTGATTTGTTTGCGATCGATTGAGTTGAATCTTCACTGCATCAATCACCGCTTGAGTAGTTATTTGACAGGCTTCCAAAACCATTTGAGCCGGCGCACTATGCCCATACCCTTCAATAGAAACCACAGAACCTTCAAGTCCCACAAAACGATACCAAGGCTGTGCAACACCTGCTTCAACCGCAACACGCTGTTGCAGCGTTGGTGGCAACACGCTGTTTTGCCACTCAATCGGCTGCTCTAAAAATAGCTCAACACAGGGCATTGACACCACACGCACGCCAACCCCCTTCGATTCAAAATGTAAAGCAGCTTCGTAAGCTAACAACACTTCTGAACCTGTTGCCATTACAATCACCTCAGCATTAAAATGAGGTTCATATGCAATATACCCCCCTTTTGAACACTCTTGAGCGCGAGTATTTGCCTCAGGCAATGTTGGTAAACTTTGGCGAGTTAATAGTAAAGCGCTGGGTTGAGCTGCTTTCAAAATAGATGCCCAAGCCACTGATGTTTCAACCGCATCACAAGGGCGCCATACTGATAACCCAGGCATGGCTCGTAAACTAGCAATCTGCTCAATAGGCTGGTGTGTGGGTCCATCTTCGCCTAAAGCAACAGAATCATGTGTTAAAATAAATGTAACCGGTAAAGACATCATTGCAGCTAAACGAATCGCATTACGACCATAATCAGAAAAGGTGAGAAAAGTCCCTCCAAATGGACGAAACCCTCCATATAAAGCTAAGCCGTTCATGATGGCAAACATGCCAAATTCGCGCACACCAAAATGAATATATTGCCCGACGGTATGAGGCCCAACGACCTGAGCTTGTGGCATTGCTGTACAGTTAGATTCAGTTAAATCAGCTGAACCACCAATCCATTCAGGCAAATAGGGTGCATACGATTGAATGATCTTGCCCGATGATTGTCGCGTTGCCTCACAAGGTGCCGATTCAATTGATTGATCAATCACTGTTTGCGCAATCGATTCAAACCTATCAGGTAAAGCTCCATCGATCACCTGTTTTAAGTCCTGTGCAAGTTCAGGATATTCTGCTTGATAGGTTTTCCATAGGCTTTGCCATTGATCATATCGATCTCCAGAAGGATTTGCTGCACGCCAAGCACTTAAACATTCATCAGGAATTTCAAAAGGTATTGCACTAGGCCACCGCAGCGCTTTTCGTGCCGCTTGAACTTCATCAGGGCCTAAGGGGGCACCATGCACTTTAGCTGTTCCAGCGTAAGCAGGTGATCCATAACCAATCTGTGTTTGACAACATAATAAAGTCGGTTGATCCGTGTGTGCTCGAGCTTGAGCAAAAGCAGATCGAATGGCATCAGGATCATGTCCATCAATGTCTTGAATCACCTGCCAACCATATGATTCAAATCGTTTAACAGTATCATCTTGACTCCATCCTGAAACAGGCCCATCAATTGAAATACCGTTATCATCCCAAATGGCCACTAAACGCCCTAAACCCCAATGTCCAGCCAGTGAAGCCACTTCATGAGAAATGCCTTCCATTAAGCAGCCATCCCCCAACATGACATACGTCCAATGATCAATGAGCTCAAAATCAGGTCGATTGAAGCGTTCAGCTAACATACGCTCAGCTAAAGCCATCCCAACTGCATTTGCAAAACCTTGGCCTAAAGGGCCTGTTGTGGTTTCAATTCCGTATGCCGGTGCGTACTCAGGGTGTCCTGGTGTTAAAGACCCCATTTGACGAAATGCCTTTAGATCATCTAGCGTAAGTGGATAGCCTCTCAAATACAAAGCAGCATATAACAACATGGAACCATGCCCATTTGATAATACAAAACGATCTCGATTTAACCACATAGGATCCTGAGGCGCATGATTTAAAACATTGCACCAGAGCACTTGAGCAATATCAGCCATTCCCATAGGCATACCGGGGTGTCCAGATCGTGCAGCTTCCACTGCATCCATTGAAAGAATACGAATTGCATTTGCCAATTGGATCATATTGATGTCACCTGTCATGCAGATTGAGTTATCGTTCAGTCAAGAGAATAGCCTATTAAACCTTAGTCTAATAAAGCCATTTTGGGAAGTTTAACAATTTCTTGCCTTAAATCAAATGAATCTTGGGTATAACGCCAATATTGAACGCTTGCTTCACCCCACTGCCAACACCAAACAATGGGTTTCTCTTTAAAAGCTGCAGGCCATGTAAAAATACCACGATCTAAGTCTTCTGGCGTGACATGCTGAGCCACAATTTCATCAATTAATCGCTGAATCACCGGTTGAATGACACAAATTTCAGACAAAACAAGTATAAGGTTTTGATCTGTTGCCGAGTTTAGTTGTTTAATCGGATCAATGCCGAGCTCAATATCTTCTTGTTTAAGTCGATCTAAATAACCTTTCAAAAGGATATTCAACTGCATAATAATCCCAGCACGCTCTCTTATTTTTGGAAGTGATGCATTGGCTTCTAGCTGTGAAAACTGTCTAACCGTATCAACGCAAGGTTGCACATTACCCCCTTTGTGTGCACCATGAGATGCTGCTATCATGCGCGAAGCATCTTAGAAGGTCAACCAAATAAAGTAAATTATGCTTAATATAGAAAGATGAGGTTTATATTAACTGTCATACACGGATTGGTTAGAACACAATAATCCTAGGCAAACATTCAGATATTTCTATTAAGCAGTGATCGATGATGGCTCACAGCAGCGCTTAAGCCCCATGCTGACTGAGCGATCTTATCACCGCTCGCAATGTTGAATCAAAATTAAGCATCCAATCACTTGGCGGACTAAAATCTTCTAACGGTTTATAAAAAACACTTCTCAAGAGGCATCTAACACTTAAAACTTGCGGGCTCACATTGTAGCGTCATTTTGTTTCATGCCAATCATAAGAAAGACATCAATTTAGAGCTTTCGCATAACGCTTAATTCAAACGACTCTAAAATCTTATTTAAAAAACAATCGTAATTATTTTAAGAAATTAAATCGTTAGTCAGTGGTATTTTTGTTTTAAGTGTTACATAAAAAGTTGTGCCTTTACCTTCGATACTGTGAGCATCTAACTCACCATCTAAATCTGAAACAAATTGCTTCACAACACGCAAGCCTAACCCTGTACCACGGTATTCAGATGCATGAGGTTGATTCAATCTCGAAAATTCTTGGTAAATATACGTCATTTTATCACTTGGAATTCCGATACCTGTATCCTCAATAATAAAACGAATCAAAGCATAACGTTCATCTATGATTTTAATGCACTTTAAACTTAAAACAACTGAACCTTTTTTAGTGAATTTTAAAGCATTACTCACTAAATTAATCAGAATACGCTCAACTCGATAACAGTCTGCTAAAATAACCTCAGGCACTTGGTCATCATAATGAGCGGTTAGAGTCAATTGCTTGTCAGAGGCAATAGCGCTTTCTATAGCCACAATTCGATCCATTAAATGTCTAACATTGAGCTTTTTCAGCTGTACAGGAATGAGTCCAGATTCTGTCCGTGAATAATCTAAAACATCATCCATATAACATAGTAATTGTTTAGCGCTTTCTCGCACTGTTTTTAAAGCATTTTTCTTATCAGGGTCAGTTTCTTGAGCAAATAAACGATCAGACATACCTAAAAGCCCAGAAAAAGGTGTTCGAATATCATGCTCCATGTGTCGAATAAACTCTGTTTTAACTTGATCTGCTTGCTCAGCTTGTTCTTTAGCTTGAATCAGTGTTTTCTCTTGAGTTTTACGATTGCTGATATCAACATAATTTCCTAAAATACCAATAATATTGCCTGCACGATCTCTTAAAGGCACTTTATTCGCAAGGACTATTTTAGTCTGTCCATCAGATTGTAATTGAGGCTCTTCAAAATTTATTTTTTCAAAGCCTGATAACACCTGTTTGTCACCTTCTCGAAATAAATCAGCTTCAGTTTCACCCCATGCTAAATCGTAATCTGTTTTTCCAATAATTTCTTCAGGTGAATTTAGGCCCGCTGCTTTTGAAAAGTTTTTATTGCACATTAAATATCTAAAATCAATGCCCTTTAGATACATAAAGCCAGGTGAGAATTGAACAACATTTTCTAAGTAATCTCGTTCAATATTATAAGAATTTTTGAGCAAAACAGTTAAATCTTGAAATAAAAAAGTATATTCATGCTTTCTATCAATTTCAGTCTGATAAGCTTTAACTTGCATTGTATCCCCTATCCAATGCGCTTCATGATGATGTTGTAAATCATTTAAAATTTCACCGACTTGTGCGGGAGCAAGCACTGTCCCTAAAAAAAAATGAATCGATTTCCCAAACCACTGTGAAACATTCAGAGGGTCATCTTTAAGCTCTGAAATCCATTGAATAATGAATTGCTGATTTGTTTTAACTAAGCAAGTAAGCATGATACTTCTTCTATCTCTAACTGAAGGGCCTCGAAAGAATCAAAATGAGGGTTATTCTGCATCCAGTCATTTAAAACTTTCTGCTGGATAGACACCTTCACTCCCATCACTGAATCTGTTGCTTTCACCGATGACTCAACTAAGTCAACACACGTATAAATCATAGTTGAAAAAATAGGGTCTAAATAAATTAAGCGAGTGGGAACATTCAACATAAAATTAAAAGGCTTTTTAGCATTGAGAATAGAACGTTTTGTAAATGCCTCTCCCCATTCATCATAGGTGCCCATATTCGCTAAATATTTCACTGCATTAAAATCAGATGAGTCAAAATAATGGGTGATTGCGCCTTGAATACCTGTTGCAGTGATCGCCCAATCAGCTGTTTTTAAAATCAACTGGACCTGTTTAAAGTGCCTCTCGAGGCCGAATGCATTGAATCCTAAATGTTCAATTTGTTTGATTTTTATTTCAGATAATTCGACTATATAAATGCTTGATTTTGAAACACCCGCTTTAGTCAGGGCATAAGCAATGCCTCGGCCTACTTTACCAAAACCAAAAATCACATAGGATTGTTGAGTCATTTCTTCATTTTTTTCTAACAATAATTTTTTGACAGCAGAACCAAAACCTGAACCGGTCCCTAGTATCGTTTCAATGTGTTTAATTTGACTTTTATCAATTGAAATCACTGGACACCGCGTATTTTTATAAATTGAATCACTGACATGTGTCAACTCAACCAATCCGAGCTTAGGTTGAATTAAATCAACCAAGTAACCACCACAATCTAAAGCTAAATCGAACATATCAGCTTGGTGATATTTTAAAATCTCACTAAATTCCACATAATCCATAACTAATTCAAGTTTTTTACGTATTTTCTGATGCTGCACAAGACCCGGTGCACTGGTCAACACAACCGTCGCACCTATCGCTAATAACCCATCTAGCAATGCAACAGTCGCTAAAGTAATGTGTGTGTTCAACAGTATACGTACACCTTTAAGAGGCTGTCTCTCAACAAGATGTTGCTTTAAATGAATCAAACATTGAATTTCACTTTCGGGAATAATCTCTAAAAACTCTCGTATAACCGCTATTCTCCACTTAAGCAAAATAATAAAACAATCTAATAACATTTAGACTCAACTTCCGTTAGGGTTAAAAGAATCACCATCAACAGGTACAGATGCGGGTGCGGGTGCGGGTGCGGGTACGGGTGCGGGCATCACATCAGAGGGGGGTACAGGTGCGGGTGCGGGCATCAC
>MDTD01027629.1_pt1 | contig 34943 bp, 26 predicted proteins | sample 811221 | NCBI WGS metagenome assembly MDTD01 (sample SAMN05326646, study PRJNA326480) | marine metagenome | isolation source: seawater | place: Pacific Ocean: South West | collected 2011
AAGCATCGTCTCGACTTCACCCGAGAAGAGTTCCTAGAGAAGGTCTGGGAGTGGAAGCATAAGTACCACGAGAGGATTACGCGTCAGCTCAAGGTTATGGGCGTTTCCGTCGATTGGGATCGTGAACGCTTCACCATGGACGATGGCTTCAGCCATGCTGTTCGGAAGGTTTTTGTAGACCTTTACAATGATGGACTCATCTACCGCGCCAAACGACTTGTGAATTGGTCTCCAGGCATCCAAACAGTCCTCAGTGACCTAGAAGTCGAGCACATCGAATCAGACGGTCATTTGTGGCACATCGCCTATCCCGTAACGGGATCTGACGAAACACTCATCGTCGCGACAACGCGACCTGAGACAATGCTTGGCGATACCGCTGTCGCGGTGCATCCGGACGACGAGCGCTACCAGCACCTTATCGGCAAGACGATCGATCTGCCTCTTACCGATCGAAAGATCCCAATCGTTGCCGATGGAATCTTGGTAGACATGGAGTTCGGATCGGGTGCGGTTAAGGTAACTCCGGCCCACGATTTTAACGATTTTGAAACAGGAAAGCGTCATAATCTCCCAATGATTGAAGTCCTGGACCGGGACGCTAAGCTCAACGAGAACACGCCTACCGAATTCCGTGGGATGACAGCGAAAGAAGGGCGCAAGGCTATCGTTAAGGCCTTAGATGAAGCAGGATTCCTCGTACGCGTTGAAAAGCACCCTCATGCTGTCGGTCATTGTCAACGAAGCGGTTGTGTGGTCGAGCCAATGCTTTCGGACCAATGGTACGTCAAAACGAAGCCACTGGCCGATCCAGCCATTAAGGCTGTCGAAAACGGCGATACCACCTTTCTCTCCAAAGAATGGGAGAAGGTTTACTTCCAGTGGATGCGCAACATTCAAGATTGGTGCATCAGCCGTCAACTGTGGTGGGGCCACCAAATCCCCGCCTGGTTCTGCTCAGATTGTGCACACGTCACGGTGACACTCGACGATGCACAGGCATGCGATGCCTGTGGCTCTGAGAATATCAAGCAAGACGAAGATGTTCTCGATACCTGGTTCTCCTCGGGTTTGTGGCCTTTCGCGACTCTCGGATGGCCCGAGAAGACTGATGCTTTGAAGACCTTCTATCCCGGAACGGTCATGGAAACCGGGTTCGATATCATCTTCTTCTGGGTCGCACGAATGATGATGATGGGCATTCGTTTCATGGGTGAGGTCCCATTCAAGACAGTGTATCTCCACGCCATGGTGCGGGACGAGCACGGTCAAAAGATGTCAAAGACACGTGGAAACGTGATTGACCCCTTGGAAGTTACCAAGGTTCATGGTGCCGACGCACTGCGCTTCACACTCGCGACCATGGCAGCGCAAGGCCGAGACATTAAGCTCAGCCTAGACCGCGTCAGTGGTTATCGAGCGTTCGCCAACAAGATCTGGAATGCCACTCGCTTCGTTCTCATGAATGTCCCAGAGGACGAGACCCTCGAGCCTTTGGACCTAAGCGATAAATCCAAGCTCTCCTTGGCGGACCGATGGATCCTGGACAAACTCGAACATGCAGTGGGTGACGTAACCGGCGCCATGAACGATTACCGCCTCAACGATGCTGCCATGGGCAACTACAGCTTCTTCTGGCACGTCTACTGCGACTGGTACATCGAGCTAGCAAAACCCGCTCTAAGGGCTGGTGGCGAGGATGCCAAGCAATGCTTGAGAGTCCTGATGCACGTACTGGACCAGGCGCTGCGGCTTCTACACCCCTTCATGCCATTTGTTACCGAAGAAATCTGGATGCGCTTACCTCTGGCGGATCGACAAGATCCAAGCATCATGGTCAGTGCATGGCCCTCGGAAAATCAGGCACGTGAAGATAAGGAAGCCAAGGTTCTTCTCGACCAAGTCATTGAGATTATCTCCGCACTTCGAACTATTCGAGGCGAGAACCAAATCTCTCCGAAGAAGAAGATGAAAGCGATCGTATCCGCGCAAGACAAAGCAACGGAAACCCTCGTTTCAAGTGCATCGGAGTACTTCGCCCACCTTGCTGGCGTTGAAGAGCTGGAAACCGGCGTAAACCTCGAGCGACCTCCGCAAACAGCAGTTGCCCTCGCAGGATCATGCACGGTTTACGTGCCACTTGCAGGACTGGTCGATGTGGACGAAGAGGTCGCTCGACTTGAGAAAGCGATGGCTAAAATCGACAAGGACATTGAGAAATTCGAAAAGAAACTCTCGAATCCTGGTTTCCTCAAGAACGCACCTGCTGCAGTTGTTGAATCAGATACAGTGAAACTCGCCGGCTTCAAAGAGAAGCGAGCGACCTATGCGGACAGCGTTGCCCGTCTCAAAGAGCTTGCGACCTAAGCCCAGACAACCTCAACTCGAGGTCCCATCTCAATGGCCAATTCATCAGCTTCGAGAACCTCACCATCGATTGTGTAGAGTGTTGAACCGTTACGCTGCTTGATACGCGCTGACGATGCGAGAGTCTCACGTGTGTAACGTGCATTCGTGGGTTGTCCGCGAAAAATCGGCCACAAAGCGCCGACAAAGTTCACCTTGGAGCAGGTAAAGCCGACCAGGTGAAAACGCTCCTGATCTGCCTCGGAGCGGTAGAAGGGCGTAAACCCAAGACCGATTTGCGGAACGGTTGCCGCCCCAATGGTCAGGTAAGACGCAGTGGGCCACATCTCACCGTCCACCCAAACATCGCATGGAATGCGATCCGCCACCCTTTTCGCGAGCTTTCCGCCGACAAACGATCCAGCTATTGCACGAGAGAGTAATCTCATGGCGGTAAGGGGCGTCGGATATGGATCTCCTGCTTGATAGTACTCTCGCAGGAAAGCTGGGATCACACCAACCCCTGTGATGAACCCTAATTGTCCATTCAACTCAAGGGTGCCAACAGACTTTGAGCGAAGCGTATTTCCGGCCTCTATGGCCTTCAATAGACGACGAAGCAACTCTTCTGGTCCACCTCGCCTCACGCCAATCCCATTGGCCACCGTGTTCATTGTTCCACCTCGCAGGAGGCAGATGGAGGGCAAGCCTTCGCTTCCATAGACTGCCTTGAACGCAGTTAATGCAAAGCTGGTCGTTCCGTCTCCGCCACTCAATGCCAGAATCTCGACACCCTCCTCTTTGAATCGATGGGCAATCGACTCGAGTTCGTCAATGGAGGTGCTTTGTGCATAGAGACCACGTCCATCCATGAGCGTCTGGAGTCTTCTCATGACCGCGGGCGAAGAGCGTTGCGCTTTCGCCGAGGGATTTACGAGTAGGCCTATCGAAGGGGCCCCTTGGCTCATGTTGTCGCACCCTCTAGTTCTGACTCATCGACGACCTTGGTTTTTCTGAGGCCGTATTTGCCATGCCCGACAAGATACTTGAGATCTTCTACAATGACATAGCTCGATGGAACTAGGATAAGGATGATGAAGGTCGCAAACAGGACGCCGAAGCCAAGACTGATAGCCATGGGGATTAAGAAGCGTGCCTGTACGCTGGTCTCCCAGATCATGGGCGCCAGCCCCAGAAAGGTTGTCAGCGATGTCAGCAAAATGGGCCTGAAACGCCGCATTCCGGCCCGAATGACCGCCTCGCGGGGCGACATACCATCATCCCGGAGGGCATTTGCTGAGTGCACCAGCACAAGGGAGTCATTCACAACAACACCACTGAGTGCGACAATTCCCATCAGACTGATCATCGATATATCAAAGCCCATGATCAGATGCCCCAAGAACGCTCCAACCAAGCCGAACGGGATGGCACTCATTACAACCAGAGGCTGGATATAGCTTCGAAATGGGATGGCCAGCAGACTGAAAATAGCCAAAAGCGCTAAAAGGTAGCCAAGTCCCAGGCTCTGCATCGACTTTTGCTGGTCGCGGCGGCTTCCCGCAAACTCCGTGGTTAACCCGGGAAACTTTTCGCGTAATTGAGGCAAGACCTCGCTCTTGAGCCGTCCATTGATCTCCTCAGGTGTCGACTCCTCTCGTTCTACCTCGGCTGTCACATGTACAACCCTTCGCCCCTCGCTTCGTCCGATAGATGTTTCCGACTTCGACCGTTTCACAGTCGCGAGTTGTCTCAACTTCGCCTCACCCCCTTGAGGCGTGCGTACGACCAATTCCTCCACGTCGTATTCGCTACGTCGCTCGCTACGCGGGTTCCGCACCATGACTCGTATCTCGTCGCGCGCGCGCTGCTGGCGCAGGGCTTCCGCTCCGTAAAAGGCTGACCGCACTTGCCTACCAACATCGGTCGCCTTCATACCTAAATTCGACGCTTCCTCGGTCAATTCGAAATCTAACTGCGTCTTCCCTCCCTGAAAGCCGACATCGATGTCTTTGGCTCCCTGGAATTCAGCCAAGAGACGACCAAGCTCAGTCGCGGCCCGCTCCAAGGTGGGAATGTCCATGTGGGAGAGCTTCACATCGACCGGTGCACCGGGACTCATGCCGATCTCGTAGGCAAAATTCATCTTATCGACGCCACTTATCGAGCCGACCTTCTCCCGCCACCGCTTGGTGAACTCGGAGGCAGTAAAGTCGCGCTCACTAATGGGCACTAATCGCATCTGGACCGAGCCCATGTGCCCACCCATGATGCCACCGCCAAAATTCACGGGGCCTCCCGCAGGAAGACCGCGCCCCAAGAGCGTGTAGATGCCTCGGGAATGATGCGTCCCTCCGAACTCCTCAAGGACTTCATTGGCAGCGTTCATGATTTGCTTTTGAACATCCTCTGTTCGCTCCACGGGTGTTCCATAAGGCAGTTCAAATCGGGCGGTGACACGGTCACTTTCGATCTTCGGCAGAAAGCTCCATCCAAGGGTTCCAGACACGCGCAAACCAATCGAGAGCATGAGCATCGCAAGGCAAAGGGCTACCGTTGCGTAACGGTAGGTCACAGCCAAACGAACCATCGGTTGATACGCTTTGTTGATGAACCCCTCGAGGAACGCTGTACATGCTTTGCGCATGGTTTCAAAGAGCCACATTAGGGGCAAAAGAGGCAATGAGAGTAGCTTGAACGCGAGCCCGAATTGATACACCAATCCGCGCTCCTTTTTCTGCGACTCGTGACTTAAGTGGGCTGGGAGAACGACTAAACCCTCGACCAAACTAATTAAGAGCACGCTGATCACGATGGACGGTATGACGCCAAAAAGCTTCCCACTGATGCCGGGCACAAAGAGCATGGGCATGAACGCGGCCACCGTCGTCAGAATGGCGAAGGTCACCGGAACAGCGACTTCACGCACCCCTTCGATAGCCGCCTGAAGGTATGGCAGTCCCTGTTGCCGTTTTTCGAAGATATTCTCTCCCACCACAATGGCATCATCGACCACCATTCCCAGAGTGACGATGAAGGCAAAGAGGGAAATCATGTTGAACGAGACGCCAAAGAGAGGCATCAGCAGGATCGAGCCCATGAAGGAAATCGGAATCCCCATGGTGACCCAAAAGGCCAGTCTGATCTCCAGGAAGAGGCCCAAAACGATTAGTACGAGAAAAAGGCCCAGGTAAGCATTGCGGAGCAAGAGGTCGATCCGTTCCCGGTACATCTCGGACCAATCCTGCCAGGTCGAAACCTTGACCCCTGGTGGCAATCGGCCTTCCAGGTCGTCGCGATATTTCTTAACCGCCTCGGCCACCTCGATTGGTGTCTGGTCACCGATGCGGTACACGCGCACCATAGCTGCCGGTTCACCATTGAAGTAGCTGGCTTCATCAGTCTCTACGAAGTCGTCGCTAACGGTCGCAATGTCTCCAAGACGTACCTTTCCGCCATCCGCTGTAGACCGGACAACAATCTGCCTAAAGTCCTCGCCCGTGTACGAGCGCTCCTTGGTCCGGAGCAAGATCTCACCACCGCGAGTTTTCACCGAGCCCGCCGGCAAGTCTACCGATTCGCGCCGGATGGTTTGAGCGACCTGGTCAAGGGTCAGTCCGTAGGAACGCAGGGTATTACGGGAGATTTCTACCGCAATCTCACGCTGCCTCACTCCCGCCAGTTCGACCTGGGTGACCTCCTCGAGGCCCAGTAACTCATCCCGCGAACTCTCCACCAGATTACGGAGTACATGCTCAGCATTCTCGACGTCGCCATGGAGTACGAGCGTGATCACCTCGCGTTTATTTGCCATTAGGTTGACCAGAGGTTCCTCCGCATCGACCGGCAGGGTGGTAATGCGATCCACGGCGTTTTTGACGTCTCCCAAGACCTTGTTTGGATCGGCACTCGACAAGAGCTTGATGTAGACAGAGCCGCGCCCCTCGGAGGCACTGGCCTGTAGTTCATCTACGCCATCAATGCCACGAACTGCTTCCTCCAGAGCCAGAACAACACCTTTCTCCACCTCTTCAGGATCCGCCCCTGGATAAAAGACGGTCACCGACACGTAGTCCATGTCGAACTCGGGAAAGACCTCCTGCTTGATTTGGCCTGCGAAGATGAAACCGCCCAGTACAAGGGCAAGCATTACAAGATTGGCGGCGACGCTGTTTTTGGCCATCCACGCCAAAGGACCCTTGTCGTTAAACTTAGCAGGGGCTTCCGTTTCCGGGGCGGTATCTTGCGGTGCAAGGCTGGAGTCCACGGCCTCGTCTATTGTCGGTTTTTCTTCACTCACGACGAGGGTACCTCCGGACCGTCAGTGACTCGCACCTTCAAACCATCCACCGGTGTTGCGAGTGGGCTTACAATGACCCTTTCGCCATCGCCCAAACCTCGCAGCCAAACCTTGTCCGGATCACGCCAAGCCACCTTAATATCCTTATGCTGAAGCGTGCTCTTATCGCCCACGACCCAGACCTTTTTACCCATTCGCAATCCTTCACGTGGGATCAAAGCGACGTTTTCGAGCGCGATCCCCTGGATTGCAACCTCGACACGCATTCCCAAGAGCAACGGAAGCGCCCGCTCGGGAACCTTGGGATCAACCTCCAGCGGGTTATCAATGGCGACGAGAAGCTGTGCCATGTTGCCTTGTGCTTCGAGGGCTCCCATAAGCCGCAGCACCTTACCTTCGCGGATGATCTTTACGCCTCCCGGGGCCAAGTGGGTGACAACGGCCTTAGAACCCTCGTCTGGCCCTGCGTTGACACCTGGTACTCGCAGCGATGCGAGCCTGTCCACAGGGACCGACGTGGTCACGTGAAAGCGCTTGGTTCCCACCAAAGTGGCGAGAGGGACAGAAGGGCCAACCAATTGCCCCTCTTCAACCGATTCCGCCAATACCATCGCATCAAAAGGCACGGCGATCGTGGTCTTTTCGAGTGCAATCTTTGCGCGCTTTAGTCCACTCTTCGCTGCCTGGAGATTGGCTTTAGCGCTTTGAGCTTGAGGTTTCCGTAACACCAAATCACGGGTCGAGGCGTCTGCTCCCTCTCCTTTGTCGAGAAGTTTCCACTCGTGTTCGGCCACATTTCGGCGGCCCTTCTCTAGCTTTACCTCCATGGCCGCACGCGCGACATTTGAGCGCTGCTGGGCCAATGCTAGGGCATAGTCCCGGGTATCGATTTTCAGGAGTTCCTCGCCAGCCTGCAAGCGCGCACCCACTGAGAGCGCAGGGTGATGAGCCTCGACGATGCCACCAATTTCCGCCCGCAGCACGACCTCTTGAGCCGATTGAATGCGACCCATCGCCGTGATTGCAACGTTACGGCGTTCGAGCTTGGCTTCGACCACCTCCACAACTGCGGGCGGCACGGCACGTTTTTTACGCTCGCCCTTCTTACCCGATTTGATGATCGCCATCATCCCCGCACCGCCGAGGCCGAGAATGATAAATGGGACCACAACCTGTCCCGCTAAACGAAATTTGCTCATTTGCTCAATCCTTGTCCAAGCGCCTTGTCGTCAAGCCATGACCCACCGAGCGCTAGGTAGAGTCCGATACGTTCCGTCCAAGCACGTCCTTGCGCGCTCAGCATGCTATGTTCCAGTTCCTGCAACGCCTTCAGCGCCTGCAACACGGGTAGATATCCGCTGAGTCCGTTCTGGTAGCGCCTCGTCGCCTCATCCAACGTCCGGCGACCGGCCTCCAACTGTTTACCGGTCAGCACCATCGTTTCCCGCTCGGCGCGTTCCCGCGCCAGAGCATCTTCTACCTCACCAAATGCCGATAAGACGGCCTTCCCGTAAGCGCTGACTGCATCTTCAAGCGCTGCACGGCTACGCTCCACCTCTGCCGACCGCCGGAAACCATCGAAAATCGGAGCAACCAGGCTCCCCACCAAGTTGTAGACCCAGGAGGTAAAAATATTCGATGGCTCAGAGCCACTGAGGCCACCGCTTGCGGAAAAACGCAGAGCTGGGAATTGGTCGCCAATGGCCACTCCAACCCGGTAATCAGCGGCGTTTACGCGACGAAGCGCTGCCCGCATATCCGGCCTGGCCTTCAAGAGTTCGACAGGCAGTCCCTTGCCAGGAAGTGACCCCATGGACGGTAATCCTGATGGTGGATTCCAAGTGCCCTCAAGCGGTGGACGTCCCGCCAAAATGGCCAACTGGTGCCTGGCTGTTTCGATGGTTACCTGATGCCTAGGCCTGCGGGAACGAATGGCTGCCAACTGCTGCTCTTGCTGAAGGACATCCAGCGTACTTGCAAGTCCACGTTCAACCCGGAACCGAATCAGCTTGATGTAATCGAGGGAGACCTTCTCCTGCCGCTCGAGAAGCTCCAGATGCGCTTGATGCTCGCGAATGAGAAACCAACAGCGGGCAGCGGCCGCCGTGAGGCTTAGACCCATGGCAGACAGGTCGTCTCTGCTTGCCACCAGATCTAGCTCAGAGGCACGAACGGCTGAAGCAACTTTGCCCCACAAATCAACCTCGTACCCCACCGAGACGTCAATAGGATAGCGCGTGCTCTCCACAGTCTGCTCGCCGAAATCCCCAAGCGTAAAAACACTCTGGCTTAACGACGTTCCAATCTTGCCATCGACGACGGGCCAATGGGCCGACCCTGCCTTTTTTGCGATGGCCTGCATCTGCTTCACACGTGCGAGGCCTCGCTTTAGGTCGAAGTTCTGCTTGAGCATTTCGTTCACGTAGGACTCGAAGCCCGGCGAGCCAAGCTCCTTCCACCAGGGCGTCGCTGAACGTTCGCTTGGCTCAGCCGAAGAGTATGCCTTGGGAATCGCTGCAGGACTCATACGGTCCTCTTTGACGTCGTGCAGCGCACATCCACCCGTGAGCGTAAGCGTCATCACCAAGGCTGCAAAATGCTTCATGATTGCTCCCTTTTGGGAGGGTCAATCCCATTCCAAATCATCTGTACCAACTCACGCACGTAACGTTCTCGTTCCATTTTCTGCCGCGAATGAAACCCCATGTACTGAAAGAAGGCGAAATTGTAGAGCGCCCCCATGAAGGCCCGGGCAATAACCTCCGAGTCGTTAGCCACGATACGCCCGGCCGCCATCTCTGCATCCAAATAATCGGTCAGGGACCGAAACAGAACGACGGGGGGAGCGGGTTCGTTTTCATTCACCATCTCTTTGAGTTCAAACCCAGGTACTCCTGACAAACAAGCGAGCTGTGGAACGAGTTTGACGAAGAATTCGAGTAAGCCCTCACCAATTTCAATCATGTGCTCGCGAACATCACCCTGACCGACCCGTTCTTGAGCGTTATCCATCACATGACAGACAGGGAGCCCCATCGCATTGCGCAGCAACTCCTTTTTGGTGTTGAAGCGTTTGAAAATGGTCGCCTCGCTTACACCCGCTTCCTTAGCCATGGCCGTCGTGGACGCACGAAAGCCCGAGCGCAGGAAGTGATCTTTGGCGATGAGGAGGAGGTCGTCATCGCTTATGGACTTCGGTCGCGGCATAAGTGAGTGCTTACTTACCATCATGATTCAACATGTCAATGCCACACGGAGATGAAGTGTTAACTAGTTTTTGATTTTTTGAGGAGTATCGTGTGCTTGGGGCGCCCTGAGGTTTCGATAAACGTGGTTGCGGCGAGACCGCTGGATCCCTACTCTGTGCCCTAGCTCGATCCCAAGGAAACCAATGAACCGTCACTCATTGCCCCTCTTTTACCTCGCCTTATCTGCCATGTTTCTTGCCTGTTCGGATTCTGACACGAACGGACCCGGCTCTAATCAAGGCATCGACGCATCGGCAGATATCGTCATCCCGGACGGGGCCACGACCGAGATAAACACCTCGGACACCCAGCAAAGCGTGGACATCCTCGAGGAAGATGTTCCACCGAACGCCTTTGCCTACCTCGTGGTCGAGCCTTCTGCCTTGGCGTTCGGAGACTGGCCACTCGGCAGTGTAGAAACGAGGGAGCTTGAAATAGAAAACGCCGGCATCAAATCGCTCACACTCAATAGCATTGCGCTTATCGACGGATCGGGTGCATTCGCTACCAACCTCCAGCAAACCATTCTGACACCAGGGGAAAAACGAACCCTTAAAGTCACCTTTTACGCAGAAGTCGAAGGTGAATTTAACGACCGGCTTCGCTTCGAATCCAATGCAATAAACGGAGCGAAAGTCGATGTACCGCTTCACGGCATTGCATCGGTTCCTGTCTGCGGTGACTTGGACGGAGATGGTCACGGCATCAACTGTGCACCCGGTGGGGATTGCAACGAATCAGATCCGAATGTGTACGTGGGTGCTCCGGAGATTTGTAATGGATTGGATGACGACTGTGATGGTCTGCACGACGAAGACTTTGTCGGACTCGGTGCAAGTTGTGAGGTCGGCTTTGGCGCATGCGTGACCGCGGGAACGAAGATATGCGGGGCCGATGAGAACAGTCTCGAATGCTCGGTAAACCCAGTCACAGGTGGATCGGAGCTATGTAACGAACTCGACGACGATTGTGATGGAGCCACCGATGAGGACTTTCCGTCGAAGGGTAAGCTCTGCTCGGTTGGAGTGGGTGCATGCAAAGCCTTCGACAAATACATCTGCTCTGAAGATGGGACATCCCTGGTCTGCAACGTGTTCCCCGGTGAACCCACCTTGGAAATTTGTGAAGACGGTATAGATAACGACTGCGATGGCATTGTGGACGAGGGGAATATTGAGGTCTGTGATGATGGCATCGACAACGACTGCGACGGACTTACCGACGAGTCAGGCTCCACATGGGGGGAACTCTTCTTTGCACGGACCCATTACGGGAAAACGGTTGCTATAACGCCTGCAAACGGTGATGGAACATTCGAAGAGCCAATTCCTCTCGTTTTTCCTGATGACAATCACTACTCGGTTCACTCGGTGGGGGATTTCGACGGCGACAAATACCTCGATCTGGTCGTGGTTCAGGGAGAAGTTGGCGAACAAACGCTCTGTACATCCACCGCAGACTGTCCAGGAGGTCAACGTTGTTCCTTCGGGTATTGCCACTTCAAATGCACTATCGACGCCCAATGTCCCGATGGCATGAAATGTATCGATCACCATCCTCAAGGGAAAACCGACGACACATTCTGCGTTCCCCAGCGAAGGATTTATCTCGCACGGTCGAGTTGCGAAGAAAATGGCATCGAACTCAACGAACTCTTCAGTCTTGAGCCCGGTGAAAGTATGGGGCCTGTAATCGATGCAGACGGTAACGGCCACTTGGATTTCGCCATCCTTAAACATTGGTCTACCGCCACAGGAAAAATGTGGATGAATCAAGGAGACGGAACGTTTTCTCTGACTGAGGACTCGTTCGATTACGGAGACATGGTTTCCTGGGTTTATGCCATGGTTCGAACGTCCAAAGACCTCACCGGTGACGGTGTCGTAGACATGCTTGGAAAACGCTTTGATAGCGGTGGTTCACCGCCCACAAAGCTCTACCTATTCAAGGGCAAAGGTGATGGTACCTTCGACCCACCATTGCTGATGAATCAGAAGTTTCCGATGCCTGTAAACCTGGTGACAGCAAACGACTTTGACGGCGACGGTGACCAAGATGTGGTCGGTGGCTTAGACGACGACGGTAAACCTGGTAGCGCGTGGATTCTGTTGAACTTAGATGCACCTGGTGGCACCGACTGGGTAAGCCCCTATGAGGTGGTTGATGTGACACCATCGATCAACGGTGGTGGAGATAAGCCCGGCGTTGGAAACGGAACAAGCTACGACTTCGATGGCGACAACCTTCCAGATGTCCTTGCAGCCTGGACGCCGGAGGAGTGTTTGGGCTCCGTCTGGACATGCAGCCAAATCGTAGACAAAAACAACATTTGTCATGGCGGTGCATGCAGAAAGGTTGGCTACATTCGCAACAATACGGCAACTGCTTGCGTACCCGGGACATCTTGCATCGATGGACAGTGCCAAGCTGGCTGTACAGCTGATTGCACAGGTAAGCAATGTGGAAGCGACGGTTGCGGTGGTACCTGTGGAGAATGTGGAGGCGGCCAGCTCTGTGCGAGCGGTCAGTGTGTTGTTGATTGTGTTCCAGACTGCGCTGGGAAGGAGTGTGGTGACAATGGTTGCGGCGGCATATGCGGTGCATGTGACCAGGGCCTTTCATGCCTCCAGGGTCAATGCCAGGCAGGCTGCATTCCCAACTGCACCGGTAAGAGTTGTGGTGACGATGGGTGTGGCGGAAGCTGCGTTGTGTTCGAACCACCTAAAATCCTTTCCTTTGACGATAACCGGCATACGAATGTCACTGCGCCGACTAACGTGCCGCCTACCAAGCCGGAGATCGGGCTTAACGTTCCTGCTCCAACCTCGGCGGACGACATCGAATGCCTCATAACCACACCTAGTTACGATCTCGACGCCGTGACGTATCGCTTTAGGTGGTACAAGGATGGTGCCTTCGCAAAGGATCTCGGGGAGAAACCTGTAGTACCGTCCGCTCTTACAGCAGTGGGCGAGAATTGGACATGTAAGGTCCGCGCAACAGACGGAATTGAGTGGTCGCCCGAAGTCGAGACGACAACCGTTATCGGCGAGGAGGAAACACCGTGAACGTCCTAATCGCACTCAGCATGCTTACGACCGTGGGCGCGGTGCCAGCCACTCCAACCATCGACAGTTTGGAACCTGAGACATTGGCCCTCGGAGGTACCGTTCAGGTCCAAGGCAGCGGTTTTATCGATGGGCAAACGACAGTCACCGTCGGCGGACAAAACCAGAATGTCCCCTTCGTGGAAGAGAATAAGCTCGTCTTCGTTGTGTCCATCGCCACCGAGTTAGGCAGTCAGAAACTTGTCCTTACAACCCCACACGGTCAGGTGGAACAAGATGTCGAGGTCGTTCCAGCCCCTCCTAAACTAGGACAAATAACTCCGGACCCCATTGTGCTGGGTCAATTGGTGAATGTTCAGGGCTCAGACCTCTTATCGGTCAACGAGGTCACCCTAAACGATATCCCGTGTGAGGTAACGGCTCAGACAGACCAAGTTATCGTCTTTGTCGCTCCTTTAGACAGCTCGATTATCGGAACGACCACGCTCAAGGTCACGGGGGAATTCGGCTACGACATTGAAGACGTGATGGCCCAGGCCCCGAAACCACAAATCGACCAGTTGGCCCCTAATCCGATCCGAGCCGGAGACCTTCTGACGATTAAAGGCACAATTCTCGACTGGAACGTAAGTGCCGAGGTCGCCGGACTTCAAGCACCGATTGTTGAGGTTGGGGAAGGCGAAGTCATCGTGCAGGTGTCCCCTCAAGCGCAGGTCGGTCCTAGAATGGTGAAAGTGTCGGTCGGTGCGACCCAGTCGGAGCCCGCTGGTCCGGTCCACATCAACGCTGCTGATGTCGAGCGTCCAAGCGTCACAACGGTCTATCCTGCAACCGTCCATCCTGGAGGTCGGGTATGGATCACAGGCAATAACCTTGGAGACATCGATACACTCGCACACGATCTCACACTGGAAAGCTGCGATAAGGTTCAATGTGCCATTGATACTACCGGACTTACAATCGGGACGCATGTCGTCAGTTTATCAAGCCCTGCAGGTACGGATGTCTTTAGCCTAAGCGTTGAAGAGCCCGAGACACCAATTACTCCCTCGATTGAATCCATCGCGCCGAATCCGGCCTTCCGTGGTGAAGAATTAACGATAACTGGAACCGATCTCTTCGAAGTGAACGCTGTGGTCATCTCCGGACAGCCGCAGTCGATTGAATTCGTAGACGCAAACGAGATTCGTGTACTTGTTCATGAAGAAACCCCCATGGGCGGGGAGACCATCTTTGTCTCCGGTGGCTCCGGCTCGAATGCTCTACCTCTCGTTGTCCTGGCTCCCTTCGATAGCCCAGACACCGGCAGCCCAAGCGACGAAGATGCACCAGATATCGTCGAAGGCGATAGCTCTTCCCAGCAAAGCGACCTGGGAACCGAGACTACACCCGGACAAACTTCCGATGGGGGCTGTAACAGTGGCTCAAGTGGCGGTTCTGCACCTTGGCCTGCCTTCGCCCTTCTCGCCGTCCTTTACGGTTTATTTAGAACCAGAAGAAACTCACGGTTGCCTTTCGGTCCCGAAATAGGCGATTCCACGAAGCCTATCTCCTGAAAACCCAGGGCCACGGCGTCTTGTCTCACTGCGTCTAGCGCAGCGAATCGAGCCTCATCGCTTCGGACCACTCCACCTTTTCCAACGTTCTCCCGACCGACCTCAAACTGAGGCTTTACGAGAACCACTGCTAACCCCCCATCAACGAGTTCTCGGTAGAGGACCGGAAGGAATTTCCGAACGCTGATGAATGCCGTGTCCACCGTGAGAACGCTGGGCTGAAAGGGTAACTTTCCCTCGGGGATGGTCCGAATATTTGTACGGTCCATCACAAACACACGCTCGTCTTGACGAAGTCGCTCATGCAACTGCCCGTAACCAACGTCGAGGGCAATCACACGACTTGCACCGTGTTTTAGCATGACATCGGTAAATCCACCTGTGGACGCTCCCACATCTAGACAATCTGCCCCTTGAAGGGCATCAGCAACCTGCTCAAAATGCTCGATGGCACCGAGCAACTTATAGGCGCCTCGCGACACCCACTCTCGTATGCCTCGAACGTCCAATTCGACATCCGGGTCTAACTTTGTGCCAGGTTTATCAACCCGCTGTCCTTTGAGGAAAACCTTTCCGGCAAGGACCAGCGCTTGAGCCTGTGTTCTGGACTCTGCCAACCCTCGGTCAAAGAGGAGTTGGTCGAGCCTTTGCCTGCTGGCCTTACTCACCCGCCATGAGCGCTCGCGTCTCGCTCGCCCAAGAGTTGCTCAACCTTGGCTTCCGCGCCATCCAAAATGACGCCTGCCTGCTTAGCGATTGCCATTCCCTTCTCAAACGAGGCGAGGGAATCCTCAAGGCTTAACTCACCACGTTCCAATTTCTCGACTTCTGTCTCTAGAGAGCGAAGAAGATCATCAAACGAGGTCTCTTTATCCGGTGTGTTACTCATGGGTTGACCCTACCCTTTGGTCCCGGCAATGACCAGGTTAAAGAGTCGGCTACTAGATGGTTCAGGCAATCACTCGACGCAGCGAGAAGGACTCGCAATACGCCCTACTCCTCGGCAACGATATGCTCCGCGGTGTAGCGCCGCGACGCACCAATCACCAGGGGCAGTCCGCAGCCGATAAATGCCAACAAGTAGACCATGGTGAACAAGAGCACCTTCACGACATTTTGGTCCATGAGCGCCATGACAAAGAGTGCCATGATTCCAAATGTCGAAAATAGCCCGGTCACGATGGCATTGATACCTAAAGCCTTCCTACCCACATCCGCTGAACCACGACCACGAATACCTGCGAAAAAGAGTACGGTGGGGAAGATTCCTGCAACAATTGCCCCTAACATCAGTCCAAGAGGCAAGTCGGTGGCACCCTTAGGACTTTGCTTCATCGAAGCAATCACCAGAATCGCCGCCAAACCTAGCAGGACGACCTGAAAGCACAGGCTCATAAAGAGCGTCAGCATCACTTTAGAACCCAAGAATGGATCGTGCTTCTGCCCCTGCTTACGCCTCACATGACCAAGGACGTAGACGATCAAAAAGACCATTATCATGAAGTAAAGAATTCCGACGACCATGGCACCGGCAGCGCCGGCTCCTGCACCTAACATTGCATTCATTGCATTCCCCTCGCTCGATGAAGGCATTCAACCTTTGGCTGCACAACCAGCGAATAGGATAGTCGCTAGTGTTGCAGCCCTAAGATTCTTCACGAAGCCTCCAATGATAATCAGTGGCAACCAAAGCGTAGCGATTAGTTCACTCGCTCCTCCTTGCCTTGCTCCTCTCACTCTGCAGTCACAAAGGACGACGACGTACATGACCATCCCCCGAGTTGGTCGATGACGCATTGTTTAGACATCTCTAAATAATCTCGATTCTGTATCGTAACAATACACGCTATGCGTGTCATCCATGGTTGAAACATAGATTGTCAGCAGGGTGTTATCCTCTAGAATGCTCACAATCTTCGGGAGGCTCGAATGAAAAAGGTTTCAAGCGCACTGCTGGTACTCTTATGTGCCCTACCAGCTCGAGCGGATGCGGACCCGGCACCTCGCCCCTTGGGCCTGAGTTTGGGTACGTCACTTACAAAGACCCTATCGACCTTAAAGACTCTCAACGCAGGTGTGACGACCAACGAGAAGAAACAGCCCGGGATTCACGGCAGCCCGTACACCTACACGCGCGTGAGTGCGACCCTTCCCAAAGGAAAGATTGAGCAAGTGAAGCTCTATTTCTACGAGCAAAAACTAGCACGAATGAAGCTGCTAGCGCGTGATGGAAGCGCTCCTCTCAGCGTCAACTCTCTTGGAAAGCCAAGTCTTTCGAGTCCATCCGGCCGTCATTTCTGGTGGAGAGCCAAGGAGCTTTCAGGGGTAAGCTGCCAGGAACATCAAAAAGAGAACTTCTCAAGCCCGACAGGAAGCAGTCCTAAGGGCGAATGCGAAATCTTCGATATGCGGGTACTGGTGGGTGTTCTGGGTAATCGCCAACAAATCGAGGTTCAATTCCAACTCCTTGTTCAAGGAACGGCCGAAAAGCTTCGCAAACAAAGAACTCAAAGACCCTAGACCTTACAACGAAACTCGCAAATTGAGCCCCACATCCAGCATCGGTCCCTTAAAGGTCCCCTCCGGAATCGGTAAACCTACGAGGTCTCCCAAACCTTCCGGAACCTCATATTCCACGCGAAATTCTCCTCCTGGTTCGCCATAAAAGCCCATGACATAGGCCTCAAGACGAAGCATCCGATGAAGTCGTAGGCTCACATCCAGGCGACTGACAAAACTCATATCGCTCAGGTTTGCCAGAGTAGACGTCGTGAATGTTACGTCGTCCCAATCGCCGGGAGACGGTACTGCCCATAGGAGGGCAGCATAATGCTCAGCGAGATAGAAACTTTCATATTGTCCCTGTGCCAATAGCCAAGGATAGAGGGTCTTATCACTCACGCCGAGTGGGTTGTAGAAGTACTCAAACCCCAAGAGCATGATGTCGGTATCTGTGCTCTTAAATGTGTAGGTCAGTCCGGCACTTACGCGTCCATAGTAGTTGTCGCGCGTGAGTTCCGTCGGGAAAACCGGATTTGCAAGGTCGCTGTAGTCGAAATCTCCCGTGTAATGGGAGACTCCTCGCTCGTCCGTCAGAGATACTTCTGCATGCAGGTCTACATCCCAAACGCCAACGGAGACATCGAACCCGAATGATGTCTTTTTGCCGGCGCCAGCCATTGCGCTTAACGAAAATTCTGCAGTACCAGCGACCATTTCCAGTCGCAGAGCGCCGCCAATATCTTCGAGCGTGTTGGCCCCCTCAAAAAAACCAATCGCATAGGCGTTCCAGCCGAGTGACTCGATGGGCACATGAATCTTCAGCAAGGTCAGTCCGGTCCGATCATCGAAGAAGTCGAGCGGATCTCGGGGACGCGAATTCAAAAAATCGGTGGGATTCCACAACCGGGACGCTCCCCACTTCACCCGCTGAACACCTGCTGTGACATAAACCGATCGCCCAATATCCGTTTTAATCCAGAGCTGGTCCAACGTTGTGGCAGAACGTTTTAACGGACTTCCAAAGAGGTCCGTATCTCCCTCCTCTACGGTCGGATTATAGTTCAATCTTCCACTGGCATAAGCCCGAACGCGAGGATCTGGGCGGGCATCGACATAAAGGTCGAGCAGGCTTGGCATGGAGAAGGGCTGCTTCGAAACAGGTCCTTCCCACTCAACAAATGACTGAAGACGCAGATAGAGACTGCCGCCCATCACAAAGGGCCGGTCTAGTTCCTCTTCGGCCCTATCTGCATTCGTACTCGCTGGCTCTTCGACAAGACTCGCATTCTCATCATCTCCGCCAAAGAGCGCGTCTTCGTCCGGGCGCTCATCGTCGGCCCACGCAACTCCAGAGGGATTGGCCATCCATAGGAGTGCCGCTAGCGCTGCAATAAGACGAGACTTTCTCATCGACTCTTTGCTTCCAACCACGCCTTGGTGAAGATATTGGTGGGAAGGTTCTTGAGGTCGATACCCAGAATCTTCACGAGGGTAGAATTCCCTTTTTCAATTTCATCGAAAAAGCGCATTTCCTTGGGATACCACACCATTTCACCGCTTTTGGGGTTATCCAACTTCATCCACTTCGGATAGTAGCTGGTTCGAATGAGCCTGCCAGAGAGTGCAAACTCCTGGCGCTTGAGGACGTTCCCGCTTGTGACATCGACAGCAAGTTCAATCACTGGCCACGCAACATCGACTCCCTTTTTCGCAGTCAATTTCAGCTTGTGTACGGCAAAACGGCCAAGTTTCCCTTCACCCAGGAAGCTCGGAGTGTACTCCACAGCTAATCTTGATTCGTCAAAATCAGCCCGACGACTATCCGTTCCACCAATCCGATCCCGTTCGGTACGACGCTCCCACTTTCCGACAACCGGGTCGTACATCCACATGTTTCTGTCGAGACGCAAGTATCCTTTCCCGGACTCATTTTTCGGCTTTAGGAAGAGAATCATCATCTTATCGGCCGCATCTCTCCGATAGATGACCATTTCGCGAGCAATATCGCTCTTCCCCTTCTCTTTGGAGCGCACGTAGGCAAGTGCCTTCCAGTCGCCGACACTGCGCTGGCGTTTGTCGATGGTCTCAAGAACGGACACCATCTCCTTGTCCGAAAGGGCGTGAGCATCGGGTGTGTCGGCAACAACAAGGCCGACAAAGCCTGCAACGACCAGGAGTAGGCTCCGAATCGCTTGATTGGTCTGAATAGCTGCCATTCCATGTCACCTGTGGGCCGTCGGTACTGACAATGTTTTAACCCAGAACAGGCGTGATGGGTACTCGCATTCCCGGGGTTCTTGTACCTTCACCCTGTTTTGGAACTCGACGCGGCAGACCCGCTCGTGCATCCTGTCGGGGTGTACGATCAGGAGGGCCCCGTGATTAGAGTCTGCATTCTTATCGCCATGTTCATGCTTACATCTTGTGTTCAATCTCAAGAAGACATCGTAGAGATTGAGGTGCAGCAGAGTGTTGAAGTTGAATTCTTTGATACAGATGCTGGAGTCGCGGAAGAGGCCATCATCATTTTCGATGACTTACCCTCAAACCAGGCCTATCAAGACAATGTAACCAGCCTCACATGTGCAGGCTTAGACCTGCATGCGTCGCATCTGGCTATCACAGCGCTCGAAACAGACGCCCCCTTGGTCTATGTGGATATCACCATGGAGGTGGCCAACGTTGGTGTCGACAATTGGCGCACGTTGGCTTCATTCGTTGGCACTCCCCAAGAAGGCGCTACGATTCCTTTTAGCGACCCTCGATTTGCACTCGATGATAAGGGTGTCCAGACCCTTGTAGACATTCTAAGTTCGGAAGTTCCCGTCTATCGAATTCGAACCACAGGCAAAACCTCCGACAACACCTCGGTGTTGAGCGTTGAACTGTCGCTGCAGTCCAAGTTGTCCAACGACGCAGCAGTGTGTCCCCAGGGCATCGTTGCCCCCAAGGGAGATTCAGCGGTCACGTTGAGTCATGGAGTCACGGTCGACTTTGACTCGATGGAAGCCGACGTTGCCGAGGAAGCATCCATTTCGCTTGGCGATCTTCGCGAGGAACCCACCTTTGCCTCCATACACGGCGATTTGAGTTGCGCGGCAATCGACCGCTCTCGCTCCACGCTTCGGGTCATCGCGTTGGACGGTACAGACGAAAACTTCAAACTATCCGTGCAAGTCCGACAGCAAAACAGCGATATTTGGACGAACTTAGCAACGTATCAGGGTGGTTTGGAAGAGGAGATGGTGACGGACTTCACCGGCCTCTCTTTCGCCCTTCCGACGGAGGGAGCAAACACTCTCGCCACACTCGCAGCGTCTGAGACACCTATCTTCGAGCTTCGTTTTGAGGCCACGTCATCGACCGGCATAACAGATCTCGAAGTCGACATCACCGTCGGATTACGATTTGGGACGGACGCTACCGGCTGCTCTGACGTGGACTAAAGAAGCATTCCGTCTTCAATCCACTCCTGAAGCACGAGAAGGTCATCCTGAGGCACAGAACCTGGATTAGCTTTCGGCATATCTCCCTGTAGAATTCGAATAACGGAACATTCGCCGACACTCTTACCAACGCAATCGGGATGAGTTGCGTCCTTCGTTGCATCTGGATAACTCGCCGCGATGTTGTGACCGCCCAGCTTTTGCTCCGTGTGGCAGGGGCTACAGTGTTTCAGCAGGATCGGCTGAACCTTCAGTGAATAGGTGACGGGAAGGTCTGGAACGCATTGTCCCTCCTCACACGTCATGCTCTCGACACATTCTCCACAGGGTTGCCCGCATGCATCGGGTCCACACACTAAACCGGTGCAATCTTTGGGGACTAAGTCTCCCCCTTTGCACTCCCCCTTGGAACACGCTTGGTCGGTGTAACAAGCATCGGTATCACAAGCAGAGCCATCCGATAGGTTGACCTGCTTACATACGCCATCGCCGCATACGTACTCTTTGCATGCTTCCGCAGACTTCGGACAGTCGTCCACCGTTTCGCACTTGGGTGGATCAAGGGGATCGAAACATTGGAGAGGAAAGAGACCCGATGGATCTTCACCCTCAAAGCCACAATCGTACCAACCGCCACCACCGTTTCCGTTTGGATCCCAGCCGCATCCCTGGTCGCACTTGCCGACTGCAGGCGCACCGTTGTCGCAATAATTCAGCACGTCTCCCTTGCAGCATCCTTCAAGCCCTACGAAGCCACATGGATCGTTGAAACAGAGAGAATCGACACACGTACCGCCATCATCGCAGGTGCCGCACTCATTCCCGCATTCATCCGTGCCGCATTGTTTACCTTCGCAAGAGCACGCTAAACACGCCCCTTCCTGACAAAACTCTCCGTCGTCGCAGCTACCGCATGAATTGCCACAGCCATCTGTTCCGCAACTCTTCCCGTCACAACTGCCATCACATGTTTCTCCAGGACAAATATACGGGAATGCAGGGTCTGTGCTCATCGCAATCTGGTCGGGTGGCCCACATGCATAAAAGGAATTGGCCTCAGACCAGGTGCAAACCCCACCATTGGCACCGCAATCGGCCTCCTGAACCGCATCATTTTCGCACCATTTGAGGACGGCCTCACCGGGCATGCAGCAACCCTCCGTCGTAATGTCTCCGCATGCTGGCTCCTGACACATCCCTTCAGCACACTCTTTCCCATCCTCGCATGTGCACTCATTGCCACACGCATCAGGCGCACAACTTCCAGACTCACATGCGGGTGGTGCGGGTTCTCCGCCTTGGCAGGTGCCCGCCTCACACGCTTGGTTCACCGTACAGGCATCCGTATCGCACGCTTCACCGTCAGTCACGTTTCCAAGAACACAGACACTCTCTGTACAAACGTAGGCCGTACAATCATTTCCGGTATCTGGGCAGTCTGTATCGTACAGACACGTCAGGTCGACATCGGCTCCTCCGACATCGTTCGAACTGGTATCAGCGGGATTGCCACCGCCACCGCCACCACCACCACCGCCGCTCGGCGTGCAAGCACCCAGGCAAGTGACAGCAAATAGAATCGCAAGACATCCAAGTATGCGTGAGGCCATGGTTATCCCCTAGGGTTTGGTCGTGAATGCTAGCTTGACCGAGTCAGTCAACCGACGCAAGGGCAACGTCTTTCGGTGCGTCCCATACCCTACCACACGACATAGTCCCAAGCCCCTACGAGCCTCCCTCGACGAGAACTCATTGGACCTGTAAAAGTCCGAAGTGGAGGTAAGCGTGACAACTGACATTTCCCCAGCAACCTATGAGACCATCGTTCACTTCATGGAAGAGGGCATCCCCTTTAACCGCTACCTTGGACTCAAGGTTCATGAACTCGCATCGGGGAAGTGCATCCTAAGGCTACCTTGGAATGATAATTTTATCGGAGATACTATGCGCCCCGCACTGCACGGCGGTGTCACGTCGACGCTTATCGACGTCGCCGGTGGCTGCGCGTGTTTCACCATGATCGAACTTCCCCAAACGCGCCTCAGCACGGTGGATCTGCGCGTAGACTACCTTCTGCCAGGTCCTGCTGAGGAGCTTTTCGTCAGCGCGGAGGTGATACGAATGGGAAACCGGGTCGCAACGGTCACGATGGAAGTACGAGCCGGCTCGCCGACTAATGATGAGGTATTCGCCATCGGACGCGGCGTTTACAACGTCAAGCGGGAGGACTAATCCGAGCTTTCGCCAGTGAGAGGATATAATCAGCACGCTGGAATTGCTCGCATCGGACGTCGAGGCTTTCATTCGTACGTAAACGGAGATCGACCTGAATATCCGCTTCGTTCGTGGGATTGACTGCGACTTCCTGAAACCCGACGTAACGCTCCACAAACGGGTCAATCGCTTTGTAAACCGCTTCCTTGAGTGAAAATCGCCTTAAGATAGCATGCCAGCGGGTCGATCCTGTCATCTCGCTGATAGCCTCTAATTCATCCTCGGTCAGGACCTTGCGTGCAATACGAGAGCGATCCGGCTCACTCACTTCTACATCGATTCCGACCGCCATTCCCCTGTCGACACAGGCATAGGCCACGGCGATGTCATCCTTGTGGCTGATTGAGGCCCGGTACCCTCGGGGAACAATCGGAGCGCCGCGAGGGTTGGGTAGAGATTCATAGGTTGGAGCTCCAAGTCGAGTCAGTACCGCTCGAAGCGCCAACCGACCTCCAACAAAAGATATCGCGCGCCGCGGCTCGAGCGTGTCTACAAACGCTTTTTCTCTAGGGGAGAGCCCCTCAACCTTCGTCACATCCGCATCTGGTCGAAACTCGGGTAGCGAAAAGGCAACCAGGCACCCATTGGCTCGTTCGACACCAAATTGTTCTTCAAACGCTATCAAGTCTCTCCTCTCTTCTGATCAATGTTGGCGCGATGGGAACTCAATTGAAAGAACTGAAGCGAAAAACTGACGTTCTACCGGGTAAAACCTAGGATCAAGTTATGGATTCCCTATCCTGGCCTAAGCATTACAAAACGAGACTTGCCACGATGTTGGAAGTTGCGTTACGCGCTTGTTGCGTCATTGGCATTGTGGTCATGGCGACATCCTGCACACACCGCTCGGTAACCCATGAAAACTTCGACACCCACGAAGACGCATACGACATCCAAGAGGAGGATTCGGTGAAAGAATCGATGGACGTCGTAGCACCCGACAGTACGCCACCGCTTGAGAGTTGCGACCCACGCAACCTCTTACCGCTGGACTGTGACGTACTCAACGCCTGGTGGTGGGAGGGCGAAGAAAACCCAAAATGGAGCTTCGATCTAGGGCCGATGGACGATCCATGTGAAATCGACATGGAGGTCAGCCATGACTGGCTGAACGTGACATTCAACCCGGATAATGGCTACTTGGATATCGAAGTGCTGGCGTCTCGCATGACCACAGGAAGGCATGAAGGAGTCGTCACGCTTCACCCGTGTTCCGAAGATCTCACGACGTCGGTGGACATCGACGCTCGGGTATTCCGCCAGGCTCATGTAGATGCGAGTGCGAAAGTATTGGTCGTAGGGCTGGACGGTGTGCGTCCCGATGCACTTGAAGCGGCACAAACCCCTACCATCGATATGCTGACGCGGCATGCGGCATTTAGTTGGGGAGCCCGAACCCAAATGAAAGCCAAAACCAAATCCGGCCCTGGCTGGGCGTCCGTCATGACGGGTGTCGATGCGGATAAACACGATGTGTTCTCCAATGACAACTCAGTCCTTGAGGCACATAACGCACTTTACCCATCCTTCCTACAGCGTACCCACGACGAGCTTGGAAGCCGAGTTGCTGCGGCAGCTCATTGGGTTCCAGTTCTGCTTCTGACACCGGAAGAGGCCATCGATGATGTCGCCCTCGGAAACGATGCCTCAGTAGCCTCTCAAATGTCAGACTTCCTACAGGTTGGCGACTTCGATGTTCACTTCCTTCATCTCGATGATCCGGATGCAGCGGGCCATTCAGCCGGTTTTGGACCCGGAAACCCTCTCTACATCGAGGCCATCGAGAATAGTGACGACTTCCTTCGTAGCCTGGTCGATAATCTCCTGATGCGGCCAACAATCGCTGATGAGGACTGGCTCATTATCGTTACGACAGACCACGGAGGAGCCGGCCATGACCACGGCGCCATGGACGCAGCCAACCAAACGATCTTCCTTATCGTAGCAGGTACATCCGTGACCCCAGGGGCAATTACGGATCCGAACGCTTCCCACCTGGATGTTCACCCCACGGTGATGCACTTTATGGGGCTACCACCGAAGGATGAATGGAATCTGGACGGGCAAGCGCGTGGTCTACTCTAAAGGCGTTGGCCTAACGGCTAAGTCCTTGGAGCTTTCCGAGAATCTCTTTCATGATCTCGCTCGTACCGCCGCCAATCGGAATTAATCGAGTGTCTCGCCAAATGCGGCTTACCTCGGTTTCGGCCATGTAGCCCATACCACCGTGCATCTGAAGGCATCGATCGGCCACCTTGCAGGCCAATTCACCGGCAAAGAGTTTAGCCATACTAATTTCCCGCGTTGCATTCTGGCCACGGGAGACTAGGTCCACAGCGCGGTACGCAAGCTGTCGTGCCGCTTCGAGTTCTGTCTCCAACTCAACAATCAAATGTCGTGTAGTTTGGAATCCGATCACCGGACGACCGAATGCTTTGCGTTCTTTGCAGTAGTTCACCGTCTGGTCGAGGATACGTTGAGCCCCGGAAATAGACGTGAGAGCCCCAACGAGACGCTCTCCCTGGAAGTTCTGCATGATGTAGTAGAAGCCCGCGTTCTCGGAACCCAAAAGGTTTTTCGTGGGGATCTTGCAGTCCTCAAAGAATATTTCAGCGGTATCAGAACAGTGGTTTCCAACCTTCTCGAGCTTTTTGGAAACCGAAAAGCCCTTCGTGTCGGTGGGAAACATCACAAGACTGATTCCGCCGTGGTCAGGTCCACCGGTCCGGACAGCAAGCGTGATAAAGTCAGCACGTGTACCGTTGGTAATGTAGGTTTTTGCGCCGTTGATGACATAATCATCACCGACCTTTTTCGCCGTTGTACGAATTCCGGCCACGTCACTGCCCGCATCGGGTTCGCTCACTCCCAGAGCAGCGATGGCCTGCCCTTGTACGGCGGGCATCAAGAAGTTGCGTTTGTGATAATCGTTTCCGATTTCATGAATGATCGGTGTTGCCATGTCCGACTGAACTAAGAGGCCCATTGTGAGGCCAGCCATGCCGCAATTGACCATCTCTTCGGCATACGCAGTGGTATGCCACCAACCAAGGCCCAACCCACCGTATTCTTCGGGAACGCGGATACCCAAGAGGCCAAGTTCAGCCGCTTGCTCGAACACAGAACGCGGAAAAAGACGGGCCTCCTCCCACTCCTCAATATGCGGACGAAGTTCCTTTTCGCACCACTGACGGACGGTTTTCCGTATCATCTCGTGGTCTTCAGTGAATTGAGGGTAACTGCGGTATCGAATTGCTTGGCTCATGGTTCTCCCTTGGTTCGGACTTTAGAGTCTACTCAGCGCCTCCCTTCTTGCCAAGAGACCCATTTTAACCGAAAAAGCCTGCATGGCTGACCCAACACGCAAAAGCAACTTACACTGGTGGATTATCGGCGGAATGGTCGTAGGTGCCATCTGGGGTACGCTTTTGCATGAAGCCTATTACAGCGACTTCTACGCCAACGCGGTAACCGATACTCACGGCAATGTCGTCAACGACGGAATTCTCACCAAAACTGTACTCAAGGATATCGAGGGGCAATTTCGCGAAACGGCCTTCGGAAGTTTGGCGTATGGTCTTGCAGGCCTCTTCATGAATCTGTTGAAGATGATCGTTCTACCACTTGTTTTTACGAGTCTCGTGGCAGGTATCGTGGGCCTTGGCGACTTTAGACGCCTCGGTAAAATCGGTGGACGTACCGCGTTGTGGTATCTCACAACAACCCTTCTCGCTATCCTTACGGGACTGCTTCTCGTCAACCTTATCAGTCCAGGCGAGGGCGTAATCCTCGATGTTCCATTCTCTTCCGAGAAACCCGCCGAACTGACTGGCTGGGGTGTAATCACGGGAATGGTCCCAACGAATGTGGTCGATGCAGCAGCCCAGGGAAAACTGCTCCCGCTCATATTCTTCGCTATCTGCTTCGGTGTGTTCCTTCTGAAGACGGAAACTGAGGCCGCCAAAACAGTCCGCTCGTTTTTTCAGGGATTCTTTGATGTGATGATGAAGCTCACCGGATTCATCATTGCTCTTGCCCCCATTGGCATTGCGGCCCTTATCGCGAAGCTACTTGCGACAACCGGTCCAGAAGTATTTGAAAGCCTTGCCGGTTACGCGATCACGGTCGCTGTGGCGCTCGGAATCCACTTCTTTTTGGTTCTTCCGGGCCTGGTCTACATGCGTACCAAGCGCAATCCCTACCAGATTATGCGCCAAATGAGCCCTGCACTGCTGACCGCCTTCTCAACCGCCTCGAGTGCAAGCACGTTACCTGTCACACTTGAACGGATCGAACATGGCGTTGGTATCTCTCCCAGAATTTCTAGCTTCGTCCTGCCTCTCGGAGCGACCGTGAACATGGACGGTACAGCCCTTTATGAGTGCGTCGCGACTCTCTTTGTTGCTCAGGTCTTTGCCACAACCAATCCCGAGTATGTACTGACATTTGGCAACCAAATGACAATCGTTGGCCTAGCACTCCTCGTAAGCATCGGTGCTGCTGGAATTCCTCATGCAGGCTTGGTGATGATGACCATTATCTTCGCTGCAGTCGGATTACCCTTCGAAATGACGGCACTACTTTGGGCTGTCGATCGACCGCTTGATATGTGCCGCACAGCAACCAATGTATGGTCAGACACATTGGCCACCGTCTATGTCGCCCACCATGAGGGCGAACTCTCCCACCCCAAGGAAGAATCAGAATGAACAAACTCGCCCGCACGGTCCTGATGCTCTGCCTCAGTGGCGCACTCGTTATCCCTCTTCAGAGTTCAGCGGTTAAGAAGCCAGTTCCTTTGAACCCAATCGTCAACGCTACCGTGACATCGACACCGCCTGGTGCTCGTGTCACCTACACGGCGTTCGGAAAATCTCGCGACATTGGAACGACTCCGTTTTCATGGTCGTTCCCACTCTCGGACATCACCCGTTCAAGCATGATTCCGACCCTCACATTCAAACTGGCCGGGCATCAGACACAAACCATGGCACTTAACAGCGACGCGAAAGTTCATATGACCCTGCGTGCAAATAAAGCACCGGCTAAAAAGGTGCCTGGTAAGAAGGTACCTCCCCAGAAGACAAAGTAGCCCAACAGCGATGGCGTGTGAAACTAGGGTCGATTATTGACACGACCTGTTCACCTTCGCTTAATAGGTAATGGTCAGAAGAGGACCGGGGAACAATTTTGGGGGTTTCCCTGCGCAAGAATTTCATCGAAAGCTGTACCCGCATACTCGCCAGCAGGCGACAGGGCCAAGGTGATCTTGCGTCACATCACTCGACTCGATTTCAAGGAAGTATCATGCGAATTTTATGTAGCGTGGGTCTGTTGGCCCTCTCTCTCATGCTCACCTCAGGGTGTGCGGATACCACCACACCCACCGAGGACTGTCAGAGCGCAGCCGATTGCCAAGCTGACGAGTCATGTGTTGGTGGGGAGTGCGTTCAGCCTAGTGTCGACTGTTCTAGCGATGCAGATTGCGCACAGGGCGAGACCTGTGATGTCTCAGCAGGTCTATGCATCGCACCGCCTGCGCCTGATGTTTGTTCCGGTGACGATGATTGCGCAGAGGACGAGTTCTGTGACCTTGAAGGACGCAAAGGTTCTGGCGATCGACGAGCCGGCGAGCCTGTCGCGAGCGGTCTGTGCTCCAAGAAGGACGACCCTCCCTCCGGTTGCACCTCGGATGACGACTGCGAGGAAGGATTCGAGTGCGTCATCGCCCAAGATGAGGAGACTGGAACCTGCGTGGAGGAACCGGTCTTCAGCGGCTGCAAGGAAGACGCCGACTGCGAAGAAAATCAAGCATGCGATATCCCAGACGGTGCCGACTCCGGTGAGTGCGTTGATGTGACTAAGCCCGGAGGATGCTTCTCGGACGCCGATTGTAAAGAGGGCGAGATTTGTAAGTTCCCGAATGCGGAAGAAGCTCCAGGAGACGGAGCTGATATGGCGCCGATGGGAACATGCGTTCCAAAGGCTAAACCAGAAGGGTGCACGTCAGACGCAGACTGCGAAGAGGGTGAATACTGTGATTTCTCCACAGCCGAGGAGAAGCCAAACGGCGTCGCTCCCCCTGAAGGCGTATGTAAGCCTAAAGAAACACCTTGTCTGTCGGACGAAGACTGCGACGAAGACGAATACTGCGATTTCGGAGAAATGAAGGCTCCTCCCAACGGCATTCAGCCGCCACCAGCAGAGGGTGTTTGCAAACCGAAGAAACCAGAACCGACAGAATGCTTCTCTGATGCCGACTGTAAGGAAGGTGAATTCTGTGACTTCTCCAGCCCTGAAGAGATTCCAAACGGTGTACCCGTCCAGAATTCTGGAATCTGCAAACCAAAGAATCCTAAGCCAGAAGGCTGCTTCTCCGATGCCGATTGCAAGGAAGGAGAGTTTTGCGATTTTGGTGCGATGAATGATGACCCGGACGGGGATATGGCCCCGCAAGGAACCTGTAAACCCAACGACCCAAAGCCAACTGAGTGCTATTCAGACGCGGACTGTCCGCCAGACATGGAATGCGACTTCGGCGACATGGATAACCCCAATCAAAAACCCGCTGCACCGGCTGGACAATGCGTGCCCAAGAAACCGAAGCCAAACGAGTGTTTCTCCGACAAAGACTGCAAGATGGGCGAGTTCTGTGATTTCTCGAACCAAGACAATGCGGACAATGCTCTGGTGCCGATGCCGGGTGTCTGCAAGCCGAAGGGCGGCACACCAAACGCCTGCGACACAGATGATGACTGTGATCTGGGCGAACAATGTGACGACGGTCCGTCAGATAATAAGATTCCACCGCCGCCACAGACACCCGACATGCTCTGCCTCAATTCAGGCGGAAACTGGACCGATTGCGGTTCTGGCTGCGGTCCCGCAACCTGTGACAATCCCAGCCCTGGCCCCGCTTGCCCGGATGTCTGCACCATCATGTGCGAATGTCCTCCCCAAGCTCCGTTTTGGGATGATTTCATGGGCTGCATTCCAAAGGATGCCTGCGGTGGACCCGTGGGTGGTGGAATCTGCGTCCCAATTCCATGCAAGGACGATAAAGATTGCCCGGATGGAACATCATGCGATTTCGGACCGGGTGATGGTGCCGATAAAAAGGCTGAGGACCCTGCACCTATCGCGGTCGGTGGAATCTGCACTCCCGACGATGAGCCCGGCTGCATGGCAACCGGTTGCTCAAGCGAAGTCTGCGCGTCCCAGCCTGTCAATACCCTCTGCATGTACGAGCCTTGGTTCGATTGCCTGAAACTGAGTATGTGCGGCAATTATGGACCTGATGGCGCATGTGGTTGGGAAATGAACGATGCGTTCAACGAGTGCTTGGCCGACAAATGCGGCGGAGATCCCATGTGCGGACCCGGTCCCATTCCACAGCAGCCATAACCAGAGGACGAAGCACGAATGAGCGAAGACTTCAGTCAAAAGCATGTGGTGGTGACCGGTGGTACCGGAGCTCTGGGCACGGCGGTCGTAGGAGCACTGGTTGAGCAGGGGGCAACATGCCACGTCACATGTTACTCCGAGCGCGAACTCGACCAGTACACCTACGCGAACCACGACCGGGTTCATGTCACGTCAGGGATGGATCTCACGCAGGAAGAGGTCGTCGTAAATTACTACGCCTCCCTCCCTGCTCTGTGGGGCTCGGCGCACATTGCTGGAGGATTTGCGATGGCTCCGCTTACAGAGACATCATTCGCAGATTTCCAGCGAATGATGTCGATGAATGCGTCCACATGCTTCCTATCGTGCCGAGAAGCTGTTCGTTCAATGCGAAACACGGGAGAGGGGGGCCGTATTGTTAACGTGGCGGCCAAACCCGCCTTGATACCTGTTGGCGGCATGGTCGCCTACAGTGCCTCCAAGGCCGCCGTGGCGTCCATGACCCAATCACTGGGTGAGGAATTGGCGTCGGATGGAATCTTCGTTAACGCAATTGTTCCATCCGTCATGGATACTCCGGCCAATAGACGCGGCATGCCCGATGCAGACCATCGTCAATGGCCTAGCGTGGCCGCTGTTGCCTCAACGATAGCGTTCCTGCTCTCGCCATCCAATACGGCCACTCGCAGTGGTCTCGTACCGGTTTACGGACGTAGCTAAAGAAAAAGCCGCTGCGGTTCTCACCGCAGCGGCTTCTCTATTCCCCGGTTTCACCCTATTGTCCGCTATCGTGCGCGACGCATTTTACGCTTGCCTCGATTCACCTTTCGGTTACCTCGCCGCACGTTCTTATTGCCGCGCTTGATCATTGTGTTACCCCGCTTGACAGCCTTCTTATTTCCAGTGGCCTTGCCAACAGCACGTACCGCTTTCCCTGTACGACGCTGAGTCTTTCCTTTGGCACGCTGCAGCCGTCCCGTATTGCGCTGCACCTTGCCGCGCATATGCAAGCCCGGCTTCTTGATGATGGGGCGCTTCTTGATGCTACGCCGTACTCTAGGCACTCGGTTGACCCGTGGATTCACCGCACGCTTGACCCGATTGATGCGTTTGATCGTCCGTCGATTGGCCCGACGGCTCTTTTTCATCCACTTGACGGGTCGGACTTTCTTGTAAGCTCGCTTGACCCGAGGACGCTTTCCGACAACCCAACCACCGGCAACCCATACGCCTTTGACGTATCGACCACCGCGCCAGTAGTAGCCCTTTCGGGCAGTACGACGCCAGCTTCCTGGAGTCCAGCGTCCGCTTGCCCAGTAGCCCGGAACCCAGTGGTGACCTGCTCGCACTGTACGAGGACGCCAGTGACCAGGTGTCCAGACGCCATACTTCCAGTAGCCTCGAACCCAGTTGTGTCCGGCATAAGAAACCCGTCGCCAGTGACCGGAGACCCAGTAACCATTGGCACTGAAATGTCCTGGTACCCACACGTGATTGGCGCGAGACCGAATCGGTCGCCAGTATCCAGACGTCCACATGCCGTCGTTCCAATTACCGGAGACCCAGGTGTATCCCGGTCGGCTCGCTACGCGCCAATGCCCAGATACCCAGTAGCCATCCGCACCGCGAAAGCCCTGAGTCCAGACGTATCCATCACGCATCCCCTCGGGCTCCCAGCCTCCAGGAACCCAACCGTCCATGTCCCAATATCCGGCACGCCAAACATAACCTGCGCGAGCACGTGGGCGGTAGAATCCCTCAACGGTTTCACCATCTTCGAGTTCGTAACCGTCCTCCCAGACCCAATCGACATCGGGTGATTCGACATCGTACATGTCACCCGCTTCGCCCATGTCAGAGGGGTCATTCATATCGTACGCATCACCCATGATCTGGGCTGAAGCGACCGATGGAACACCTGCGACCATAGCGAGGCCGAGTATCAATCCAAACAATGTCTTCATTTCTATTCCTCCGGGGGAAACTTACGTGAGCATCCACGTTCCCACGTTACCTTGTCAACACCCCACACATCGTAGGGACCAGTAAGACGTAGGGTGGGGGCCGTTCTATTCAAACAAAGTTCGAACAACCGTTCGTGCCATCGATTAGGGCAACTTTTCTCCGCCACCTTGAGTCCGAAACCAACTCTTCCAGTGCCGATGGTTATTCCGCTTTTTGCGCCACCATGGGTAGGCGGTATGGCCGGTGAGGTGCATCAGGGTAAGTGCCGCATTGTGGGCTGCGTCATCGTCTCGGTGTGTGAGTTGCTCAACGAGGCTTTCGGGATGTTCCTTCCCATCAGCATTCGTTGTTATGCCCCGCGCCTTAAACCCGAGAATCATCCACTCATACCACGACTTATCTTGGTGTTCGTTTCGAAATCCAACCCACTTTTCGCGCAATGAGTTCCGATGTCGTTGCCGTTTAAAGCTGCCCTTGATTGGTTGGTTCGTGATCCGCCGCAAGGTTCGGTGGGCCGTTTTCATGAGTTGAATGTCCTCGGAATCGAGGAGCTTCAATACCGGTTCGAAGGAAGCCTTTCGTCCAAAACGTTGAAGTACCTCTAACGTTTTCAATTGAAGAATGCGCTTTTGAGCGGTGCTCCCAGCGTATGATTCGGACCTTAACTTTGCCATGAATGCGAGGCTCGTTCTCTCCAGCTCGGGCAACTCGATTCTGAGGATGGCATCGATAATGCCAATAATTCGCTTCGCATCACTACTTCGCTCTAGGAGCTCGACTAGAGGCGGAAACGCATCTGGATGAGCCATATTTCCAAGTGCAGCGAGGGCAGCCAGAGCCACTCGTTCGTTCGTGTCCTCAGCGCTTCTAAGTAGAGGACCAATGGCGGAGACGGCACGAAGCTCTCCAAGCCGCTCAACGCCAGCGCGACGCCACCTGGTCTGCTTCATCGAGAGGATGGAGGTCAGCGCCTCTACCCTCTTCTGAAATGTGTCCTCCCCATGGTCCACCCATGGATGCACATCTCCCCGCTCAAGGCATCCATGCTGACGGTCTTCCAAGGAGCAATATAACCGAACATGGTAGTGATGATGGTGAGGGTTAGAGTCGCTCGGTTGACGCAGTATTGTGTCGATCTTTTGAACTTTCTCGGCATCGAGCCCTCGGCGCGTAGCCTCTTTCATCACAATGGCCTTCAGCCAGTCCGCCACGAATATCACCTGGACCGGTGATTGAGTGTCTTCGACGAGCGCCAGTACGAGGTCTAAATTCCGGACGGGATCGAAACGGTAGCGTTTGCGTTTGTCCCACCCGTCCTTCTCGAACGAGATGAAGGAGCCAAGATTTTTTGCCTCGCCCTTTCTTGTCAGAGCGAACATCCCCAGATCTGCATCCCGACCGCTCTTATGCGATACGCTGGAACCTGTCTGTCCTCCTCCCTCACGGCTCAAATTGCCAACGCCGATGATTGCACCGGGATGGGTCTTACTCACAGTCCGTCCGGCACGCTTGATGAGGCCAATCAATTCTGCAGTGCCGAAATTGGTATCCCGCTTCACGAAATGCGAAAAAATACGAAAACCTCGCCCTTCTACCGGTAGCTTCACCCCGTTTAGGAGTTTACCGGAGTTCGTGAAGCCCAAACTAAGCGAGCCTGAGGGGTATCGTAAGATCCGCCGAGCCTCAGCGGGTGAGGGCGTTGCCGAAGCGCTTAGCAAGGGCAGGCTCGTCACAACAAAGGCTAGGAGAAAGATCCGCATACAAAGACTCTAACGGGGTTTGACTCAGAGGTTTAGAAAAGTCCTCTCGTCTCGATTAGATTCCCCAAAGAGCTTCCAACGCACCGTCAGCTGTCAGATCGCTGAAGAGCCAATCGGGATCATTGGCAGCCAATTCCTCCGCTGTAGCTCCTCCGGTTGAGACCGCAATACATTGCGCCCCAATCGCGCGGGCAGCATGAATATCGCGCGGCGTATCTCCGATGACAACAACCCGACAGTCCTCACGGGCAAGACCCAGCTTCTCAGCACCACGTTCAGCCCCACGCAAGATAAGCGCTTCACGAGCCTCAGCATCGCAACCAAAACCACCAAAATCGAAGTAGTAATTCAGATTCACGGGTTCGAGTTTGATTCGCGCACCTGCCTCAACATTGCCCGTGCCCAAGCCCAGTGCCACATTCTCTTGATTCACGAGAGAGTCCAGCGCTGCGCGCACACCAGGGTGTAGACCATACCGGTCGGACTCGCGTATTTCTTGTTCAAGGGTCGTGAGGTAGTCACTGAGAATAGTATCGATTGCGTCTTCGCTGATCGGCAACCCTAACTCGGCCAGCCCCTGACGTACGATCATCCGGTCGGTCATGCCTGCAAACGAAAAGCTAAGCGCCACTCCGCCGCGATCTAGAGCCTTTTCAAAGCTGTGTATAATGGCACGACGACCGGAACCACCGCTCGTAATCAGCGTTCCGTCGATATCGAAGAGATAAACAGTGGGTGTCTTAATCATCATCCTTACTTTCGCCCGATACCTTTGGGATACACGGTTTCAATGCGCAGCGAGCCGAAGAGTGCCCGGCCCCTGACAATTAGTCTTCTTACCTTAGGCGCTCCAGTTTCTTGAATACGGTTGTCTACGTCGCCGAGAAACGCACCCGCTCGGACTTCGACGATGGTGTCGGGTGGGACCCGGATCACAATCGTGCCAAAGAATGGGCTGCAAATGACGTCCGCTTCGTCACCGGGCCACGTCGCTTCCCCCATGTCGACACGTACATGTCCAAAGATAGATTTGACGCGTAATGTACGTGCAAGTCGCCAGGTTCCCTGACGATT
>MDTD01154936.1_pt1 | contig 34933 bp, 23 predicted proteins | sample 811221 | NCBI WGS metagenome assembly MDTD01 (sample SAMN05326646, study PRJNA326480) | marine metagenome | isolation source: seawater | place: Pacific Ocean: South West | collected 2011
TCCTCGTCGCCCGTCGAAACGTCGAACACGTCGCCGCGCACGCCGCCAAGTCGCGCTCCGAATCCAACCTCGCCACGATTTCAACCACGACGTCTCGAGGCAATGCATTCGCGCGCACCCGTTCGCTCTCGCGCGTCGTCGTCGTCGTCGAGACGACGTCATCCATCACCACGTCTTCGCCCTCCATCGCGCGCGCCTCCAATCGTCTCGATCGTCGCGCGTTCTTCGTCGTCGTCGTCTCGGTTTCGACCGCCTCGGTCGTCCTCGCGGTCGTTCCCTCCGCCTCGCGCGCGCGTTCGTTCGCCGCGTCCTTCGCGACGCCGTCGAGCACCGCGAGCCCGCGCGCGGTGGAACACGCGGTCATCGTCGTCGCGTTCGTCGCGTTCGTGGTCGTCGCGGTCGTCGTCGACCGCATCGACGCGTTCGAACGCGTCGTCGACCACCCGCCGCCGCTCGTCCGCTTCCCCGCCACCGCCTCGGTCGACGAATCCCACCCGTCGTCCTCGTCGTCGTCGTCGTCGCGACCGAGTCGCCGACGTCGACGCCGACGGCCTCGACGGTCTCGTCCTCGCGTCGAAGTCGTCGTCGTCGTCGCGAACATCACTGACGCGCGCGTTCGGGCCCGCGCGCATTCGCGGCATGCCATCTCCGACGCATCACGTTTCGCTTTTTTCCCCACCCGCGCGCGCGCGAGACGCGAGACGAAGACGCGGTGGACGATGAACGCGCGAGCGCGCGCGGTGGTGGATCGAACGCGGACGTCGGATGGATTGTATGGATTTTCCACGGTGGAGAACGAGGGAGCGCGCGAGGGGTTGGGCGTGTGGATGACGCTCGAGGAGTCGTGATCGGTGGATGTGTCCCTCGTGGGGCCACGCGGGGGGGGGCGTGTCTGGGTGATATGGGTAATCGGCAGGTGGAATATGAGTGCCGTGGTCGTAGAGAAATCGACTCGAGACCCGTGTGTGGATGCGGGGAGACGCGACGAGTGCCGAGGCGGGTGGGTGACGCGCGATGGGACGGGAGACGTCGACGCGCGCGTCGCGAGTCGCGGGTCGTTCGGACGCGAACGGGGAGGTCGCGCGTCGGTGGTGTGTGTCTGTGTGTGTGTGTGTGGGATTCGTCCGCGCGTCGCGCGAGTGGACGTCGCGTTCGCGCGCGCGTCGGGGGTTCGGATTCGGATTCGAGCAACGAATCCGCGTCGTATCGATCGATCGCGGGCGCGCGGCGGGGGCGATCGCGCGCGCGGGGTCGATGGCGTCGCGCGCGCATCATCGGTGCGCCACGGGCGCGCAGGCGAGCGTGAGTCGTGGGAGAAAAATGATGCGTCGATCGAGCGCGATGGGAGCGACGCGCGCGCGCGCGCGCGAGGTGGCGGGCGCGGTGCACGCGCCGCGGGTGGGGCGGACGGGGCGCGTCGGGGCGGCGGCGGCGCCCGGGGAGGGGAATCGAGGGGATTCGTGCGTCGCGAGCGCGCTGAGCGGGAAGAATGGACGCGGGTGGACGGAGAAAAATGTGGCGAGCGCGGACGGGAAGGCGTCGACGTCCAAGGCGACGGGGGCGGACGGATTGGGACTCGGCGGGGGGGACGGCGCCGGGGCGAACGCGCGAGGGTCGCCGAGAAGACGTCCGGGAGCGCCGCGCGCCATCTTGGAGTCGAGGGAGATGAGCATGGATGGAGACGATGATGCGGCGTTATTGGCGGCGATGGAAGGCGTGGATTTGTCCGCGCTCGCGGCGCAGGTTGATAAGTTATCGGCGGAGGTTGACGAGCTCGACGGCGCCGCCGCCAGGCGGCGCGCGCCGACCGAGGCTGAGCTCGCGTCGTTGGAAAACTCTCTCATGGATGATTTCGAGGCGAATTCGAGCGTCGACATTCCCGATCGCGAGAAGTTAGGACCCGAACCGTCGACGAATGGCGCGAAGAAGACGCGCCGTCGACGCGCCGCCTCGGCGTCCGCGGGCGCCGACGAAACCGCGCTGGCGGCTGTGGAAAACGGCGTCGTCACGCAGGGTTTAGCGGCGCGAAGCACGCGCGCGCGCGCCGTCGCGCGTGGTGTGCGAAGCCGTCCGCGCAAGGCATCCGTGTCGGACATGGTGCAGAACCGATCGCGGGATCGAGTGCGCGGGGTCACCCTCGAGCCTCGCAAGCAGGCGCAGCTCGCGCGCACGAACAAGCGCGTGTCGACGGATTCCATGAGATCGTATCTCAAGGACATCGGCTCGGTCACGCTCTTGAACGCCAAACAAGAGGTCGAGCTCGCCAAGCGCATTCAAGACTTGATGCGTCTGGAGGGTATCCGAGAGAGCCTCGTCGACGAAGAAAATCCCGACGTCGAAGTCACCGATCAACAGTGGGCCTCCGCGGCGGGTTTGAACGTGCAGGCGCTCCACCAGCGATTGCGCGACGGTAAGGCGGCGAAGAATGAGATGATTCAGGCAAACTTGCGTCTGGTGGTCTCCATCGCGAAAAAGTACGCCAACACCAACATGAGCTTCCAAGATTTGATTCAGGAAGGGTGCGTCGGTTTGATTCGAGGAGCGGAGAAGTTTGATTTTGAACGCGGATACAAGTTTAGCACGTACGCGCACTGGTGGATTCGTCAGGCGGTGACGCGTTCCATCAGTGATCAAAGTCGGACGATTCGTTTGCCCGTGCACTTGTTCGAAATTATTAGCAGAATTTCGAAGATGGAACAAACGTTTGCCATTCAACATGGACGCAACCCGACGGTTGACGAAATTGCGTCCGAGATGGATATGTCTGCTGAAAAGATTACTCAGATTAAGAAGGCTGCGCAGGCACCCGTGTCGCTCGCGCAGAAGATGGGTGGAGACAGCAAAGGTCGCACCATCGAGGAGACCTTGGTCGATATTTACGCCGAAGGCCCTGAAAAGGTGAGCGGCAAGTCTCTCTTAAAGGAGGATTTAGAAAACGTGCTCAACACGCTCAACCCGCGGGAGCGGGACGTGTTGCGATTGCGTTACGGCTTAGACGACGGTCGCGTCAAGACGCTCGAGGAAATCGGAACGGTTTTCTCCGTCACGCGCGAACGCATCCGTCAAATCGAAGCCAAGGCGCTTCGCAAGTTGAAGCAACCTTCCAGAAATAGCATTCTCCAAGAGTATTACGAGGCTGGCGACAACAAGCCCGCTAGTTCTGCTCCGAGTTCTCAGTTATAGATGATCGCACGCGAGCGCAGCAATGTTGGACAATTCATAATATCTACTACAGTATGTTCTTCTTTATTAAATCGCAATCGTCGCGCGCGCGCTCAAGACTCAATACACCTCTTCGAACGGAAGGGAACCCGGTTCCATGACTTGCATCCCCGCCGCGAACAACGCCGCGAAACCGACGACGGCGAGCGCGATCAGCGCCGCCACCCGTCCCACGATGGCCTCCACGCTCTCATCCGTGTCCGAACTAATATCCAAATCTCTCAATCCCTTCACGCTCGTCGGCGCCGGACCCGGTCCTTTCGCCGCCTGGTCTCGCTCGTACCTCTCCCGCTGCACCGTTCCGAACGATCTCCCCTCCCCAGCCGCAAACTTCTTCAACTGATTCTTCATCAGCGCCGACGACTCCATCTTCATCAATCTCGGATCCGCGATCGCCATCTCAAAATCCAACCCGAACGCCTGCATCTCTCGCAGATACATCTTCGCCGCCTCCACGTCGCCGAACGCCGCGCTGCAACACATGGCGCAATAACACAACTCTCGCCGCGTCGCCGCCGTCATCGTCCCGTCTCCACCGCCATCGAGCGCGCGTTCGAACGTCTTAAACCCATTCATCCGTTCGCCTCGCTCGTACATCGCGCGTCCTTCCACCAACATCGACTCGGCGTCCCTCGCACCACCGTTCCCGCGCACCACCGTCCCCATTCGCATCCGTCCTCGTCTCGTCCTCGTCCTCGCCCTCGCCGTCCCTCGCGTCGAGTCACACACCGCGCGCGAAGGCGTTCGAATCACCACCCCACCGCGCATCACCATCGCGTCGCGTCGCCTCCTCGGGCGTCGTCGTCCTCGTCCCATCGGCGTCATCAATCAATCCATCGTCGTCCCGTCGGCATCCACGGTGTCCCCACCCATCCACGAGTCACGACTCATTACACCACAGACCCACCTTATCCAGTCACTACACACGAGTCAGGACTCGTCGGAAGAGTCCCCATCGACCCCATCGTCCCCGGCGCGCCCGCGCGCGCCGCGCGCGATCGATCGACGCGCGATGGCGACGACGATGGCGACGACGATGGTGCCGATGGCGACGATCGGGAAGAGAATCGAGCGTCGCGGCGGTGCGGTGAGACGTTCGGTCAAGGTGCGCGCGAATGAAGGAGGAGTGCGGGATGGAGGACGACCCCTCGTGGGGTGGGTCGATGGATCCGATCGCGCGCGACGGTGTCGGTCGCGCGAGGCGCGCGCGTGGGGAAGTGGAGCGCGTGGAGATTGGGAGCGGAGGAGAGACTGACGAGTGATTCGTTCGTGGACGCAGTGCCACGCGTCCGTGGAGACGATGCGACGACGCGCGGCGGCGGCGTCGACGTCGGTGGCGGCGCTCGCGGCGAGCGCGCCGGCGCGCGCGGGTGATTTGTTCAGCCCGGAATACGCCGGTGCGGTGAGCGTTGGCGGTACGATTTTGGTCTTGGGTGTTGGTGCGATCACCGCGGCGCTTTTGCCGTTCGTCACGGGCACGTTGAACCCGATTCAAATGCTCGTCAACCTCGGCGTCTTCCCAGGCGAAGTCACGAACGAGCGCAAGTTTAAGCGCAACGGCGAAAAAATGGAGCACGGTACCAAGTTCGGCCACAAGTGGTACAACACGGACGCGTACTGCAACGGTAAATACATCGATTTCGCGGGCGTGCAAAAGAGCATGGCGCGCGAACAAAAGGCGAAGGGGGCGCGATAGGCGCGAAACCCCGCGCTCTCGGCGCCGACCGTCTCGAGACGATGACGGACGACGCCGCGGACTCGCGTCGCGCTCGCGCTCAAAAACGCGCGCGCGAACGTTCGTACATCGCCGCGTTCTCGACGAAGCGATTTTGAATACCCATTCCTCACGATTTCGAGCGCTCGTCGTCTCAGTCGACGCCTCTCGCCGCGAAGCCGCGCCCGCGTCTCCACATACGTCGACGCCGCGTCGCGCTCGCGAGCGAGCGGCATGCCGACGCGCGCGCCGCACGTCTCGCGCGTTTGCGCCCACGCCCACGCGTCGACCTCCTCCCGTCGACGCGCGTCGGCGTCGTCTCGTCGTCCCGCCGTCGCCGCTCGCGCTCGAGCGCGTCCCGCCGCCGTCGCCGCGCTCGACGCCGACGCCGACGCCTACGACGTCGTCGTCGTCGGCGCGGGACACGCGGGATGCGAAGCCGCGCTCGCGAGCGCGAGGGTGGGGGCGAGGACGCTCCTGTTGACGCTCAACCTCGACCGAATCGCGTGGCAACCGTGTAACCCAGCCGTCGGCGGGCCGGCCAAGTCGCAGTTGGTGCACGAGATCGACGCCCTGGGAGGGGCGATGGGGGGCGTGAGCGATAAGACGTACCTACAGAAACGCGTGTTGAACGCGTCGAGGGGACCCGCGGTGTGGGCGCTGCGAGCGCAGACGGATAAGTGGGAGTACTCGAAGGAGATGCGCGCAAAGTTGGAGACGCAGGACAATCTGAGCATACGGGAAGGCATGGTGACGGAGTTGATTTTAGGGGAGAACGACGACGTGAAGGGCGTGCGCACGCACTTTGGGATGGAGTTTAAGGCGCCGGCGGTGGTTCTAACGACTGGGACGTTTATGAATGGTCAAATTTGGGTCGGACGAAAGACGCTTGCGGCGGGACGCGCGGGCGAGGCGCCGAGCGAGGGATTGACGGAGTATTTACAAGAGCTCGGGTTCGAGGTCGATCGTCTGAAGACGGGAACGCCCGCGAGAGTGGATTCGCGAACGATCGATTACACGAATTTGGAGGAACAACCCGGGGACGTGGACATGCGTTGGTTTTCGTTCGACGAGGACGCGCACGTCGTGCGAGACCAGATGTGTTGTCACATGACTCGAACGACGGCGGCGACGCACAAGCTCATTCAGGATAATTTATTAGAGACACCGACGTACGGAGGGTGGTGCGGGGCGAAGGGTCCGCGATACTGCCCGTCGATTGAGGATAAAATCGTGCGCTTTGCCGACAAGGAGAGCCATCAAATTTTCCTCGAGCCCGAGGGGCGCACGGTGCCGGAGGTGTACGTGCAAGGGTTCAGTACGGGTTTGCCCGAACCACTCCAGCTTCAACTTCTTCGCACGCTTCCTGGTCTGGAGAACTGCAAGATTTTACGACCTGCGTACGCCGTCGAGTACGATTTCTTACCCGCCTATCAGTGCAAGCCGACGCTCGAGACGAAGAAGATTTCTGGCTTATTCTTTTCCGGTCAAATCAACGGAACGACGGGTTACGAAGAAGCGGCCGCTCAAGGGCTACTCGCCGGTATCAACGCCGCGCAGGTGGCGAAGGGTGGAGTCAGCAATGGCGCCAAGGAGCTCATTCTTCCTCGCGAGGGCTCATACCTCGGTACTCTCATCGACGATTTGTGCACCAAAGATTTACGCGAGCCGTACCGCATGTTGACCTCGAGAAGCGAGTATAGATTGGTTTTGCGGTCGGATAACGCCGACATGCGCCTCACGCCGCTCGCACGCGAGATGGGTCTCATCTCTGAGGACCGCTGGAAAAAGTTTGTGAAGAAGCGCGACGCCGTGGATAACGAGTTGATCCGCTTACAAAACACTCGACTCAACATCAAGGATGAGTTCTGTCAGCGCGCTCTCGAGGTTTCTGGCGCAGGTTCGCGACAAAGCTACACCCTCGAAGAGCTTCTCAGGCGTCCGCAGGTGCCATATTCCATGCTCGAAGAAGCTGGACACGGCGACCTCGAGAATCCTCTCACGCGCTGGGAGGCCGAGGCAGTGGAGATCCGCGTCAAGTATTCTGGCTTCATCAAACGTCAAGAGGTTCAGGTCGAGCGCGAGTCGAGCAAGTTTGGCAAGACGATCCCAGACGACATCGATTACGCCTCGATAACGACGCTTCGCATGGAGGCGCGCGAGAAACTCTCTCGTGTGCGTCCCGCCACCATCGGTCAGGCCTCCCGCGTGGGCGGCGTCACACCTGCCGACGTCAGTTCACTCCTCGTCCACCTCGAGGTTCGCAAGCGCAAGGAAGAGGTCAAGACCTCGTGAGCGCGCGACGCGTCGACGGGATAAAATTTCACGCATAGATAGGCTTCACGCGCTCTTTCATGCGGCGCTTGTGCACGCATACATTGCTCACGGTAACAACATCACAGACAAAATAAACATACTTAGGTGCAATTAAGATTAAATAAAGAAACAAAATGTGTTTAACCGCACTCGAGACCTGCCCCTCGTGCCGTCACGCGTCCGCCATTTCCCGACCGACGTCAGCAAGATGTTCGCGACCGTAGCGAACCTCGCGCCCGTGCGCGTCGCGCCCAGACGCCAAGGTACGTTCACGCGCATTTCGATCGACGCGCTCGTCGCGCGACGCACCGTCTCGCGCGCTCGCGCGACGACGACGGGCGCGCGCATCGCTCGTGAGGGTTGTAGGGCTTTGTCTCGTCCCTCGCGCGGTCGCGCGCCCGTCGCGAGACACGCGCGACGATATGGACGCGCGAGACGTGACGACATGAACGCGCGTTATTTTTATCATCGATCGCGCTCGACGCATCGCGCGAACGCTCGTCTGGACGACCGACTGACGGATGGAATTCATCGTTCGCCCCCCTCTCGCAGCCGCGGCGGCGAAGACCTCGACGCCCGCCCCGATGGTGCAGCGCTCCGTCGCGACTCGCGGCCACAGCGTGAAGCTTCCGGAAGGTATCACGGCTGAAAAGCTCGGCCGGGATGTGTTCAACAAGACTTACTACCCGAAGGGTGAGGACGCCGATGCGTCCCGTAAGCCGTGGGTGGTCATCGACGCGGCTGGGTTGCGTCTCGGTCGCCTCAGCACCGTCGCGGCGACGTACTTGCGCGGCGGGAACACGGGGTGCTACACCCCGGCGTTCAACATGGGCGTCAACGTGATCGTCGTGAACGCCGACAAGATTGTTGTAACTGGGAACAAGGCGCTTCAAAAGAAGTACTACACGCTCGGCGTGCGCGGTAAGCCGGGTTCGATGAAGGAGGAGACGTACGAGAAGCTTCACGCGAGACAACCGGCCCGAGTGATTGAAAAGGCGATCAAGGGTATGTTGCCGAAGAACCGAATGGGACGGGAGACGTTTACGCACTTGAAGGTGTACGCGGGCGCGGAACACCCGCACGCGGCGCAAAACCCGACGGACGTGACCGCGGACGTCGCCGCCGCGACGCACAAGGCGCACATGTTGCAACAGGCGTAAGCAACACGAACGAGTAGACATTTGGTATTTCCTAGGCAAAATTTAATTCAGAGATAAGCGTGATTCTTCAATCAAATCAATTCGTGCGTTCAAAGCGTGTAACAGCAAGTGTGATTTCGTATTGAAGATGTGAAACTAAGTTGCTCTCCTCGCGAAACTTGCCCCTCGGACTAGGACGATGCTCACCGCATACTAGGCACGATGTCGTCAATCTTCAAGATCATGCGCACGCACTCCGTCGCGAGAGACAGCGCGCTCGTCGATACCAACAGCGGCTGGAGCACGTTTTCATCCTTCATGTTGGAAATCGAACCCTTGCGCACGTTGATGCCGTGGTGCACGTTGCCGGCGACGTGCGCGTTGCGCAACTCGGTGACGATTTCTATCGGGTTGAGTCCGGCGTTTTCTGCCAAAGTGTACGGAATGACCTCTAAGGCTTCGGCAAAAGCCTTCACGGCGACTGCGTCCATACCGCTCTGCGTTCGCGCCCAGTACCCAAGCTTTTGGGACACCTCCACCTCGGGCGCGCCGCCGCCCACGATCAAAAAGCGCTTTTGCACCAAGCAACGAATGACGCACAGAGCGTCGTGCAACGAGCGGTCGGCCTCTTCGACGACGAGTTGGTTACTACCGCGCACGATGACGGAGACCGTTCGACCCATGTTCTCGATTCCAGACACTTGCACAACCTTACCGTTGCCGCATTGCTTCTCCGACACGAGCGCGGCATGACCGAGCTTGTCTGGCGTCATGTGATCCGGGTGCGCCACCGGTTGGCAGTGAAGCGTCTTGCTGATGAACTCGATCTCCTCACGTTCAATGTCTCGAATGACTAGAATCTTAGCCTTGGCCAAGTAGTGAAGCGCCAAATCCGTCACCGCGTCTCGCAGGATGGACTTTTGCACCAAGAGAACGTTGCACCCGCTCGCCTTGATCTTCTTGATGATGCCGATGATATGGTTGCGCTCCTCGCGCAAAATCTTATCCATTTGCGTGTAATCACTCACGATGACGTTATTCTCCAGGTCCGTCTTCGGCGGAGAGATGCAAAACTGAATCAAACCGATCTTCGCGTTCTCCACCTTGGTCGGTCCGCCCGCCGCCTTGCTCGGTTTTTGATCAAAGACGATGCCGTCCACGAGCTCGGTATCGTCCATCGTTCCTCCGACTTTCTTCACGATGCGCACGTCTCGCAGATCGACCATGTTCGGACGCTCACCGTCGAGCACCCTGAGCACGCAATCCACCGCGATTGGACTCAACAGATTGGAATATTGCGCCACAACCTTTGACCCGAGACTCGTCGTCGCCGCCTGAATCAAACTCTCTCGATCCTCCAAATCCACCGGATCGCTCATTCCCTCCAATATCTCGCACGCCTTTTCACACGTCTTTCCCATCGCGTCCGAAATCGCCGTCGGATGCACGCCGCGTCCCAACAACCCGACGCACTTATCCAACAACGCCCCGCACAGCACCGCCACGCTCGTCGTCCCGTCCCCCGCCACGACGTCTTGCGACTTGGACAACTCCACCAACATCTTCGCCGCCGGGTGCGTCACATCCATCGTCTTCAATATAGTCGCTCCATCGTTCGAGATGGTGACATCATTCGACGCGTCCACCATCATCTTATCCATCCCTCTCGGTCCGAGAGACGTGCGGATCGCGTCGGCGAGGTTCTTCGCCGCCGTCATGTTGGACACGCGCACGTCGTGTTTCAGTTTATTCTCCACGTATCGCTCCCCGGCCAGCGCCGGCGCGGACGATCGAGACGTCGTCTTCGCCGTCACCGCCGTCATGACGCCTCTTTTTCGCCACTCACGCGCGGGACCGTCTCGACGAGGACGCGGTCAACGCCGCCTCGAGATTCCAGATGCGTCGCGTTCGCGTCTCGTTCGCGTCTCGTTCGCGTCTCGTTCGCGTCTCGTTCGCGCGGTGCGGACGACGACAGACGCACACGCGCGCTTTCGTCGGTCGTCGCGTCGCGAACGGCGCGTGTGTCGCGCGTCGACGCGTCGTAATCTGCGGTCGTCATCCGCGCGTCATCCATCGGCGCGGTCGTCGCGCGATGAGGGACTCTTGACCGTTCGTGACCCATTGGCTCATCATACCACGGTGTGTGACTCACCAAAGAGTCCCTCCCGCGCGCCCACGACGACGCGCGCGCGCGCGACCGATCGATCGTCGCGCGAGACGTCGTCGTCGAACGAGCGACGCGACCGCGACGGTCGATCGGTCGCGTCGATCGTTGCGTTCGGTCGCGTCGAGTCGGTGCTCGCGGAGGCATGGCGCGCGAGGGAGGTCGAGACGATGACGACGATGGCGCACCGTTGCGCGCGCGCGCGATGGTCGGGGACGACGCCGCGCCGCGTGGGGATGCCGTCGACGACGGGGGCGATTCGACGGCGAGGATGGTGATGGTGACGTCGACGTCTCGCGAGGTTGGGGGTGAGAGACGGTCGGCGACGTCGGCGGCGTGCGCGTTCGTCGCGCGCGCGCAGGCGCTCGTCGCCGAGCTCGCGCGACTCGCGCGGAGGGCGCCGAGGGCGATTCGAGACGAGGACGGGCGGTTCGCGCGAGTGCTGTTCGATTATGGGTACTTTGATGATCGACACGCGATGGAGGGGGAGGTGGAATCGAATGCGGAGACGATTGAATTAGACGAGGAGTTGAGGGCGAATTACGGCGCGGTTTTGGCGCGGTATTGGAAGGCGTTCGACGCGTGCGTGCGTTGGCATCAGGATTTCACGCGATTCGCCGAGGATGTGGTGGAGGGGGTGTATGTGAGCGAGACCATGGAGACGGTGTTGAGCGATGAGGACGGGAAGCAGTGCGTGATGGAGGCGTTGGCGATGTTTGGATTGATTTTGAAGATTTTAGATGAGTCGTATGATTGGCGGTTCAGGGAGCGCGTGGTGGTGGCGCATTATCGCGCGCGCGCGGGGCGAGAGGAATTGCCGAACGCGGAAGAGATTGTGGCGCTGTGCGCGCGGACGGGGTACGACGCGAAGACGGGAACGCGTCCGGAGGGGTATCCGGAGACGTACTTTGCCAGATGCGAGATGCCCGAGTGGTTAATCTCCATGGTCATCGGGCGTTTGCGCACGGACGACGTGTACAATCACATTCCGCACTACCCGAATCCCGAGCATCGCTCCACGGCGCTCGCGGCGCAGGGCGGGTTGCTGTACGTCATACTGTATTGGGCGCCGACGTTGTTGCATCGAGGCACGTCGGCGATGCGCGAAATCGTCGACAGGCACTACGCGGATGGGTGGGTCGTCGCCTGCGGCGCTGGGCTCACCGCGGACCTGTTGACGGAGTGGGAACCGTACGAGGCCGCATCAATGTCGATGAAAAACGCAGTCACGTCCAAAGCAGCGTCCGAACTCATGAGAAACGCTTCGACAAGTCTCGAAGAATTAAAGTTGGCGTTTAGCACCTATCTCGCCGAGGGTGTGCTCACCGAGGAATTCGTCTTGAGCAACGAACGAGTGTTGATGAACGTCGTTCGCGACGCGAACGTCATCCTGCGGTTCTGCATTTTGCACAGCCTGAGTTCGCACAGAGCGGTGTCGTCAGCCATGTCGTACATGCCGAGCAAGGAGAAGATTGTTGATGTATTGTTGGATTGCGCCGAGTTGGAAAACGAGCTCAAGAAGATTTATACATCTCTCCTGAACGGCAAGCAAGAATTGTGGGAGAAGTGCAAGACCGAGGCGGGTGGACGAATGCGAGAGCTGAGCGCGTACTTCGGCGGCACCGCCGGACTCAGTAGAAACGCAAAGGATGAAAACTTGCGCTTGTGGTTTGCCAATTTGTCACTTGAGGTTGATAAATTATCATCCGACGATCCCGTGGCCGCGGTCAGGACGATTCAAGAGCTCGAAACCGCGCTCAGAGAGGTGGAACAGTTTCACCAAATCGTCGATAACATTCACGCCAAGCAGTATTTGCTCGATTCGCGCGACTATCTCGGCAAGATGATGATGACGACGAATGTCGCCGATTCGGCGCTCAACACGCTCGCCGTCGTCTCCGATGCGGCGTACGCGTGGAGAGTGATCGAGCCGTACACGGATCAGTTACAACAACGCATCCGTAACGACCCGTTTGCAGTGCGCAAGCTGAGATTCGTGTTTCTCAAGCTCAAGAGTACTCTAGAAATGCCGCTTTTGCGCATCTCGCAAATCGAGTCGCCAGACATGTACAGCGTCAGCGAGTATTATTCCTCGCAGTTGGCGCACTACGTGCGAAACGTCGTCGAGGTTGTGCCCATCAGCATGTTTGAGATTCTCAACGAGATCGTGGGCGTGCAAACGAACGCACTCAAGGAACTTCCAACCAAGCTCGAAAAGACGGCGTTGAAGGAGTACGCGCAAGACGCCGAGCGAGCGAAACTCTCCAAGGCGACGTACGAGATTTCAATCTTCGCGCAAGGCATTCTGGCCATGGAGAGCACGTTCTTGGGCGTCATCGAGCTCGACCCGAAACAGCTCTTAGAGGACGGCATTCGCAAACAGCTCGTGAAGCAAATCACGGAGACGTTTCACGACGCGCTCGTCTTCGGCGACGGCGCGGCGAATGGCGTCGGGTGGAATAATTTCGTCGCCGCGATGATGAAAACAAATCCATTCGAGGATCGTCTCAACGCCCTGGCGACGAAGATGGAGGGGTTCAGGCGTTCGTTCGAGTACATTCAGGACTATGTGAACATCTACGGATTACAAGTGTGGCAAGAGGAGACGAGTCGGGTGGTGAGCTATCACGTCGAGCAAGAGTGCAATGGTTTCACGAGACGTAAACAAATCAACGACTGGGAGAGCGAGTTTCAATCGACCGAGATCCCCATTCCCGATCACGCCCCGCTCGACGCCGAGTCGAAAAATTTCATGGGTCGTCTGCTGCGCGAAGTGCTCAGACAGACGGACCCGAAGACGACTCGGTACATCGGTCAGCACAGCGCGTGGTTCAACGCCGAGGGCACCGAGGCGGTGGGCATACGCACATTCGCGCTTCTCACGTCAGCCGTGGGTAACGTCGGATTGGCCGGTTTGGACAGATTGTTGAGTTTTACGGTGACGCAGCGCTTGCAATCGTGCATGGAGACGTACGCCGAGCGACTGACGGGCGAACTGGGCGCGACGATTCGAGCCGCCGATACCGCGCTTCGTCCACTCGGGTGCGTCTCGGGCGAGTCGACGGCGGTGTACGACCGCGTCATCGCGGACACGGCGTCGGCGTGGGATGACATGACGTCCACACTCGCCGTCATCGGTCAGGCACAATTGCTTCGTCGACTGTTGAACGCCGAGCTCGTCGCAAACGCGCGCATTGATTCGCACACGCTCAGTCGAGTCCTCGACGCCGCCAACCGCTCCGCGTTGACGGACATACGAGCCCACTACAAGTCTCCGGACACGGTGCCCTACCCCGACGAATCCAATGCCATCATCCCCAAGCTCAGCGCGTACCTCGCGGCGACCGGGATGCAGAATCCCTTTCGACAAATTTATTGCGCCGTCGTCGACGGCGAGGACTGGGCGACGGCGGCGTTCGTCTTCACCGTCGTCGCGTTGGAATCCTACCGTTTCGACGACGTCACCTCCACCCTCGTCCCCATCAATCGTCTCTCGACGACCGTCGACGCCAACGCCCTCATCGTCGGCCTCTCCACCTTTCTCCGCCAATTCCACGTCCATCAAACCTCCGCCTATCTCGCGAGACTGGGCGCGTTCGCGCGCGCCCGCGTCCTCGCCCGTCCCGACGACGCCGTGTTCGCACCGTCCATCGTCGCCCTCTGCGCCTGGTCCAAGCGCTTCGCCGTCGTGCACGACGTCTCCGCGCGCTCACTCGCCGATTTCTTCCCACCCTACGTCTTAGACCACGCCCACTGCGTCGACGTATAGTCGCGGCGTCTTCACTAGTGATTCATTCCTACAGATTACAATCGACCGATTCTCCGTTCGCCGCGCGTCTATTTCCCCTCGCGCGCGTCCAACTCGGCGCGCAATTGTTTCGAAAAATCATCCCGCACGTCCGCGTCGTCCCAATCCTCCTCCCACTGCGTCGCGTCGCGCGCCGCACCGTTGTTTTGCGCCTCGCTCCACTCCTTGGTCGTAAACTCTTCAAACTCATCGTCGCACTCTAAATCCACCGCCGCGTCGCGCGCGGGTTTCGCGTTATCGGTCGCCATCGCGCGCTCGACGCGAATAATTTCGTATCGTCGATCGGTGGCGGCGGTCGCGTCGCGTCGACGTCGCGGTCGCGTCGGTGAGTGGCGAATCGATCGTCCGATCCGACCGCGAGATTTCGCGTAATCTTGCGCGCGCGCGAACGCCCGTCACCTGTCGTCGCGCGACGACGGGCGACGACCGAGCGTCGTTGCGATCGATGGAGACGGACGCGGTGGACGTCGACGTCGACGCGCGATCGGTGGCGCGGGATGGGGACGATGGAACGAGCGACGCGCGCGTGGCCGAGGCGTTGACTCGAGTGACGACGGTGACGACGTCGACGCGCGAGGGCGACGCCGAGACGCGCGCGCGCGCGGTGAGAGACGCGCTGGATGCGCTCGCGAGGTCGGCGCCGCGCGTGGGCGCCGGGACGCGGTGGGGAGGGGAAGCGTGCGGGGCGATTCGTCGCGCGAGCGCGGCGTTGGCGAGAGACGACGACGACGACGCGGGACGGGGAAGGGCGGCGACAGAGGCGCGAGGGGAGGCGTGGGAGTCGTGGTGTCGAACCGTAATGGCGTGGAGCGCCACGAGTGAGTCGTGGGGGGCGGGGGCGCGAGTGGGGGTGTGCGAGACGTTGACGCGCGCGGCGTGTCGAGCGGGCGACGCGACGGCGAACGACGACGACGACGGAGACGACGGACGAGATCGTTCGTATAAGCCACCGCACGCGAGGGACGGAGACGATGGCTCGAGTGATTTGCCCAAGGCGGCGCACGCGCGGGCGACGGCGTGCGAGGCGATCGCGGCGTTGGCCAAGGCGAGCGGGAAGGCGCTGCACGGAGCGTGGACGACAATGTTACCGACGTCGGAGCGTCAATTGCGAGAGAAGAGCGTGTACACGAGCGTAGTGAAAGCCATCACGTGTGATTCGAGCGAGAGAGTGCGCGCGGCGGCGGTGCGCGCGGTCGTGGCGCTATTGGAAGGACCGGCGAGTCGACAGTACCTGGCCATCGCCGAGCGCAGAGAGTCGACGACGCGAGCGAGCGCGAGCGACGCGTCATTACCGCCTGGATTGAGCGCGCGGGTGCGGTCGTTCTCGGCGTTGAGCACGACGCTTGGGGATATCGTGTTGACCACGCAACGTGCGCTCTTGCGGGCGTTGTCGGAAGAGAAGAGCTCTCAGTGCGCGAAAGAGTTGTGTAAAGCCATCGCGGCGATGTGTGACGCCGCGCCGTTTGATAGATTTCCTCAAGAAATCTTGAGAGAAACGATCGACATCATACACGCTGAGATTCAAAACGTGCGCGATCAAGTTCCGAACGAGCGTCTCGTGCGCCAGAGGGCGCTATTTAGCGCGTTATCGTCGGCGTTGTCGGCGCAGGGCGCCACCGCTGCGCTGCGCGGCTACTTGACGACGGACCCGTCGTCCATCATCGCCACCATGATTTCTCACGCGAGAGGCGATGCGTCGAACTCTCGATGCGAAGCTTTCGGCGTGTTGCGCGCGCTCGCCGTGCATCACGTCCCCACCATCGTGCCCATCAGCGGTCAACTCCGTCCGCTCTTCCCGAGCGCGGTGTGTGCGTCCGGCGCCGACGACAGAGTGTGTCAAGCTTCCGTGCGATTACTCGTGGATTATCTCGGAGCGGTGAGTGGAAGCGATTCGACGAATGGCGTGAGCGACGTCGATTTCGTTATCGCCGCGAAACCATCGGTGCTCGCGCCCGAAGATTTACGCGCCGCGTGGACGGATGCGATTGGCGCCGAACTGCCGTCGTGCGCGTCTCACAAATCAGCCTTGACGCGCGTGGCAGGACTAAACGCGCTCGACCGCGTGAATGCAAACGTGGCGGCGTGTTTAGAATCCGACACGGAGACGTTGAACGCGTTGCTCTCGATGCCGCATCGAGTATTGACGTCCGACTTGGAACGCGTCCCGGCGGTGCGCGCCGCCGCGTGTCGCGCGTTGGGCTTCATGGTGAGTTTACCGCGCGTGAATCTCGAAGATTTCGCGTCCTCTCTCCTCACCGCGTCGCGAGATGATTCAAAATCGGTCAAAATCCCAGCCGTGTGGTCACTGGCGAATCTGTGTGCGGTCAACATCTCAAGAAGAGATGGTTTGAGCGAACGCACCGTCGTGTCTCTCGCGAGGGCGCTGATTTCGAGTGCGTCGGAACGGGGCGATAAAGTTCGAGCGAACGCCATCAGAGGATTGGGATATCTCATCACGGCATCGACGTTTGACACATCGCACGATTGGCTGCACGAGGCGGCGCACATGTTGGCGAGCTGTTTGACGACTGGCAACGCGAAGACGCAATGGAACGCGTGTCTCGGCGTCGCCGCCTTGCTCCAAAACGGCTCCGCCATGAAGGCGGGCGCGCGATGGTGCGATTTCATCGTGCGCATACTCCTCCTGCTCATCAGAGACGCGAACAATTTCAAGATTCGTCTGCACGCGGCGGCGGCTCTCGGCGTCGGCGCGAGGAAAGGATGCCTGTCGTCGACGTACGCGGATTCCCTCGGCGTATTGACGTCCACCCTCGAGCTTCTCGAAAATCAACACGCGGCGCTCGAATCTCAAACGGCCACAGATTTCAAATATAAGGCAGCGCTCGTCTGTCAGCTGACGACGACGCTCGTGAACGTTTGCACCACCGTTCCGACCGAGGGTGAGGCGTCCGTGTGCGACGCCCTCAAGAGGATCCCCGTCTTACTAGCGGCGTATCGAAGCGCCAGAGCGTACCTGTACGATGACATCGACGATCGCAAAATTGATCCGCGAATCCACAAAGGGTTCAAATCTGCGACGCCCGCGATCGACAAGGACGCCTTCGCGGTCTCGTTGCGCAACATTATTTCCATGTTGGGTGAAAACTCAGATTCCTTTAGACACTTAGAATTCAGTAGAAGTTGAAATTGTACATCATCGTAACGCAATCGTCCCTTCTTTTGGGGACGGCGAATCGTAGACTCGGGGGAGCGTTGGATTCAAAAATGTCGTCTACGTCTAGTCGTGGCACGTGGTTTCTATTGTAGTTGGTGACTATACACGGTGGCTTGACTGGTATTCGAGCCAGCCGCGAGATACAGTGAATTCGGATGGAACGCCAAGGCTGTCACCGAGCCGATGCGCTGGCCGAGGAAACTGTTGGTGTACGAAATCGTCGCAAAGTTGCGTCCTTGGAGATCCCACAGTTTGATGGCGCGCTCGGAAGATCCAGAGGCGATGACGCCCACGTACGAGTGCCCGACGAGCGCGGTGAGCGCGGGCGGTCGATTCGTACTCGGAGACTGTTTCGCCACCTCGGCGGAGAGAAACGGCTTGGACGTGTTTCGCAAGTCGTAAAATTTCATGTGCCCGTTGGAACAGCCGGTGATGAGTAAGTTGTCGACGCCGCCGGGCTGGAGAAGTATGGAAACGAGAGGTTCGGTGTGCGTCTGCATCGCGCTCAACAACCGAGCCGGCGCTCGTAAATCATACGACAGAATGGCGCCGTCTGCGGTGCCAGCCATGAGAAGCGCGCCCTCCGCCGTCAGACACGTTCCCTGAGATTGAAGGTTCAGCGTTTCTCGGCACAGTTCGCTGGACACATCCCAAACGCGAAGAAGAGGGTTGATAGCGTTTCCGGTCGCGTACATACACCCCGTGAGTTGTTGCCAGACGATCTTCGCCTTGGTGAACTCGTGGATTTTATAGTGCGTCGACGGTTTGTAGTAGGACAACGGCACCGAACCGATGGCGTCTGAGACCAATGGCTGAGACGGTAACGTATTCCACGCCGTGACCAAACTGTGCTTGTCTATCTCACCGTAGTCACGCCAAATCTTCACCGCACCGTCGTCACATCCAGTCAACAACAGCGCACCGTCCGTTTCGTTGACAAGGGACAGCATGTTCACCTTCGTCAGCCCGGTGTTGATCTTGTTCACGCGAGTAGAGTTTGAGTAATCCCAGACGTTCACGCAACCCCCGTCGTCTCCAGCTATGGCGTGCGAATCCAGAGGATGCATGATGATGGAAGTCGGCATGAACCTCGAACCGACGTCTATGCTCGAGACGTACTCTGTCATTTTGAGATGGTGCTCTGCAGATTCGCGAGACGCCTCAGCTCTGTCGTGCATCCTCTTCAGCCTTTCGGTGCGCCGCTTGGTGTCAGGAGGACGCAGCCACGCGGCTACGACGTTCGAACTTTCATCGAAAAATTCATCTTCCTCCTCTTGCGCCGATTCAAGGAGAGCCATGGAAAAATGAGCGCAGCTACGCTTGAAAATCATGCTGTGTGGTAACTGGCCGCTGTGCGCGTCGTCGAAGCCGGCGCCATCGAACGCCTTTCCTCCGAATCGAGGAGACAACGCTTCGAGCGAGTCCATTGAAGCGTGAGAACCGTGTCGTTGAAGAGTCCCAGAGTGGTCGTGGCCCGAATCGTGATTATCAGTGATCAAAGTACTCGTCGTTCTGCGCAAGGGCGACTCGTTTCGAGGTGAAATTCGCAAGTCACTGGTGCGCGAACCCGTTTGAGGTATACTGAGAGATGGCAGGTGCGTAAAACTCGACGCTGGGCTACCGAGCACTCCTTGGAATTTACCGGCTCTGTTCGTCGAGTTTCGGACCCCTCTCCCGCCTGAAGATTTTGAGGGACTTCGAGGAGCTTCGCCATCGCCTCGAAGAGATGCCGATGATTTTGTCTTAGTCGGAGATCCCAGTAAACGTGAGCCGAGGTTTGTCAAGCGCTGATGCCATGAATCCGTGCGTTTCAGCGTGCCTGTTTGGCCATCCAAGGATTCCTTCGAAGCAGAGCGCTCGTGACCAATCAGATCGAAGCTTGCAAAAGAAGGACGCCGGCGATGTGAACGCTGTCTCGGTGTCTCTGCGTGACTCCCTGTTTTCGTCACCATCTGTATGATGGGATGAGTCGTTTCCAGACCGACGCTCATGATAGCTTTTACACCAGCCGCAGACACAGCTGGGGCTGCATCCAAAGCGAGATCGAGCAAGGCCTGCAGGAGCTGAGTGTACAGACTGCCCTTCGGCCCTTCGCCGCTGCGATTCTCATGGTGCGATTCGTCTCCAGGACTAACGTTCGGGTACGCAGGAGGCAGCGGTACAGTACCTCTGTAATCACCGATAGAGCCCATGGGATCTCGTCCATGATCAGAGTACGCGGACGGATGCATGTCATCACTGGCCACGGAACTTGAAATTCTCTCACCGTCTTCCTCGACGGTTGACATGTTTGTCGTGCCCACAGAGCTATCATAACCTCCCAAAGAGCTGGCGTGCGAAAATCTTCGACGAGTACTAATGCTTTCGCTACGTTTGGCCTCGACGACGCGTTTAGCGGTCACGGAGTCATAGTCTCTCTTCCAGACAATCGAAGCTTCACGAACAAGAAATTTGTGCGACCGCGCGATGCGCGCAAGTGCTACCGCGGTCTCTATCCGAACCATTGGACTCGCATCGTCGACATTTTGAATCAGATTGAGGGTTATGCCGCGTTCCATCGCGGTTATGTCGCCCACAGAAGAAGGCATACGTCCAAGCGGCGAGGTTGGAGGAATTGGTGAAGGCACAAGGGATGACGTTGACATCTCGTGCATGAGTTCCTGTATTTCTCCTCCACTATTCTTGGTGTCGTCGGACGTTTCGACCAAAACGAGTGTACCAAGCGCATACGCAGCCGCCGCCCGAGTGTCCGGAGAAGGATGAGTGGACAGACTCGCCAACAGTTTGTGCGCCTCGGTGCTACACGCAGCCTTTTGACCTTCTGGATTATCTTCCCAGAGCTTTCCAAGGCACAGACACAACCAACGCAAGAAGAACGGCGACCCGGTGTCTGGAAGAGCCGCCTCTTTAATGTTTTCTAGACAGATCTCCATCAAACCACTGGACATACACACTGTCTGACCCTTCTTGTGATCGTCGCATATGACAGCCAAGATGAAAGCCGCCATTGCACGTTCCTCTACTGGCACGTTCGAGCTCTGCAAAAATCGTATGAAGTACGTGTATCCATCATCCTTGACCAAATCCACTTGGCACGACCTGTCCAATGCCAGAATCTTCGTCCAGATGAAAACCAAAATCTGGCGCAGCTCTGGTGCCGTCGTCTGCAACAACTTGAGCACATAAGGAAAGATGCCAACTGAGAGCGCTAAATCGACCGCCCATAACCCTAAATCTAAGAAACGCCCCAACAAAATCAACGCCCGTAACCGATGCGATTGCGAAAGCAAAACTTGTAGGACGATGGGCAATTGCTCGGGCGGTGCGTCGTGTTCGTTACCGTACTCCAACCAGACTTCAAACGCCGTGAGTTGGTCGGTGAAGAAGGGCGAGGGAATGAATTCCGCACTCGGATTTCCGGAAAGAAGAGCAGGTATTTGAAGCAAGCATTGTTCCACCGCCATGTCCCACGCAGCCCACATAGGATGGTTATACGTCGGGGGTAGTCTCGGCGACGAGACTGGCGTACAGTTGTTCGCGCGCATGATTCGTTCCGCGAGTAAAAAGTTCCTAAATAAGGAAGCCACCAGTAAATCTTGTCTGAATAATCGCTGGAACAATTTACGCGGTAATACATTCCATGCGATCGTGTCAGTGATCGCCGTAAAAATCCAGTTGAGCTCACCGAGGGGAGTTTTCCGATTATTCTGCATGCCGGGAATGTTGTCGATGATGTCAACCGTGATCCCTTGTTCTCGCAGGACGGAGTTCGTACAAAACCAGTGTAGCGCCATCTTCACGGGCGTTGTGAGACAAGCGCTGAATACGTCCGCCGGAAGATCTACGGATTGGGGTAAAATTTCGTTCGCGCCACACGCGGCGATTAGAATACACTCGTTGGCGCTGCTGGAACTTTCGCTCGTTCCGAAACCGGAAGGTCCAGCGAGATCAGATCGGTTTTCGCTCAACTCTGCGAATGCCATGGACCCACCCGCCTGTCGAGATTCTAAATCCCGCATCACGGCTTGTGACGACGGCGTCTCCTCCGCTTGCTGTTGCAACTTCAGAAAAGACTTGATTATCAAACCCGCGTTTGAACAGTCAAACACGTAAATCGCCGGCGTGCCTGTCCACGCTCGCAGATCAAAAATCGAGAGCGGAATGTACTGCGTGTACGACTTGTTAAAGACCCAAATCTCACCGTTCGCCGTCGGTCGAGGGACGCCGTGTCCATTGTAGTGAAGCAACACGCGTTCGCCCTTGGCGTTTCTCCGACACGAGATGCAGAGCTTCTTCATGTCTTCCGTCGTCGGATCCAGTTGAAGTTTATACTTTGCCCGAGGCTGCCATCGCTCATACTGCGCTTGCAGCGCCTTTCCAATGGCGTCCAACTCGTTCTGCGGTTGCGTACTGATCGGATTTATCCAACACTGCATGCGCGCGCACGGGGAAATCTTCATCGTATCCGGCGGATCCACGCCGATATTCAGGCACAACACTAACGCCACGCTCACCGTTTTCATCCGATCCTTCGTTCTCCACTTCCCGCTCTCCTCCCCGTCGTACGCATCCGTATCGTCGTACGTCATCGCCGCGTCCCAGTGTCGCTCGTCGCACAAAAACATTGGATACGCCACGCTCGCCCTCACCATCGACTCCGACTCCACCCCCGACGACGACGCCTCGCTTCCATCGCTCTTCTCCCACGTCTCCTCGTCTCGCCCACCCTCCTCGGCCTCTCCCTCGCTCGCTTCGCTCTCGCTCGCCGCGTGGCCAACCCCGTCGCCGCCGCCGCCGCCGCCGCCCTCCGTCACCTCTCGCGCCGTCCCCACGCCTCCCTCCGCGTCCTCGCGCGACGATACCTCCACCGCGCGTTCATCCGCGTCCTCACCGCGCTCTCTCTCTCTCGCGTCGATCGGCGGTCGTCGTCCCGTCGTCGTCACCGAGTCCGTCGAATTCGTCGTCGAATCCGTCGTCGTCGTCGACTCCATCGCTCCGTCGTCCCGCGCACCGCGCGCGGCGAGTTCACCGACGCGTCCTCCGCGACGTCTCCGCGCACGCGTCCGCGACGTCTCCGCGCGCGCGCGGAATGAAGGCGCGACGGTTGCCACCGCACTTCTCGACGTGCCGACCATGGATCCGCTCGCGCGCGCCGACGATGCGTCGCTCGCGCGCCGACGCTCGCACCCGTTGGTAACGATGATCGCGTGCGATCACGTCGCGCGCGCGCGGCGCGAACGGCGCTCGAACGAGGGCGCGCGCGCGATGGATGCGGATGCAATCGAAGCCATCGCTGACGACGGGGACGCGACGAGAGCGACCGCGTCGGACGCGCGCGCGATCGATGCCGTCGTCGGCGTGATCTACGGCGTTTTCTCTTCCGATGGCGGCGTCGAGTGCGTGACGTGCGCGGAGACGCGCGCGGTGCGGGACGATGAGATGGGCGGCGGGTGGATGTTCGATTGGGACGCCGTCGCGCGCCGAGACGCGTTGGCGGCGCAGACGAGGGATGATTTACGCGTCGTCGGGTGGTATCGAGCGATCGAGGGGGAATGTGATGCGTGTGGTGACGCCGAGGACGCTCGAGCGCACGATGCGTTGACGAAGTGGGTGGCGAACGCGCCCGACGGGGACGCTCGCGGCGGGATGGGACGGGACGGGTTGGCGTTTCTCGCGGTGCGGGTCGGCGAGGAGGGCGACGCGGGGGTGACGACGACGACGTGGTACGAACGCGAGGGGGATGGATTCGTCGAGCGGGAACACGCGATGGAGACGTCGGAGTCGGAACGAATCGTGGTGCACGAGGTGGCGAACATCGCGCCCGAGGGCGGGGAGTCGCCGGCGGGGAGGTTCGGCGCGAGTTTGGAATCGGCGGCGGCGGCGACGCGCGCGTTGCGAGATCGTTTGGCCATCGTGTCCGCGCATCTTCGCGCGATGAAGGCTGGGGAGGTGGAGATGGATCTGGACGTTTTGCGCGAGGTGGCGGGGGCGATCGACGCTTTGCGCGCGAGCTCGAGCGAGGCGGCGGCGGAGAGTTTCGCCGACGAGTTTAGGGATACCCTGGCGCTCAATCACTTGGCCGCCGCGACCAAGGTGACGAACGGGTTGAATGAATTCATCGACAAACATAACCTCGTGTCGGGGAACGACGATGGATTCGGTGGGTTCGGCGCGGGGGGTCGATTTCACTCGCGTCGAGGCGTCGGCGCGACTCACAAGTAACGCGAGCGATAGCCGCGACGCTTGCGCGATGTAAATGATACGTAGGGAGATGAATGTAGTCATGGTGGCGTGTTTTACAAATGTTCGTTCGTTCGTTCGTTCGTTCGTTCGTTCGTTCGTTCGTTCGTTAGGTTCTTCGCTCAATACTTACTCTTGTAGACGAACTTGTTGCCCTTCTTTTTCGCATCCTTCGCCGGAAGCGCCCAGTAGCACTTGAGCCAAGGCTTGTTCCCGGCGCCGAAACCGACAAACTTACCCGAAGAATCCACCATGGAATCGGTGCACAACTGTACCTTTAACATGGAGTCCACGACGTCGCCGCCGAAGTGGGCGAGGTGCTTGAAAATTTTGGGATAAAAGCTCTTCGACACCAGGGACGCCGTGAGACCGCTCTGCGTGCTCTTTTCCTTGAACCGGAACACGTACATCTTATCCCCGTTGGAATCGGTGAACGTCTTCTCCGGCTTGTCAAAGGTCATATCCTTGGGTGCGTCGAGGAAGATGATGTCGTACTCCTTGGGCGCGTTCTTCACCAAGCCTCCCATGTCTCTGAATGGAAACGCGATGGAGGTTTTGGCGAACGCGTCCGATTCCAACATGAAGGCGTGGTCGTCGCCGGCGTCCGCCGCGAGCTGCCATTGGAACATGTGTCCGAACAAACATCCGATGTGCGTGAACAGGTTACGCTCCTTTGCGAATTTGTCGTTGAATTGCCCATCCTTGTCGCGACTGGTGTAAAAGCTCAGCCACGGAAGCGCAGAGAGTTGCGTCGCCTTTGGCTTTTGCTTCATGATGCTCTTAAACGCGAATCGCACCGTGTCCTCCTTTTCCGGCCAGTCTCGAACGTCGACACCGGGCGTGAGCCTGACGTACTTCTTCACAGCCTTGCTTCCGTGTTCGCGCACGAGCTCCTTCACCAAGTGTTCGACGCGGTCGCTATCCGTGGCTCCGATGATGGGATCCGGGTTCGGCGTCGCCTTATCGCCGAGCGACATGATGTACACGGGCGTCGTCAATTGCGCGCCGCGCGTTCCCAATCTGGACACTTCGTCTTTCTTCTTCTTGCCTTTATCGCTGCGATCCCTCTTGTAGTCCTTCTTGTCCTTCTTCTTGGACTTCTCGTCGTCGTCGTCGTCACCCATCTTCTTGGACTTCTTTCGACCGAGTGACGCCTCGACGCGCTCGTCACCGAGCGCAGCCTCCAAGTGTCGCTGAAACCGTTCGTATTCATCAACCTGACCGAGTGCGGCGTCCATGTGTCGCTCAAACCGTCCGTACTCGTCGTCATCGCGAAATTCCTCGAACGACTCCGCGAGCGGCCGGCTCACCAGCCTTCTTCGCCACTCGTCGCCGACGATCTCTCCCTCCTCGTCGTACCCGTAACTCTCGAGTCTGTTCAGATCGCTCCCTATCGCATCCACGCGTTCATCTTCAATCTTAAACGAATCCACGCTCAGTTCCATCGCCGGCGCGCTCTCCACCATCGTCGACCACCCGGCGCTCCCGCCCGCGTCTCGCCCGCGTCTCGCCGCCGCCCGCCCGCGTCCCGCGATCCGTCTCGCCTTTCTCGCTCTCACCGCCGCACTGTTCGGGTGTTGCGGCACGCCCAATCGCGCACCGAGCGTCATCGCCGACCCTCGTTCGCGTCTCTCCAGGAGCGTCGGCGCGACGTCGACGCCTCCCAACATGCTCGCGACGCGCTGGGGACGATGCGCGACCGATGCGCCGATCGCCTCGCCGCCGTTCGTCACCGCCACCGCCGCGAACGCGACCGCGGAGACGGTGGCGGCGACGGAGACGACGACGGAGTACCGTTTCGCGCGGTCATCGCGGGTCATCGCGCGCGGGGGACGAGCGCGCGGTCGCGTTTTGACGATAACACCCAAAATCGTGATTGAAATCCGCCGCGGGTGGTGGGGGGGGTGCATGGTGGTTCACGAACCCTACGGTGAGTCGTGATCGGTGGAAGAGTCCCCCCTGTGGAGACGCGGCGTCCCCGAGAAGTCGAAACGTCACACGGCGACGAGATGGCGCGATCGAGGGGCGAGGAGGAGGGCGAGGGCGACGGTGCGTCTCGACGCGACGCGCGTCGAGCGAGGCGCGCGGTGAGTCGTCGAGCGAGGCGCGCGGTGGTGGCTCGATCGATCGATGTATTGACGGGATCGTGACGTCGGTGGTGATTCGTCAGGGGACGCGCGCGAACGATTACTGTCGATGAACGACGGGGAGACGGAGGCGACGCACGGCGTGGAGGCGTTTCGCGAGGAGTGGAGTCTGTTCTTCGCGGAGACGTTCGGGAAGGCGGGACCGATCGCGATCGGTGTCATCGCGGCGCGGTGCGCGGGCGAGGCGTTGGACGCGTTCGTAGACGCGTTCGTCGCGCCGACGATGGCGCTCACGCTCGGTTCGAGACGACGCGGATTGGAGGAGTTTGCCTTCGTCGTCAGCGGCGTGCGGTTCGAGTACGGCAAGTTTATGGCCGCGTGTGTGAACGCGTGGGCCACCGTGTTTTGCGTGTACGCCGCGGTGCGCGTCGCGGGATGGACGGCGAGCGGATCCGCCTCGCGCGGCGGTTCCAGACTGTGGACACCGAGCGATCGGTGCAGATTTTGCAAATCTTGGATCGCTCTCGACGCCGTCGTGTGTCCGTATTGTCGAAACGACACTCGCGCCGATCGGTGATCGAAACAATCAAACCGCCGAGCTCGAGCTCGAGCTCGCGACCGAATCGAATCAATCCGAAGACGACCACCTCGCGCTCGCATCCGATCGAATCGAAACATCCAAAATCAATCCAAAAAATAAAGAAATAGCGAGCCCGCGATTTGAATCGAATCGAATCGAAACGACGCGAAATCAATCGATCGATCAAATCAATCCAAAGACGCCGCGCCGAAACCGCCGGGGAACACGTCACACTCGTGCGCATGCCGACGAGCGCGCGCGCGCACACACCGATACCGGCGCCGACCGCTCGTCTCAAGACCCATCGTTCGGTGTCTCTCCGCGCGTTCGGCGCGCTGTGCGTCGCTTTCGCGGGTCGTTCGGCGACCGGCACCGCCTCGTCCTCGTCGCGCGCGAATTCCATCGTCGCGCGCGCCATGTCCGCCGACCGCGAGTACGCGGGCACCGCCGTCGAACGCATGACGAACGGACGCGCGCGCGCGGCGAGCCTTAGTGAGAGCGATCTCTCCAAGGATTGGGAATCCGAGGTGCGACCGACGCTTTTATGGGCGGCGGGCCTTTTGGACCTGAGAGACGTCGCCCCGGGAAAGGGTAACACGGGGCACTGTTTCAACGATTTCAATCACGTCGACGCGACGACGATGTCCATGGATGACGCCGATAACGAAAATGAAGGTCGCGTCGCCGGGATGCACCGCACCAACGCGCTCGGGGAGGGCATTCGCGCGGCGAGCGACCCGACGTTGGGGCCGGGCGGTTCGTGGTGCACGTGCATCCTCGGTTCGAACCTCGAACCGCCGAGAGACGTCGCGCACGTGCAATTTCGATCGAAGATCGCGTGGAAGCTGGTGTGGGTGCCGGGCGCGGCGAGGGATTACAGTCGGTTCGTTTTGGTGGACGACGCCGGCGAGGAGCTCGCGACGGGCGTTCCGCGCGGGAACGTGCCGAGCCTACGGGAACGCGAGACGAATTACCGAACCGTCGCCGGTGGACGGTACGCCAAAGCCGCGGACGCGCGCGGGTAGTGACTCTTTTCTTTTTGTACGCGTGGGGTAAAGAGTTTGACGTCTTCTTCGTTGCGCGTCCCATCCCCACTTCGCGTCTCGCCCGAGCGCCATGGCGACGCGTCTTCGTCCATCGTCGACGATTCGTCCGACGCGGCGTCTCGGTTCGACGTCGTCTCGCGCGCGTCTCGAACGCCTCGCCTCGTCGTCGGACGCCCTCGTCGGGTCCGCGCTCGTCCACCCCACGACCGGGGACTCGTACGAGCTCATCGAGCGTCTGGGCGCCGGTTCGAGCGCCGTGACGTACCGCGCGCGTCGCGGTGACGGCGCGGACGTCGCGGTGAAGACCCTCACGCTTCGAGGCGCGGGCGCGTCCGCGGGAGCTTCGAACGGAGGGTTCAAGGCGGTCGAACTCTTCGAGAGAGAGTGTCGAACTCTTCGCGCGCTCAACCACCCGAACGTCCCGGCGTACGTCGATTCGTTCACTCTGGACACCGAGGACGATCGTCGGTACGTGTTGGTCCAGAATCTCGCTCGTGGACGAAATCTTCGCGTCAAGATGGAGGAGGACGGGTGGCGGCCGACGGAGGCGGAGGTGCGCTCAATGTTGAAACAGTTGTTGGACGTCGCGCGGTATTGCGGAAGTTTGCGTCCGCCGGTGATTCATAGGGACGTGAAACCGGCGAACGTGGTGATGGATGACGATGGGAGGGTGTGTTTGGTCGATTTCGGTGGCGCGGCGGCGGTGATCGATTCTTTGGATGATTCTTTCGGGAGCACGGTGGTGGGGACGTATGGCTTTATGCCGCCGGAAACGGTGATGAGCGGCGCGGCGGCGACGACGGCGAGTGATATGTACGGCATCGGGGCGACGATTTTGTTTTTGCTCTCCGGCCGTCCCCCGTCTGGGTTTAAGACGGAACGATTGAGGATTAATTTCGATGACGTGTTCATAGAGGATCGTCGACTTCGTCTCGTCGTCGCGCGGTTGCTCGAACCGAGTCCGGAGGATAGGTTTAGAAACGCGCAAGAAGCGTTGGACGCGCTCGATTCGACCGCCGTCGCGCCGATGGGTGGACGAAACTTTCGTTCATCGAGATCGACGATGGATTCGCCGGTGTCGACGATGAATTCGCCGCGCTCGACGACGGAACAACTCCCGGCGCCGTACGCGCCTCGAGGCGCGCCGAAACCAAAAAACATGGTGTGCGACATCGTGCGAGTTGACGGTAATTCAGTCTCCATCAACATACCGCCCTCGGGAGCGAACGGAGAGGTGTTGTACAAAGCGTTCTTTGGCGTCACGTGGACTGGAATCACGGCGATTTGGACCGTCGGCGTCTTGAGCGCCGGCGCGTGGTTCATGGCGTTGTTTTCGCTTCCGTTTTGGAAAATAGGCGCAGACCTTTCATCTGACGTTCTCCGCTCGCTCGTGGCGAAGGGTAATGTCTACGTCGATCGTTCAAATTATCGAGTCGCGTGCGAGGGCGGCGGAATGAAATTTCTCGACGCCGTCGGCGAAACAGCCGACGTCGAGGGCTGTTTCGTTCGCCCGGATGGTTTGCTATACCTCAAGCTCGAGGACGACACCGTCGTGCCCATCCTCGCCAGTGTCGGTCGACGAGAGGCCGAGTACATAGCCAGCGAGATCAACGCCCACTTGGAAGACGCGTCGTGAGTAAAATGTGTAAAACGCCCGCCGCTCGCCCGCCGCTCGCCGTCCTGCCGCCCTCGCGCCTCGTTCGCCTCACTCGAACGCGCGCGCTCGACCATGGCGCGCGGGTCGACGAAGAAACACTCCAAGCAGGCTGGCACGCTCGGCAGCGAGTCCCTGACGCACGCCGAGCGCAAGGCGTTGGGGTACGGCACCGTTCGCGAGCGTCTCGGCAAGGAAACGGTGAAGGATTTCGATGCCTGCGCGCTCACGCTCGCCACCGCGCGGGACGCCGTGTGCACGCCGAGAGGAGTGGTGTACGATCGAGAGGCCATCTTAGAGTGTCTCATCGCGCAAAAGGCGACGTACGAGCGCGAGCTCAGGGCGTGGGAGCGCGAACGGGCGCGCGCCGGGGAGGAGGCGGCGGCGACGGCGGCGAAGAGGCGAAAACTGGATTTGGATCGGTTTCACGCGGCGAATCACGGCGGTGGAGGCGAGCGAAGAGAATTGGACGATGCGGTGGGTTCGGTCGACGGCGCGGCGTACGCGGGGGCGTCGTCCACGCAGGCGATGGGGATGAACGCGAAGCGCGCGGAGACGTTGGATGGATTTTGGCGCGTCGACGGAGGCGCGAGAGACGACCTGAGACACGAGATTAAAAAGCCGGAGAAGGAGACCAAGTGCCCGACGACGCTCGAAAAGTTGCGACTGAAGGATCTGGTGACGATCAAGTGGACGAAGGATCGTTCGGGGGAGGCGGGGAAGTACATGTGTCCCGTGACGTACAAGACGCTCACGAATTCCACGAGCGTCATCGTGTTGAAGCCGACGGGAGACGCGATAAGCGAGGAGGGGTACAAGAAGACGATCGAGAAGGACGGTGTTTACGAAGGGGTGAAGATTCGTCCGGAGAAGGATGTCATACGTCTTCAGAAGGGTGGCACGGGGTACGCCGGCAGCGGGACGCAGGTGGAATCCAAGGCTGAGTTTACCCTCGGCGTAGGCGCGGGCGGCGAGGCACGCGGGCAGAGTCGCGGCGGACAGTCCAAGTTTGGCCTTCGGTTCTCTTAGAGGTGGATTCGTGCGATGACGCGTTAGTCCGATTCGTGTGACGATATATTAGAAGTGTAGTTTTCAACAATCAAGGGCGCGTTGGCGCGGTTTCTCTTCACATGCGCGCCGCGCAATCGCGAATAAATTCAATCTGCATTCTCTCCTTGGTGCGCTGCATCATCATCTGCACGATTTGCGCCTTTTGTTCCGCCGTCTCGGCGGTTTCCAGCGAACCCTGTATCCTCGAGTCTTGCTGATCCATCACCGGCAAAACCTCGTCCAAATACTTGGCCAACGCCTCCTTGGACACGCCGTTCTCCTTTTCAAACTCCTCCCGCATCATTAACTGCACCTTTTTCACCGCCACGCTCGCGTCCACCTCCACCAAATCCTCCGCCGTGAAGTGCGTCATCAACTCTTGCGCGAACGTCAGCGCCCCCTTCACCGTCGTCGCCGCCATCTCCTCAAACTTACGCCTGAGCGTCTCGTGCACGTCTTCCAACAGCGCCACCACGTCCTCATCCTGTCCGCTCGCCCTGTTCGCCTCCGCGATCACTCGAGCCGCGTCCACGACCCCCTTCGTGAGCAACCCGTTCTTCGCCACCAGGTCCACCTTTTCTCCGAGCTCTTCCCCCGACTCGCTGTCCAAGAGCTCGACGACGAGGGCGAGATCCTCCGGCGGGACGTCCTCGACGCTCGCCGCGCGCATCATCGCGCGTCGACGCCGAGCCACCGTCGCGCGACGACGCGCGCGTCTCGGGACACCGCGCGCGCGCATCGTCCCTCGCATCGTCGTCGCCGTCACCCCGCGAGACGCGTTCGACGCGCGCGTCACGAGCGTCGTCATCGTCGAACGCGTCCTCTCTCTTCCGTTTCCGTCGTCTCGTTCGGCCGAGCGCGCGACGCGCGTCGAGCGATGACGACGCCGCGCGCATCGGCAGACGTCGTCGCCATGCGCGCGTCGATCGCGCCCGCGACGCGCATCGCGTCGCGCGGTCGCCGTCGATCGCGCGCGCGCGAGCGAACGCTGGACGCGACGTCGTCTCGCGCGTCCTCGTCCGAGGACGCCGAGACGTCGTCGTCGAACGCGCGACGCGCGCGAGGAGAATCGACGAACGCATCGCTCGAGACGTCGACGTCGACGACGACGCTCGAGGTGGTGGAACTGCGCGGTCGCGCGCCTCGCGCGCGGTGGTCGGCGAGCGAGAGAAATGCGGGGATCTCGCGCGGACGGCCGATCGACGCGGCGTCGGGGGCGGAGGAGGCGAGCGTCGTCCCGGCGTTGCGCGGGATTTTCCTGCCGAGCGGATTTCCGGCGACGGTGAGCGCGGATTACGTTTCGTGGTTGCGTTGGCAGCTCGTGTCGCTGTTGTTTCGAGATATATTGGAGATAATGTCGGCGCAGTCGCTGTTGGTGGCGCTGGGGATGGGGTCGACGCCGGGGGCGTTGCCGCTGACGGCTGCGGCGAAGTGGGTGCTCAAGGACGGCGTCGGTTCGGTGGCGACGCTTCTGGCGGGATCGTTCGGCGGCCAAAAGTACGACGAGGATCCGAAGCGGTGGTGGGGATTGACGAATGCGTTGGAAGACGTGGCGCGAGCGATCGAGCTGGTGACGCCTGCGGCGCCTGGATTGTTTTTACCGTTGGCGGCGTCGGCGGTATTCGTGCGCTCGGCGGCGCTCACGGGACGAGGGAGTCTGTTGAACGGCACCTTCATGCAGCACTTCGGAAGGAATAATAATCTCGGAGACATTCGCGCCAAGTTGGAGGTGCAGGGGCGGTGGTTGGCGCTCATCGCGCTTCCGACGGGGATTCAGGTGTTTCAGCTCGTGAGCGCGGCGGCGGCGGATTTCGTCGACGACGGCGACGAATTGAGCGCCTTCGTCGCCGCGTTCGCTATATACGGTGTCGTCATCGGCGTGCACGTCTTTGCGTGCTGGCAGGCGGCGAAATCTTTGCGTTTCGATTCGCTCAATCGGTTCAGGCTCTTGACACTCGCGGAGATGTTCGTGGCGAACGAGGACGAGGAGCTGCCCGACTGCGTCGTCGTCGGCGACATCGAGGGCGTGTACAAGCCTCGACGCACGGCGCAGACGCCCACATTCGGCGCGTCGCCGAGCGAGATCGGTCAATCGTGGGAGGATTTCACGCAGGCGGTGTTCATGGCCAAGGGTCGACCGTACGTGCTCGGATGTGATCCGAAACGAGCCGACATCGCGTCGGTCCTCTTGTTCGAAGCGGCGACGCCTCGTGACGTCATCGCCGCCGCGCTCGCGTGCCAGAAACTGCGCGTCGACGGATCGCGTTCCCACGCGTACGAGTACGCGGACGCGAAAGTGGCGGATTTCGAAGCCGGACTCTTACGTTCGGGATGGAAGGTGGATTTCATTCAACTCGGCACCGCGCCCACCTTCGCCGTCTCGGCGAGCGAGCGCGCGAGAGACGACGACGATTCGACGGCGTCGCCGCGCTGACGCGAACATCGCGATTAGACACCATTAGACACGTCATCGCTACGTGTGTGTACGCTACACTACCTAGTGCTTGTACTCCTATCGCTATTGCGCTATTGCGCTATTGCTACTAATACGGTCCCGCGTCACGACTGCAAGAGTTCGCGAAGCGCGGTTAAATCTCTCGCGTATCCCTCTCGCGCCCGCGCCCACTCCTCGTACATGACCATCCCGGAACAACTCGCCGAACTCATGACTCCTTTGAGGAAATTATGCGTCAAGATTTGCTTCTTCATCAGACGCTTCAATCCAACGCCGTCTTTTGCCCGAACGCGCGCGTCGATGGCGTGGAATCCAATCTTGAAGAGCATGAATCGCAGGTGCACGTAGACGGTGTCGAATTCGCTCCACCCGACGCATGATTCGTACGTCTTTTCGAGCGCCTCGAAATCGTCCATGTTGGGAAACACCACCGTTCTCGCGAGTCTGAGCTGTTTACGAAGCTCGTGTCGCGGTCCGACGCCAGCGACGTCGCATCCACCGTTTAAAAGCGTCTCCGCGGCGGCGAACGCGTCTCGCGCGGCACCGGCCGCCGCGGTGCCGCCCTCCGCAATCGCGCGCTGGATCTCACCGTTTTCCGCATCGCGCGTGAGCGCGTCGATCGCTCGCGCGGCTCGAATGACGTTGAGCGCCGTGAGTTCTCGATCGACATTCGGCGGGAAGCGTCCCCACGTGAAGACCTCATCGACGTTCGCGCGACGCTCGCCGTCGGCCGACGCGTCGTCTGGTTCACCCTTCACGAACATCACGCCTGCGGTCAAATCCCACTCGTGATTCGCGTTCGATGGGTCCAGCAGCGCGTGCCAAAACGAATCCCGCGCGAGATCGTCGTCGGGCAAAAGGTCGCCGCCGTACCAACACACCTCCTCGCCTAAATCGACGTGCTCGGCGTCGCCCGACGGAGCCGGCACTCGACGGACGTATCGAATCGCTCGTTCGCGTGCTTCGTCCGCGCGCACCGCGTTCGCGAACGAATCGTAGGGATCGAACGCGTACGATTCGCGCATCAGACGTCTCGTCCGCTCCCTCGGCGCGTATTGTTCGCTGTACGCGATGGTGACCTCTTCTCCGGGAGAAATGTCTCGCAACGCCTTGATCACCAGCCTGGTTCCGGCGAACATCACCTGCGCGTTCGGGACGAGCGATTGATTGAACAGCGCGGCGTCGGGATAAATTCCAAATCCGAGTCGCTGATGATCGTCGTCCGCAATCGTGAATCCGTTCACTTCCAACCGCGAGAGTAATCCCAAGACGCACTCGTCGTCGACGCCTCTCTCTCTGGCGCGTTCCATTCTCTCTTCAATCTCCTCCGGCGTGATTCCGGAGCGCATCGCCCCGCACGCGAGCGCCACCGCGACGCGCGCCGCGCTTCGTATCTGCACGTACTTTTCGAGCGCTCGAGGCGACGCCCCGCCGTCGGGCGTCGCGGACGACGGTCCCTCGTGTAACGCCAGCACGCCTCGAAACCCATCCTCGCCCAACAACGCGTACCGCTCTCTCGGAAGGTCGCCTCGCGCCTCCGCGTCTCGTCGAGCGAGGCACTGAAGCGCCATTCGAACCTCGTTCGACGGCAAACCTCTCGCGCTCGCGCGCGCGAGCGTCTCCGCGACGTCGAATCCTCTCGCGTTCGCCGCGTCTCGCGCGCGCGTCCCGACGAATCGCGAACGCGGCACCGCACTCACCGCGTTCGCCGTCTCGGACGACGACGACGACGCCTCCACGCCCTCGCCCGCGCGCAAGCGACGAAACGTCTCCGCGCACACCTCGCCCGCGAGCTCTCGTCGCACCACCGCCGCGTACGGCGCACACGTCATCAGCGCGCGTCCCGCCGCCGCGCCTCGAGGCGCGACGACACCGCGCTCCACCGCGTACGCTTTCCCAGACGCGCTCGGACGCTCGATGCGCTCGAGCGCCACCTCGAACGTCGCCATGATGGATGAATCGATGAATCGATGGGCGCGCCTCGCGACACGCGACGACGACGATGCATTCGACGCGAACGAACGCGTCGAAACGCGACGACGAACGACGACGAGAAGACAGCCCTCGGCCCGCGCCGACGACCGACCGACCCACCGAGACCTCGCGCCGCGCCGCGCCGCGCGCGCCGCTCCCGTCCCCGTCCCGAAAAAGTACCAGTATAAAAACAAAAAACGGACATACAATACATACTATAACAAAAATAATGCCTGCACCGTGGATTGAACACGGGATCTTGAGTTTGCGTCGTCGAGCGCCGGTCGAGACGGGCGCTCGAACGGTCCA